>Ga0157379_10005529_pt1 | contig 10859 bp, 7 predicted proteins | sample S25metaG_FD_121802 | JGI IMG/M metagenome (GOLD analysis project Ga0157379, IMG submission 121802) | Switchgrass rhizosphere microbial communities from Kellogg Biological Station, Michigan, USA - S2-5 metaG | ecosystem: Host-associated > Plants > Roots > Rhizosphere > Soil | place: USA: Michigan... | reverse complement strand
CGATCGCCACCGGCAACGGCAGCGATTCGCTGCTGGCGCTGCAGAACGGCAAGTGGGTGGTAATGCGTGTCCCGTATCCGATGGGTTTCTTCGCCAAGGGCATGGATGGACGCATTGACGATGCCAGTGCCGGATGGAAAGGCAAAGGCGTCTGGACCACTTGGGGTACGCGCACTCCGTTCCATTCGGAAACCGGCAAGGGGACCATGGCCAAGGTGGTGCACTTCCAGGTTCGGCCGAATCCTCTGGCGGACTGATCGACCGCAGGCGGTTGCGGATCGCTATTCCACGTCTGGCGTTTGGCAGCTGGCGCGGCCGCTTGGGATTTCGCAATTACCAGAACGCTGCGGACACGGTTCTTGAGCGTCAGGTTCTACGTTTTCCGTGGCGCGTCAGCAACCAGTAGTCGAACTGCTGCTGGCGTAACGTTTTTGACGACTAACCGTTGACGGCGTCCCAAAATAGGCGACAATAAAAACTTATATGCGATGTAAGGTGTGTGATTCTCTCGAACGCGAACGCAGCCTCATGAACCAGATTGAGGCGAGCACCATTTTGCAGCAGCGGTACAAGATGATCCTGCCTCCTGTTGCAGATGGAGCGGATGTGCAACCGGATCAGGACCTGGACGAGGTCATTCGCTTCAGCAGAAAGTGCCAGGCAAAGATCGCGTTTCGTCTGCAGCGGCATCAGGATCGCGAGCACGCGGCATAGAGTTTCATCTCCTTTCGCCCGGAAATCTTGCACTGCCAGTCTGGTTCATCCGCAGCCGCCCCTCTTATGTCCGCCAGCGATCTGAAACAGCCCGAGACTCCCGAAGCAAAGGCCCAATGGGGGAAAGAAGCGGCAACCCCGGAAGAGCAGCTCTTCTTGCGAGGCCCGCAGGGGCGCGGTTTTGAACTCGTCCGGGCCGTACGGATTTTTGGGGAGTTGATTCGTGGCTTTCGTGCGCTTCATTTCGTAGGCCCATGTATCACGGTCTTCGGGTCCGCGCGCTTCCCGGCGGAGAGCCGCTACTATTCGCTCACGCGCGAGCTGGGGGCGAGGATCGCCGATGCGGGTTTCACGGTGATGACGGGCGGCGGACCGGGCTTGATGGAAGCGGCAAACCGAGGAGCGAAGGAGGCTGGCGGCGTCTCAATCGGCTGCAACATCGTATTGCCGCAAGAGCAAAAGCCCAATCCATACCTGGACAAATTTGTGGAGTTCCACTATTTTTTCGTGCGTAAAGTGATGCTGGTGAAGTACTCCTACGGTTTTGTAGCGGCCCCTGGTGGATTCGGCACACTTGACGAATTATTTGAAGTTGCGACCTTGATCCAAACCGGAAAGATCAAAAACTTTCCGGTGGTGCTGCTGGGTGTCGAGTACTGGAAGCCCTTAATTGAGTTCATTCGCGGATCGCTGCTGATGAACGCAGCCATCAACCCGCAAGATCTGGAGCATCTGTTGGTAACGGATTCGCCCGCGGAGGCTGTGGACTTCATTAAGAAGGCCGGGACCGAAAATTTCGGACTGCGCTATGTTCCCCAGCGTCCACGTAAGATCCTATTTGAGCGCGGCGTCTAGCGAGCCCGAATCCCTTGACCGGGGCGCGCATCCAATTGCAATTTTCCGTCGCGGACCACAAAGGTGCCACCCACCAGGACGTCACGGAAACCTTCGGAATACTGCGCTGGCTTTTCGTAGGTGGCTTTGTCGATGACGGTGTTGGGGTCGAAGACCGCGAGGTCCGCATCGGCGCCGATCTTAACGCGGCCTTTCTGACGCATGGCGGGCGAGAAGGCCTGCAAGCGCATCGCTGGCATGAGCGAAGACTTGCGGATCGCCTCCATCAAGGGGAGCACCTTTTCCTCGCGCACGTATTTGCCCAGCAAACGAGCGTAGGTGCCGGCGGCGCGCGGATGGCCGACGCCCGCGTCGAGAATGCCATCGCTGGCAACCATCACTTGCGGGTGAGCCAGGATGAGATGGATCATTTCTTCGGTATTGCTAAACATCACCACGGTGCCGCCCTGCTTGCGATAGCGCTCGAATAGCGCCGGATTCAGGCGCTCGCCGGTGGCGGGCCACAGGAGATCGGGATAATCGATGTGCTGCCGCTGTTGCCATCCTGGATCGAAAAGGGCCGATTCCAGACGCGTGGCGCCAGCGATATAGGTATAGGACTCAGTCGTGAGATCGAGGCCGTGAAGACGCGCGCCGTCGAGCATGCGCAGTGCTTCCGGAGTCTGGCGCATGGCGGCGCTATTCAGGTGTACGACGTGGAGGGACGCTCCTGAGACGGTGGCGTCCGCGATCACTTCCTGCAAGGACCGCACGACGTCGCCTGTCGCCCGCAGGTGCACAAAGACCGGCCGTTTGAATTGCGCAGCGAGGTAGAACAGGCTGAGAATCTCACCGGGGCTGGCGGTGGGAGTGTAAGTGATCCCCATGCCCATCCCCAAACCGCCTTCGTCCAGACCTTTTTTCACAGCGGCTTCAATGGCTTTCTGTTCTTCGGGAGTGGCGGCGCGAGTGTTGGCAGCGTCGCGCGGCAGAAATTCGCCGCTATCGTGCATCACGGCCATGCGTGCGGGAATGTGGCCGGAACTAGCACCGTAATTGATTAGCGACTTGCCCTCGCGGGCGGCGTACCATTCGCTCACTGGCGAGACGCCGACCTCCAGTTCGAGGGCCGTAGTGACGCCGTCCATGGCCTTGAAGCCGGCGGCTTCGAGAGTCTGCGAGTGCTGGTGGAGATCGATAAAACCCGGTGCGATCACCAGGCCCTCGGCATTCACTTCCACCTTGCCGCGGAGCGAGCGGGCGGAGATCGCGGCAATCTTGTTGCCGGTGATGCCGACGCTGCGCACGGCGTCGAGACCGGATTCGGGATCCATCACGCGGCCGTGCTGCAGAACCACATCGTACGTCTGCGCGGCAAGTAGAGAAGGCAGCAAACACAGCAGGAATCGCATGAGGCTAGTCTACAAGAGGCTGCGGGAGTTAGGATGAAGGCTCGCGGGATTCATGAAGCTTATCAGTATCGGCGAGATTTTGTGGGATGTGATCGAAGGGCAGGAGCACCTGGGCGGCGCGCTGCTGAATTTATCGGTGCACGCCGAGCGCCTGGGTCACGACGTTTCTTTGGTGAGTGCGGTGGGCGGGGACCAGCGTGGCGATCGCGCGCTCGAAGCAATGTCTGCTTTGGGCCTCTCGGTCGAGCAGGTTCAGCGCTCGGATGAATGGCCCACCGGGATCGTAACCGTTACGGTCGCTGACGATGGACAGCCTGAATTCGAAATTCACCGCCCGGCGGCATACGATTCCATTAAGCTCGACAAGGCCGCGCTGGCAGGTCTGTCTGCGTGGGGCCCGGATTGGATTTGCTATGGGACTCTGCTATCCATGTACCCGCGCGGACACGACGCGATGTTGGAAACGGAGGATGCGCTTCCCGGAGCCCGGCGTTTTTACGATGTGAATTTGCGCCCCAAGTCTTTCACTCCCGATCTTGTGCGGGAACTGCTAGGGCGGGCTACCGTGGTGAAGCTCAATCAGGACGAGGTGCACTCGGTCGACCAGATGTTTCAAAAAAGCAACCGCACACTGGAGGAGTTTTGCCGGGATTACGCGGCGAGTTTCGCCTGGGAAGCGGTGTGCATTACTCGCGGGGAATCGGGTTGCGCGATCCTGGCACGCGATCAGTACGTCGAAGTCCCCGGGTACCGCGTGCAGGTTGCAGACACGGTTGGCGCGGGCGACGCTTTCTCCGCCGCGTTTCTGCATGGTCTCAACGCCGGCTGGCCGCCGGCTCAGATTGGCGATTTTGCGAATCGCCTGGGCGCTCTGGTCGCGAGCCGTCCGGGCGGCGCCGCGCCGTGGTCGTTCGATCAGATTCAAGCGCTTCGCGATCCGGCTAGTGGTTAGCAGGATCCAAGCCACTCTCCTTGATGGCCGAGTAGGCTGCTGGCGAGGCAAGCCACTGGATGAGCGCCTTGGCCTCGGCCGGATGCTTTGACGTCGCCGGGATTCCTGCGGCGAAAATCGTAACTCTCTGTGCTCCGGGCGGCAGTGGACCTACGATATCGATTCCCTTCACGGGGCGCAGTTCACTGATCTGTTGGAATCCGATCTCGATCTCTCCCCTCGCCACCGCTTCGCCTACTGGATCGGCCTCGATCTTTCGGCTCTTGCCTCGGATCTGATCGGCGATCCCGAGTTTCGGAAACAACTCGGTGGAGAGATAGACGCCGCTGGCGCTGTCGGAGTAGGCAATCGATTTTGCCGCCAGCAGAGTGCGCTTTAAGGCGTCGACGGAGCCGATGTCGGGTTTGGGCGCCCCGTCCTTGACGGCCATGCCCATGAGGGATTGGACCAGATCGACGCGGCTGCCGGCCTGGACCTTGCCCTGCTTGATCAGATTGTCGAGCGCGGGCGCCGCCATGATGACGACATCAATCGCCTCCCCCCGCTCCAGCCGTAACGGAATGGCGTTGTGGGTGGTTCCCATGGAGGGCCCGAACTCGGTTACGAGTTTATGGTGGGTAGTGCGTTCATATTCCGGGACCAATTTCAGGTAGGCGGCTGTAAACGCACCCGAAGTCACCACCTTGACCTCGGCCGCGCGCGCTGCGGCCACGGTAAGAATAGCGCCGGTCAAGGCCATGGCCAGACGCCTTTGAGTAATAGTTTTCATGGCTTTATCATTATGGACCGCCGCGCAGAGGCCTGCTTGGATGTAGAATAATCAGCATGCCACGCCGCATCGCTCTGCTGCTCCTCTCCACGCTGGCCTATGCCGGCGTTACGCGCGTCGAGATCACCCAGCGCCATGATCTCGCCATGGTGAACTACGAAGAGATCGTCGGCAAGGTTTATTTTGCCGTTGATCCCAAGCTCCCCCACAACCAGATCATTGTCGATCTCGACCGTGCTCCGCGCAACGCGAAGGGGCTGGTCGAATTCTCCGCCGACCTCTATGTGCTGAAGCCGAAGGATGCGGCCCACAGCAACGGCACCGCGCTGCTCGAAATCTCCAATCGTGGAGGCAAGGGAATGCTGGGCATGTTCGACCTGGCGACGGGATCGGCGCCGCCTCGAACCGCGGCTGATCTCGGCGATCCTCTGCTGTTCCAATCCGGCTACACGCTGGTATGGGTTGGTTGGGAATTCGATGTTCCCGACAGCACGAACATGAAACTTTACGCGCCCGTGATCCGCGGCATCACCGGACCGGTGCGCGCTGAAATCATCGTGGATAAGCGCGAGACCGCCGCGTCCCTCGCCGATCGCAAACAAATACCGTACTCCGTCGCCGACCAAACCTCCGCGACGATGACTGTTCGCGATCACCCCACGGGTCCGGTCACAGCGATACCCCGCAATCAATGGAAATTCAACGCTGATGCCACAGCGGTGGAATTCCCCGCGGGCTTTGAACCAGGCCGCATTTACGACGTCGTCTATACCGGCAAGGACCCCGCCATCGCGGGCCTGGGACCCGCCGCCATCCGGGATTACATCGCCTACATGAAAGAGCAGGGCGAGGTGAAGCGAGCCATTGGCTTCGGCACTTCGCAGAGCGGCCGCTTCCTGCGCAAGTATCTCTACGATGGCTTCAACGCCGACGAAAAAGGCCGCCGGGTCTTCGACGGATTGTGGGCGCACGTGGCCGGCGCCGGCCGGGGCAGCTTCAATCATCGCTTCGCTCAGCCCTCGCGGGATGGGCATACGTGGATGAACTTTCTTTACCCCACGGATCTGTTCCCGTTTACCGACGAAGCGGAAACCGACGGCGGCGTCACCGACAGCATGCTGGCGCGCGCGAAAAAAGATGGCGTGGTGCCGAACATTTTTTACACCAACGGGTCGTATGAGTATTGGGGACGCGATGCCGGCCTGATCCACACTAGTCCCGATGGGAAGAAGACGGTCGCGCCGCCGCCCACCACACGCATATACTACTTGGCTGGCACGCAGCATGGGGCCAACGCGAAGCCCGAAAAAAATGGCACGCAAAATCGCGCCAATCCGCAGGACTACCGCTTCGCGATGCGTGCCCTGCTGGTGGCCATGAACTCCTGGATCACCAATGGAAGTGCGCCGCCCGACTCGCAAATCCCGCGCGTAGATAAGGACAACCTGGTCGCGCCCGGCGCTCTCGCTTTCCCGAAAATCCCCGGGGTGAATCTTCCGTCGGAACCCAACTTCGCCTTGCGTCTGGATTTCGGTCCAGAATTCGCGGCCAAAGGCATCGTTGCTTATGAGCCGCCCAAGGTCGGGAAGCCGTTCCCCACGCTGGTTCCGCAAGTGAATCGCGACGGCAATGAAACCAGCGGCATCCAATTGCCGGAGCTCGCCGTTCCGCTGGCTACCTATACCGGATGGAATCTGCGCGACGCATCCATCGGCGCGCCGGAGGAGATCCAGAGCATGGTCGGTTCTTTCATACCCTTCGCCCGTACAAGAGCGGAGCGCGAAAAATCCGGCGATCCGCGGCCGTCGATTGAAGAACGCTACGCGAGCAAAGAGGATTATCTAAAGAGAGTGGAGACCGCGGGCAGACAATTGGCTCAGGCCCACTTGCTGCTCGACAGCGACGTCGACAAAATCCGGGCCCGGGCCAGCGCGCGCTGGGATTCACTGATGCAGTAATGCATGGCGGCTCGCCGGCGACTCAGGCTCGGTAGCCACATATTCGTCGAGCGCCCGATCCAAGAGTTCCACGCGCCAGTTTAAGTCCTGAATATTACTGAGCAAGTACTGCCTATTCTGGGGCCGCGCGGACTTCAACCTTCTGGAGAGCCGGTGCTCCAAAGTTCGAATCCCCATGAGTTCATCGGCGATCCATGAAGTCCTGCCCAATATCATCGGATCAACCTGGCGCAGGTTCTTGTGCGTATTCACGGGAGTCGTGTTAGCAACTTGAGAACCAAACCGCGGCGTCGATCGCTCCTGGCGGACTGTAGATATTTCCCGTTTGCACTGTCAGAACTGCTGGAAGTACACCCTCATCCAGGTCTTTCTCATGTGTTGTCTTAGGCTTCAGGCTGGCACTCGACTTGCCTTGGTACTTGTATTCGCCTGCGCCATCCGGCGGCTGGATTCATCCAGGGCGAACAAAGAGAGAACAAATCAAGGTCGGCGTGCGATGCCGACCAAGCGGAGTGTACACAATGCTTGGATGGTTGACGGTCTTTGGAATGTTGACGTTGGGCAGTTCCATAAAAATGATTTTGGGTCAGGCCCCGACGGTCCCGGCCGTAACGGCTAGTTTATTGTTTGCGCTTCTGTTTTTCCTCTGTCTTTTGACGCGGGCGGTGCGCGGCCGCGCTTGACGTTCCAGGGTCACATGACGGCCCAGCGTCGCATGACAGCGAAATCCTTGCGGGTGGTATTTGCCATCTATTCTTCCGGCGAAGAAGCCGAAAGAGCGTATCGATCAGTGTGCTCAGGCGGGCGCGGGCGCGTCTGCTTGGCGCTGACGCCGGACACCAAACCCAATCCGCGATCAAAGCTGAGCCGCTATGGCGCACTCCAGTTTGATGGCGAGAATGTGGTTCTTGTAGAATCCGCGCGCACCGAAGTTCAAGCCATTGTCAAAGAACTTCGCCAAGCGGGCGAGCCTTCCGTTTTCATGCTGGCGGAGCAAGCTGCCGAAACCTCGCCCGCAGCGATATCCCCGGCTCCCGCATCGATCGACGAAATGGCGCGAAAATGTTCCGAGCGCCATAATGCTTCGCCGCTGCTCAAGAAGGAAATCCTTTCTCGCTTGAGCCATTGTGAGTCAGAACTGGAAACGGTACGCGGCGGTTTATCCGAAGCCGCGCGTTTAGACCACACCTTGACGGCGTCGGCGGAATGGTTACTGGACAACGCCTATCTCACCCGCACCAGCATTGCTGAGATTCGCCGATCGCTGCCGCGGGATCATATTCGTTCGCACTCCGGGCAGTATGGCTACCTTTGCGTCTATGAGCTGGCGGCCGACCTGGCGCGCTATGCGGATAATGTCATAGATGAAGCGAATATTTCGCAGGCACTTACCGAATATCAAAAGTGGACGCCGCTTTCCATCGCCGAACTGTGGTCGTTTCCGTTGCTGCTTCGCCTGTCTCTGATTGAATCGCTGACGATTCTCGCCGGAGGTGTGGACCATGCGCAACAAATTCGCGAGGCGGGCTATTTCTGGGCGAATCGATTGGCGGTCAGCTCGCGCCGCGATCCGGAGCTGTTTGACAAAATCCTGCACATGATGGAGTCGGAACCAGTTGCGGGCGAGCCGTATTTTGCGACCTGCCTGGTAGAGCAGCTGCAAGATGAAGATCGCGCGCTGGCGCCGGCCCAGCAGTGGATCGAAGCGCGGCTCGGCATGCCGCTCGCGGAGGTGGTCCGAAACGAGCACAATCGCGAGGCCGCAGAGCGCTTGTCGATCGCGAATGCATTTGGCAGTTTGCGCACGCTCGCCAGGCTGGATTTTCGCAAAATTTTCGAGGCGACCAGCATGGTGGAAGCTGAGCTACGTACCGATCCCACCCATGCACATAGCGATTTCGCGACGCGTGACCGGTCGCGGAAGGTTGTAGAGCGAATCTCGCAGCACAGCGGAACTGGAGAATTGGAAGTAGCCCGTCGCGCGCTTAACCTTGCCCGGCAGAGCAATCGGCCGGAAGCGGCGTCGGTATCGTATTTTCTGTTGGCGGAAGGCGTCACGGAATTAGAGCATGAACTGGGCGCACGAATGCCTTTCCGGACCCGCGTAACCCGTGCTGTCCGCCATAAGGCGACGCCGATTTATCTGGGCAGCCTAGTGGGCTTGACTGCGTGGTTCCTGGCATTGTCGCTGGCGTTCGCCTGGGACTTAGGTGTTCACCAGCCGCTCATGCTGGCGATCCTGGGAACGTTGGCGCTGTTTCCATTAAGCGAATTGACGGTGCAGATTATCAATGCGCTGGTAATTTCGCTGCTGCCGCCCGATCCGCTTGCCAAGATGGAATACAAGGACGGAATCCCCAGCGATCGCGCCACGCTGGTGGTCATACCCATGATGTTGTCGAGCACCGAAGTGGTGCGCTTGGAAGTAGAAAAGCTGGAAGTCCGCTTTCTTGCGAATCAGGAAGCCAACGTCTTTTTCGGTCTCTTTTCGGATTTCACGGATTCTCCGGAAGCCACGGCGTTCGGGGACGTCGAAGTTCTGGCGGCCGCCCGGCAGGGCATCGAACAACTGAATCACCGTTATAGCGGCAGCCGGTTTCTTCTGTTCCATCGGCCACGCGTCTGGTCTGAAAGCGAGCAACGCTGGATCGGGCGCGAGCGCAAGCGCGGCAAGCTGGAAGACCTGAACACATTTTTATGCGGCGAAGGCGATCCTTCCATCAAAATCGTCGGCGACCTGCCGTTGCCCATTCGCTACGTGATCACATTGGATGCCGATACTCAGCTGCCTCCCGAAAGCGGAAGGCGTCTGATTGAGACGCTGGCGCACCCCTTAAACCAGGCGGTTCTCGACCCGGTGACGCACGTCCGTAAACGCGGGTATGCGATCATTCAGCCGCGCGTCAGCATTTCCTTGCCGGGCGCAACGGCGACCCATTTCACGCGTGTGTTCGCCGACAGCCTTGGCACGGACCCCTATTGCCAGACCGTCTCGGACGCGCAGCAGGACCTGTTCGGCGAAGCCATCTTTCACGGCAAGGCCATTTATGACGTTCAGTCGTTCCGCCAAGCCGTCGGCAACCGTTTCCCTCCCGAGACGCTGCTGAGTCACGATTTGATTGAAGGCGCTTATGCCGGCGTCGGTCTCGCCAGCGATATCGAGCTGTTCGAGCACATGCCGTCTGACTATGCGACCTACAGCAAGCGGCAGCATCGCTGGGTACGCGGCGATTGGCAGATCGCGCCGTGGATGCTGGGACGCGTGCCTTCCGCTAGCGGCGGCTGGGAACGAAATCCGCTGAGTGTCATCAATCGCTGGCGGATTTTCGATAATTTGCGACGCAGCCTGGTACCCAGCGCGTCCATGCTGCTGCTGCTGTTTGGCTGGCTGACCTCCAAGGCTCCCGGTGTATGGAGCTTGCTGGTGGGCTTGGCGGTGGCGATTCCCGCGGTCGCACCATTGTTCGAACGATCCGCCCGATATTTGCATGGATCGATTCGCGGCTGGCGGGGAGCGTTCGACGAAGTCCTGCGGGCGGCCGTTCTGCTGGCGTTCTTGCCGCACCAGGCGTGGCTCTCGATGGACGCGATCGTGCGGGTGATTTACCGGCGATGGTTCAGCCATCATCACCTGCTGGAATGGCAAACTACCGACAGCAGCACCCGAAACCAATCGCATCTCAACTCCACCATGCGCCACATGCTGGTGGTATATGGATTCGCGGCTGTCCTCATGATCGTAATGCGGCTGGAGAACACGTTCGCTCCCACTGCGTTCTTCCTGGGGTTGTGGGCGCTTTCGCCGTTGTTAATGCACTGGCTATCGCGGCCCGCCCGAGACTCGCGCCGTCATCGTTTCGAGATCGGAAACAATGCCTTCCTGCGGATCATGGCGCGCCGCACCTGGCGTTTCTTCGACGATCTGGTGGGCCCCGCGATGAACTGGCTTCCGCCGGATAACTCGCAGCTGGCGCTGCGTATCGAAGTAGCCCCCCGCACATCGCCTACGAATATCGGACTGTGGCTCACTTCGGCGCTGGCGGCCCGCGATTTCGGATATCTGACTCCCGACGATTTCTGGCGCCGCTGCTCGCAGACCATGACTACGCTGGATCGCCTGGAGCGGTATGAAGGGCACCTGCTCAACTGGTATGACACGCGAACCCTCGCGCCCCTGGAGCCACGCTATATTTCGACTGCCGACAGCGGCAATCTGCTGG
>Ga0157379_10005528_pt1 | contig 10859 bp, 14 predicted proteins | sample S25metaG_FD_121802 | JGI IMG/M metagenome (GOLD analysis project Ga0157379, IMG submission 121802) | Switchgrass rhizosphere microbial communities from Kellogg Biological Station, Michigan, USA - S2-5 metaG | ecosystem: Host-associated > Plants > Roots > Rhizosphere > Soil | place: USA... | reverse complement strand
CTTCGGAGGCTTGATACCGACACGTAAGAAAAGTTCAGGGTTCATTAGCGGGAGTTCGATGACCTTAAGAAGAAGATAGGTATCAGATATATGAAGTGGGGGGTTAACTGGAGCTGCTGACCTCTCGTAATTCACGGACTTGTTCCCCTAGACCACCGATGCCAGCAAATGTCGCTCCTCCAGGATCCTCCAGGCTCATCTTGTAGACGAGTGGATCGACTTCACGAGGTAGAATGCGCATGATCGTGAGGGTTGTCATATCCAGACTTACGCGAGTCCCAGACTTGAGTTTTTCGACCGGAAGTGTAGGTCGGAAGGACACTACGTAACGTGGGCCTGATGAGGCCTTGACAATAACTATATAGGAGAGTGAACACTATTAATAATAATATGCACAATAACATACATCGTTCATCGTCTAGTTGCTTCATGACTTCACCAATGATCTGGCCAACAGACTGAACAGCCTTGATATCGTCCTCCGTCTTCTCATAACCTCTCTCTAAATCTTTCAACGAGAACCTCACTGGGTTTATATCAATATCTAAATCGTCAAAATGTCAGCATTTCACATACAATTCTTCAAGTTATCCGCAATCTTCTCATGTTCAAGCATTTTCTGCCACAACCATAAATCATTGCTGCAAAATTGAACAAAGATGATATTCATGCCTTTCTATATTCTACTAAGGCCTCTTTTCTTCGTGGGTCCATTGTGGACGTCGATGGGGAAGCTTGTGGGTAGGTAGACATATTGCAAGGTTACAATGCATGACCATTCCGAATAACGCGTACACCACGGTGTGTGTACTGGGCAGCTTTGTCAGGCACCTGATTGCCTTTTCCTTCCCAATAGAACCAACGTTTAAACAGATCTATTCCCTAGTCAAATCAATGAAAACAGGGAGAATTTTATGTATTTTCTACGATTATTTGGGCGTTGTATCTGCATCCCCTACCACCATGTCGGGGTTTTAAAAAATATCAAAGGGCACCTCCACTTTTTCCTCATGCCACAAAAATTTCTCGGGAAATTTTGGACTTATGTTCAACACACGTCTGTCAAGCCCCGCCACAGTAAATATCCAACCCCATAGGATCCCGTTTATGCTTTAATCGCAGTTCTTTACCGTGCGTTCCGTTTAACACAAAAAATACATGCGAATTGGCGAGAGCAAATATTGCGGGGAGTGAGTTACACATGGAAGACTTGACTAAAACAGCAGAACAGCAGACAAGGATTTGAAACAAAGACGGAAAATTTGAACGAAATACAGCGCATTAAGCTGTTTCATACAATTTTGCCATGCGGCAAATTCGCTTTGTGGATTGGGTTCGACAGATGGTTGGCTTTCTTGCGGTTGTTGGTGCTGCATATTATTACGAAGGCGGTCAAAGCTTGCCATGCCACCTACCAACGATTGGGTTGATACGTTAAATATGACGATGTTTAGTCGGCGCAAGAGCACGGATCCATGAGGCGATGAAGGCTGGGAAAAATAAGCTATTACAGAAGATATGTGCTGAGTTCGTTAGATGGAAAGCCATTGCCTGTATAATGCCTTGGCCAATCCGGTGGCTCCTGTTGCCATGTATATCAAAGATAAATTATACGCAGCCTCCCGACTCAATCCTACGTACTGAGACCAACGCAGTAAGTGTTAAATAGTTAATAGAGTTGGTAATTCAAAACGCTCACATTCGTATTTTCCTTCCTGCGGTTTTCAGTGTTGCTGAGAACTTGCTCGTAATGTTTCTTGGCGTAGTGGAAAAGACCTAACCAAAATGCTCAATATATTATCATTTAGATTGAAAAGTGCGACCCCTACCAATTTGATGAAAGGCCCTCCCAAAATTATATTCAATTTCATCGATATTGTCATTATTGTTTTTGTCCCTTGACCGTATATCTCGATAACGAGACATAAAAGCAAGACTCTAAATGGTTTATTATTTTGGTTAATAATACTCTGTGTGATAGAGCAAAAGCTTACTTCTGCGATCATGAAATGTCGATTGTCTGTCTGACGTTGCATCGCACGACCCATATACGCAATAGCAAGACTGAGACATATCACAGGATCGTTAGGTTGATATTCGTACGCGTGTAACAGATAGACTGCAGCAATTGTCAAATTTATCCAATGCATGTCAATCAGAAACTTACAAATTCCACTCTGGTAACTCTTCGCAGCAATGCACAACTGCCCATAGATGCATACCATCACCGGGTTATACTTCGTCGGTTTAATGGGCAACGCCGAGCTTTCACCAGCGACCTCTTCTTGCTCTTCAGGATCATCCTTCTCTGCTGCCGCACCCACAAGGTTATATCGTCTATTATGCGAATTCCAGCGTACTTCCTGGCCCTTCGCGACGGCATCACTGAGTTTTACTTCTCGGTTTAGGTGCTTTTGCAGACGAGAGTCTATAAAGGCATCGACAGACAGAAGACCGCTCGCAAGAGATGCAAGTAGCAGTCTCGGAGGTCCATTATTAAATTGATGGACGTTGATCAATTTACGAGCCATGCTGACGACCGTTTCATACTGCTTAGTTCGAATAGCGCAAGCTAATATTAGGTCAGACTAGATAAAAAGAAGGAAATAAAAACAAATATACCTATCAGTGCCATACGAAGCGAATCAGCCGGGTGAGGTTCCTGAAAAACGACTGATTGCATGGCGTGTCGTAGGACCTCTTCTGCCAATGGATATTGATCACGCTTTGTCAACAAAAATGCGTACTTCGATAAATATGTCATGGATAAAGAGTACAAGACGTGTAATACTAAACGTTACCTCGACGAAAAGAAGAAGCCATTGATCAAAAGATATACGTCGGAATTCTGTTGCCTTCTCGTCGGAATTCTTCTTGTTTTTCGAAGCGACTTTGTCATATTCTAATGGATCATCAATAAATAATCCAAGATTATCAATTGTGACGGACCAATTTCAAGCTGAAGACGCGACGCCATATTTTGTTCCTCCCCTTCTTGCTCAGCTTTCGATTTTCTGCCGCCTTTTCGCCAGAGGGGCATCCCACGAAATTCAATCTGTCAAAAGGGTTAGAAGACATATAATTAATCTTTAAGAAGGTACCCGCCCGAGTGGAAGGAAACAGAGGTTTGACTTCTCGGAAACTCTCAACAAGCTTCTCAGCTTCCGCAAGCCACGCAGCCTCAGCAGTCTCATCTCCGTCTTTCATTGCAGGTGCCAGTTCCCGCAATTTCTCAAAACGCTGTACCGTAGCAGCCTCGTGCTCCAATTCAAGTGCTTGTAGTTGTGCAATGGTCATTCCGCGCTTTTGTCGTTTGGGTTTTCCACGGGGTGTTTTCTCTTCAAACAGGGAGTCGCCGGGTTGTGTGTTAGCTGAAGGAGCTCGGTCCGATGTTCCATCGCGTGTTGCAGCCCGTCGTCGAGAATCAATGACTAATTCGTGTTATTAGTCAAAAATCTTTAAAGAGCCAAAATAAATAAAATGGCGTACCTTCATATACGAGATTAAGAGCCTTCCGTGGCTCACCCATAGCTTCGTACACCTCGGCAAGTTTCATTTTGGCATCAATATTTTGTGAATCTCCAGTTAAAACTGATATTCAAATAAATAAATAAATGCACCCATTCCACAACATTCGTCGCTCACTGTGCTGGTAAATCTCCGCGCCCTCCTTCAGGTTTCCAATGTTCCGATGGCAGGCTGCAGCTTGGAATACAATACGGAAGCTACTCGTCTGAAAATATTTATTAGACTTGGAACCAGCATGGTGAAAGCTAAACCAAACCATTTCATCGGCTGACAGTACTTCGTAAATACCAAGTGCCGCGTCGAATAATCCTTGATCAAACATAGTATCCGCCAGTTCATTAAACAGGACAGCATGTTCCCTGACGTCATTTTGAAGGATGATGTCGCTATGAAGCTGCACCGAATTGAAGAGGTGGCAATACCGGTGACAGAAACAACATACCTTGCCCTCTTCATAATCTCCCAACATTAATCGCGATACTGCCAGCCTATGACGGAAATTAATATCCAGCGGATATCGAGTTATTGCCATTTGGTTTTCTTGAACCCGACGAATGAAATTCGGAAGATCAAACTCTCTATCGTCAGGCTCGTTATCCCAGAAGCGTTCTTCTGCTCGGCCTTGTAACCAACGTGCACCGCGTCGAATCGTGGTGATAGCCTTTTCGGGGTCGTTGATGGAGTTGTAAAAATCAGCGAGAACGATAATATGAATATCTCCAAAGCCACCTCCAGGAATATCATTTCCGGTAGCATCCTGCGCCACTCCTGACGAATATCTCTCTTGATAAAATTCAAATGCTCCTTGGTAAAGCTCGATACCACGAGGAATTTCGGATAGTTCGACTAATATTGGACGAATTTCTTCCAACGCGCTGATATCGTGCGGGTACTGTTTTAGAATTGCCGTGAAGGCAGCTTTAGCCGTCCGATAATCACCAAGTTCTTTGGAAAGTGAGGCTCTATCCCATTGGGCGTTGACATCTGTTGGATCTAAAGTACAAGCCTTTCTGTAGCAGTACAACGCTTGCTGCAGATAACCTCGGTCTCTGGAAATACTGTAAGCTATCCAAAATAGTCAAGGGTCATTGGATAACAACCTTGATTCATTTCCAAGATTCGACCACAAATCAACGTCATGAACAAGGTGCGCTCGAACAATTTTAAGCTTGAGGGCTTTCTCTGGCTGCTCATCTTGGTAACATAGTGCTAGTGTAGCCCATGCAGAAGGGACTCGCGGTTCAATACGAATAACTTCTTCCATTAATCGTACAGCCTCTGGAAGGTTCTGAGACACGTAGGCGGCATTTCCTTCTCCGAGGAGAGCTTTTACCTGCTGAGATAGCTGCGGTTGATCCCTTGGACCTCGCTGTTCAAGGAATAAATGTACGTTCGATCAAATAATTCGATATACACGTACACGTGATTTTCTGCGTCTTCCAATACCAGTAGCAGTTTTCAACTCTTCCTGCATATCAAAACCTTCTGCCTCCTCGATAGATACGTCCCATATCGAACTTGAGGTCCCAAGACCTTGACTTTTGCCCTCCTTAATATTTTCAACAAGACGCCTAGAAGATCTCTAGTGCTATGAAATCAAATTGAAACGGTCAGATACCTGAAATCGCCTTCAATTGCTTTCTCTGCGTTAACGTCAGCCTCGACATCCCGACCAGATCCGCTCTCGACGGGCTCCGCAAAATTAGTCTCGAAAGCTTGATATTCAGACCCTTCGGAGTCTTCTGGATTCTCGATGCCTTCCTCGTCACCTTCGACTGTGGAAAACGCGTAGTGTAAATCTGATATCCTCAAGATGTGGAGAATGAAACTCACGAGAAACATCGTCTCCAGACGCGTCCTCCCACCCATCTGCTTCTTCATAGTCACTCTCCTGTCCTGGACCATAATCCATTCGAAATAGATGAGCTAGTCAAGACTCGAGAGGCTCGTGCGAGAACCTGTCCCTAGAGCTTCACAAAGACGTCAAAAGTGCCTAATGGTTAGGAAGACGCTCACGACGTCATATTACTTAGGCTCACGGAAGTAAAATAACCCAAAAAAGAAAGCGAAATTTACTACATATTTATTTAGTATTTAAAGTTGTAATTAATTAGCCGCAGATTCCCTGAACGCGGATTCGTGATACAGATAGTCAAGTATTAATACAAGAGATACAAGTAGGTTGGGAGCGATAACAAATGTTGCAGAGAGTGAGTTACACATGAAACATTGACCAAACCGAAAACAAGGATTTGAAACAAAGACGAAAGCAAGTTTGAACGAATAGGTCCTAATATGGGAGACCTAGTTGCTCCATATAATTTTGCCAGGCAGCGAATTGGCTCTGGGGGTGAGGCTGATGAAGCTCAGGTTGACCTTGTGAGCCTTGTGGTTGGTGCTGCATACTATTATTGCGAAGACGTTCAAAGCCTGGCATGGCAGCCGCCAACGAAGAACTGCTGGGGTTGATAGGTGGTAAATAGGTGGATGTATAGTCTGTATAAGAGCGCGGTGGTGGCGGTGGCTCATTAGGGGGCGAGTGTTGGGGAATATGCAAATTTGCATGCTATAATTAATTCATTAGTATTAGCAGATAAACGGAGACACGTTACGCACCAGATGGGGGACATTTGGTATGCTGCTTGGTCGTGATAGTGGGGATTGTGCAAGGTATTGGACCAAAGATGGATGTACACTGTCTAAATGGTTGGTCGGAGGTAACTGTATGACCATCGCTGGTGAACTCGGATATGCAAGGTCATACTTGGCCACAGATGAATGCGATTGAGGAGGCGACGGTGTGGTAGGAACGGGAGCCGCCACCAAATTAGTCTTCCCACCCAAGATGCTCAGCTCCTCGTCGTCATTTTCGATTGTATGAGCGTGTTTCTTTGCCGCAAGCGACGCAGGGTGTTGACCATTGCGATATGGGGCATACGCCACGTGCGCTTTGTCGCGTAAGCGAGTTAGAATGGGCTAAGTCAAGCGGATCTCATTAGGTGTCAGGGACTGAATTTGCCGCAATTCAACGTACGAAGGCTTTGGACGCCGGAGCACACTCAGGAGCCGCTCGACGGAATAAGTCGAAAGCTAGATCAAGTTGACCGAAGGCGAAAGGAGCATAGGAAGATTTGGTAGCTCGAGTGACAATCAAGCAAAGAGCAATCTGCAATAAACCATTGATAAATATAAAAGTAATAAATAAACGAAGTACTCACGGAGGCGGAGAAAGCATTAGACCAGAATAGACCAAAACGGCAGGTGATGCCAGGTTGTTGCGAATAAGCGTTGTGCAAGGCTAGAATGATATAGCAAGCGCTACGATAGGTGGCCAATACCGAAGGCGCGAATCGAGATTGCATCGGATCAGCTTTCTCACCCAGAGCTTGGGCAAAGAAACCACGATGCAACAAAAGCACAACTATGAAAAAATCATGTCAGTGAATAATTTGGAAAGTTTCGAATTTGAGAGAGAAATACCTGTATACCGGGCTTGAACCGCGAGCCAGCGCTGCATGGTCAAACCCGGAGTTTCCGGTATAGGGCTTTGGAATGGTAGTCCGTTCGCCAAAGCCTCAACATCTTGGGGAAACGCATATGCATGGATGTTCCTATCCAGATCGAGGATATCCGAATACGCAGGTGTAGCGGCATCGAGGGCCTTTTGCAATACTTGACTGAGTAATGGGGCGAAGCCGTGTTTCCACGTGTGCCAGCATTGTACTAAAGGAGATAAATTATATAGCTCTCACTATAAAAGTTTAAGAAGACTTACGTTCGGGATTCTTCATTGCTTGTTGGGAAGCACTTGGCATTTTACAGTCGATCTGGGAGAAATGAAGTGTAGCAGGTCGACCGAGACCGAGGCTCTGGGAGGAGGTTCAGTACACGTCAATGCGCGGCGATGAAACACTTACCATCCATCCTTCCAGAACGACCAGTTCCCAGAAGACCTTTCGACGGGCCTCGCCATGCGATCGTTTATCCTCGGCGTCCCAGTATTCCAAATCCCGGTCTATACCAAGAGATTAGTGAATAAGCAACACGGTTGGCTTGGACAAACTCACGTAATCCAAGCTGGAACCACATTCAATTACGTTTAGTAATCCTTCGAAGAAACCGCATGTATCGCTTACCATCTCTGCCAACTATGGTGGTGCTGAGTATTAATCATTCTTCCCATACAGAAATAAACATACCTTGCAATTAAAGCCTTGCAGTGCCCAACCAGTACTTGCAGCTTCCTTTCGATTCGCCAAAACCAAATAAAAACCAATCAAGAACTAATGCAAATGAACATCAAAAAAGAGTGAGCTTGACATGGCATCACACACCATAGTCTGAATGACAGGAAGAGTGGGCTCTGTAAAAAGGAATTAAAATATTTGTTTCGGGCAGTGACTAGTCAGACTTGCCTTGGAGGAATGGAGATGAAGCCAGCGCAGCACGAGCCAAAAGATGCAACTGCTCCGCATAAGGCGAATAAGGCTCCCGAGACGTGTCCGTGAAGACGCCGTGAGACAGTACTACAAAGAAGAGGGCAAGACGGTGTGGAAGGATGCTTTCTGGATCATTAGCGAGTTCGTATACGTGCTTCATAATCTCTTCCTCGAATTGAGCTCTGGAACAAGGCTCGTACATCCAAGCCGAGTTGCTGTAATAGATGTCGATCAATGCCCACGTTTCATTAATGGGAGGGACGTATTCGAGCAATTTCTGGATTGATTCGACATCGACCACTGATGAACCAAAAGGGAATGCTTGGCTGAGACGTAGAATCTCTGGTGGCAGTAGGTTCTGGGAATCTGTTTCGGGTACTAATGGCTCATGCTCATCCTAATGAATTATTAGGGGGTGGTGGTTAGGACAATGTAAAGGAATACCTTGACAAAGTGCTATATTGACCGTATTAGCCCGCGAAGTAGAGAAACCATGATATAACGCACCTCTGTTCGAGCCGTCTGACCAAAGAATCTCGATTGACCGTCAGCTCCGATTTTCAATGTACCGAATGCATCCAACAAGGTCGGGAATCGTTCCTGGTCCTTTGAAGCGGGATCCGGACTAGGTTCTTTCGGAGGCGAGTTAAGGTCATTCTTGAATTCAATGGGGACCTTTATGAGCAGTAAATCTTCACGTAAGAGTGGATGGGGCTCTGACGCCACGGAAGACGCGGCGACTGCGTTTTCGAGCTGACGAATTCGCTCACTCATTTCCAGAATCTTTGCATGGAGCTCCTCTGTATTGGCCAGAACGAAGCGCGTTCCCTTAGTCATTAACGCGCCTAGATTTGTTATTAGAAAGGAGGCAGTATGGGATGGATAGATGTGTACCTTCAGGACAGATGGCTGACGCGGATGTCAGCACACGAGGAGAGACAGTGGTCAAATCGCGCACCTGCACACCCTCTCTTTCGACAAGACTCGCAAGGGAAGACACGGTCGCATCTACAGAGCATTCTAAACGAGGGAATATGCCAGGAAAGCGAACATACACACCTCAGCTATTGGAATGCGAAGTGAGGTGTCATCTTCATGAAACAACGATTTCAAGACATACCTTAAGCCGCCGACATTCTTCAAAATGTTCAGTTTACATTGGACACAGCATAAATGCGTATACGCACCTGCACAGCTGAGCTGGTTGCGCCGCCGTTTAGCATCCTTCTTACTCGCTTCATCGTTGGTTGGGGTTGTGTTGGCGGAGGGGGAAGGCATGGGGGAGGTCGGGAGACAGGGACGTCTCTAGAGGAGGACGTGGAGATCAACAAGAGGATACGGAGAAGATCTGCAGAATTTGAAGGTTATAGTCGCGAAGGGCTGACGCTTCAGATGCATCAAATAAGCAAATTAAGAAGTCGGCTGCAGTCACGGTGGTGGGCGCTCCGCACATTATTGATCGTTTGGGAACCCGGAGACTGAGTTTCTGGATACAACAGATTGTCAGATTCTCCAGTTCGCCAATTCCACATGCAACACTCGGCAGCCTGAGCAGCAGAAATTACCTTTTCCAATAAAATCCCTGGTTTCCCCATGTCGGGAACTTCCCTTCTCACCCACTGGTGTATCGACGCAATGCAGCTTCGCATCACTCATATCAGAACCACTCAAATTAATAGGAAAAACTTTTTACGTATCTGCATTACCCTCTCTCGTCCCTTCGTAAATGGAAAAATAGTTCTTTGCAACACTTTGTTCCTGGAATTATCTATGGCCTTTGTGAGGTCCTCTCAGTCCCGCACTCCGCCATCTGCCTGTCTGGAACATGTCGCATACCGTCACAGCCAGGACGCCATATCGAGCAGGAGAGAAGATGGGAAAGGCGAGCCTGGTCAGCGCCGCACACAGAAACACATACATGTCGTGCCAAGCATCTTCGCTTGGCTACTTTTACTTTATATACCCTTCTGTCGATTCTTCTTTTTGCACCAAGTTTGTGGAATATCAACAGATACACCACAACCTGCAGGGATGAGACAAGCACGAGCAGGTTCACGAAAATAAGGCCTGGTGACGAGTTTGTAACTTTCAGCATAAATCCCATGCTGCCAATGGATCTCAATTTCTTAAATCTCTACCCCTTGTTGTTACACAAGGCAATCAAGAGTAACCTCCTCACGATGTGTTTCTCCTATGACGCGATGATAACCACCACCACAAGAATCAAATTTTACGTTATGGCAGGTAACCACATTGCAAGAAGAAATGACAGAAGCAATCGTGTCCGAACGTCGCGGAGGAGACGATCTCGCGAGAACCCCAACGAACATAGATCCTGGGAGCGGTCAACGACAGCCAGTATTCGCTATTGGCTTACTCGACACTCGGCGAGCTGAGCGGTCGATGGAAGAATGGATGGTATACTTTTGTGGCTGAATCATCATCGACTGAGAATAGACACTTGAAATAACATGTCAATTCGAGGCCTATTGCATGTATAAGTATTCACAGAATGAGCAGCATAACCACAGCACTTTCTCAGTTGCCCCCTTCGGGCAGGGGTAATAATAGAACGGGCCCACCGTCACAGCCGTCAAGCCGCTTAGCTACGTAACAAAACCGACGAACAATTGAATTCAAGTCGCGAGTAAGAGAATAAGAAAGGCTTTCAGCAGGTAAGCTTGCCTTTTCTGCCAAGTAAACAAAAGCTGTGCAGATGAACGGAGACAAGGATTTGCTCTCTTGCTCCCAAGTCACAAAGTCACACCACCACGCCGCGGCAGCCAACTTCGCTGAGGCGTACAGCCCCGTCTATCCCTCCTCATTCCCTCCACACTCCCTCCCTCTTGATCTTCACGATTCTCTCGTATTCTACCTCTTTCTCACTTCTGT
>Ga0157379_10005527_pt1 | contig 10860 bp, 8 predicted proteins | sample S25metaG_FD_121802 | JGI IMG/M metagenome (GOLD analysis project Ga0157379, IMG submission 121802) | Switchgrass rhizosphere microbial communities from Kellogg Biological Station, Michigan, USA - S2-5 metaG | ecosystem: Host-associated > Plants > Roots > Rhizosphere > Soil | place: USA: Michigan... | reverse complement strand
CTTCATGCCTTTTTTTCGGAGTTCCCCAGCTCGTGGATCGAGCTCGAACACGCCAAAACGGAGGGTGGGCGGAACTGGACTGGAAGTCTTCACTGCTACTCCCGAGCGGCTAGAGTGTAACACCCTGGTGCTCACTCGCAGGGCACTGGATTTCCCGGCTACATGGACCGGTAAGCGCGCCGCAGTTCGGACAGTGGGGGCCACCGCCTAACCCGCGCCGATCACTGTTGCAAAATGCGTTCCGAGTCTAGTGATCTGCTCTGAATCACCCACGGCAATCACCCACGATCCATCCGTGTTGCCCGTATTTTCCAGTGTTTAGCAGTCCCACAGCAACCGTTGAAGTTGTTGGAAACACTAGAAAGTTGAGTTCTGAAAAGGCTTGAGGTATGGAAATTGATACGCCTCGCTTGAGTACCGCAGTCCAATGACTTAGCGAAACTTATTGCCGAACTCGCAGCCAAAATCACCCACGGTCATCACCCACTGCTTTGGTGCGAGGACGCGTCTAGGGCAAGGCTCGTCGCTGATCACAGACGCCGAATGCTAATAATCGTGCGAGTTTTCCGGTAATCTCGTGTGTCACGCCCCAAACGCCTCTTTTCGTATGACAGGGTCAGCTTTCTGGGAAGCCAAACTAATAAAAAGTGCCTGAATTTCCGCCGCTGAAGCTCCTTGTACAGAAAGACTTTACGCCGCGGGACAAGACGAGTAGCATCCCGAGCGAATACTCTTTCCTAACGGCTCAAGAGTGGAGTTAAAACCATGAATGGGTTTCACCTCAGGCTTTGCAGGCTTTTCTTAATTGCCACAGCTTTGACAACCCCTGTTGCGGCCCAACAGTGGAAAGCTCCCACAACGATGATGAAGTTGGCAAATGGTCTTGTCGTGGTGGTTTCGGAGGATCACTCCGCTCCCACTTTTGGACTATGCGTCAGCTATGGGATCGGTTTCCGACTAGAGCCAGAAGGACGCACTGGATTTGCCCACCTGTTTGAGCACATGATGTTTGAAGGTACGCCCAACGCACCTAAGGGTGTGCTGGACCGCGTGATCGAAGGCGGAGGAGGAAATCTTAACGGAGACACTCGCTACGACTACACAGAATACATTGAGACAGCCCCTGTCTCAGCACTCGATCCAGTGCTGTGGATTGAGGCTGATCGCATGAAGACTTTGGATTTCTCCCCAAAGAATCTCGAGAATCAGCGCAATGTAGTTGAAGAGGAGGTCCGGGTAAACGTTCTCAATCGTCCTTATGGGCTGTTCTTCGCGATTGATCTACCCGGAAAAGCCTTCGATACCTACCCCAATGCGCATAATTTCTATGGTGACTTCAAAGATCTCGACGCCGCTAAAATCGGAGATGTCCAGACGTTCTACGAGCAGTATTACGCTCCTAACAACGCGGTCCTGGCGATTGTGGGCGATGTGCAGTCTGGTGACGTCTTCGCGAGAGTAGAAAAGTATTTCGGCGCCGTCGCACCTCGCACCAGTCCAACACGGCCCAAAGCGGACGAGTCGCCTCAAAAGTTAGAGCGACGCTTTGCACAGACCGACAAGTTCGCCAAAGTTCCGGCGATGGCTATTGGCTACCACATGCCGGCACGGCATTCGCCCGACGCGCTCGTCGGCGCTGTAACCGGAGAGCTGCTGCACAACGGCCAAGCCTCATGGCTCTATCAAGCTCTCGTCAAGGAGAAGCAAGTTGCGCTGTCGGTTGACGGTGGCGTGAATTGGCCGCTGGGCGCGCCCTTTGAATATAATGGGCCGACGCTTATGACGTCTTTCATCGTCTACCCACCCAACGCCACCGAAGATCAGCTCTTGGCAGCTTACGATTCCACCGTTAAGGAACTTATTGACAAAGGACCAAGCCAGCAGGATCTGGATCGCATCGTCGCCAAGATGCGATCCGATTGGTACGATCAGCTCGAGATCCCGATCAGTCGCGCCTCGGCGCTCTCGCATGCTGTGCTTTTCGACGGCGGCTTCGATCTGGTTTACCGGATCCCTGAAGACTTGGCCAAAGTCACACCCGCCCAGGTTCGCACATTCGCGGCCAAGTATCTGGTGAGTTCCAACCGTACCATCATTAATCGAGTGCCGGCACAAGGCGAGGTAGGATCGGAGAAAAAGCAAGGAGCGGAACAGCAATGATGACGACCATGAGAATCGCGATTGCCATCCTTTTCTTTGCGTCATTGAGTTTTGCGCAGAAGGAAGTTCGGATGCCCAAGGACCTTCCGCCTTATGGCGCTGAGAAGCCGCTCCCCGTGCCTTCCGTAAAGTCCGCCAAGCTCGACAATGGGCTGACCGTGTGGCTGGTTTCTGAACCCGGGTTTCCGAAAGTCGCATTCACCGTGGCCGTGCGTGGTGGTCTCGCCGCAGACCCTGCGGACCTGCCCGGCATTTCCGAATTGCTGTCCAAGACCGTTGATCAGGGAACCAATGCGCGCACGGCTAAGCAGATTGCGCAGGACCTTCAGACCGCAGGTGGGGACCTCAGCGCCGCATCCAGGAAGGATTTCATAGAGGTCTCAACCGCGGTTCTTGCTTCGAAGCAAGATACGGGAATCACTGTCTTGTCCGACATTCTGCAGAATGCCTCTTTCCCCGAGGCCGAGGTGACGCTCGCCAAACGCAATTTGTCTGAGTCGCTTCGGCAGCGTGAGTCTCAGCCGGCCTTCCTCGCCACACGCGCGATGGCGAAGGTTCTGTTCGCAGACCACCCTTATTCCGTGACCGCCCCTACTCAGGAATCCATCGCCGCGGCTACTTCCGCCGATCTCCGCCGGATCTTCGCGCAACGCTTCCGCCCGGATCAGACGATTCTGGTAGCGGTCGGCGACTTTGATAACGCCAAAATGATGGAAATCGCCAAGGCGAAGCTTGGCTCATGGAAAGCGCCGGGCGACACACCGCCCGCTGCCCCTTCGCATCCCTCGGCAACACCGGAACATGCCGTCTTTGTTGTGACCCGTCCGGGCTCGGTCCAGACCACACTTGCCCTGGGAACTTTCGGGCCTTTGCGAGGCGATCCAGATTACGAGGCGGCAGATGTCGCCAATGCCATTTACGGTGGTAGTTTCAGTTCGCGGCTGGTGGCCAACATTCGCGAGGACAAAGGTTATACATACTCGCCATTCTCGAGCTTGAACGCCTATCAGGTGGCGGGCACGTTGGTCACCCATGCCGACGTTCGCAATGAAGTAACAGCACCGAGCTTGAACGAGATCGAATACGAACTGAACCGGCTGGCGACAACCACTCCTACCGAGGAAGAACTTTCCAAGGCTAAGCGTTACCTCGTGGGTAATGATGCGATCCAGTTGCAGGCGCGGACTTCCTTGTCCGCCCAGCTGGCAGACATTTGGGTGAATGGCTTGCCCCCGGAAGAAATCGCAACCTACGGGCAAAAGGTTGCGAACACCACGAGCACCGAAGTGGATGTGGCTGCCAAGAGATATTTCCCGGCCTCTCGGACCGCAATTGTCGCCGTGGGTGAAGAGAAAGTCATACGAGAGGCATTGGCACCGCTCGGCATCCCTATCAAAACTCTCCGGTAGACGTCGGCAGCCAAAATGCTCGCAGTTCGAAGATTGTCATATGCCCCGTGCTGTTAGTTCACCAACTACCCCATTTCTTGTGTAATGCCGATTTTGCAGTTATCCGCCGAGGGTTCAGCGTGGAGCTGCTTGTCGCTTGCGTCCCCAACTGTCAATCAGCCGCCCCAGAAAGCAAAACCAGCCCACAATCAGCAAAGGCATCAATACCATGAAGGTCAAGACCTCGCTGACACCAAGCCGCCCCAACTCCGCCGCAATCAGCTGACCAAGGAAAAATGCAGGGATAGCAGAGAGAATCAAAGCTCTCGCTAACAGGCCATCGACCACGATTGACTGTGGCCCCCACTCTTGGCAGTTCTCGACTCCTTCCTTGCACGCTGATTCTGACTTGCTAAGGGGAGTCGAATCGAGCGGGATGGATGACCACCAAAAGTAGCGGCTAGAGACGTGGTGCCATCCCCGCGTGGAGTGGTAGGTCACGCCCGCGAAAAGAAGTAAACCCACTAGTGGCAGAACCACTTTCCAACTTATTCGCATGTGTCATTAGACACCCGTGAGCGTGACAATTGTCGCAATCAGTGGAAGCACCAAGTCAATTGTCGACAGAACAACTTCTCTAGAGTCTCCGCGCCTCTTATCCTGCTGCCTGCTCACGAGTCATCCAAGCGAACGAGATCGCCCTTGGAGACGCCAGGTTTGAGTGTTTCACTGTCAGAACTGCCAGTGCGTGGGCCGCCAATTAAGGGACATCATTAGTTGGTAAGGTTGAGGTCCGAGGCGCCGTTAGTACGAGTTTCGGCTGCTTCCTACGGATCGCGGACCTATGTCCGTGGACCAGAGGTCCGGCGCATGGCATCGACACAACAAAATGCTGCGCGGAGTAAGGGCTTACCCACGGTGATGGAGCCCACTATCCTCGAGGAACCGAATGATTTCTCCTTGGTACTGGGTGGCCCGGTCTTTCAGCTTTTTCGAAGGTCTCATCTCGCTGGAGATGGCTTAGAACTCGTAAATCGCCGGCTGCTCATTATCACGTTGGTCGCATGGCTGCCGCTGTTACTCCTCGCCACCCTCGGCTCCTCTGCTGCGAACATCGGTCGGCTTTCATTCTTTCACGACGTTGAAGTGCATGTGCGATTTCTCATTGCACTTCCAGTCCTCGTCGCTGCCGAGCTGATCGTTCATTCGCGGATACGTCCTGTTGTGCGCCGCTTTGCCGAGCGACGCATCGTTTTGCCCCAGGACCTAGCCCGCTTTCGCATCGCGATCGAGTCAGCCGTCATGCTCCGCAATTCCATTCCCATCGAGGTCGGGCTCTTGGTTTTTGTTTACACTGTTGGCCTATGGGCCTGGCACGTTCGGGTTGCGATCGACGCCTCGACCTGGTATGCCACTCCCGGTGGACGCTGGCATCTGACCCCCGCCGGCTTCTGGTACGTGTTCGTCAGCATCCCCATCCTACAGTTCATCCTTCTGCGCTGGTACATGAGGCTCTTTATCTGGTTTCGTTTTCTGTGGCACGTCTCCAGAATCAATCTAAACCTCATTCCGACTCACCCCGATCGCTGTGCCGGTCTCGCCTTCTTGGGCAAGAGTGCCTACGCCTTCGGCCCGATCCTTTTTGCTCAGGGTGCCATGCTTGCCGGTCTGGTTGCCAGTCGAGTCCTTTACAGAGGGGAAAGCTTGCTGTCCTTCAAGTTACAGATCGGCGGCTTTGTAGCCTTTTTTGTACTCGCCATTCTCGGTCCACTCCTGATGTTCACTCCCCGGATGGCTCGCGCAAAAAGAAAAGGGTTGGCCGACTACGGTCAGCTCGCGCAGCGCTACGTCGAGAGCTTCGAACAGAAATGGGTCCTCCGCGATGCCGCCCCCTCCGAGGAACTTCTCGGAGCTGCCGATATCCAGTCGCTCGCCGATCTGGGCAATAGCTATGCCCTCGTGCGCGACATGCGTTCGATCCCCTTCGGACTAGAGGACATCTCCCGTCTGGCCGCCGCCACCGCAGCCCCCCTCTTGCCTCTCCTGCTCACGATTTTCTCCCCGGAAGAACTCATCATGCGCGTCGTCAAGGTCCTGTTTTGATGATGTCCCAGTCGCCAAGCTCGTCTGCGCGACACGACCGAGAGGAAGCCCAGACTCATGCGGCGGACATTGTAGCCATCATCAAAGCGCGGCTGGACTTGGCTGATTTCGAACGCCAATTTGCCGAACAATTCGAAGTTGACCCGGAATTGGGGAAACGGGTCAGCAAAATACTAAGCGATTTCTTTCGAGATGTGACTGCACCAGGCTATCTGCTGTATGAGGAGTATCTGGCGTCGACACTGCCTACCGGCCGTGAAACGCAGCGTGAAATTCGGGAAGAAAGCGGACTTGCCCATCGTACCCTGCAGAGAATTGTGGCCGACCAAAGCCCTTAAGCCGAGGGCCCGCGCATCCCGATGGTCAGGTCGTACCAGACACAGAAGTACGCGAAGTCGTCGTGCGATCTCTTTCACAATTGCCGAAAAGTCTTCCAATTTCGTTCCCTCGCAGACGATCGCACCAACGCCGCACTACAGTTCAGCCATCCATGACGCCCGAACACCAATTCAGATTGTGGCAGGAAATTATCGCGCGTTACAATTCCTTCCTATCTAGGAGGAAGTATGGGAGTAATCATGCAAGCATTTTATTGGAACTGCCCAGGTAGTGAGGGGCGGGGCGGCAATTGGTGGAACTTCCTCAACGGGAAAGTAAAGAACTTACAGGCTGTCGGATTTACGGCGCTCTGGTTGCCACCTGCAAACAAAGCGGCCGAGGCTCAGTCAATGGGCTACGACCCTTATGACTTTTACGACCTCGGCGATTTCAGCCAAAAGGGGGGGACCAAGACGTGGTTTGGCGACAAAGGCGAACTAATAAACCTTATCGCTAGCGCGCATGACGCCGGTATGCAGGTCTACGCTGATATGGTTATCAACCACAATTCTGGCGGCGATGCAACCGAACTCAATCCGATGGACGGTAAGACTCGGTGGACCAAATTCACGCCCGCGAGTGGAATATTCCCCCGCAACTGGCTTTGCTTTCACCCCTCGTCCTACGAGACCTATGACGAAATGTCGTTCGGCGACATGCCCGACCTATGTCACCGAGATCCGAGCGTGTACGCTCAAATGATCGCGATCGCGCAATTTCTAATTGAGCAAATTGGCTTTGACGGCTTTCGTTTCGATTTCGTTAAAGGCTACGGTCCCTGGATGGTAAAAGCCATCGCGGAAGTACGCTACCTGAACAAGGACCAGAAAGGATTCAAACCATTCTGCGTGGGCGAGTGCTGGGACAGCGACCGAACGATCAATGACTGGCTTTCTGCGGTCAACACGTTCATGGACAATCCGGTTTCCGCCTTCGACTTCCCACTGCATTATCGACTAAAACAGCTCTGTGATAACTACGGCTTTAGTTTGACAGGTCTTGCCCAAGGCGGAGTCATGAACGTCGAAGACCCGGCGCATGCAGTCACCTTCGTAGACAACCACGACACTACTCGCGATCCATCCAATGCGATCATCAACGACAAGATGCTGGCGTATGCTTTCATCCTTACGCACGAGGGCTATCCGTGCGTTTTTTGGCTTGACTATTTCAATTACGGTCTGGCCAGGGTGGGAACGGCCAATGGAATAGCCGCGTTGGTCAACGTCCATGAGAAATACGCCGGCGGGTCGACAGAGGTCCTTTATTCCGATAATGACCTGTACATCATGCAAAGATCTGGGTTCGGCGGCCAACCTGGTCTGGTGTTCGTTCTCAATAATCGCGGCGATAGATGGTCCGGGATGACCGTTCAGACCCAGTGGAGCACGCGACAACTTGCACCGGTGGCCTGGAACGGACAAGACCAGAGTATCCCACAAGCAAAATGGACGGATGGTTCGGGTAAGGCTGACTTCTGGGCTGCTCCCCGCGGTTTCGCGGTGTACGTTCCAAGCTAGACCTTGACGGTTGTTCATCGTGCTCATGCGGGCTCGTTCCTATCAAGAGTCAAATTGAATTGATCCTACCAACGAAATTCAAAGCGCGACCTTCAACAAGGCATTGTCCCGTTAGATAGTTAAGTTAATTTCGGTTCTACAGACTTGACCACTCGGTTAGGGATTACAGGGATTGCAATCCGCTGGACAGAATACGCTCGCTGAGAACACGGTCTGGTTGTGTTTTGGTTTCGATCCAAAAAGAGGGTTGGTCGATTGGCTACGCGGGCTTGGCCGTCTATCTCTGAATTACCAAGAAACGTCCGCGAGCAGCATCGCGATGCAATCGTGTCTAGGCGCTCAGTTAGCGAGGTGTTTTTTCCGACGGGGGTGTTATCCGTCGGTATTCCGACTTTAAGGAATTGGATTTCGTTCGAAATAGATTTGTGAATCTATCGTTCGGTTTTCAGAACAAAAAGGTTTTACTCTTGACATTCTTTGATCGCCAGAAGAAAATGCGCGCGCATTCGCCTCTCCGAAGTGCAATTCCCACCGAGGGGGCAGGAAGTGTCCACTCCCTGAGGCGAGCCGGGCCGCCAAGATTTTCGGCAAAGGGGACACCTTCATACTTTGTACCAATCCCAAATGTCCCAATAAAGGAACTAACTGGGCCTGCAAGAGAAACTTACTTAGTGCGGCCCACCGTAATTCGGGACCAGGATATGTTTAATTCATTGGTCGTGATTGTGGCTCATGTCCTGAGCTGGATGTTTGTGATTGGCATGGCTGGCACCGTTTTCCTGGTTATTCCATTCGCCGCGTATCAGCTGATTAAAGTGCTGTTCGAGAAGGATCATCCAGACGAAATAGGCCCATCTCCGAACGGGCGTCCGTCATCGGCAATCAGGTGAACACAGTCCCACGAATGTTAAGCGAAAAGCGCCCGATTGGCCATGGGTAATCGCCACGCCATTGCCAGAAAGACTGTCCACAACACCACATGCCACAGCTGGCACAGATCGAACACAACATTGCCGGGAAACCCGCCTTCGTTATCTGCTCCCTTTTCGCATACCAAACCCGGCAGTTAGTAGTGTAATTGCTTGTTTCCGTCAGTGCCCAACCCTGTTTACAACATCGATTACAACATCGATCGGGCCAGATTCGACTCACCGCAAGCTTTCTACGTACAAGCTTTCGCTTTTCCGTTGTTCCAGATCGAGGCGGCCGACCTCGGGGATTCGGCTCTGCATAAACTGGCTCACTTCGGGTTTGTCAAAACCAGCAGTCTGCAGCAGATGTATAAGAGATCGCCGGTCAAACATCTGCGAGTGATTTGCTCCGGGGTGAATCAAATCATGGAAAGTGTGACTGAGAGACAGGCGCTGCAGGAATCGTTGGGAAGCTAGGGCATCGCCCTCGGCAAGGTACCGGCGAACTATCAGTTCCAGGTCCGGCACCACGATACGGACCACTCCGCCAGGCCGCAGTACGCGAAAACATTCTTTGGCTACCACAACTGATTCTGCCCAAGTCAAGTGCTCGAAGGTGTGGGAGGAATAGATGTAGATGGCGCTCTGGTCTGGGAAAGGCAAGCCTTTTCGCACATCGAACCGCCTTACGTCCTTCGGCCATTGTGGCGTTTTCAGCAGCTTGCGCGCGAGCGGTATGCGGGATATCAGCACGGTTGGTGAATTGTCGATATTGAACCAGCCGGCTGCGCCGGATAAGCCGGCGCCGATGTTGATCTTGAGTCCTGCGGCTGCATCAACGTTTCGCATTATTTTGAAAGCCGGCACGAACCAAGGCAAAACCAGTCTCTTAACCTAAACGTGGTGGAGCAGGAATGTTACCCGATTCTTACCGAAAAATCGCCTTTTTAAGAACGACTGGTTTGTTGGATTCGCGGTTAGCAGCTCAAAAATTAAGCGTGCGTCCCGTCGATCATGCTTTTGCTTCCGCGGCTCGTTCGCCCGAATCTTCGCCGGTCCAACTGGCGATGCTTTGTTGCTTTGCGTGTAGATCGACGCCTACAATTTTCATCTCAGCCTCCTTCGCCCGAGCCTTTTTGGTTGGATCCCATAAAAGTCTACTCGGGTGTCCGAGGCCAACATACTTATGTCATCAGCCACGCCTGTTCTCGCCATTTAGAGCGCCCCGATCCCGTGTAAATGGTACGGATATGCCTAGTGCACACTTCCACCAGTGGATTGAAAACGCAAAGCTAGCTTGTCTGTACGGAAGCTGAACGCTCACCAACCCACCGGCTGTGCCGTCTAGTTCTCGTAAATGCTGCTTGCCTGCAGTCTGCATCTAGGGAGTGCAAAATGAGATCACGTTTGAAGTGTTTCATGCTCTGTGCGGTACTAACCTTTTGCCGGACGTGTTCCCCATCTTTGGCGAATGCTGCAAAATCCTGGCATGTCCCAGCATTGCCTGCAGTAGTAACCGAGGACCTCCGATTCACCAATGGTGATGCGCAGCTATTCGGTACTGTTTATCTTCCGCAGAGCGGCGATCGTCTACCTGCAGTGGTTGTTTTGCACGATGCGTCTATCCCTAATCGACAAGCCGCTCTTTACCGGCATTTGTCAGAGGGATTGCCTGCAATGGGCATCGCAGTACTAATCTATGACCGCCGTGCCACAGGTCAGTCTTCGGGAAGCCGTGAGAATATCACCCTGACAGCGTTGGCCGAAGATGGCATCGCGGGACAGCGCGCATTATCCAAGGTAACGCGCATCGATCCGAACAAAATTGGTTTCTGGGGATTAAGTCAGGGTGGGTGGCTGGCCGTACTCGCGGCGGCTCGCAGCCCGAACGCGGCATTTGCCATCTCTGTTTCGGCTCCGCTCATATCTCCAGAGGAGCAAATGCAATTCGCCATGAGCAACCTTATGACGATTCGCGGTTTTCCGGACAACGACATCCAACAAATGCTTGACACGCGAAAGGCATGGGCGGGCTATGTTCGCGGCGAAAACACCCGTGCAATCGCAGTTGCCGCGTTACAGAATGCCGAGACCGAACCGTGGTTTGACTTAGTTTACCTTCCGAAGCCCTCCCAGCTTCCCAGAGAGGAGCAGATTTCTAATGTCAACAACGACAAGGACTACGACCCGGTTTCGACGACGACCAAAGTCCACGTGCCTCTGCTTTTTCTGTACGGCGCTTCCGATCCGTGGGTTCCAGTCGCCAAATCCGTAGAGCGCCTCCAATCCCTCTCCCATGTCTATAGCAATATCGAGTACGCAGTCGTCGCCGATGCCAATCACGCGATGATGTTCCCGTCGAACGAGACCATGGAAATTAATCAAAGCACTGTCCAGAAT
>Ga0157379_10005525_pt1 | contig 10861 bp, 9 predicted proteins | sample S25metaG_FD_121802 | JGI IMG/M metagenome (GOLD analysis project Ga0157379, IMG submission 121802) | Switchgrass rhizosphere microbial communities from Kellogg Biological Station, Michigan, USA - S2-5 metaG | ecosystem: Host-associated > Plants > Roots > Rhizosphere > Soil | place: USA: Michigan... | reverse complement strand
GCCCTCGGCGGCGACCTCGGCCGGTACCGCGGCCATCCGCCGGAGCTGCCCGTCGAGGACGGTGGCGGGCACCGGCCGGTCCCTGGCCCTGTTGCGGGCCCGGCACTCCGCCGGGCTGGTCTCCAGCAGCACCGCGACCGCGGGCAGGCCCACCCGCCGGGCCAGTTCCCGCTGCGTCCGGCGGCGAGCCGGATCCAGCCCGAGAGTGTCCACCACGGTGGTCAGACCGCGGCCCAGCCGGGCCGCGACGATCTGGTCGAGCAGGCGGAACGCGTCCGTGGAGGCGGCCAGGTCATGCTCACCGCTGCCGACGATGCCGCGCAGCTGGTCCGCGGAGACGATCTCGGCGGGCCGGTAGCGGTCCGTGGCCCAGGTGGATTTCCCCGAACCGGCCGCCCCGATCAGGACGACCAGCGCCGGGTCGGGCAGATCTGCGGCCGGCTCTGGCACCGCTAGTTGCTGAAGTCCTGGGTCATCCAGACCGTCCCGGCGTCATCGACGACCACCGCGATGCCGATAGACGTGAACGAGTGGCTGAGCAGGTTCCGCCGGTGCCCGTCGCTGGGCGGGCTCTCGTTCAGCATCTGGCGGGTCAGGCTCAGGGCGATCGCGGTGATCTCCGCGCTGGACGTGGCCAGGCGGCCTTCGCCGATGTTCTCCCCGGCCGAGGTCCAGTGCACACCCGCGGCGGTCTCCCGCGCGCCCAGGTCCGGCTCGTGCGGGCACTGGTGCGACAGCCCGCAGCCGTCCTCCATCCGCAGGTCATGGCCCAGCGCGCTGGCCATAAGATCCGGATCGACCTCGTAGGGCGGCAGCCCTTCCTGCGCCCTGGTCTGGTTGATCAGCCCCAGCACCTGGGCCGCGGCCGAGTTCTGCTGCAGCATGCCGGGCGGCGGGCTGCCCGCCGGCGGGCTCACGGGCGGCGACTGCGTGGGGCGCGGGCCGCCGGTCCTGTGCTGGCTGCCCGGCCCGGAACCCTGCCCGGTGCGCGAGGCGCCGTTGCTTTTCGGGACGCCGGTGCCGCCACGTGCGCCGTGCCCGCTGGTGCGGGTGCAGCTGGCGGCGATGGTCATGGAGTCCTGGGCTGCGGGACACGGCCCGGCTGGCGCGGACGACCCGGCGGACGGCCCCGGCGGCCCGCCCGAGTTCCTGCTGAGTACGAAACCACCAGCGACCAGCGCCGCGGCCAGCGGGAGCACCCAGCTGACCCGCCCCCAGCTACGGCGCCGAGAGCGCCGCTGGGAGTGCCGGCCTGGCATCCGACCACCTCAATCGCCGTTGTCCACGCGACATTCCTATGGTCCGTCCTTGGGCGCCTTTTCGCACCCGCAGGCCAGCTGCGTGCGGCACACGGGAGTCCCGCTGCTACTACGTTTCGCGGCAATGGTAGCGATAAGACACGATTCGCGCCTGAAGATCACGTAGGTGACCGTGGCGTGCGCGCGTTGTGTATGTGAAGGCTGAGGTGGGCAGGACCGGCACGTGGCCGAGGAACTTGTGATCACCGCCCGGGTTACGCTGACCGAGCCGCCCGCGCGGGTCTGGCAGGTCGCGCTGGACTGGTCCCGGCAGCACGAGTGGATCTGGGCGACCAGGGCCCGCGGCGGCGCCGCAGCCGGGGCGGCGGTGGTAGCGAGGACCGGCATCGGCCCGGCGGGCTTCACCGACACGATGGAGATTACCGAGTGGGATCCGCCGCGCCGCGCCGTGGTCAGGCACACCGGCCGGGTGATCCGCGGCATTGGCGTCTTCGAGGTCATCCCGGCCGGGAATGGGGCCGGAAAGGGCCAGGAGAATGGCGCGGAATTCCGCTGGACCGAGCGGATGCCCGTGCCCGCCCCGCTGGCCGGCCCGCTCGGCGAGCGCCTGCTGATCCCCGTCGGCCGCTGGTTCCTGCAGTCCTCGCTCCGCCGCCTAGCCCGCCTGGTCTGAGGCGCCGGCGGCGCCGCGGAGGGCGGCTACGGCGAAGCCGCCGAGGGAGGGCAGGTCGTAGCCGCCCTCCTGGATCAGGACCAGCGGGCCGAGGCGGCGCAGGCGGCGGCCGGCCTCGTGGTAACCGGCCGCGGTGACCCGCAGCGGGCTCTCCGGGTCAGGATCCGCGGCGTCCACGCCCAGCGAGACCACGACGGCGCCGGGGCGGTGACCGGCGGCGTCCGCGCACAGCACGTCGAGCGCGGCCAGCCAGCCGTCGTCGCCGGTGCCCGGGGCGAGCGGGACGTTCCGGTTGGCGCCCGCCCCGTCGCCTTCGCCGCGCTCGGCGGCGTACCCGGCGTAGTGCGGGAACCAGCCCGCGCCCGGGTCCACGTGCAGGCTGCCGTAGTACACGTCGCCGCGGCCGTAGAAGATCGCCTGGGTGCCGTTGCCGTGGTGGGCGTCGATGTCGATGATCGCGACCCGGCCGGCCCCGGCCCGGGAGAGGGCCTCCGCGGCGACCGCCGCGTTGTTGAGGTAGCAGGAGCCGCCGTAGGCGGCCGGCCCGGCGTGATGGCCGGGCGGCCGGCAGATCGCGTACGCGGCCGGCGCGCCGCCGGACACCAGCCCGGCCGCGGTCTGCGCGGCGTCTACCGCGCCCCGGATGGCCTCCCAGCTGCCCGGGCCGACCAGCGTCATCGTGTCGTAGCAGAACTTCCCGAGCCGCCCGTGCAGCGCCGCGGGCGACCGCTCCGGCAGCCCGGCCAGCAGGCCAGCGGTGGGGAACACGTACGGCACCACCCGGTCGCGGCCGTACTCGGCCACGTACCCGCCGGCCACCCAGTCGGCCCACACCGTGCGCAGGTGGCCGACCAGTTCGGGCGAGTGCACCGCGGTCAGTACCTCGTCACCGTGCGGCTCGGCGCTGACCACCCGGGCGCCCTCCGCCCGGACCGCGGCCAGCAGCACCCGGGCCCGCTCGGCCACCTCGGTCCCGGCGTCCCGCTGCCCCAGCCACACCTCCCCGCCCGGGTCATGGCGCAGGCACGCCTCGTCCCAGACCACGAGGAGGTCGCTGAGCCCGGTCCCTGAGGGCAGCGGCCGGGTCACGGAAAGATCGCCGGATGCGGGATGATCATGGGATGACGCGGACCGCAGAGCTTGGGCTGAAGATCGGGGACCTGCCGGCCGGGCCGACGGGGTCCATCATCGACGTGCCGGGCGCGGGGGTGGGGCACGCCACCGTGTGGCGGGACGAGCCGGGCCCGCCGGAGGGCCGGGGTGTGGCGCGGACCGGGGTGACCGTGCTCGACCCGGGCGGCAACCTGTTCCGCAGCCCGGTGCCGGCCGGCGGCGCGGTGCTCAACGGGTCCGGCGAGTGCACCGGGTTCCTGTCCGCGGCGGAGTGGGGGCTGGCCGAGACGCCCGTGTTCCTCACCTCGACGATGCAGGTGGGCCGGGTCTACGACGCGGCCTGCGAGCTGATGCTGGCCGAGGACGAGGGCATCGCCGACGACGTGATCATCCCGATCGTGGCCGAGTGCGACGACAGTTTCCTGTCCGACCCGCGCCGCATGCAGGTCAGCGCGGACGACGTCAGGACCGCGCTGGACATGGCCAGGGCCTCGGCGGGCGGCAGCCAGGCCCCGGCCGAGGGCGCGGTCGGCGCGGGCACAGGGATGAGCTGCCTGGGCTACAAGGGCGGCATCGGCACGGCGTCCCGGGTCGTGCCGTCCGGGCACACCGTCGGCGCGCTCGTGCTGGCGAACTTCGGCGTGCGGGGGCGGCTGACCATCGGCGGCCTGCCCGCCGGGCGGCTGCTGCCCGCCCCACCGGGTGAGCCCGGCCCGGCCGCCCCGGCGGGCTCGTGCATCGTCGTGCTGCTCACCGACGCGCCGCTGGACTCCGCGGCCTGCGTACGGCTGGCCCGGCGGGCCGGGCTGGGCCTGGCCCGGACCGGGTCGTCCGCGCACCACGGCAGCGGCGAGATCTTCCTGGGCCTGGCCACCGGGCTGCGCGCGGCGCGCGGCGGCCCGCCGGTCCCCGGGCCCGCGATCACCGGCCGGGCCCTGGACCCGTTCTTCGACGCTGCCGTCGACGCCACCGAGGAAGCCGTGCTCAACTGCCTGCTGGCGGCGCCGACCGTGACCGGGCGGAACGGGAACACCAGCTACGGCCTCCCGGCCGAGGAAGTCCGCGCGCTCCTCCAGGCGGGCCGCTGACTCACGGCGCGTCATCGGGCTCCGGCGTCACGTCAGCCAGATGGCAGGCGGCCATGCTGCGGCTGCCGGGAGCGGCGGCGGGGAGCACCGGCAGGGCCACCCCGCGGCACTGGCTGTCGACTCCCGCCGCGGCGGCGGCGCCGCTGGCCAGCTCGGGGCAGCGCGGGTGGAACCGGCAGCCGGCCGGGATCCGGGTCGCGTCCGGTGGCTCGCCGGTCAGGACCACCGGCTCGCCGGGGGATTCGGGCAGGACCGACATCAGCGCCCGCGTGTACGGGTGCCGCGGGCTGGCGAAGACCTGCTCGGGCGTGCCGACCTCCACGATCCGGCCCAGGTACATGACCGCCAGCCGGTCCGCGATGTTCCAGGCCAGGCCCAGGTCGTGGGTCACCACCAGGGCGGCCAGGCCCAGGTCGTCGCGGAGCCGGAGCAGCAGGGACAGGATCTCGCCGCGCACCGACGCGTCCAGCGAGGCCACCGGCTCGTCGGCGACCAGCACCTGCGGCTCGAGGACCAGCGCGCCGGAGATTACCACCCGCTGCCGCTGGCCGCCGGACAGCTCGTGCGGGTAACGCTGGAAGAACCGCTCCGGCGGGCGCAGCCCGCAGCGGGCCAGCGCGTCTGCCACGCGGCGCTCCTCGTCGCCCAGGCGGTGGATCCTGACGCCCTCGGCGACCGCCTCGTACACCGTGTGCCGCGGGTTCAGCGACCCGGTCGGGTCCTGCAGGATCAGCTGCACGGCCCGGCGGTAGGCCTTCAGCGCGCCGGTCCGGTAGGACAGCGGCTCGCCCGCGAACCGGACCTGGCCCGCGGTCGGCTGCTCCAGGCCGAGCAGGGTCCGGGCCAGCGTGGTCTTGCCGCAGCCGGACTCGCCGACCAGCGCGACGATCTCCCCGGCGGCGATGTCCAGGTTGACCCCGTCCACCGCGCGGGCGGCCGGGCGGCGGCCCCGCCCCCCGAACCGGACCGCCACCCCGTCCGCGGACAGCATCGCGGTCCCCGGGCCGGCCGTCCCGGGACCGGGACCGGCGGGCTTCACCGGCGCGGTCATCCGGCCTCCTCGCTGAGGCTGGCGGCGGCGTGATCCGGGCGGACCCGGATGCAGGCGGCCACCCGGGCCGGCCCGGCCGGCCACAGGGCGGTCTCCACCGACGTGCACTCCGGCTCGGCGACCGGGCAGCGCGGGTGGAACGAGCAGCCGGACGGCAGGTCGGCCGGGTCCGGCGGGTCGCCGCCGAGCCCGCGCGGCCGGAGCCGGGACCGCTCGTCGCCGATCACCGGGAAGGCGAAGGCCAGCGCCTGGGCGTACGGGTGCTGCGCACCGGTGAACACCTCGTGCGCGGGGCCCTCCTCGACGACCCGGCCCGCGTACATCACCGCCAGCCGTTGGCAGGTCACCGACAGCACGGACAGGTCGTGGCTGATCATGATCATGCTGATGCCGCGCTCCGCGACCAGGCCGGTGATCAGCCGCAGCACCTGGGCCTGGATCATCACGTCCAGCGCGGTGGTCGGCTCGTCGGCCACGATCAAGTTCGGCGAGCAGGCCAGCGCCATGGCGATCATGATGCGCTGCTTCTGCCCGCCGGACAGCTCGTGCGGGTAGCCATTGGCCCGCCAGGCCGGCAGGCCAACCTGCTCCAGCAGGCTGGCCACCCGCTTGGCTGCGGCGGCCGGGGTGACCTTGGGCTCGTGCAGCAGGATCGGCTCGGCGATCTGCTTGCCGATCTTCTGCACCGGGTTCAGCGAGTGCATCGCACCCTGGAACACGATCGACGCGCCCGCCCAGCGGACCGCGCGGAGCCGGCCCCAGCGCATGGTCAGGACGTCCTCGTCCTGGAACAGCACCTCGCCGGTGACCGTCGCGGTCCGGGGCAGCAGCCGCAGCACGGCCGCGGCCAGGGTGGACTTGCCGCAGCCGGACTCGCCGGCGATGCCGAGCGTCTGGCCCTCGTCCAGGCGCAGGCTGACCCCGCGCACCGCGGGTACCCGGCCGTCCGCGGTCCGGTAGGTGACGGCCAGGTCGCGCAGCTCGAGCAGGCTCACCGGCGCTCCCGCAGCTTGGGGTCGAGCGCGGACTCCAGCGCGTGGCCGACCATCGTGAAGGACAGCACCACCAGGATGATCGCGATGCCGGGCGCGATCAGCCATATCTGGTTGCCAGCCGAGCCGCCGCCGGTGAAGAACGCCTGGTTGAGCATTTCCCCCCAGGACGGCCGGAGCGGGTCGCCCAGGCCCAGGAAGGACAGCGTGGTCTCGGCCAGGATCGTGCCGGCCACGGTAAGGATTGTGTTGGCCAGCAGCAGCGGCATCACGTTGGGCAGCACGTGCCTGATCATCTGATGCGTGTGCCCGGCGCCCAGGGCCCGGGACCGCTCCAGGTACGGCCGGGTCTCCACGGCCATCGCCTGGGCCCGGATGATCCGCGCGGTGCCGGGCCACGAGGTGATCCCGATCACGAAGATGATCACCCCGAGCGACGGGCCGAGGGTCTTGGCCAGCACGATCGCCAGCGGCAGGAACGGCACGACCAGGAACCAGTCGGTGACCCGCATCAGCAGGTTGTCGGTGACCTTGCCGTAGTGGCCGGCCACGATGCCGACGACCGCGCCGATCACTATGCAGAGCAGCGTGGCGGTGAAGCCGATCAGCAGCGAGATCCTGGCACCCCAGATCAGCTCGGTCAGCACCGACCGGCCGTCGGCGTCGGTGCCCAGCGGGTAGTGCCAGCCCGGGCCCGCGTTGGCCGGGTTCGTGGACAGCGCCGCGCTGAGCCCGCGGGAGCTGGCCAGCAGCGGGGCGGCCAGCGCGAGGATCACCAGAACGATCAGGAAGATGAGCCCGGCCACGCCGCTGCGGTCCTTGCGGTACTCGCGCCAGAACGCGGCCAGCGCCCGGCGGCGCCGGGCCCAGGAGAGCTGCCGGGCCGAGGGCGGCGCGGGCGCCGGGGCGGTGGCGGGCGGGGCGGTCATGCGACACGCACCCGCGGGTCGAACACGGTCAGCAGCACGTCCGCGATCAGGTTCGCGATGATCACCGCGGCGGAGAACAGCAGGAACGCGCCCTCCAGCACCGGGTAGTCCGGCGCGTTCAGCGCGATGTAGGACAGCTGGCCCAGGCCCGGCCAGGAGAACACGACCTCGGTGGTGATCGCGCCGGAGATCACGAAGCCGAGGTTCAGCATGATCAGCGTGATCGACGGCAGCAGCGCGTTGGGCACCGCGTGCCTTCGCCGTACCATGGCGTCGCGCAGTCCCTTGGCCCGGGCCGTGGTGAGGTAGTCCGCGTTCAGCTCGTCGAGCAGCGAGGAGCGCATGATCAGCGAGTACTCGGCCAGGTAGACCAGCGTCAGCACGAGGCAGGGCAGGGCCAGGTGCCAGAGCAGGTCACCAGTGCCGGCCAGGCCGGCCCCGCCCCCGTCCGGATTGTGCATGCCCGCCGTCGGGAAGATCGCGATCTTCGACGCGAACGCGATCAGCAGCACCATGCCGAGCCAGAAGTCCGGCATGGCGTACAGCGTGTTGCAGACCGCGGTGGACACCCGGTCGAACGGGCTGCCGCGGTGCCAGGCACCGCGGATGCCGATCCACACGCCGATGATCGTGGACAGCACGGTGGAGGTGCCGACCAGCAGGATCGTCGGCCACAGCCGGGAGCCGATCAGCGTGGAGACCGGTTCCTGGTTCAGGAACGACCGGCCGAGGTTCCCGTGCAGAGTCTGCACCACGTAGTTCCAGAACTGCGCGGGCAGCGGCCGGCCCAGCCCGAAGGTCTTGTTGACCTCCGCCAGCTGGGCCGCGGTCAGCGCGTTGCTCCTGGTCAGGTTCTTAGCCGGGTTGGCGGGCAGGACCCGGAACAGGAAGAAGTTGAAGACCAGCACGAACAGCAGAGTGAGCAGCGCGCTGCCGACCTTCACCGCCAGGCTGCGCGGCAGACCGGTTGGCCTGGAGTCGGCCCTCTCGAACCGCTCCTCTGCGGCACGGCCGGCCCCGGCCTGCAGCGCCGTCACCGGGCGCCGCTGCTCATCGGCGTCAGCACCGGCCGCTACTCCCGGTCATCCGCGGCTGCGACCTTGCGGCGCCGGGACGAGATCAGCCAGCCGCCGCCGAGCAGCACCACGGCCGCGATCAGCGCGCCGATCAGGATCCCGCTGGTGCCGGACCCGCCGCCGCCGGACGACGAGGCCGCCGGGGCGGCGGTCAGCCCGGTGATGTGCTGGCAGCCGACGTTGTGGCTGGTGAGCGACGGGCTGGTGCCGACCGGCCGGATGCACCGGTAGCTCCAGTAGGACGTCTCCTGGTACAGCAGCAGGCCGCCAGGAACGTTGGGCTGCGGCGCGAACCCGGTGAACTTGTCGCTGCGGTAGGCCTGGGTGTCGTTGTAGTAATACAGCAGCGCGTACGGGTCGTCGGTGTACAGCTGCTTCTCCATCTGCTGCACGACCTTGGCCCGGGCCGCGCCGTCCAGGCTCTTCTGCTCGGAGTACATCTGGTCGTACCCCTTGTTGCAGTAGAAGCTGTCCGACCAGCCCGGCGTGTACTTGCCGTTGGAGCCGATGGACCGCTGCCCGCAGGTGAACACCGACAGCTGGAAGTCCGGGTTGGGCTCGACCCCCCAGCCCCAGACGAACATGTCGTAGTCACCGTCGCCGATGACCTGGGTGAGCTGGTTGTCGTTCATGAAGCTGGTATTGACCTTGATGCCGATGGCCTCCAGCCAGCTCTTCAGGTACGGCGCGGCCTGGGTCTCGGTGGGCGAGGAGGAGCGGATGAACAGCCGCAGGGACAGCTGCTTGCCGTCCTTCACCCGGACCCCGCCGGGGCCCACCTTCCAGCCGTCGGCGTCCAGGATCTGCCTGGCCTTGGCCGGGTTGTAGGTGAAGGCGGTGGCGCCGGGGTCGTAGTGGTACTGCTTGTAGATCGGCGGGATGATGGACGTCCCCGGCGAGCCATAGCCCAGCAGCACGCGTTTGACCAGCAGCGGCTGGTTCAGCGAGTAGCTGATCGCGTGCCGGACGTTGATGTCCTTCAGGGCCGGGTTGCCGTTCCCGATCGGGTGGCCGGACACGGTGGCCGCGCCGTTGTTGAAGGCCAGCTCGTCGAAGTTGCCGGCCAGGGCGTTGTTCTGAGTGACCCCGGGCGCGCCCTTCAGCGACTTGTACAGCAGCGTGGGCAGGTTCTCGGCGAAGTCGATGCTGCCGTTGCGCAGGGCGAACGCCTCAGCGCTCGGGTTCGCGAAGGCCTGGAAGATCACCTGAGCGACGCCCGGCTTGCCGCCCCAGTAATTGGGGTTGGCCTTGAGGTCGACGTACTGCCCTTCCTGGTACTTGGTCACGATGAACGGGCCCGAGCCCACCGGGTTGCTGTTGGCGAACGTGGTGACCTTGCTCTCCGGCACGTTCTTCCAGATGTGCTCGGGCAGGATCGACACGATCAGCAGGTCCATCCCCGGGGTTGGCTTGCTGACCTTCATCACCACCGTGTACTTGCCGGTGGCCTTCACGCTGGTGATGTTCTGGATATAGCTGAGGGTGTCGGCGCGCTCGGCCTGGCCGTGGATGTCGCGGTTGAACGTGTAGGCCACGTCGGCGGCGGTCAGCGGCACGCCGTCGGACCACTTCACCCCGTGCCGGATGTTGTACGTCCAGGTCAGCCCGTCCGGGCTGTGCGACCAGGAGGTCGCCAGCCGCGGTGACGGCTTGTAGTCCAGCTGGCCGTAGTCCATCAGCTGGTCGTAGACCATCCCGTAGACCTCGAAGTCCTGCTGGGTGAAGCCGACGTACGGGTTCAGCGTGTCGACCGACTCGGTGTTGCCGACCACGAACGTCGAGGACCCGTGCTTCTGCACCGGCGGCGAGCCGGACTTGCTGGCCGACGGCGAGGGCGTGTCGTCCGCCGCGGCCGGGCCGGCCGCCAGCAGCACGAGGCCGGCCACGGCCACGCCCGCCATGATCCGGCTTCGCATCCGCCGGGCCGGAGCATCGGTTGCGCGCACGCTGGCCTCCCCTGGGTTCAGGCCCGTGGACAGTAAAAATGACAGTCCGTACCGTCCGCCTGTGCACGTATTTATAGCTCTATCCACCCGGTTAGGTCTATGTGCGTGATGGGTTCGTGGCCGACCGGAAACCTGCTATCCCGGCTGGCCCCGGCGCCGTTATGGTCCCGGTATGGCCGCTGAGGATGATCTTGTGCCGTCGCCTTCGCCAGTCCTGCCGCGGGCGCCGCGCCGCCCGGTCCGCCGGGACCGGCACGGCGTCACCGACACCGACGACTACGCCTGGATGCGCGACCCGGACGATCCTGACCTGCGCGGTTACCTGGCCGCGGAGCGGGCCTGGTACGACGCGCACGCGGCCCGGTGGTCCGGGCTGGCGGCGGACCTGGAGCGCGAGGCCGCCGCCCGTACACCGGCGTCGGCCGACTCGGTCGAGTGGCCCGCGGCCGGCGGACCGTACCGCCTCCATATGCCCGCAGGGGCAGAGAACCCGCAGCTCATCCGGGTGCGCGCGGGGAAGGCGGACCAGGTGCTGCTGGACGCCGAGCAGGTCGCCGCGGCGACCGGGTTCGCGGATATCGGCGACCGGGTGGTCAGCCCTGACGGCCGGCTGCTGGCCTGGTCGGCGGACACCACCGGGGCGGAGAACTACCGGCTGCGGGTGCGGGACACGGCCACCGGCGCGGACCTGGCCGACGCCATCGAGCGCACCTGCCCCGGCCTGGCCTGGGGAG
>Ga0157379_10005523_pt1 | contig 10863 bp, 9 predicted proteins | sample S25metaG_FD_121802 | JGI IMG/M metagenome (GOLD analysis project Ga0157379, IMG submission 121802) | Switchgrass rhizosphere microbial communities from Kellogg Biological Station, Michigan, USA - S2-5 metaG | ecosystem: Host-associated > Plants > Roots > Rhizosphere > Soil | place: USA: Michigan... | reverse complement strand
GTGATGGTGACTGCGGTCTTGGTCGGGCTGGTCCGCGAGAGCGCGAAGACCCAAAGGATGAAAGCGCCCGCGCTTCCAACGACGCCGAGATACGCGACCGCAAGCCACTGCGACGGATCAAAACGACCAGCCGCAGAAAACCCGCCGATTGCCAGCGCCCACACCAGCAGACAGAGTGCGGCCGCGCCCATGCCCGCAGTCAGGAACGTCAGCGGATCACTGCGTGCAATGAACGGCCGCGACCAGACATTGTAGAGTGACATACATAAGGTTGCGGTGAGCATCACCAGCTCGCCGCGCCAGGCTCCCGCCGGGGCGTCGGCAAGCCCCACGATCAATGCAAAAAAGACACCGGCAATCGCTACGAGCACGCCTGCACATTTTCGTAACGTAATCTTCTCGACCCCGAGCGCAGCACCGACCAGCATTGTCGTCAGCGGCATGGTCGACAGGGTCAACGCACCGCGCGCGGCTGTGGTGTAGCTGTAGGCGAGATTGAACAGCACGGAGAACGCGAAGAAAAACAGGATGCCAAGCAGCGCCACCGCAATCCAGTCACGCCCGCGCGGCCAGCGGCTTTTCATCATGAGCGCCAGCGGGAGCAGGATCAGAAAGCCGGTGCCAAAGCGGAATACGCCGAGTGTCGCTGGATCGGTGGCATGGATCACAAATCGCGTGGCGCCCCCAGCAATACCGCCGATCGCGCTCGATGCGATCGCCGCAAGAACGCCGGCCTGATCACGGGTCATGGGAATGCTTTGAGGACCCGGTGCATGACGCGATCACAAATGCCTTGGCCAGAGGCCTGAAAAGACCGGTGGCGGCAGGCCAATTCATAGCCTTTGACTTGCATCGTGCTTAAGCATCAAAATAAGGGCTGGGAGACGTAAAAATGACAATGAAACCTGCGGCCATCATTTCGGTATCGGCCGTCGTTGCGCTGTGCGGGCCCCTGGATATTCCGGCGCATGCGCGCGGTGGTGGATTCGCAATGCACTCCGTCCATTCCATCAATACCTTGCATTTTGCAAAGAACTTCCGGCATGCGCGCGGCCACAGAAATATCAATCAGTGGCCCTGGTACGGCGGCGTCTATGCAACCGCGCCCTACGACAATTATGCCACCCAGGTACAACCGGCAAACTTTGTTTACGTGGTTGAACCGCCGCGCGTGCATAGCTGCCAGTACAACAAGGAAACCATAACGGTGCCGTCGGAAAGCGGGGGAACGCGCGACATCACGGTCACGCGCTGCTGACCAAGTCTGTACAGACGTTCAGAAAACGAATCGCGAAATTTACGCGCGTTTTTGACTGGTCAAAAAATTTGTGAAAGCTTCGCCAAGCGTGAATTTCGTGCGTCATAGCGCACGAATGAAGACGCTGCATTCAAGGACGTCGGGGGCAAAAAATGTATGTAATGAACCATAGGAGGAACGAGTGAACAAATTTCTTTCCCTCGCAGTGGCCGTCGGCATCAGCGTCTTCTGCGTTGCCACCAGCCAGGCCATGCCGCTTGCACCGCTCGAACAGGCACAGGCCGGCCTAACAATTCCGGTCGCTGGTGGTTGTGGGCCTGGCTTTCATCGTGGTCCCTACGGCGGCTGCCGTCGCAATGGTTACTACGGTGGCATGTACTATGGCAGTCCTGCCGTCGTAGCCGCGCCAGGCATCGTGGTTGCTCCGCCGGTCGTTGTGGCGCCTGGTCCTTGCGGTGGCCGCGGCGCACATCGTGTTTGCAACCCGTATCGATGCTGGCGGGTTTGCAACTGATCTGCACGTAAAGTTTAATCTAGTGTCAGGTGGCCCCGCTCGTGCGGGGCCATTTTTTCACATTTGAGTCGACTCGCCGACCAAACGCCACCGCGGGGCTAGGCGGCGCGACAAAGATCCAGCAGCTTGGCATTTTCAAGTTCATGCATGGCCGCCCTCTTTGCATTCGCCGACAATTCGCCGACCGGAATCGTCGCGAATTCGTTTACCCGGATGAGCGGCAAGCGCAGATATGGCGGATCGCGAAACCAGACAAATTCGTAGACGTGGCCTGACTCCGCGTGCTCCACGGCGATCGTCCGGCCGTGAATCCTGATGCCGAAGTCACGGACAAACGCGTCCGTTGCAAGCTTCGGCGATTGCAGGCCGAAGATCCGATGCAGCACAGCATCGATCTCAGTCGGAATAAACGGCTTGTGCATGATCGCGGCAGCGCCAAGCTTGAGCGCTTCGCGCTCGCGCTGCGTATTGTACTCGCCGGAAATCATCACGACTTTTGTCTGCGGGTTTGCCTGCATCAGGCGTGCGAGCGTCGCATGACCGTCCAATCCCGGCATGTTGACGTCAAGGAACACGACGTCGAACGTTTCGGCATTGCAGCGCGCCAGTGCTTCGGCTCCGGTATTTGCCACCTCGATGTTCAGATGAAAACCCGAGCTTGCCAGCACCTTGCGCATGACCTTCAGCGTCACCGGAGAGTCGTCCACCAGTAAGACTTGCATCGGCATCGAAACGCGCCGATGCGTTGCCAGAATTGTATCAATATCGGCGGCACTGAACGGCTTGATCAGAAACTCGTAAGCCCCGAGCTGGCGCGCAAGATCGATGCAGCGCCTGTTGGCTTGTCCCGATATCAGGGTGACGAAGGTCTTGTTGCCGGCAATTCGCGCGGCCCACACGGCGTCCATGCCGCCCATCGTTGGCATATGGACGTCGATGAATGCGAGATCGACCCCGTCATCGAGAGCGTTGAGACACTCCAGACCGTCGAATGCGTGCACGATGCTGGTAGAGTAGTCATCGGATAGAGCGCCGCAGATCAGCTGGTGAACAGCACTTGAATCATCAGCGATCAGAACCTTCGAATATCTCGCAGACATAATCGTCCCTCCGTCAGCCTCCCACCTGACAGGAGAAATGCGACATTGCGAAAACTGTTCAAGCGACAACCCGTTTCGAAATGAATTTCTGCTTTGCTTGTTGTCGCCAGTTTGAGTCAAACGCGGCCAGTACTGGCATACCGCAGGCGCCGAACCGCCGCGTCATTTGAGGATGTTTTCACTTTGCAAAGCGGCGCGTCAGTTGAGTCACTAGGGCGTCGCAAGATCGCATGTCTGCGCGCCTTTAAAGCCCGTGGGCAACGGACCTGAGTGCGGAAGTTTCGACAAGTCGATCAAGCCTTCCGTCATACTCGCAATACGGTGCCGCTCAAGCAGGCCGGATACCGGAACGGTGGCGAAGCGAACAATCCGCACGCGAGGCCGGCATGAGGAAGTTGGAAAAAAGCCAGAAGCGAGATAGCGCGGGAGCGAAAGAATTTCGCCGGCTTCATAGACACGGTCAGTGCCGAACGCATTGCGCGTTACGCGCAGCGTGCGCCATGGAAAATCGAAATAGCCGGTCACCGGGGATGGATCAAAGGCGTACGCGTACGTGATACGTTTGTCGCCATACGCAGCATGTTGCGCAAGTCCACCACCAAGTGAATGGCCGGTGACGATGATACGCGGCGGGCGACAGCCGGAAGCATATATCTTGTTGATGACGTCTCTGATCTCTGCGCCGACCTGGTCATACTCGTCGAAATAGGGCGCAAGCGCGAACCAACGAAAATTCGAAACCCAGTCGCCAGTATCGCCGCTATCCGTGCCGCGGAACGCGATCACGGCTTCCGTACAATTGGTTCTGCGCCAAACCTGATATTCGAGCCCGGTGACGCAACGCTGGCCAGGTGGACAGCTGTCGTAACCGATGCGTCCAAACAGACAGTTCCACTTCTCAGCTTTGAGTTGATTGACCCAGCGAGCCAATTCGGCCGTGTCGGAAGCCCCTCGGAGTCGAGCTGCGTCCGGGCATAACGGCGACCTATTGGCTGACTTCGGGAACAAGTTTCCCTGGTCCGTATAAGCCAATGCGGCCATCTGCGCGTAAGGCCGGTAGAGCGCCGCATAGCCTGCCGCCGTCTCGGTTTTGTAAGCACCTGTGCCAATACCGACTGCGACCCGATCATAGCGTTGCGCGCAAGCGGCCACTGCAAGCACGATAAACGCTGCCGAGGAAATCCGAACAATAAAATGCAAGACCCCCATGTAACGGCCCCACAGTCTGGCAAGCATCAGGATAGCACATTGGGCACGGGGCAACGGCGTCAAGCTTCCGTCCGCACAATGCCAGTCAGACCCACCCGCCGCGCGCCATGATTGCGGCGCACAGCAAAATTATGACAATGGCTGCCAGCTCGCCGTGAATGATCTTGCGGATGAACCGCAGCTTTGCCGCACTCGGAGATGGGAGTTTTTCGGCTCTTAATGCCTTGCGCCAGGACAGGAATTCCAATGTCGGCACGATCGACAACAAAGCAACGGCGATGAACACAGAAAACTTGGTCATGAATGCGTAGCTGTGAAAATAGTAGTCCGCGCCCTTCTCAAAGAAGAATACGCGCAGCAGACCGACAACAAGCAAAATAGCGGCCGAACCACCGAGCACTGCATCGGTGAACACCAGGCGCCGCGCCGTGGCGAGCGACAACTCCTGGCCGATCAGAATGAACTCAACGGCCAACGCCGACACGAGCGTGAAGGCGGCGACATGGTGAAGAAACGCAAAAAGCGTGGACATGCTGCCTGCTCCTCCCCGTTCTCCATGCAGGAGCCTGCAGGATGCGTGCAACCCAGAAAACCCGTCTTTGCCTGCTTGACGGATTTGGGCAAGATTACACCGGCAAGTTGTCGTGCTTTCTTGCCGGCATCTCCACATGCTTGTTCTTCAGCATCGCCAAAGCCCGAGCGATCCGGCGGCGCGTCGAGTGCGGCATGATCACGTCGTCGATATAGCCGCGCTCTGCTGCGGCGAACGGCGACAGGAACCGGTCCTCGTATTCCTTGGTGCGCGCCGCGATCTTCTGCGGATCATCCATGTCGGCGCGGAAGATGATCTCGACCGCCCCTTTGGCGCCCATGACTGCGATCTGCGCCGTCGGCCAGGCGTAGTTAATGTCGCCGCCCACATGCTTGCTCGCCATCACGTCATAGGCACCACCGAAAGCCTTGCGCGTGATCACTGTAATCAGCGGCACCGTGCACTGGCTGTACGCGAACAGGAGCTTGGCGCCGTGCTTGATCAGCCCGCCATATTCCTGGTCGGTGCCAGGCAGGAAACCGGGCACGTCCACAAACGTAACGATCGGAATCCCGAAGGCATCACAGAAACGCACAAAACGCGCTGCCTTGCGCGAGGCATCGCTATCGAGCACGCCGGCGAGCACCATCGGCTGGTTGGCGACGAAACCCACCGTACGGCCGGCGACGCGGCCAAAGCCGATGACGATATTTTTTGCATAGGCCGAGGAGAGCTCAAAAAAATCGCCCTCGTCCGCGACCTTCAGGATCAGTTCCTTTATGTCGTAGGGCTTGTTGGGGTTGTCGGGAATAAGTGTATCGAGCGACTCATCGATCCGATCGGACTCGTCATAGGCGGGCCATTCCGGTACGCCACTTTCGTTATTGGCGGGCAGGAAGTCGATCAACCGGCGCATTTGCAGCAAACACTCGACGTCGTTTTCGAATGCGCCGTCCGATACCCCCGATTTTGTCGTGTGCACTGAAGCGCCGCCCAATTCCTCGGCGGTGACGACCTCGTTGGTCACGGTCTTCACGACGTCCGGACCGGTGACGAACATGTAGGACGTGTCGCGCACCCTGAAAATAAAATCGGTCATCGCCGGCGAATAGACGTCGCCGCCCGCGCATGGGCCCATGATGACGCTGATCTGAGGAATGACGCCTGACGCCATGACGTTGCGCTTGAACACCTCGCCGTAACCGCCGAGGGCGGCAACACCTTCCTGGATCCGCGCGCCGCCGGCATCGAACAAGCCGATGACCGGGCACCGCGCCTTCATCGCCATGTCCTGCACCTTGATGATTTTTTGCGCGTGCGTTTCGGACAACGAGCCGCCGAACACGGTGAAGTCTTTGGAGAACAGATAGACCGCGCGGCCATTGATGGTGCCCCAGCCGGTCACGACACCGTCGCCAGGGATTTTCGATTTCTCCATGCCGAATTCGTTGGAGCGGTGTTCGACGAACATGTCGAATTCCTCGAACGAACCCTTGTCGAGCAGAAGCTCGATGCGTTCGCGCGCGGTAAGCTTGCCGCGCTTGTGCTGGGCCTCGATGCGCGCCTTGCCGCCGCCGAGGCGGGCTTCCTCCCGACGCTTCTCGAGTTTATCGAGGATGTCCTTCATCGAATTGAACCCCTGCCCGCACGGAATCCGGCTGAGTGAAGGAATAGCATTCTTCTGTCGTCCCGGGCGAGCGAAGCGAGACCCGGGGCCCACACTCCGCAGTCTTTCGACAGGTAGGGCGTATGGGTCCCCGGCGGAGCCTGTCATCGGGCCAGCGCTTCGCGCGAACCCGTTGGCGGGGACGACAGTTGAAAGGCTTGGCTTCCCTGCCAAAGGCTGCTTTAGAACCCCCATGAGCGAACAACAGACCGCTGCCGAACTCATTGCGCAGGGCCTCGTCCATCACCGGGCCGGCCAGATTTCGCTTGCCATGGACCGCTATACGCAGGTGCTGCGGAATGACCCGCGGAACGCCGACGCCCTCTATTACATTGCCATGGTCGCCTGCGGCGAAGGCCAGTTTCAGCAGGGCATCGATCTCGCCCGCCGCTCACTGGCGTATCGCCCGCGGCAGGCGCGCGCGCATAACCTTATCGGACAGGCCCTCCATCGGATGGGCAAGATCAAGGACGCGCTGGAAAGCTTCGACAACGCGATCGCCTGCGACGCAAATTTTGCGGACGCCTATGGCAACCGCGCCAATATGTTGAGCGAGCTTGGCCGCAATGCTGAGGCCCTGTCGAGTTTCGACCGCGCAATAGCGCTGAACCCCAACTCGCCGATCGACTGGGTCAATCGCGGCGCCACGCTCCACAGTGCCGGACGTATTGATGACGCCATTGCAAGTTATGACAAGGCCATCGCGCTCGACCCGGCCTTTTGTGTGTCCCATTGCAACCGGGCCCACGCGTTGTTCGACGCCGGCCGTCCTGAAGAGGCGCTCGCGGGTTACGACCGCGCGCTGGAAATTGAGCCGAAAATGGCGGAGGCCTTTCTGGGCCGCGCGCTGGTCCTGAAAAAACTTGCACGGCTCGACGACGCGCTGGCAAGCGTCAACAAGGCCATTGAACTCAAGGGTGACGTTGCCAAGATGCACGAGGCGCGGGCCAGCCTCCTGCGGTCGCTTGGCCGCGAAGACGACGCGCATGCTGCTGATGCCAGGGCCGCAGAGCTCGAGGCGAAAAAGCGCGAGGTGAGCGAAACGCAGCCTTCACAAAGCTGACAATTAGGCGCCATACTGTCGGTGGACGGGCGGATTGCATCCTTCGGGGGGATGTTTGACAACCGAGGACATTTGCCATGAGCCAAGCCAAGCCATCGCCACGCCTTTCCACCCCGACCGATCTCGGGGCCAATGCTGCCAAGGATATCGCCGGAGCACTCAACCTGCTGCTGGCGGACACCTTTGCGCTTTATCTGAAGACCAAGAATTTCCACTGGCATGTCAGCGGGCCACATTTCCGCGACTACCATCTCCTGCTTGACGAGCAGGCTGATCAGATTTTCGCCACCATCGACGTGTTGGCCGAACGCGTGCGCAAGATTGGGCAACCCACGCTGCGTTCGGTCGGCGATATTTCGCGCCAGCAACGCATCTCCGATAACGATGCAGTCTATGTCGATCCGCAGGATATGCTGGCCGAGTTGCGCGACGACAATCAGAGGTTCATTACATCGATGCGCGAGACCCATGATGTCTGCGACGAGCATGGCGACGTGGCAACGACAAGCCTGCTGGAAGTCTATATCGACGAAGCCGAAAAACGCGTGTGGTTTCTCTACGAGGCCAGCCGCCGCGGCGACCCCACCGGACATTAGTCTTTGGCGAGCAATTCGCCGGTTCGTCCCCGCGAAAGCGGGGACCGCGTATTGAGCGGACCTAGGCTGTGAGTTTGAGCACAGTCACTGCGGCCTGAAATTCAGCCGCACGAAATGCACGGCGCTCGAGCGCGAGCTGGTCCTGGCCCCATTGCGACATCTGCCAGTCCTCATCCACATGGGCGGCACTCCAGGCCGCGTCGGCATCGAGTGCATCATGTGCAAGCGCCAGCGCCATGAGCGCGGATCCGGTCAGCGTCGTGATCGATGAGACGGCCGCGAGGCGCCACGGGTCGCCCGGAATCATTGCACGCATCGCAGCAACGGCGTCGTGCGGCTGCGGCGTGTGCACGACGCCCTGCGCCAGCACAAAGCGCGCATCATAGACTTCGCGCGCCCAGGCGAGCACCGGGTCCCAGGCTTGCGATTGCTTTGCGACGAGCCCGGCCGGCGCATCGGCGCGATAACAGAGCAAATCGGATCCAATATATCGTGCTATTTCGTCCGCGACCGGTTGCGGCCTGTCGCCCACTGCGTCGATCACTGCATTGGCAAGGCGCGTGAGCGGCATGCGCGCCGGATCGATCAAGTCGGTTTGCGCATCCCATTCCGACGCGATGGCCTGCGCGAGCGGGCGCGACGGCGCCGCGAGCGCACGACGCGAGGGCGTCAGAACGGGTTTGCCGTCGAGCAATATTGCGACACGTCCCTCGCCTGCATCATCCGCGCGCGCGTGTTTGAAGAAACGCTTGCGCAGGCGTGGCCGCACCCCTCGCCGTGCCGCCTCGGTCGGATCGAGCGGGTGGTTTTCGAAAATCTCGGTAAAAATCTCACGCATTGGGACCGATTTGTGCGGCGCAAAATGACCGGAACTCGATATCCTGAATGTTACCCCAAAACGGCGATGTTTAGGGGCGGGTGGCCATGTTGGCGCCTCTTTCAAGGAGCGAAAAGCATCATGCAGACGCGTGGTTGATAGGCCTCAGCCATGACGGAAGGATAAGTAGCCTTGCGGGGTCGTACCCAATAATATCCGCCCTCGGATTCGAGCCGCACAACAAGGCCGACCGGAACAAGCGGAGCCGCCAAGGGCTGTGACGCGACACCGTTGAGTTGTACTGAGTGGCGGGGCGCGTTTCGAGGAAGCAATGAAGACCACCGACATTTCTGCGCCTGACTATTTCCACAAGGTCGTGGACTGCCAGTGGGCTTGCCCGGCGCATACGCCCGTCCCCGAATACATCCGTCTGATCGCGCACGGCCGGTATTCCGACGCCTACATGATCAACTGGCGCTCGAACGTGTTTCCGGGAATTCTCGGACGCACTTGCGACCGTCCCTGTGAGCCGGCCTGCCGGCGCGTGCGCGTGGAGAAGGAGCCGGTGGCAATCTGCCGCCTGAAAAGAGTCGCGGCCGATTACAAGAACGACATCCGCGATCGGTTGCCGAAGCCTGCGGCAAAGAAAAACGGCAAACGCATCGCCCTGGTTGGCGGCGGTCCGGCCTCCCTGACCGTCGCCCGCGACCTCGCCCCAATCGGCTATGAATGCGTCGTGTTCGACAGCGACCCCAAAGCCGGCGGCATGATTCGCACGCAAATCCCGAAATTCCGTTTGCCCGATTCGGTGATCGACGAGGAATGCGGCTACATCCTCAACCTCGGCGTCGACTTCCGCTCCGGCAAGCGCATCGACAGCCTGAAGGCGCTGCTCGCCGAAGAGTGGGATGCGATCTTCATCGGTTCGGGGGCACCGCGCGGGCGCGATCTCGACATCCCTGGCCGCCAGGAGGCCGCGAAGAACGTTCATATCGGCATCGACTGGCTCTCGTCGGTATCGTTTGGCCATATCTCGAAGATCGGCAGGCGCGTCGTCGTCCTCGGCGGCGGCAATACTGCGATGGATTGTTGCCGCTCCGCCCGCCGGCTTGGCGGCGAGCAGGTGGACGTTGTCGTCCGCTCGGGCTTTGAAGAAATGAAGGCGTCACCTTGGGAAAAGGAAGACGCCATGCATGAGGGCATTCCGATCCACAACTACCTTGTGCCGAAAGAGTTCACGCACGAAAACGGCAAGCTCACCGGCATCACCTTCGAAAAGGTCAAAGCCGAGTACGATGCCAAGGGACGCCGCAAGCTGGTGTCCGCCGGCGAGCCCGATCAGCATTTCCCATGCGACGATGTGCTGGTTGCGGTTGGTCAGGAAAACGCGTTTCCCTGGATCGAGCGCGACATCGGCATTGAATTCGATCAATGGGGCATGCCCAAGGTCGATACCCAGACCATGGCCTCAACGCACCCCAAGGTGTTCTTCGGCGGCGACGCGGCCTTCGGTCCGAAAAATATCATCTGGGCCGTCGCGCATGGGCACGAGGCTGCCGTCTCGATCGACAAAGTGCTCAATGGCGAAGACATCACCGACCGCCCTGCGCCCGCGGTCGAGGTGATGAGCCAGAAGATGGGCATCCATGAATGGTCCTACGACAACGAGATTGCGCTCGATAAGCGCTACAAGGTGCCGCACCGCGACAAGGTGATCGCGCTCAAGGACATCAAGGCAGAAGTCGAACTTGGCTTCGACGACAAACTCGCCTTCGCGGAGGCCGGGCGCTGTCTAAACTGCGACGTGCAGACGGTCTTTTCAGCGCAGCTCTGTATCGAATGCGATGCCTGCGTCGACATCTGCCCCATGGACTGCATCACCTTCACGCCGAATGGCGAGGAAGCCGACTTGCGCAAGCGATTGACGGCGCCTTCGCTTAATCTCACGCAAGACCTCTATGTCCAGGACGGACTCAAAACCGGCCGCGTCATGGTCAAGGATGAGGACGTCTGCCTGCATTGCGGCCTATGCGCCGAACGTTGTCCGACCGGCGCCTGGGACATGCAGAAATTCTTGCTCGATATGACTCACGCAGGGACTTCATGCC
>Ga0157379_10005520_pt1 | contig 10868 bp, 10 predicted proteins | sample S25metaG_FD_121802 | JGI IMG/M metagenome (GOLD analysis project Ga0157379, IMG submission 121802) | Switchgrass rhizosphere microbial communities from Kellogg Biological Station, Michigan, USA - S2-5 metaG | ecosystem: Host-associated > Plants > Roots > Rhizosphere > Soil | place: USA... | reverse complement strand
GGAACCAAAATCCCCGCCCACTGGCATCCCACCGATGAAAACGTCACCGTACTGAAAGGCGTCTTCCAGGTCGGCATGGGTGAAAAGTTCGACGCCACCGCATTGCAAACCATGAATGTCGGCGACCTCGGCAGCATTCCGAAGGAGATGCGGCATTTCGCCCTGAGCAAAACTGCCAGCGTCGTTCAGGTTCACGGCATGGGCCCATTCAAAGTGAACTGGGTCAATCCCGCCGATGTAGCCCCGCCCGACGCACCCAAAAAGAAAATGTAGCTGCTTTGGGAAACCGGCTACGCACGTTGACAACGTTCGCTGTCCGTTCCCCGCATTTTTCGGGGCGACACTCAGTACGTCGCCGAATGCTTTGACCTGCCGGTGGTAACGCAGGCTGCGACTCTTGATGAGTTGATGCCAAGGGTCAAAGAAGCGATTGCCCTGCAGCTGGAAGGCGAGAATCCGGCGGATTTCGGGCTTGCCCCGGACGCTTCGATTCTGGCGAGTTACGAACTCGAGCCCGAACCGCAGACTCATGCCCAGGCCTAGAGTTCTCTCTGGGCCAGACGTAGTCACCGATTGAGTGTGCTAGAATTTTTGTTCGGCAGTCGCGCAATCCGCGACTGCCGGAGCGTGGAGCTTCGGGCTCTGTGCAACGAGGTCCCGCGAACCCCGCCAGGCCCGGAAGGGAGCAACGGCACCGGGAACGCCTCGGGTGCCGCAGATCACCCGAAGTTCCTCGCACATCGTAACGTCGCAAGTCATAAGTTTGCAGTAGACGCCATGCCGCTTCCGTCCCGGTCTTCTCGTGTTTGGACTGCTCTTCCGCAAGCTGAAGTAATGCATCTCTAGCGCGCGCAGGAGATCGCTGCGCTGGATTTTTGTAAGACTTAAACTTCGTACTTACAACTTAAAACTTTTTCTCCGCGCGTGAACGTGCGAAACTTCGTCCCATGAGCTATCAAGTCATTGCCAGAAAGTGGCGACCGCAAACTTTCAAGGATCTCGTCGGACAAGAGCACGTCACCGGCACACTTGCCAACGCCATCAAGAACGATCGCGTCGCCCACGCCTATATTTTTTCCGGCGCGCGCGGTGTCGGCAAAACCACCGCGGCCCGCATTCTCGCCAAAGCTCTTAATTGCGTGAACGGCCCCACGCCCGAACCCTGCGGCGTCTGCGATTCCTGCAAGGAAATCGCCGCCGGCTCCTCTCTCGACGTCATCGAAATCGACGCCGCCTCCAATCGCGGCATTGACCAGATCCGCGAACTCCGCGAAATGGTTCGCTACGCTCCCGCCGCATCGCGCAGCAAAGTCGTCATCCTCGACGAAGCCCATATGCTCACCGGCGAAGCCTCTAACGCCCTCCTCAAAACTCTTGAAGAGCCGCCCGATCGCGTCATTTTCGTCATGGCCACCACCGAGCCGGAAAATCTCGAAGACACCATCCGTTCCCGCTCGCAGCATTTCCATTTTCGCGCGCTCACCTTCAACGAAATCGCCGACCGCATCAAGTACATTGCCAAAGAAGAAGGCCTCACCATCGCCGATGGCGCCGTAGCCGTCATCGCCCGCATGGCCGAAGGCAGCATGCGTGATGCCCTCTCTCTCCTCGAACAGGCCCGCGCCTATTGCGGCGACAACATTCCCGATAAAGAAGTCCGCGAACTCCTCGGCGTAGTTCCGGAAGACGCGCTCAACGAACTCGTCGAAGCCATCGCCGCTGGCTCCGCCGATCGCGCTCTTGGCCTCGTGCACACGTTCCAGAAAGAAGGCCGTAACCTCCAGCATTTCTGCCGTGAAGCCATTCGCCATATACGCAATCTGCTGATCACGCGCGTTTGCGGCGCCGATTCCGATCTCATCGCCGCTACCCAGGACCAGCGCCCCGCGCTCGCCAAAGCCGCCGCGCAATTCAGCGAAGAAGATCTCACCCGCTTCTTCAACATTCTTTTGCAGACTGACAACGAACTCCGTCACAACCCGGATCCCCGTGTGCATCTCGAAATGGGTTTGCTCCGGCTTATCAATGCCGGCCGCCTCGCTCCCCTTGAAGAATTGCTTTCCGAACTCGGCGGGGAACACAAACTTCCCGCTGCGAAGAGCGCCAGCGGGCAACGCGCATCCGCGCAAGTCGCTTCTCCCACGTGGTCGCCCAAAAATGAAATGGCCAACGCCATCGCCGCTGGTGCCGCGCCTTCGTTTGCATCCAGACCAGCGGCCGTCACCACACCGCCGCCTGCAACAACGTTCTCCACGGCAGCATGGCGAACCAATGAACCGCCAAAAGCCGCAGCAGCGGCCGCTCCAGCGTTCGTTCCAGCAACAGCCCCCGCGATCGCCACGCCCGCCACTGCGCCCGCAAAAACCTCAGAAATAGAAGACGAAACCGCGCAGGAGATCGAAACGGCGACCACCGCTGCTTCGGCAATGGATGCCGCGCCGACCGCGCAAGTTCCCCCAGCAGCAAGCGCATCGCAAGATGCCGCCGCACACAATTCCGCCAATTCCGTGTCCGCCAAAGGAATTTCGGGCGACCAAGTGCTCGAAATTCGCGGCATCATTCAGGCCCAGCAGAAATTTCTCGGCGAATTGCTCGAACACGGCCACCGCTGGGAACTCGATGGCCCCGAACTCAGAATATTTTTCGCGACAGACAAACGTCCCTTCGCCGAAATGATCGAAGGACGTGACTCACTGGAAAAAATTCGCGCAGCCGCAAGCAAGGTGCTGAATCGTGCCGTGCGTGTGTGTGCTAAGATAGAATCAGTTGCAGCGACGGCCACGCCCGCGTCGCGCGTGTCGCCTGATTCTCAAGAGCTGCGAGCGAAATTCGAGCGCGACCCTATGGTCCGCTCGATGTTGCAGCGCTTCGGAGGTAAAATTTCCGAAGTGCGGCGGCGCGAAGAGGGACTCTGATGGAAGTCAACGCCCTACAACAGATGCTTTCGCGGCTTCGGCAAGTGCAGGAAGACTTGCAGCGGCAGGTGAACACCGTTGCAGTCGAAGCTTCCGCCGGCGGCGGCATGGTCACCGTCAAAATGAACGGCCAGAAACAAGTCCTCGAAGTCCGCATTGAACCCGATGTCTTCAACTCCAAAGACCAGGAAATGCTCCAGGATTTAATCCGCGCCGCCGTCAACGAAGCCTCCCGCCGCGTAGACGACGAACTCGCCGATCAAATGAAATCCCTAGCCGGCGGCATTCCCGGTATCCCCGGCATGAAAATCCCCGGCCTCTTCTAGTCCGAGCTGATTTTGTTTTCCGCCGCGGAATCCCAACAAGCCATTTCCTTCATCCGCGCACACGGCTACGGCTTGATGTCCAAAAGTTTTTGCGCCCTCGGAGTTGTCCGCCGTCTCTGCCGAGCTATCAAAGCAAAACTTGAAACGCAGTAGGGCTGGCGCGCGTCATGTCCTGACCCTTACATCCGTCGCGACGCTCGCGCGAACGTCGGCGGGGAAACCGGAAATTTTCAAATCCACTTTCAGCTCCCAAAAGCTGAACTGTCTTGTAGCGCAGGCAATCCTGCCTGCGTTCCGTGCGAAAGCCGCTGTTTCCTTCGCCACAAAACCAGAACCATAGTTCCGGTGCCACGTATCTGCCTGATGCATAAGCACCTATAGGAACTTCCAAGTGTTCCGTTTTGGAACGGCTCGCCACCAAACCAGAACTATAGTTCCGGTCGCTCGCTCCGTGTCTCCCTTGACACGCGCTTTCGGCTGCAGATCGCCTAACTCCAATGTTTTCAACACAAATTCCGCGGCCTCCATCTTGCCATTCTCTCTGAGTCCCTGCGGGAGGCTCCCATGTCCAACGCACTCACCACCAACCAAGCCAAGGAAGTCAGTCTCGACCCAGCTTTCGTTCCGCTCATCTGCGCCACGCTGCTTTACGCCGTCTCCTGGATCATGGGCTGCTCCAGCCCAGCAGCCACCGCGCGCAAATCATCTCCAGCAAAAAACGCCGGGGCGCGCGAACAACTCCGTCTCGCCTCGGACGACGCCGACGACAAAATCGCTCCGCCCATGTCCGGCCGCAAGCTCACCATCGAAAGAATGGCGCAACGCGCCGCCACCTCACTGCAATTTTCCAACGAAGAATATGGCGTCGCCTTCGACGCGCCCAAAGGCTATCTGCTCAAGGAAGGCGAACTCTCCGAAATGGATCGCGGCCTCGGCTACCTCGGCCCCGTGCCGATGCACTTCACCCAGGAAGGCGGCGTGCGCCTCTCCACTGTTGAACCGCCGACCGGCGTTCTCCTCGGCACCAATTTCGTCAACGAATTTTTCACCATCAGCGCGCTCTACAATTCCACCGCCGAGTCCTGCTCCGCGCTGGACATTGCTCCCGAATTTCGCGGCGCGCCCGTCACCCGCACCGTCGACAGCATCGTTTTCCGCGGCACTGAAGAGGCCGCCGTCGCCAGCATGCACCAATACACCGGCATCTATCTCCATGGCTTTGCCAATGAAACCTGCTACGAAATCGGCTACGGCGTCGCTACCATTGGCGACGGCCCCGCTCGCAACTTGAAGCGCGTGGACCCGCAAAAACTGATGTCCCGCCTCGAAAAAATTCTGGACTCAGTTCGCATCGCCCCGCCCAATTTCGAGCGCTTCACCGCCGCCGAATAAGCCACGATTTGAGCCAACAGCGCGCCGCACAATTTGCGCCTTATGAGTGCGGTATGCTACACAAAGGCATGCCCGATTTTGCCGCCCCTGTTGAACGCCTCATTGATGAACTGAAGCACTTGCCCGGAATCGGGCAAAAAACCGCGCAGCGCCTGGCCTTTCATCTTCTGCGTGCAGCTCCGGAAGACGCGCTCGCTCTCGCTGACGCCATCCGCGACGCCAAAGAAAAAATCCGCGAGTGCACTACCTGCGGCAATATCACCGACAATGATCCCTGCCTCTACTGCGCTGGCGCTTCGCGCAGCAAGCGCACCATTTGCGTGGTCGAAGAAGCTCACAACATTCTGGCCATTGAAAAAACCCGCACCTACAGCGGCATGTACCACGTGCTCGGCGGCTCTCTCTCCCCGCTCCAGGGACGCGGCCCGGAACAGCTGAAAATCAAGCAATTGATTGAGCGACTCAAAGGCGGCTCGGTCGAAGAGATCATCATGGCGACCAATCCCACCGCAGAAGGCGAAGCCACCGCCGTCTATCTCTCCAAATTGCTGAAGCCGCTCGGCGTCCGCGTCACCCGCATCGGCGTAGGCATCCCCGTTGGCGCCGACCTCGAATACGCCGACGAAATCACCATGCTCAAAGCCATGGAAGGCCGCCGCGACTTATAACAGCCGCAGCCGTAAGCGAAGTATCACGCTGGGACGTCGTTCAAGCCGCGTCACAGCGACAGAAATCGAGATGTCTAGCTTTCATCGCAACCGAGGCTAAAGCGCACTGCCGCGCAAATTTCCGCCATTTTCAGGGAACTGAGTTGTGCCACACGCTTTCCCAGGCGATCCTGCGTCACGGTGACGACGTTGTGCAGATTGACGGCGCAGTCTGTCTTCATGCCATGGTCCTGTGTAAGCAGCACTTCCGACGGGACGCCGCGTATCGTGGTGGTGATCGGCGCTACAGTAACGGTAGACAGATACTCGGTGGCGCTATCGCGCGTCAAAACCACGACCGGGCGTTTCTTGTCTGGCGGCGTGAACTGATAAAGCCGGACATCCCCGCGATTTATTCTTGCGGCCATGCGGCCTCCGCTTCCCATTCGCTTGCGTCATCGCGGCTCTGCCGTTTCTTGGAGTAACCCGCTCGATCGCGTTCTTCGAGATCGCGGACAGCTAGTCGCCGCAGGTGTTCGCGGAGCGCGTCACGGACCAAGGCGGAACGATTCCGTTTGGTGCGCCGTGCCGCCTGGTCAGCGGCGCGCAAGAGCTTCTTGTCGAGGACAACCTGTACTGTCTCCATATGTGGAGTCTACTCCACAATCAACTCCACAGCAAGGAAGTTCGACGCGCACGTGCCGGTAGGCGGCAATGAAGGACCGACGTACTAGAGCGATGCGGCAGTACTCCTAGCTCAATCTAGCCATTTTAGTTTTTTGGGTATAGAGTCAGAATTTTGCATGAGGTATTGTCCCGCAAGGAGGTGCGCTAGATGCCCGGATTGGCGCACTACATGGCGCAGTATGATCACGAGCACTCTTCCGGTTGGAACAAGCTGCTGCACGGCATCGGAATCCCGCTGATTTTTGCGGGGATCATATTGCTCATCCTCACGAAGTGGATCTGGGGCGGCGCGCTGTTCGTCGCCGGATGGATGCTGCTGTTTTTGGGCCACAAGGTGGAGGGCAATCACCCCGCCTTTTTCCAGGGACCGGTTTACTTGCTGGTCGGTCCGATTTGGGTGGCAAAAGAGGCATGGATGTTCCTTCGGACGGGCCTTACCGGCTCGCACGCCCAGGCCGAATCCCCGGCGGAGAAATCGGAACACCGCTAAGCCGCGCACAACACGAGAGATACGCAAAGGAAAGAACGTCGGACATGGCCCAGTACGGGGACGAGTTTGGCAAAGAGCGTGCCGACGATTCTCTAGAGATGGTCTCCGAGAACGCCATTCATAGCGGCGAAGAACTGCGCAAGCGGCGCAGTTCTCGCATAGTCCAGGCCGTCCCGCTCACCGTCAAGGGCGTGGACGCGCTGGGCCGTCCGTTCATTGAGCGCACTTCCAGCCTGATCATCAACTGCCACGGCTGCCGCTACCAATCAAAGCATTACGTCCTGAAAAATATGTGGGTGACGCTGGAGATTCCGCACCCGGAGACCGGCCAGCCGCCGCGCCAGGCTCGCGGACGCGTAGCCTGGATCCAGCGACCGCGCACCGTGCGCCAGCTTTTTCAGGTGGCGCTGGAGCTGGAGTTGCCCGGAAACGTCTGGGGTATCGGCTTTCCGCCGGATGACTGGACCAGTTTCGGAATCCCATCGGCGCCGTCCAAAGTGCATGCGATGAACGAAGACGAGATCCACGCGGTGCCCCCAGAAAACAGCGCGCCAGGCGAACCCGAAATGCCGCCACCCGCAATCGGAGTAGACACTTCCCTGCACGTGATGCCTGCGCCCGCCAGCACTACCGATGCTTCGTTGCAGCTGGCGCGGCAAGTCGCGCGACTGATCGCCGACGCAAAACAGCAAATCAGCGCGGCCGCACGCGAAGCCGCAGCCCACGCCGTTACCACGGAACATCGCACCGCCAGCGAACAGTGGGAGCAGAAATTTTCCGCGGCACGCAGCGAACTGGCCAACGAAACGGGGCGTTTCCTTGAAAGTGTTCAGCAAAAGAGCGCGGAGTGGAGCCGGACTGCGCAGACCGCCGCGACGAAAGCTTTGCAGGAAGAATTGCCGAAGTGGTTGTCGCCGCATCTGCGCGAACTGACGCGCGAACTGACTGCCGCGCTTTCCAAGACCGGATCCGAGCAGCGCGCTCTGCATGAGCAGCAGATCAACAGCGCGGCGGAAAAAGTGCAGCAACTGTGCCGTGAAGCAGAAGACGTAGCTCGCCGCATCGTGGCGCAAGCGCAGGATGCGGAGCGCCGGCTGAGCGAACACGCCTCGGTTACCTCGGCGGTGCTGGAAAGCCAGACCAAAAAACAGGAAGACACGTTTAGCGCTCACCACGAGCGGCTGAACGCCACGGCAGGCTCCGCGCAGCAGCAAATCGCGGAAGCCATTGCCAACGCCGAAGCGCAATTGAAATCGCAATTGGACGGAAAGGTCGAAGCCAGCAAAGCACAACTTCAGGAATTCCTGGAAAGCTCCATGGCGCGCCTGAATGAACATACCGTCCAGCTGGTGGGCCAGCGCGGCGAAGAAATGCGCGCCAAGCTGATCGAGAATCTCAACAGCGAAGCGGAACAGCGCATTTCGACTTTGCGGGAAAGTTCGCAGGGCATCGTAGTCGAAGTGCAGCAGCTGATTCAGTCACTGCGCGCGGAACTGCAAAGCCAGGCCGGACTGCTCGATCACGCGACGGAACGCGCCGGCAAAACGGCTTTTCAACTCGACCAACTCGCTTCGCAGCTCGGCACCACCCAACAGCTGGCCATTGAAGGCTTTCAATCGCAACTGGACGATGTGCTGACGCTGCACCGCAACGAACTGCACCGGCGCAGCGAATCGCTATTCGAGGATCTGAACGGAAGAATCCGCCGTTCATTCGATGAAGCCAGCTCCGCGGCAGCCAATAAATTTGACGAGCAAGTGCGCGGCATGGTCGAGCCGCACATCAATCAGACCAACGAAGTGATCCACCGCCTGGCCGGTGGCCGGTCGCTACTGGACGCGGCCCTGACCATGCAACAAGACCGCATCCGCAATTCGGCCGATGAAGCGTTCGCGGAATCGCTTGGTCGTTTCCGGGAAAACTTGGGCGGCGTCGAGCAGTTGCTCCATGACGCTTCACAGGGCGTCATCACGCGCAATTTGGCCGAGCTGGAAACCAAGGTGGAAGACCTTCGCCACCGCTCCGGCGAAGAAATTTACAAGACCGCGGAGTGGTATGAGAAGAAAGTTCAGACCCAACTGAACAGCCTGACCGAGAAAGTAGCGGAGCAGGGTGCGAATCAGCTGCGCGAAAGAGCCGGCGAAGTGGCGGCGGAATTTGCCGCGGAGCTCGATCATTCCAGCCGCAATTTTGTGGGTCATACACAGCAACAGATGCAGGAAGTGGTGCGCGAATCCTTCGACCGCGCGCGCGAATTATTTGCGGAAGCCGCCGACACCACCACGGCCGCGTTCATGGATGAAATTCAACGGCACGGACGGCATGAGCTGGACGGATCTGCGGAAGCGGTCAAGCAGACCTCCACGGAGACGCAGCGCGAGTTTGCCGCTTCGCAGCAGGCTGTGGCGCAGCAACTGACGGCGGAGCAGGAGAATTTTCTGCGGCGTTTTCAGGCGGGAATGGCCGGCGCGCTGGAAAGCGGAATCCGCGAAGCGCAGGACAAGATTTCCGCCGGCTTCGGCCCGCTGCTGGAATCGTGGAAGGCGCTCAGCGAGCAGCAGCAAAATGAATTGCGCGCAAAAATGAGCAGCTTGAGCAACGACGCCACTGGTGAATACAAGAACCGGCTCGAAAACGTGTCGAACACCTGGATCCTGGCCACGGTGGCAAAGCTCGACCACCAGTCGCGCGACGTAGTTTCGGGCATCTCCGCTACGGCGGAAGAAAAGCTGCGCGAAGCCTGCTCGCAAGTTTTTAACAACGTCGGTGATTCGCTCAAGAAGCGCTTGCAGGAAATTACTGCGGAATTTTCCAAGCCGCCCGCGACGGGAAAAGACTAGTTCTAGGGATGATGTGCTAGCCACGCAGCTAGCAGAAGCACCAAGACAACACCAATCGAAATACCAATCAGGCGCAGTTTTCCGTGATTGCTTGCGCGTAACCGGACTCCTTCGGCTTTTGCGTAATTCTCCATCTTCCTGGAAAGATTTTCGCGTAGCTCCGCAAAGCGGTTCATGATTTTTCGCCGTGAGTATGGCACGAACTGGCTCTCGATTTCACGCGATTGAGGATGCGGCGGTATAATTCCCGTTCCATGGCGAACCGGGCTTATTTGCGGGTGTGGACACGGGATTTTTCCAACGAGACGATGATCGCGCAATTTGTGCGCTTTCTGGCGACGGTGCCTCTTTCGGAAGCGCGCCCCAGCTTCAATCAGCTCAACGTCCAGGCTGTGGATCCGGCGGAAACGCCGGTGGCGGAGTGGGATTTCCGCGAAGGCACGTTTGGCGCGCCGGAAGTGGCGGCCATTGCCGCGCAGCACATCAACGACGACACGGCATATATCGTCGAAGCGCAGTGGGACTTGTGGACGTTCGACGTGGAAACGCTGAAGTGGATTCAGGGACCTCAGCTGTTGGAATTGATTTGCCGCGGGCCGTTATACGACGGCAGCTCCGGAATCATCGACGGAAATTTCAGCGCCGATCTGGGATTCGAATATTTATTCACCGGACATGCGGGATTGCTGGCGCCGGGCGCGGCCTCAAATCCATTCGCCAGCTCAGACCATCCGATGGAGAAAACCTTCCGGCAATGGATGTCAATCGAAGCCAACCGCAAAGAATATGCAGCAAGGACGCGGGAAAATATCCAAAAACTGTTCAACTGGATTGAGTCGGTGGAACGGGTATTGCCCGTCGAACGCAACGAATTGTCCAGCGAGGGAGAGGAAAATTTTGAAGCGCGCTTGGACGCAATTCTGGGCCAGCGTTAGCCTCGCCGCGTTGGGATTTGCCGGTGTCACTGCCGGCGCCCGCTCGCTGCGCGCCGATCAAAACAGCCTGAAGCGGAATGAACTGCGCCTGGCTAGCCTGCGGCCCGGCCGGGACACGCTAGCCAGCGCACGCAGCCTTTACGGCAAGCCGAAAAGCGGAGCGAAGGGCGATACCACATTTTCCTGGACTACCGACCTTCGCAGCGAAAGGCTCACCGTAACGACCGATTCTCAAGGATTGATTCAGGAGATTCGAGCCGAGCGCCGCGACGATGTGGTCATCATGGACGGCCACCCGCTGGGCAGTCCCTGGCGCACGGGAAAGAATCTGGCAATCGGAGACCCCGCTGGTCGCGTGGAAAAACTTTACGGCAAGCCTGACTCGCGGAGTCCTAGCACGAAGGGCGGCCAGAGGCTAGAATTGCTGTACTACGCTTTCGATTGGGCGGGCCCGGATGTGCCGCAGGTGATGGAAGTGGTTTGCACAGTGGGGAAAGACGGTGAACCGGGGCGTGTGGTCGAAATCACCCTGGCTGCATCTAGTCTTTAATAGGCCTGCAATGGGTCACTCATGGACTTGGGCCAGTCAAAGTCACGTCAAATCATGCCAATAGACGCTTACAATGTTGCGCGAAG
>Ga0157379_10005518_pt1 | contig 10869 bp, 9 predicted proteins | sample S25metaG_FD_121802 | JGI IMG/M metagenome (GOLD analysis project Ga0157379, IMG submission 121802) | Switchgrass rhizosphere microbial communities from Kellogg Biological Station, Michigan, USA - S2-5 metaG | ecosystem: Host-associated > Plants > Roots > Rhizosphere > Soil | place: USA: Michigan... | reverse complement strand
GTGATCGTCGTGTCGCACGACCGTGAGTTCCTGGCCCGCACGGTGAACCGGATCGTGGAGCTGGACCTGCACCAGCACCGGGTCGGGGTCTACGACGGCGGCTACGACAGCTACCTCGCCGAGCGCGAGATCGCGCGCAGGCACGCCCGCGAGGCGTACGAGGAGTACGACGACAAGCTGGACCAGCTCAAGGACCGCGCGCAGATGCAGCGGAACTGGATGGCCACCGGCGTCCGGAACGCGCGGCGCAAGTCGAAGGACAACGACAAGAACGTCAAGGCCAAGCGGGCCGAGACCAGCGAGAAGCAGGCGTCGAAGGCCCGCCAGACCCAGCGCGCGATCGAGCGCCTCGATGTCGTCGAGGAGCCCCGCAAGGAGTGGGACCTGCGCATGACGATCGCCGCGGCCCCCCGCTCCGGCGCGGTCGCGGCGCGGCTGGACGGCGCCGTCGTCGAGCGGGGGTCGTTCACGCTCGGGCCGGTCACCGCGCAGGTCGACTGGGCCGACCGCGTGATCATCACCGGGGCCAACGGGTCGGGGAAGTCGACGCTGCTCGGCGCGTTGCTCGGGCGGATCCCCCTCTCCGCGGGCTCGGCGGGCCTCGGGTCGGGTGTGACGGTCGGCGAGATCGACCAGGCCCGCGGGCTGTTCCTGGGGGACGACCCGCTCGTGACGGCGTTCGGCCGGGCGGTGCCGGACTGGCCGGAGTCCGAGGTGCGGACCCTGCTCGCCAAGTTCGGGCTGACGAAGGAGCACGTGCCGCGCCCGGCGGCGTCGCTGTCACCGGGTGAGCGGACCCGGGCGGCGCTCGCGTTGCTGCAGGCCCGCGAGGTGAACCTGCTGGTGCTCGACGAGCCCACCAACCACCTCGACCTGCCCGCGATCGAGCAGCTCGAGCAGGCCTTGGACTCGTTCCCCGGCACCGTCCTGCTCGTGACGCACGACCGGCGGATGCTGGACACGGTCCGCTCCACCCGCCGCTGGCACGTGGAGCGGGGCCGGCTGGTCTCTTGACCTTGCCGCCCCGCCCGGACTTCGCCTCCACGATGGACGCCCGGGAGGCCGAGACGATGGCCGCCCACTCCGCGTACTGGCGGGGCCAGCTCGCCGAGGGCCACACCACGTTCTTCGGCCCGGTCGGCGATCCCGCCGGGGTGTGGGGCATGGCCCTGGTCCGCGGATCGGCTGCGGAGGTGGCGGAGTGGTGCCGAGCAGACCCCGCGGTGCGCTCGGGCGTCTGCACCTTCGACGTCCTGCCCGGTCTCGCGCCGGTCACCATTCTCTGAGGAACGAACGGCGCGACCGCTCACCTGGTGTGAGCGGCCGCGCCGATCGCCGACGGGGGACGATCAGGCCTGTGCGGTCTGCTGTGGGCCGATGGCGAAGCGGAGCTCCTCTTGGCCCTCGTCGTTGGTGAACGGCTGCACGTCGAGGACCTTGTCGTCCAGCACCTCGGCGGCCATGGGTTCGAGGAACACGTTCAGCCCCTCGGCGGTGAGCACCGTGTCGTTCCCGTCCGCCTGCGCGGCGAGGGAGAGCTCCAGACCCTGCTCGGGATCGGTGGCCGCGATCCGCAGGCCGCCGCCGTCGGGCAGCTCCGCGTCGGTGGTCAGCGTCTTGATGGCTTCGGCCGCGGTATCGGTGATTGCCAACATTCGACCGACCGTACCGAGAATCCGGCAGGCCCGCAGACCTCAGCCGAAGCTGTCGGGGTCCGGGCCGATCCGGTTGCCGGCGTCCAGGCCGGTCAGGGCGGCCACGTCGTCGTCGGCCAGCTCGAAACCGAAGACGTCGAAGTTCTCCACGATCCGCGACGGGGTCACGGACTTGGGGAACACGATGTTGCCCAGCTGGAGGTGCCAGCGGAGCACGATCTGCGCCGGGGTCCGGCCGTACTTCTCGGCGAGCGCGGTGACCACCCCGTCCTGCAGCAGCGGTCCGCCCTGGCCCAGCGGGCTCCACGCCTCGGTCGCGATGCCGTGGTCGCGGTGGTACTCGCGCAGCGCGGCCTGGCCGAAGTCCGGGTGCACCTCGATCTGGTTGACCGAGGGCACCGTGTCGGTCTCGGCGGCGAGCCGGTCGAGGTGCGGGATCTGGAAGTTCGAGACGCCGATGGACCGCGTCTTCCCCGCGGCCTTGGCCTCCTCGAAGCCGCGCCAGGTGTCGACGTAGGCGTCGCGCTTCGGCTGCGGCCAGTGGATCAGGAAGAGGTCGACCCGGTCCAGCCCCAGCTTGGTCAGGCTCTCGTCGAGCGCCTTCTGCGCCTCCCGGCGGCCGTGGCGGTCGTTGTTCAGCTTCGTGGTGACGAAGAGCTCCTCGCGGGCGATCCCGGACGCCGCGATCGCCTTGCCCACCGACTCCTCGTTGCCGTACATCTGCGCGGTGTCGACGTGGCGGTAGCCGGCGTCGAGGGCGCGGGAGACGGCCTCCTCGGCCTCCCTGCCCGCGTCGACCTGCCAGACGCCGAACCCGAGCTGGGGGATCTGGACACCATCGTTCAGGGTGATGGTCGGAACAGACATGGTTCCGGTCTACCCCTGAACCGGGTCGGCCACCCCGCGAGGTTCCTCACGCCGCCTGCGGGAATGCGCGCACACGGGGCGCGAATGGTTCACCCCTGGGGGCGGGGTTCGGCGCTCAGGCCCAGTGCCCGCGCCGCCATCCGGGCGAGATGTACCGGCTCTCTCGTCCCCGCCTGGCGTAGCTGGGTGCGGCAGGAGAAGCCGTCGGCGAGCACCTCGACGTCCGGGTCCGCGCCCCGGACGGCGGGCAGCAGCACCCGCTCGGCCGCGGCCATCGAGACCTCGTAGTGGCCCTTCTCGAAGCCGAAGTTGCCCGCCAGCCCGCAGCAGCCCGAGTCGAGCACCTCGGCGTCGATGCCCAGGGCGGCCATGACCGCGCGGTCCGCGTCCGAGCCGAGATCGGCGTACTGGTGGCAGTGCAGCTGGACGAGCGCCCTGGTCGAGCCGGAGGACCGCGCGCGGAGCTCGTCGGTGTGCTCGGCGAGCAGCTCGGCGAACGTGCGCACGGTGAGGGCCTTGACCAGCGGGTCGTCCGGGAGGAGCTCCTCGGCGTCCGTGCGCAGCGCCGCCGTGCACGAGGGTTCGAGGCCCACCACGGGCACGCCGTCGGTGATCCAGGGCTCGATGGCCCGCACCGAGCGGCGCAGCACCCGTCGGGCCGCGGCGACCTGGCCGGTGGAGGTCCAGGTCAGTCCACAGCAGACCGTCCGTGGCGGCAGCTCGACGGCGTACCCGAGCGACTCGAGCACCGCGACCGCGTCCTCGGCGATGCCCGGGTCGAAATGCTCGGTGAAGGTGTCCGGCCACAGCAGGAGCCGCCCGCGCGGGGCCGAGACCGGAGCCGCCGCGGCGAGCGCCCGGGCCCTGGCGGTGGTCGTGAACGTCTCGCGAGCGATCGGCGGGATGGCCCGCTCCGGCGCGATCCCGCCCGCCCGTTTGGCCGCCGCGGCGAGGGGCCGCACGCGCGCGAGGACGTTGAGCCCGTCCACCCAGCTCGCGGGCAGCTTCCCGACCAGCCGCAGCCAGCGCGGCAGGGCGCCCATCGAGTAGTGGCTCGCGGGGCGGAGCCTGTTCTTGTAGCGGTTGGCGAGGAACTCGGTCTTGTACGCCGCCATGTCCACGCCGACCGGGCAGTCGGTCTTGCAGCCCTTGCAGGACAGGCAGAGATCGAGGGCGTCGGCGACATCGTCGTCCCGCCAGCCGCCGGTGACCACCTCGCCGTTCGCCATCTCGAACAGCAGCCGGGCGCGGCCGCGGGTGGAGTGCTGCTCCTCGCCGGTGGCGCGGTAGCTGGGACACATCACGCCGCCGTGCGAGGTCACGCACCTGCCCACGCCGAGGCAGCGGCGCAGAGCCCGGCCGAACTCGCCGCGGTCGTGGGTGAAGGCCAGCACCGGGGTGCCGAGCGCCGGCATCCCCATGAAGATGCGCAGGTCGGAGTCCAGGCGCGCGGAGCGGACGATGCAGCCGGGGTTCATCCGGTCGTCGGGGTCGAAGACGCCCTTGAACTCCTCGAACGCCGCGATGACGTCCGGCGGGAACATCCGCGGCAGCAGCTCGGAACGCGCGCGGCCGTCCCCGTGCTCGCCGGACAGCGACCCCCCGTGCGCGACGACGGCATCCGCCGCGTCCTCCATGAACGCCCGGAAGTTCGCGATCCCCGGCTCGGTGAGCAGGTCGAAGTCGATCCGGACGTGCAGGCAGCCGTCGCCGAAGTGTCCGTAGTAGACACCCCGGCGGCCGTGCCGGGCGAGCACCCGGTCGAACTCGCGCAGGTAGGAGCCGAACCGCTCCGGCGGAACGGCGGCGTCCTCCCAGCCGGGCCAGGCCTCGCCGCCGTCGGGGCTGCGGGTCAGGATCCCGGCGCCGTCCTCGCGGATGCGCCACAGCGCCTTCATGCGCGTGGGGTCGTCCTCGACCACGGCCTCGGTGAGGCCGTGCGGGCGCATGGCCCGCGCGATGGCCTCGGCCTTCGCCCTGGCCTCGGCCCTGGACTCCCCGCCGGTCTCGACGTAGAGCCAGCCGCCGCCGGGCGGCAGCGCCCGCGACATCGTCTCCACGGGGTTCTGGGCACGCAGCGCCGCGATCAGGCCTGCGTCCATGCCCTCGATGGTCAGCGGGGCGTGCTCGCGCACGACCATGACGTTGTCCGCCGCGACGTACGCCGACTCGAAGCCGAGCACCGCCAGCGCGCGGGCGGGCGGCGACTCGACCAGCCGCATGGTGGCGGCGGTGATCACGGCGAGGGTGCCCTCGGACCCGACCATCGCCTTCGCGAGGTCGTGGGGCAGCTGGTCGAGGTTGTAGCCGGACACGCGGCGGGTGAGATCCGGGAAGGTCTCGGCGACGCGCGGGCCGATGCGCTCGTGCAGCGCGGCGAGCCTCGCCGGGATCTCCCCCGTCGGGTTCGCGGTGTCGAGGCGCTCGCCCCGGTAGGTCAGGGTCTCCAGGGCCACCGTGTTGTCCACGGTCTTGCCCCACGCCACGGAGTGCGAGCCGCAGGCGTTGTTGCCGACCATCCCGCCGATGGTGCAGCGGTTGTGGGTGGACGGGTCCGGGCCGAAGGTCAGGCCGTGCGGCGCCGCGGCGTCCCGGAGCTGGTCGCAGATCACCCCGGGCTCGACGCGCGCGGTGCGGGCGTCCGGGTCCAGCGACAGGATCCGGTTCATGTGCTTCGTGAAGTCCAGCACGACGGCCGTGTTGACCGCCTGCCCGGCGATGGACGTCCCCGCCCCCCGCGGCAGCACCGGGACCTGGTGCTCGCGACAGACGGCCAGCACGGCCTCGACGTCCGCCGCGTCCCGCGGGGCGACCACGCCGATCGGCACCTTGCGGTAGTTCGAGGCGTCCGCGGACCACATCGCCCGATGTGCCGAGTCGAAGCGGACCTCGCCCGCCACGACGGTCGTGAGATCGGCGGCGAGGGCGTCGATGGGGGTGGGTTCGAGCGCTGTCACGGTGTCAGTCTGATCCCCGGGCGTCACCAGTTCTCGACGGACTTCGTGAGGATGTCGGCGATGTCGTCCTCGGACGGCGTCCTCGGACAGGTGGCGAGCAGGCGAGGACCCGCTCGACGCCGTACGCCGTGAGCTCGAACCCCACCTCGTCGACGGCCCCGGCGCCGAACTTCAGGGGCGGGGCGCCCCAGGTGAAGATGGTCTCCTCGGACAACGGGTTCGTGGTGGCCATGGTGGGTCCCTTCAGTGCTGAGGGGTCGGCCCACAGTGGCATGTAGCATGCCACTCGGCAATTCGTGCGGCTCGCCCTATCCGCGGGTCCACCCGAGGTCGACCTCGACCGGCTCGCCGCCCGCCTCCTGCGCGATCAGCAGCTCCGCGGTGTGCTGGATGTGCTCGCGCATCGCCTTCGCGGCGGCCTCGGCGTCGGCGGCCTCGACCAGGTCGAGGATCGTGCGGTGCTCGGCCACGATGTCCGGCAGGGACCGGGACTCCCGCGCCGTCGACACCCCCCGGCGCAGCACCATGTCCCGCAGCCCGTCGACGTAGCCGGCGAGCCGGGCGTTGCCCGAGGCCTCCAGCAGCATGCGGTGGAAGCGGCGGTCGTGCTCGAACATGGTGAACTCGTCGTCGGCGTTCGCGGCCTTCTCCATCTGCGCGAACGTCCGGCGGATCTCCCTGAGGTGGGCCGGGTCCAGCCGCCCGACGGCCCGGCGGGTCGCCGCGGGCTCCAGCAGCAGCCGCAGGGCGAAGACCTCCTCGAGATCGTGCAGCGAGGTGAGCAGCACGCGCACCCCGCGGTTCTTCTCGAACCGCACCATCCCCTGCTGCGCGAGCTTGATCAACGCCTCGCGGACGGGGGTGCGGGAGACCCCGAGCTGGGTCGCCAGCGTCTGCACGGAGTAGAGGGTGCCGGGCACCAGCTCGCCGCTGACCACGGCCGCGCGCAGGGCCGCGAGGACCTGCGCGTTGACACTCGCGGTGGCGGGCAGCCGCTCCATGTGATCACCCTCTCCCTCGGAGAGTGGCATGTCACACACCACCGGTCAACCACCGGACGGCGCCGCCGCGGGTGCGGTGGCGCCGTCCGGGCGAGCGGGTCAGGAGTTGGGGCCCTCCAGCATCTCGGTGACCAGGGCGGCGATCGGGGAGCGCTCCGAGCGCGTGAGGGTCACGTGCGCGAAGAGCGGGTGGCCCTTCAGCTTCTCGATCACCGCGGCGATGCCGTCGTGCCTGCCGACGCGCAGGTTGTCCCGCTGCGCGACGTCGTGCGTGAGGACCACGCGGCTCGCCGTGCCGAGCCGGGAGAGGACCGTCAGGAGCACGTTGCGCTCCAGCGACTGCGCCTCGTCGACGATCACGAACGTGTCGTGCAGCGACCGGCCGCGGATGTGGGTGAGCGGCAGGACCTCCAGCATCCCGCGGGCGATGATCTCGTCCAGCACGTTCTGGCTGACGAGGGCGCCGAGGGTGTCGAACACCGCCTGGGCCCACGGGCCCATCTTCTCCGCCTCGCTGCCGGGCAGGTACCCGAGCTCCTGCCCGCCGACGGCGTAGAGCGGCCGGAAGACGACGATCCTGCGGTGCTGCTGGCGCTCCATGACGGCCTCGAGGCCCGCCAGCAGGGCGAGCGCGGACTTCCCCGTCCCGGCCCGTCCACCCAGCGACACGATCCCGATGTCCGGGTCCAGCAGCAGGTCCAGCGCGACCCGCTGCTCCGCCGAGCGCCCGTGCAGCCCGAAGGCCTCCCGGTCCCCGCGCACCAGCTTGATCTGCTTGTCCGCCGTGACCCGGCCGAGCGCCGAGCTCGTGCCGCCGAGCAGCCGGATGCCGGTGTTGCACGGCAGCTCCGCGGCCTCGACGTGGTCGAGGACACCGTCCCGGAACAGGACGTCGACGTCCTCGGCCGCCACCTCGACGTCGGCCATGCCGGTCCAGCCCGACGGCACGACGTCCTGCCCGTGGTACTCGTCAGCGGGCAGTCCGACGGCCGCCGCCTTGACCCGCAGCGGCATGTCCTTGGTGACGAGCACGACCTCCCGCGACGTGCCGTAGTCCGCCTGCAGGTTGAGCGCGCAGGCCAGGATCCGGCTGTCGTTGGTGTCCGCGCGGAACCCGCTGGGGAGCACGGACTGGTCGCTGTGGTTCAGCTCCACGTGCAGCGTCCCACCGGCCTCGCCGATCGGCACCGGCGCGTCGAGCCTGCCGTGGGCGATCCGGAGGTCGTCGAGCTGGCGGAGCGCCGAGCGGGCGAACCAGCCCAGCTCGGGGTGGTGTCGCTTGCCCTCGAGTTCGGAGATGACCACGAGCGGGAGGACGACCTGGTGCTCCTCGAACCGGGTCAGCGACCACGGGTCGGAGAGGAGGACGGAGGTGTCGAGCACGTAGCAGCGGGCGGGGACCTGCTCCGCGCCGCTTTCCTGAACCGGGGCCGTACGACGTTCGGTCACGGGTGCTCCCTCGTGAGCGCGACACCACGCCCACAGTTCCGGTGGGCCGGCCGACCCTGGCGCGGATGCACAGACACTGCTGCCTGCACGCCCGCAAGGGCCGGGTGCCGGCCCTCTCGGGTGCTTCGCAACACCACGTCCAGGGCCTCCCCGGACGGTGCGATCGGGTACGCACCGCCACCGGTGACGCTACTAGCGGTCACCCTCATGCGGTCAAGGGTGACCTTCGGCCCTGCGGACCGTCGAACCCCAGAATTAACAGAACGGCCGACCGCTCATCGCGTGATCGACACCGTCCGTCGCCGGCACACCCCGACCGGGTGACGGCTGAGCGGCCCAGCCCCCGTGGACCGGTGGCAGTAGTGCCGCCGGCGTCAGCGGCTGGGCCACCAACCTGCGGAAACGCGCTGGGTCACCGGCCCAGAAGGCCCGAGCGAGCGGGTATCCCACGACGTAGGTCGCCGTGTAGCCCCGCCAGTGCGGGTCGGTGACGAACCGGAGCGCCCGCTCGACGCGTTCGTCGTCCAGCAGCAGCCAGCGCGCCAGATGGGCCCGGGCGGCGTCGGGCCCGGCCCGTTCGGCGAGGAGCGCGGCGTCCAGGCGGGCGTGCTGGAGGGGCAGCATCGCCTCGTCGAGGGCCTCGGCCAGGTCACCGTCCGTGCACACTCCGACGTCGGCGAGCACGTCCGCGGCCCACCGCCCCCACCCCGGCCCGACGACGGCCTCGAGCGCGAGGTCGGCCGCCCCCTCGACGACGAGCGCCCGCGGCGAGCGGGTCAGGCTCAGCGCCCGCTCGGGGTCCCGCGAGGCGAGCCTGCTCAGGTGCTCGGTGTGGTGGCCCGGGTAGGTCTCGTGCGCCACGAGCCGGGCCAGCTGCCCGGCCCGCAACGGCGCGTCCGCGCTGAAGCGGACGAGCGAGCGGCCGCCGCCGAGCGGGCGGCTGAACCCGCTCCACGGCCGGTTCTCCACCAGCTCGACGGTCACGCCCTCCCGCGCGGGCAACTCCATCAGCTCCGCGGTGCGGGCCCGCAGGGCGGCGAGCAGCGCGGCGATCGCCCGCGACCGCCGCTCGGGCGGGACCTCGTCCGCGCGGCGCAGGGCCGCGAGCCGGGCGCGCACCGATCCGGCGCCGGGCAGCACCTCGGCCAGCCTGCGGTGCGCCTCGCGGTACCGGTCCGGGTCGCCGAGGCGGACGACGACGCCGTAGGTGTCCCTGATCTCCGCCGCCAGGCCGACGCGTTCGCCCGCGGCGCCCCGGGCCGTGCGCTCCAGCGCGGTGAGCTCCCCGGCCAGGTAGGCCCGGCGCACCGGGGACAGCTCCAGGAACTCGACGGCCCGACGCAGGCCGCGGGCCGTCTCCGCGAGTGCCGCCGGGGCGGGCCGCGGCTCGGACCGGACATGCCTGCGCAGGGCCGGATCACCGGTCCAGGACTCGACGGTGCCCGGCACGAGCCGCTCGCAGCGCAGGGCCAGCAACGCGGTGTCACGTGCCACCGCACCCACTCCGACCCGCGCAGACCGCATCCCGGGCACGCTACCGGGTCCGATACCCCCGAGGGGCTTCGTCACGATCGTGGCCGCGGCCGTCCCGATCGACTGAGGCCCACGACTGTCCGTGTCCGGGAATCCGCGAACCGGTCACGCCCGACGGGACGAAGTCACCCGATTCATGGAATAACCAAACGCAGCGTCGCCGACTCACACGATAGTGGTAGCGAATTTGTTCGCCATGTTGCGAAGCGATAAATTCTTGCTCAGTCAGCGCGGGCTCCCCGGTCGGACGCTGACGTGAAAGGGGCCGGTTCGCCGACCCCACGCACTTAACAGGAGAAGAACTGTGCTGAAGAAGGCTGGAATTGTCGTGGCCGGCGTCGCCGCGTCCATCGTCGCCGTCAGCCCGCTCGCCTTCGCCGGTGAGTCGGCCGCGTACCACCAGAGTGGCAAGACGGTGGGCATCGACAAGTCGGGCGCGGGCCTCGTCAACGTCTCCGGCAACGACGTCAACGTTCCGATCCAGGCGTGCAACAACGACGTCCCGGTCAACGCGGGTGTCGGCGCGGTGCAGGGCAACCTGAAGGACCTGACCGGTGCCCTCACCGGTGCGGCCGCCCTGTTCGGCAAGGCGTCCTCCTCGACGGCCATCGCCACCGACTCGGACCGCGCCTGCGGCCAGGAGTCGGGCGCGGGCGACTCGGTCAAGTGACCTTCGCCTGAAGCCACCAGGAACGCCGGGCCTCGCGCCCGGCGTTCCTGTGCGTTTCCTCGACAATTCACGTGACGTTCGACAACGGCGCGGAATCCACCGATCGAGGGAATAACCTCCAGATCCTCGAAATCCCGACACGATCGGGTCAGACGATTTCTCCCCGGCGTCTGGAACGGATAGATTGATCTCAGTCGGTGCGGGCTCCCCAGTCGAACACCGACTTGTCAGGGGCCGATGACAGTCGGTTCCCACGACTCACAGGAGAAGTACACGTGCTGAAGAAGGTTGCCCTCGTCGCCGCCGCGTCCGCCGCGTCCGTCGTCGCCCTGAGCCCCCTCGCGTTCGCGCACGAGGGCTCGACGACCGGTATCGACAAGACCGGCAAGGGCCTGTTCAACGCCTCCGGCAACAACGTCAACGTGCCGATCCAGGGCTGCAACAACGACGTCCCGGTCAACGCCGGCTTCCTCGTGGGCCAGGCCAACGCCAAGGACATCGTGGGCTCCGCCACCGGCGCGCTCGGCATCCTGGGCGCGGCGAAGGCCGACTCCTCGATCACCACCGACACCGACCGCACCTGCGGCCAGGTCTCGGGCGCCGGCGACTCGGTGAACTGAGCTCTGCTCCAGACGGAGGGCGTCGGACCTGCGGGTCCGGCGCCCTTCGGCGTTCCCGGAGCCTGCTGTTCCCGGCGCCCACTGTTTCCGGGGCCTGCTGTTCCGGGGCCTGCTGTT
>Ga0157379_10005513_pt1 | contig 10872 bp, 7 predicted proteins | sample S25metaG_FD_121802 | JGI IMG/M metagenome (GOLD analysis project Ga0157379, IMG submission 121802) | Switchgrass rhizosphere microbial communities from Kellogg Biological Station, Michigan, USA - S2-5 metaG | ecosystem: Host-associated > Plants > Roots > Rhizosphere > Soil | place: USA: Michigan... | reverse complement strand
ATGTGCTACAGAATGATCAAGCTGAGCGGTGTGATCTGCGGTGCTCTGAATTGAATACAATGGTGCTTGACGGCAGAGAAGGAACCGGCAAGACGGGAGTTCCGTTTTACCACGGTAGGGATGGGATGGTTCAGCCCCTATTGCACTAGTTCTGACATGCGTTGCTAGGTAGCAAATGCATTGGTTAAACATCTACGGGAAAGGAGGGTCCGGAAGGCAGGATCATTTGCCATAAGGCAGGGCACAGAAGAAATTTACCATGTCAAGAAAATTTTCGACATGTCGGAGCCCAAACCTTAATAGAAACGAAGTTACAGAATATCAAGAGTGCTTGTCTTAGTAGAAACATCATCAGACTCACTAACTCAAGAATATCTGACAGTCACATTGCGGCCCCAAACCTATGGTCTACTTGATATTGATAGATTATCAGGAATAAAAAGGAAGTGTGAGCAGCATGGTACAGGATACAGATGCGGGGAGAACCGAGAAACAGAAAAGAAAATAAGACTAATGAACGAATGTGTCGGACAGTATGCAAGGGTGGGAATAAAGCGGGAGAGGGAAAGGGGATAGATCGAGGGGAAGTATAGTTTTCAGGATGAAAGGTGACCTCGAACTCCACTTCGGACTGCAAGAGGTCTCGAACGATGATTTCGAGTCCCAAAATGATTGTAATCCAAGAGTTTGGGTTGTTCAACGGGAGGGGGAAAGGTAATGAACGGAAGAGGATATACGAGAGATGCGATAGTGCAAATGAATTAGGTTTTGATAGAAGGCGATAACTCTGGCTGAGGGTATACGAGGACGACGTGATATCATAGTGAGGGTAATCTATTGGAGATCGCTCTTGGTGAATTTCCAGGTGAATGAGACACATTGGACACTCACTATGTAATCCCTTCTGTTTAATCCAAGTCCTCGACACGGGGCTTCAACCACGGATGTTCGCGCTTATTATCAGAGCCCTTCAGTGGTTCACCCGCTCCTGCCCGCTTCCACTGCGCTCCACTTGGTGGGTTGCTACCTCCCCTCTTCCACTGCGCGCCACTGGGTGGAACGCCTCCTGCCCGTTTCCACTCTGCTCCCTTCCCAGGATTAGATCCGGAACGCTTCCAGTCTGCGCCCTTTCCCGGATTGGTACCCCCTCGCTTCCAGCTAGCTGCTACAGCAGGACCAGGGCCTGCGCGGTCAACTAATTCCGCCTCCAGTGTAGGTGCAGCGTGAGCCGAAAGAACCGCCATGGCCAGAATGGCTCCTACGTATTGAGGACGCATAGTTGTTAGAGGAGGGAGGTGGTAAGAATGATGAAACTGTGGGGAAACTATGGAGGAAAACCTGTTATATAAGGCGCACTATAATAGATCTTTCAGCAAGCCACAAGATGTACCTGGTTGATAAGGCTGTGTGAGACCAGATCCTTGCAAGGACGTGCCTGATGTCGCTTATAAGAAGCCGGAATATTTTCCTCGCATCTTTCAGGCATCGTTCACACTCCCATGAACATCTTTCTCAGTGTCGGCCCTTTCCGCAGTTCTTACTCTCCACGCTCCTCGATAACAAACCTTCAAAGGAGATTTTCTATAACTTTTCTGAAGAACGTGAAATCAGACTATTTCGTTGTAGTAGCAACGTGACCAATCTCAGCGGCGTGGCATTGTGCCGAACCCCTGCCGAGCCACTCAATGCATGACACTTTGACACCACCCAATTTACAAGATTTCCGTCCCCAACATGGCCTCAGCCAAACCGTCATATAGGGCTCAGCACATGTAACTGGAGGATAATTATGCGCGCAACAGCTGTAACCGTCTTGAAATGTGGCTTTGAGCGGATGCGCTGGCCAACATTTCACAATACAAGTGATCCATAACGGAGACTGCGTGAATTGCTAAGATCTTGTTCAAACAGCCTAAGGCAGCCGCTTTCACCTGCCCTTGATTATCTCTCGCCTGTTACTCCCAAGGAATTATGGTCCGCCTTCATAGATGTACCGATCTATCCATAACAAGACCGAAAGGAATAATTGGTAATCAATCAAAAAATCTCCGTTTGTGACATCAACACATTCTAACACACTCCGGTTTCACTCTCGAAATTCTCCGTGTTCGTATCCTTCACAGTCTTCTTCACCAACAATAATGGTGACCATTGAGGTTCCTGGAACTTCCCCCGTACCCCGGACAAGGGTATCAAAATGAATGACGCGTGCAAGGTAAATGGAACAATCGAAATTTCTCTGCACTTCTCCACTCCAATATACATACGAGGGAGTGATAAAGTCATTTGTTATCTGAAGATCACAGAACTGTCGTCACTCCACGAGGGGACCATTTGCGTCATACCTTGCCTGCAGATGAATGTTGACATAGCCACCTCCTTATTATTGCTCGAGGAAGCTATTAGTATCAAGGACAAACAATCCTTCTCCTTCTACTTCAAGAGAACCCCCCGGAGTCGGTACCGATGGTCATTCTAATGGCTCTTGGCTACACATGGTCACCCACCCACCAGTCTTATATCATGTGGATCCGATTCGCCGATTCACAAGAATCCGCCTTCTTCTGCTCATCCTTATTTGAAGGAGCCACCGAGCTTTATGCCGTCACGAGTGCATTCTAACGTCCCTGGTCGAAGAATCTCCATGGGCATTTGTCCGTCACTGGTTAGTAAACGGAGCGGATCCAGGATTATCACGTCCGAAGTTTAACCTAGGTTCGGACATTCCGTTTCCTCCGTTTCGAAGAGGTTCAATTATATCTTCTTTTCCATGCCAGTGGTGGATGCGCCTTCTATTATTATTGGTCAGTGTTGCAGGCGTAATGAAGGACACGGGCATTCTGATTCCCGCAAATTACCCTTTTTCGGCATTCCTCATGGTTCTGTCACACACCAAATAAAGTTCACCAACTCAATCAGCTAGGTACTCATGATTTCACCAACTATCTCACGGGTCTCGTTCCTCAGTTCTGGGTTCTCCTCGTCACACTCAGGAGAGAGAGCTATGCAACGACGTCACTCTGTAGCCAACGTGAGAACGGCAGAAAAGGCAGAAAATACTGACAGTTGAACTCGACGTCGACAGTTTACAGCGGCATAGCCGTAAAATTCAAGGAAGATTCAACTTGGCAAGCAGAACAGCGGAATCATTAGGCTATAAGGTCGTATGGCGTCATGAAGCCAATGCCCCTGGCGGTGGGCCAGCTTCTTGACCAAAAAAAACTGCCTCGAGCCTCAGGGGGTGATATCCCTTTTTATTCCTGAACTGTCCTTAGTGAAATTATTCAATTTACTTACGTACCTTAATTTTATTCTTCAATGAAACTGGAAATTAAGAATTCTGTTTTTGGTCTATTCACCGAGTATCTATACAATGAAGACCATATGGTGAACCAATCCTACGCATACCTTACTTGCGTTCAGAATCAAGGCGCGTATGGGCCGTAAAAAGCCATATTACATTCTTGCTCGACGCGCTGACGATCGATGAGGTGGAGATGTATTTGATTAATGAGCCAGGTACGTAGATTGTGCTTTGCCCCACTGGGATTACTGCCATTCCAAAAAGCTCCTGGCAAGAGAGGTGGGTAAGCAGGTCGAGCATACTGAAATTACTGAAATTTTCATACTGTTCTTATGTGGGTCATTGACTCGTTAAGTATTGTCAGTCGGAGACGACGTCAGCGAGGAACTAGCGGGCCTTGACTTTCCCATGACCACCATTTCGAAATCCATTGCGACCCTACCGTGCATAGTCTCTCTCAAGCTTTCGCCCTGCCCTGCCCTTGGGGTGAAACCCGTCGAAGTAGGGTAATGAGTGGTTATGCTATCTCCAACGAACCACCCGCATCCGCCACTTCAGCACGGGGGGGTTGGGCTGTTACTTTTTGTTTTTCCGCTTTCGCCTACTCAAGGCTAGGATTAATGCGCATCTATCTTAGAGCCTTGGACACAAGTATACCTTGTACATTTAATATTGTCATCTACCCGACCTGGTGGTGGAAGGATCCATTCCTTTGTAGAAAATTGAAAAGAGTTCAACTGGGATTCCGTGCCGCGATCGCACGGATCCAACCTGGTGCGATTACGGCCTCGATACCCTGAAACCCGATTCCTGAAGAGCGGTTAAACGAATCTTTTCAAATCTTTTAAATCAATGGGCACGGATGGGGCAGCTGAGGCACGGGCGGGATGGCCATCCAAAATCTCCACTGCCCTTTAGCGCTTCTCCACGAGCCTCCATCGCATCTCATTACCTTCACAATCTGGTGTATTGGAGTCCGAGCAAGTTGAGTTTTGATATGAAGCAGTAAGATTTTGGATGAGGGCTGCCATCAAAGATGGTAAGTAGCAGAGTTTGGCAACATGGGTGAAGAACAGCCTGTTCCTGTACAAGGCAGTACATGGCTGACTTCACGATTACTCCGAGGAGTCCAAACCATCGAAATTCAACTAACGATCTGTCTTTATATGGTCCAGGAGGAGGAGGATGATGATTGTCGAAGCACTTTGTAATGCCTGTGCCTAACGATGCTATGTGGCCATTCAATTCAACGTCCTAGGTAGGACAGTTAACGGGTGACGGAGTTTTCTTCCGTAAAATTTGTAATTAGTGATCCCTGGTACAGATTTGAGCAATATTCGGAATAAACTAGGAAAACGCCAAGGATGGTGTGGATCATTACTTATCTGAAGTGTTGACATAAATTCTGAGGGACGTTGAAGGTCTGAGTAAGCAGGGATTTAGAAGAGAACCCAGAGCTCTGTGAAAGGTCAGGCTACATGGCCAAATTCCCATCTCGACTGATTCTGGAACTTCTACGGTTTGCATGCGGCTCCAGAGACGGAATGTTAGAGGAGGGATGCATGACGAGGGGAAATGGTACTAATTCCCTGAGCAAAGGGGAAAGAGGGCATCCCGGGATAGGTATGCGGAAGCTTAATGGGTAGATAGGAAAATACAGAGGAGCAGCAGAGTATGAGGAGCGAAATCGGAATGATTGAAAGAACTGACATGTTGCCAGAGAGCATGCGGTGAATATGGCTCACACACCAGATAACTGCATATAACGTTTCTAGGCCATCTCCGACTAGATAAGGCTTCCTCAGAGTAGATCCTGCAGGGGAAAACTCCGATCAGAAGGGTATTGTTTCCACAGAGGGAATTCTGTGAATATGACATAAGAGAATAAAAAGAACATCCACGACGATTTTAGTAGAAAAATACCTGCGTAAGCGCTTTTCTTCTGGGCCCTAAACATAGAACAGTCGACCCGAGTCTCTGTAACAAATGCTGCGTCACTTTGGCTTCACGAAGTTGCGAGAACGACTGGAATTATGCCGATCAACATTTTCATGTAGTCCTGAAAAAGCTCACCATCATATTCGGGTGGAACGAAACAAACAGTTCGAACATTGTGAATAAATAAAAATAATCAGCCGAATGGGAGTTTAATGTCACTAACAGGGATCTTTTCACATGTTCTAAAAAATCCAACAAATTGACTGTTTCTAAGGAGTGTGATAACCTTAGAGCTATATCGTGGATGTTTGGTAGTTCTATCACGATGTGAATTGTGGCGCTAGAATGTGAGAGTTGGATAACATATTGCTGTCTGTCAAGAAAAATTAACCACCTATTGGACACAATGACAGTTCTCAAATATTCTTTGAGATATTGTACCTACCGATGTAGAGCTCTTCCTTGGTTGGGGATGGTATAGAAAATTGCAGACCGCGGACGGAGGCAGATCATGAAAGAGTTTCTCAAACTAACTCAAGGTGACAGGATAGTGGGTTCAGTGAAAGCTCGGTGACAGGATCAACAAGATTAAGAAAAACGGAAGTTTTGGAAATGATTGGATCTCCCTCTGTGATATTGAGGATTAGACGGAATACGTGGTGCGCAGTCCTGCCACGTTACGGTAAACAGAAGTTTCATAGACATAGAGACTGTTGATCCAAAAGTCAAAATGGTGAAGTTACCACTGTCAACTGTCAGCAAAGGATGTTTGAAGATATGGATTTTGTTCCTTACTTCTTGTGGTGACTAGGCTCCGCTTCAAAAAGCACTGTGACAGTCACAAATTATCCCCAAGTCTATTATGTCAGATCTCACAACTGAAAATCATCCTAGCACATCTGCTACCATCACTGTCAGGGTAATAAAGTCGTTTGAATACAGAACTGAAAAGAGTTTGGTATTGCATGAAATCAACCTTGATCAAATGACCGTGAGGGAGTTGAAAGAGCGAGTTCATCAAGGTAAGCCCTTCGGAATTTCCATGAGTTAACTTCATCGTTTTACGCTCTTAATTATAGCTATCCAATGTCAACCTGGATGGAAGCCGTTTAGAAATGCAGCTTTAGGCAGGTCTTTTTGTTGTATATTTTTATTGATTCCTTTACTGATGAGTATTATAGACACGATGAAACTTTACACGAAGGCACATGGCTCGAAGGAAAGGCACCTTCCATTTAAATTGGAACTGTTGCTCATCATTTCCATAGACCTCAAATTTAATCATCAATTTGGATCACGACGAATTTATTTTCAACGATGAGGAGGTGGCCCTGTCCAGCCTGGGAGTCGGTGCGCTATTCAACTTGTTGTTATACAATGAAACAGACCAATCACAGTTCTTCAGAAAACGAGACAGAAATAAGCTTCTTCAGCATAGATGCTTATAATACCTTCAAAGCAAATCCGGAGGTGAGATTTAAATCAAATACTGGGACATATTAATTGCTAACCCAATCCTAGACAAAATGGGCTTGATTGTCGATCGTTATCCACCAGTCTTCCAACATTGTAATTTCGGTGTAATTATATATGTGGTTAATTGTTGCAAGATTACTTATGCGATCCAGAGCACACCAAGCAAGCGATGAACCATTCGAGTCATCAGCAAATGTGAACTAAGATGATTCAACTGCAGGCTAACTATTATTTCAATAGCTCGTTCTGTAAGTGTTCCAAGTGCAGGGGTAACAACGTACTTACCTACCTAAGACATAGTTCGCCAATTACTTTTGATATTAAGAACCACTATATCACCATTTCGCCAATTATTTGTCCTATGCTTACCATCCCAAATGCAAATACGCGTCTAGATGTGACAAACCACAGTCTGAAACGATCATTACGATGGAACCTCGTATGAAAGTGTACTTTGAGGAAGCATTGATACTAATGGTGTGGACGAAGCAAGTTCAACCGTCTTAGGCAGTGAACTCATGAAGTCCCATCTTATGACCCACCTTCCGAGTATCTTCCGTTTTATAAATCATCTGTGTTCTTACCAAATTGCATCTTCTTCAGAAGATTAACTTTTAGGTTGATCATGGAATTGTGGAGAGGAACCAAGCAACGGGACGGGCGGCCCGGAGGATCTGTCTTCAAGTTGGCTTGGAGCTGCTTCATCACGCTTCATCTTGGTCCTGTGAACCCCTGTCATGACTATCATGACTAGCAATACCAGACAATGCTTCAATCCACCGTGTCTGTTTTCTTAGAAAACTCTTAGAGGACCTTCCCATGAAACGATTTCTTCAAAGTGCAAGATCCCACGCGGTATTCAGACAAAGTTTAGGATCTCAATATTCTTTCTCTTCTTCAAGCTATAATGAATCAAACCTACCGCTTCACCATATTGCCATGCGACACCCAGTCACAAGCTCTTCTGCCCCTCTGCTTTAGGCCCGGCGATCCGCCTCAGCCTTGGTCTCTTACTTCTAGCTTTATATTCTCTTCATCTACATACATTATTTCCGTCCATAAAACACTCCTGATTGCTTAGAATGCGCCTCTCATTGGGCTTCTGGGTTTCCGCTGCCGTCATCCTCGCGGCTGCTGACTCTCCTCCCAAAGGAAAGACTTACTCAACGTGGCTCGCTGATTCTGCAATTCTTCGAGGACAGGGTCACGGAATTAATCTTGGCACAGGACAGCCTCAGGACTCATATGAACACGGTACTTTCCAGAGAGCTCTGACTGTGTTGCATGCGAAGACGGGGAATCAGGCATATCTCGACTACATTAAAGAAGGAATCGATAATGTCGTCGCAGATAATGGGACTGTCGGTGGAGGATATGCTTTGACAAACTATATCCTAGATGATATTAAGATTGGCCAATCGTTAATTCAATTGTACGTCTTCGTCTCCACCTATTGAACTATAAGTTGAACATTCTAATTCATAGATACAAATTGACGGGAGATTCCAAATACAAGAAAGCCGCTGATATATTCCGCAGTCAAATTGACAGTCATCCCCGCAACAATGCTGGTGGTCTTTGGCACAAGAAGACGTATCCTTTTCAGATGTGGGGCGATGGCCAGTCAGTTCACAACTTGTCAGTTAAACCCACTGACAGCTGACGTATTAATCGCCGTCAGATACATGCTCAACCCATTCTACGCCGATTATACCGCGGAATTCCAACCCAATAATAAATCGGCTTGGGCTGATATAGCGCATCAATTCGCTCTTATGGAACAAAATGCAAAACAAAATTCCACGGGTTTGTTGTATCATGGGTATGACGAAAGTAAGACTGCAGTTTGGGCAGACCCTACAACAGGACATAGTCCGTTGGTATGGGATCGAGCACTAGGTTGGTATTCGATGGCTTTGGTCGACGTTGTAAGCTGGGCCTTCTCATATTTGATAGCAAAGTGCTGAATCATTGGCAGCTGGATTATTTCCCAACAAACCTCCCGGGACGCTCCCAGCTACTAAATCATTTAAAAGCTCTTGCACCTGCCTTGGTCGCTTCTGCAGATCCTTCTACAGGAGTATGGTGGCTTGTGCTGTCAGAGCCTGGTCGTGACGGGAATTACTTCGAGTCTTCCGGCGCATCGATGTTCATTTATGCTCTCCTCAAGGGAATCCGGAAAGGCTATTTGAAGAAGTCGACATTTTTTCCTGTTGCGGAGAAGGCGTACAAATATCTCAGCGATACTTTTGTCAAAGTCGCGGCCAATGGGACAGCGAGTTGGGAAGGAACAGTGATTGTGGGTAGTTTGTCGGGAAATGGGTCCTTCGAGGTTAGTTTCAGCATTTCTTCTCGTCTATAGAGTATTGATCCGGCCCTCATTAGTACTATATCTCACAGGCGATTGATGAAAATGATCTGAAAGGAATATCCCCTTTCGTGTTGGCGAGCGTGGAATATGAGATGGCGACGTCCAAATAATAGTCTATTATCCTATCCCTTTGGTCATTCTTTTCAGCCAATTCTTATTCTCTACATTAAGATAATTACCGCTGTCTTATATTGACCGCGTTCTGTGACGTTTCGTTGTCACATACCCTTCAGCTTTTGTGAGCTCCAGAACAATGGAAGAGAGTATTCGACAATCACATGCTTCAAAAGAAAGGAGAAACGAAAGACGAAACTATTTACAGGCATAACGCTTCACATGAGGTAACTAAATGTACGAATATTGCATTGTCCATAATGGTGATGTAACATATTGAGAGTCATTGAGAGGTATACTAGTATGGTCGAAAACAAAGCATAGATGGCTGGGGGTATATTCGGGATAAATATCTCGATGGAGAGGGTAAATAAATGCAACAATTACTACTTCACTCCTTCACTCCTCTTCATCCTCATCTTCCTCCTGGATCGCCACTTTGAACGCAGGCTCGGCTCGACTAGGAAGTTGTCTCCGTGAAGTCCGGGTATCTCCTTGAGGGTGTTCCACAGGAGATGGTAGAGGCATGCTACCAGAAACAGGCGAATGGGAGGCCTTTTGCCTACCCGCATTTCGGTTAGAATTCCTCTTCGGTTGACCTCTATTGGTGTTTCGCGGTGGCGGAGGCGACAGGACAAGCGGCTCCGAACTGAAGAAGGTTGCTTCCGTCATCGCTAGCGGCGCTGACTGCGATGTGGAAGCCGACGAAGCCATTTGTCCCAACCCCCCCGCGAACGGAATCTCATCGTCCTCATCCACCCATTCATCATCGTCTTGACTTAAAGACGGTCTTCCAGAAAAGACATCGCGTACATTCGTTCGAGGATCATCTGTAAATAAGATTTCAAACGGCGCTTCGGTCGAACGAGACTTCCAGCCTGGAGGCTCGACTCCCCATGCTTTCTTCCAACTTGTCCGGCCAAGAGACGGTTGCCGGAAGGGAGTGTGCTTCTTATGAGCGACAAGGACTGTTGTGCTGTATGGGGCACGACGCGGTGTTTCTTCATTATCCTGGCGGGATGAAGGACGGGAAGGTGAGCCACCACGGTCTGTTTCAATCCCTTCGTGGAACGATGTAGGACGAGAGGATGGTGCGGAATGGTTAGATGATACCGAATTGGACCGAACATGAGGTGGGTGAACCGTCTTAATCTGCCTAATAACCCGTGTTGTCGTCGAAGATCCAGATCCAGCCCGACGATGGTACCGCTGTAATGGTGAATCTGTCCGACGTATACTCTGCCGGCCCGACCCAGTTGAGCTTTCTGAAGGGGAATGAGACCGTCGCACTTGTCCAAGACCAGGTGTAGATATCTGGAAACTCCTTATTGATGAGGGACGTGATGGATATTCACCTCTCTCTGAAGTTGGTGTCCGAGCTCCAAATGACCGTCGTCGAGGATTGAATGGATCTTCTCCGGCGTGTTGCTGAGGTGGATAATCGATGCTGGGAATCTTCTGGAGAGAGGCGATCGATGATCTCCGCGAGTTGACACTACTCGACCTTCGAGAGGATGCGGATGGCCGTTTCTGATGTCCTCCTCTCCGGGTTCCTTGCCCTCCGCTCCCACTTCTTCGTTTCGTCCGTCCTCCACGAGTCGAACCAGCAGAACTCGGCGTTGCGACGGGCTGGTGCGTCGGATGAAGGGCAATAGCGTTCGCCGCAGCT
>Ga0157379_10005510_pt1 | contig 10873 bp, 7 predicted proteins | sample S25metaG_FD_121802 | JGI IMG/M metagenome (GOLD analysis project Ga0157379, IMG submission 121802) | Switchgrass rhizosphere microbial communities from Kellogg Biological Station, Michigan, USA - S2-5 metaG | ecosystem: Host-associated > Plants > Roots > Rhizosphere > Soil | place: USA: Michigan... | reverse complement strand
GAGGCCCCGCAGTCGCCCCACACGACTCTTGCCAATACCAACGATAGCTACCGGTGTCATGCTCCTCCTCTCGCCTCTATGGATGAGGCAGCCGAGCCAGGCAGAGGCCCTTCATACAGCTCGCGTCCAAGCATCATAGAGCGTAGACCAGTAAACCCTCCCCTCGCCTCGATGGTACGTTGCGCCAAGGCAGAAAGACCTCGCACATTCAGGAAGAGCGTACACGAGACGATGGCCTCCTGAAAGTCCAGTCCATCGACCCAGGCCCACTCACAATTTGCCCCTGTGAAGTCTGTTGCTCGCAGGGCGGCATGTTCAAGATGTGCGCTTAGCAAGAAAGCCTGACGCAAGGAAGCATAATGCAAGCGGGCTTGCCGCAAATGGGCTCCCTGCAACAGAGCTTCCGTACAGTCCGCTGCGGTCAGGTCAGCCAGATCGAACACAGCGTCACGAGCATCGGCCCCGCGCAAGTTAGCCCCACGCAGGTTGGCGCCTCGGAAGTTGGCGCCTCGAAGCTGAAAACCAGCTAACTGCACGCCTCGCAAGTCAGCATACGAAAAATCGCCGCCGGCGTAATCCTGCCCAGCTACGGATGCAAACAGTATCAATGCCTACCCCTCTGTATGTTCCCATGGTATGTAAGAGCTTTCACGGCCTTGCGCCGTGCAGCCCCGCTATAGCGGTCATGGCATCGAGTATACAAAAGCCTATGCAAGCGATCAAACAGTGAAGAAGGAGAGAGACATAACCAGTTTTGACTTGGCTGTCCCTGGAGCACTCTGGTACCATGTAGTAGGCTTTTCGTCTGTAAGACGGCCATTGTCCATAGCTATACGCTGCTGACGCTCGTGAGCTGCCACAAGGACACTCACGGCCTCTGGCATACTTTCTAGCCCATCAGCCCTTACCAGGCAGGAGATACACCGTCATGTTTGGAACACTACTGCGGAAGGTGTTTGGCAGCAAAAACGACCGGGAATTAAAACGTATACAGCCATTCATTGACCAGATTAATCAGCGTGAATCGGCGCTTACCACCCTCTCTCTCGATGAGCTAGGGACCCAAACAACACTCTTTCGAGAGCGCCTCGCGCAAGGGGCTCCTCTGGAGGATCTCATTCCCGACGCCTTTGCTGTCGTGCGTGAAGTATCAAGACGCCTCCTGAACATGCGCCATTTTGATGTGCAACTCATTGGCGGCATCGTCCTGCACGAGGGGAAAATCGCTGAGATGAAAACCGGTGAAGGGAAAACCCTGGTGGCAACCCTACCCGTCTATCTCAACAGTCTCGTCGGGAAGGGCGTACACGTCGTCACGGTCAATGATTATCTCGCCAAGCGCGATGCCGAGTGGATGGGTCCCCTCTACCAGGCGCTCGGCCTCTCTATAGGTGTCATTCAACACGACATGGATGATACGGCGAGACGGCAGGCCTATCATGCCGATGTGACGTATGGCACTAACAACGAATTTGGCTTCGATTATCTCCGTGATAATATGAAGTTTGGCCGTGCTGAGTTTGTACAACGCCCTCTTCACTACGCCATCGTTGACGAGGTTGACAGTATTCTCATTGATGAGGCCCGCACACCGCTGATCATTTCTGGGCCAGCAGAAGAATCGACGGATAAGTATTATCAAGCGGACCGTATTATCCCCCGTTTGCACACGGAGAGCGATTATACTATCGACGAGAAAATGCGTTCTGTTGCTCTCACCGAAGAAGGGATCGCCAAAGCTGAGCGGTTACTCAGTGTTGACAACCTGTATGATCCCATGCATCTCGAAACCCTCCATCATCTGACCCAGGCCCTCAAGGCACATACGCTATTTAAGAAAGATGTGGATTATGTGGTGAAGGAGGGTGAGGTCATCATTGTCGATGAATTTACGGGCCGTTTAATGCCTGGACGGCGGTACAGCGAGGGTTTGCATCAGGCACTCGAGGCAAAGGAACACCTCAAAGTTGCGAACGAGAATCAGACTTTAGCCTCTATTACTTTTCAGAATTACTTCCGCATGTACAGTAAGCTTGCGGGCATGACAGGGACTGCCGATACCGAGGCAACCGAATTTCATGCCATCTACAACCTCGAAGTAATGGTCATTCCTACCAATCGCTGGCTCATTCGGACAGAGCATCCTGACGTTGTCTACCGGACAGAGGCGGAAAAATTCCACGCAGTGGTGGAAGAGATCCGAGACCTCCATAAGCAAGGTCGCCCTGTTCTGGTGGGAACCATCTCTATTGAAAAATCGGAACGCCTGAGCAGCCTGCTCAAACGCCAGGGTATTCCCCACAATGTCCTGAACGCCAAGCAGCATGAGCGCGAAGCAGAGATTGTGGCGCAAGCCGGACGCCAAGGGGCTGCAACAATTTCCACCAATATGGCTGGGCGTGGCACAGATATCCTGTTGGGTGGCAATCCAGAATTCCTGGCGCGTAACGCCTGCAAGCTTGGCAGCGCTGACCCAGACTATCCGATGCAACTCCAGAAAGCCCAAGCTCAGTGCGCGTCTGAGCACGACGCAGTCGTCGCACTCGGAGGACTGCATATCATTGGCACTGAACGTCACGAAGCGCGTCGCATTGACAATCAACTTCGTGGCCGTGCCGGACGGCAGGGAGACCCCGGCTCCTCGCGTTTTTATCTGTCACTGGAGGATGATCTCTTACGCATTTTCGGCTCAGACCGTATCTCTGGCATCATGGCCAAACTGGGCATGGAAGAAGGCCAGCCTATCGAGCACTCCATGATCACGAAAGCTATTGAGAATGCCCAGCGCAAGGTCGAAGCTCATAACTTTGAGATTCGTAAGCACCTCCTCGAATATGATGATGTGATGAACAAACAGCGCGAAGTAATCTACAGCCAGCGGCGAGACGTGCTGGAGTCTGACGATAGTCACGAGTTGATGGAGGAGATGCACACGGAGGTGCTCGCAGGCATCTTCACTACCTATGTTCCCGCTGATGCCTACGTTGACGATTGGGATCTGGCAGGCTTGACAGACGCCATACAGCGCCAGTACGGTGTCCACATGGCTCTTACTCCAGAGAAGGTTGGTGATTTCAACCGTGACGCGTTCTTGGAACATCTGCAGACACACCTCAAGGCCCATTATACGGCCAAAATGCAAGCGATTGGCGAAGAGCAACACGGCGCTCTGGAGCGCTGGATCATGCTGCAAGTCATTGATAAACATTGGAAAGACCACTTGCTCGCCATGGACTACCTGAAGGAGGGTATAGGCCTACGCGGGTACGGGCAGAAAAATCCACTGAATGAATACAAGCGCGAAGCGTACGAGATGTTCGTCAGTATGACCGAGCGCATCAAAGCCGAAGTGCTTGAACTTCTTTATAAAATTGAACTAACCCGCGCCGACGAAGAGCTGACGGTGCGCCCGCGCCGGCGTGAGCAGCATATTGTGGAGCACCGCGGGACGTCCTCCGAAGTGCAGGGTGAGCCTGGAGATATCGCGATAAAAACTGTACGTCGCCAGGGAGCAAAAGTCGGACGTAATGCTCCCTGTCCGTGTGGGAGTGGCAAGAAGTATAAGAAATGTTGTGGTACATAGTACGGGAAAAAGGCACTCCTCTTACTTATTGTTCGTTGCATAGATCACCTTCCACAAGTCGAGCTTATTGAGAGAATATTTGCGGTCGATATGGAGGTCGGCATGCTGCACTAAATATTCCAACGCTAAGTCGGAACGCCAACCAATTTTGGTGCACAAGGGTGACACCCACTTTTCAAACTGCGCCATCACCTTGTTGTGACTCTGAAAATGATTAATAATGACAATTTGGCCTTCCGGTTTACTGACACGCTTAATTTCCGCAAGCACTCGCAGAGGGTCAGACACGACACTGATAACAAAAGCGACAATCACAATATCAAAGGTACTGTCCGGAAAGGCCAGCTGGGAGGCGTCCATCTCCATTAAGGCCACATGCGTGAGCCGCTTTTGCAGCACTTTTTTCTGAGCTTCCCGAAGCATTTTACTGGATAAGTCCACCCCAACGACATGTGTATGTTGGGGATAGAGCGGTAAAGAGAATCCTGTTCCTACCCCTACATCGAGAATATGCTGGCCTGGGTCCATATGCAGCGATTCAATAGCATGTCGTTGGCGTGGAAAGAACCACCGTTTAAATATAATGTCATAGACCCGCGAATAGTACGCATAAATCCGCTTGATCTCGGTCACCTCCATACGCGACGGCTCCTTCTGTCTTAGCTGTGCATACGACCAATACACCTGGCTCATCTTTAGAGACCATACCGTTGGCAGGCGAGATCGAGTATGGTCTGCATCAGGGTCGGATAATCCATCCCCGCAGCTCGCGCCGAGCGCGGGAACCAACAGGCTGGATCAAGCCCGGCGATAGGATTCAGTTCTAGGACTTGTGGGATACCATCTGCCCCTACACGCATATCAACGCGACACCAATCCCGACACTCCAGAGCATGAAAAGCTCGTATGGCTGTGTCTTGGAGCCGCGCGGCGAGCGTCGCCGGAATATCAGCAGGACACACTGACTGCGTTAACGCGACTGGAATCTCTACTACTCCGCCATCTTCGGTCTGCACGAGGGCACGCTCTTGGTTGGCACTGAGCCGAAATGCTAGTGGGCTGGCCAACCGCTGTTGGTGGACTTGTGCCAACATGTGAATCACGTCGTCATCAGGCTGAAAGAGTGTAATGTTGCGAGGCCCTTGAAAGAGGACCTCAATGATCGGCAAGGCCCTCGCGGGTGTATTGCCCAATATCGGCACGGTAAATTCACGCCCATCAATGAACTGTTCGACTAACACAGGTTGGCCATAGATCTGCATGAGATACATGGCGCGGGCTACTAATGCTTGGGGAGTTTCGATAATGGAGTCGTACGACAACCCCATACTCGATCCTTCGTGGAGGAGTTTGACGATGAGGGGGAACGCGAGCGCTTCAGATAACGGCTCGTGCGGATGCTGCAATACCTGAAAAGTCGGTGTGGGAATATCATGATACGAGAGAATCTCTTTCGCTTTGCCTTTGTGCAGACACAGGGCAAGGGACAATGGCCCTGAGCCCGTGTAGGGCACGCCTAACATCTCCAGCATGGCAGGAATCTGGGCCTCACGGTCCGCTCCGCGGATCCCTTCGGCAACATTGAACACCAACTCCACGCCACACGTGCGCAGACGTTCGTACGCCGCTTCATTGGCCTCTATCAACGTCACCACATGTCCATGTACGGCAAGCGCCTCACGTAATGTGGCAACCGTGTGTGGCCCATCGAATTCTGCTGTCCGATCCAGCGGTCCCTGCAGGAGCATGTCACGTGTGACACCGTTATACACCAGGGCAATCTTCACAGAAGAGATCCCTCATTGGAGTGGGCGCTGATGATAGCGTGTCGCACAGGCTACGAGAGCATCAAACCACTCCTGGCCGAACACATGCACGAGCTCTTTATGGAAGCTCTGATAGACATAGGGCGCGCCGGCGATGGGCTCTGTGAGGCAACGCTTCTTCGCATAATTTTCTGACTCCTCCGTAAAGTGGCGTGTTTCTTCTGTATGGACCGTGAGCAGAAATTGGCCAGTATAGAGGGGCACCAACGCCAGTGGCCAAAACCAACAGTCTACAGGTTTAATATCGAGATAGGAGAGGCCCGCTTGCACCGTATACGCATGAATAGCACATCGCACCTGCCCACGCAGACCATCATGGTGGAGGGTCCGAAAAATGCACTGATCACCCCAAATGGTATGCATCTTCGCAAAATCGAGTTCCTGCCCCTGTTGCTCTCCTTGCATCGCGTGTGCACTTTCAGCAAATGCCTCGTGTTTATGTTCTGGGCCCTTCTGCTGGAGATACTCCTTGACCACAAACTGCCCTTCCTGGCTCATGTGTGGAAGAATACCCTCAAGATGGTCCGTAATGTGTTGACGCTCTGCTTGTGAAATAAATACGATGGGGCCACGGCAACAATCACCATAGGCCGCCACTTCGTTGTAGAACGTAAAGCCATAACCCTCTAGATGGTTGGGCAAAGACTTCATAGATAAGCAATGTGCCCCATCGCACGCGTAAGGCCGAAGAATAATATTTTTGACATCAATGACAATGTCACCGATGACGACAGTCTCATGCTGTTTGATGTAGTGGATGGCAGGAGTTTTTTCAAAAAAACTCCTCAGTCTCTGACGAAACATACCTCCTCCATCGAGAACATTACAAGAACATGCGATACCTGTCTGCGACGACAGTATCAATGGTATTATTACAGGCGTACTGATAAGGAGATTATTGAGTCCACATGGGATACCTCTCACAGGCTGCACCCATATGTCGAATATACTTTGCGGGCTTGAAGGTCGTGTGCGGCATTGCGCCTATGCCAGATGCAAGAGATCTTCCATACTATACAGCCCCCAGGGTTGTTGCATGACCCACTTCGCGGCCCGTAGTGCTCCGCTCGCAAAGGTATCGCGGCTTTGGGAGCGATGGACAAGTTCCAGGCGTTCACCTGGACCTCCAAAAAGCACGGTGTGCTCCCCAACGATCTCACCAGCTCGAACTACCTGAATACCAATTTCTGTATCAGACCGCCGACCAATCATCCCCCGTCGTCCGTACACGGCGACGTCATCCAGCTGGTTGCCCTGTGCCTCTGCCACAACCGTCGCCATACGTAAGGCTGTACCGCTGGGGGCATCGACTTTGGTCCGATGATGAGCCTCTAGTATTTCGATGTCATAGCCCGGACCTAATAAAGTCACCAGCTGCCGTAACACGTGCAGCATCACATTAACCCCTACGCTCATGTTGGGGGCTATAAAGCATGGCATATTCTGACTCAAACGGCGTATTTCCTCATGCTGCACTGCCGTGAAACCTGTCGTGCCAACAACGATAGCCTTGCTATGGGCAGCCGCCAGACGTATATAGGCAAGTGCTGCATCAGCTACCGAAAAATCGATGATGACGTGCGCCTGCGACAGCGTCCTGGTGCAGTCATGTTCTAACACAACTCCAATAGGGCCAATACCAGCCACTTCACCAGCGTCGCGCCTCAAAGCAGTGTGCGCCCTATGGGTGACAGCCCCAATGAGTTCCAACTCGGGGTCTGTATGCACCAGATCGATGACGCGACGTCCCATCTTCCCTGTCGCTCCCGTGACAAGCACCCGTATCAATATGATCTCCTCTTCTCAGCGCCAGAGCCCTTTGAGGTGTTACCAGCTTAAGGGGTGCGTTCACTGGGAGCTTGCTGCCGTATCGGCTTGGGCGGGCCTTTGCGTCCACAGCCACTGACACTACTCTGCAACAAGAGCCCCAGCACGACTATACTCCATACTCCGCGCCCTCCCCAGCGGCTGTGCGCGTCTCGCGGTGGCTCGTGCCTCGGGCCGGCTTCACACGTCGTCAAAGGTATTCCGTACAAGCACTTCTCGAGGTTTAATGCCATCTGCTGGGCCGACAATGCCATCTTTCTCCATCATTTCAATCATACGCGCCGCCCGATTATAGCCTACCCGCAAGCGACGCTGCAGCATCGAAATCGACGCCTGGCCGATTTTGGTCACAAGCGCGATAGCTTCATCGTATTTTTCGTCATACTCGTCTTCCTCAACACTCACGCGGTCGCCTCCTGGCGCCAAAAAACCATCGTCGTAGCGGGTCTGTTCTACTACCTTCCATGCCTCCACTAAACGGCTGATTTCCGCTTCGGACACATACGCACCGTGTACGCGTTGCGGTTTTGATGTCCCGGGCGCCAGAAAGAGCATGTCGCCTCGTCCCAGCAGTGTCTCAGCACCATTTGTATCCAGAATCGTGCGCGAATCGACCTTCGAGGTGACCTGAAACGATAACCGTGCTGGGAAATTGGCTTTAATAACCCCGGTCAGCACGTCCACAGAGGGGCGCTGAGTGGCGACAATCAAGTGAATCCCTGCAGCGCGGGCCATCTGGGCCAAGCGCATGAGCGAATCTTCCACTTCCCGAGCCGATATCATCATTAAGTCCGAAAGTTCATCAATGACAACGACCAGATAAGGCAGCTTCTCGGCTGGTGTCGGGGCAGCCTCCTGCTCAGCCTGGACACGTACACGCCCTGGGGCCCCACCGCCGTGTTCTTCTTCAAGCATTTGGTTGTACTGAGCGATACTCCTGACCCCCTGTGCCGCTAAGATTTGATAGCGTCGCCCCATTTCTTCCACGACCCGCCGTAACACAATAGCGGCTTTCTTCGGTTCCGTGACGACAGGTACCAGCAGATGCGGAATCCCGTCGTAGACCGAGAATTCCAGCATCTTCGGATCAATCATGATCAGCCTAACATCCGTCGGGGTCGCACGAAAGAGCAGACTACAAATCAAGCTGTTAAGACCAACACTTTTTCCGGAACCAGTCGCACCAGCGATCAGCAAATGTGGAATGAGCGCTAAATCTGTAATCACGGGTCGACCCAAAATGTCTTTTCCTAAGGCTAGACTCAGCTTTGACGTGGACGTGTGCCATTCCTCGCTATCGAGTAGATCGCGGAAGCGTACGGTCTCACGCCGCTTATGAGGAATTTCGATACCCACCACCGCTTTCCCAGGTATCGGCGCCACTACCCGCACACTGACCGCCTCCATTACCAGCGCCAAATCATCCTGGAGGCTGACAATTTTGTTGACTTTTACCCCGGCGGCAGGAGCAAACTCATACATGGTAATGACAGGGCCGGGCAACACCTGCACCACTTCCCCTTCAACGCCAAATTCTCGCAGCTTTTGTTCGAGAAACCGTGCCTGGATCGCCAATTCCTCGGGACTGTGCCCGCGTTGAGGTGCCACCGGCATATCAAGCAGATCAAGCGACGGCAGTGCACCTGTAATACATTGCTGGTGTATGCCCATGACGGGGAGTGATGTGCCCCGTCTAGCCTGCGGTTGCTGCACTGCCGCCGCAGGAGGTTGGACTGGTGGTACAGGAGCCTGGTGTACAGCTGGGGGCAGGCTATCGGCCAGGCTCTTTGCCTCACTTATTATAGGAGACGTCGCAGCCGGCAACGGTGGCAAAATAGGCACTACAAGTTGACGCTTCCGCACCATCGTGGTAGACGGTGGGGCTGGTGGGACAACGATCTGGCCCGCAGATGGTGCCAGAGAGTCAGCGTTACTCTCTGGCGCACCTGCGCCAGCCCATGTTGAAACCGGATCAGGCGGCCATAGAGGCTCTGATTGCCAGTCCACATCAGGCTGTGGCACGTTTGTCTGTCTGTACCTCACCACTGCTTGGCCAAGATGGCTGACGATGCGTGCACCTTGGCGTATTGTCCGTACGCCTCCTCTAAGCCCTTGCGGTACGAGCCTCAGAAGTGCCCAACTGACATGGCTTATTGCCCTGAGACCGCTCCACAGGGCGGTAAGTACTGGATGCTCGACGCCCACGCATAGAGCCCCGAGCGCTATCATACCTAAGATGGTATAGGCCCCAGATCGGCTGAGAGAAGTCACTGCGCTCTCCGTCAGCCACGTGCTACTGATCCCTCCAGCAAACCCCGCAATCCCCGAGCTGAGAGACGCCACGACGGTCGACGCTAACCACTTGCCACTGATTCCTCCAGCAAGAAATGGCGTACCCCCAATGCAGACACTCGTGAAAGTCAGATCGGCACACGCACTCACTGCAACCAAGCACAGTAAACCACGCCCTGCTACCGCCGCAGCGGTGCATAGGCGCCCCCGTAAGAGACAGCACGCATCTATGACAGCAATCCCAGTCAGCAAGACAACCACGCTACCCAGCCCTTGCAGCGCCCAATCAGCCCAATCGGCTAGTACTTTCCTTACTGCCCCACCACGATTCTGGCCTATGGTACTCTCGTCGCTCACATAATGGTTCGCGTTAGGGGCCTCGGGAGTATACAAACTCACGCTGAGTATCAAAAATAGCGCACTCATCAACAGCAGCAAGCCTACTATCTGACTCACCTTTCTGACGACCATGGGCATAGGCCCCTCTCTCCCCAGATAGAGTCACAAATCGATCCGACTCTGGTGAACATAGCACAATCTTTGTGATGCTACAGTATCTTTTTGACTTGTGCCTCCGCTCAAGGTAGCATACCGGGGGTGAAGTAAGTCTGGTCAGCATGCCCATTTTCACCCGTGCTATGGCACCTCCTGCCATCCTGGATTGTAAGGACTTCACCTGGGCAAGCACGCCAGGAGGTTCGCATACCGGTATGGAGACATGCTCATGAAACGATACTTCGTGTGTTGCCTTGTCGTATTACTGAGTGCGTGCGTTTCTCCTCTTCGCAGTGTAAGCCAATCCCTCGATGAGGACGTACTAGAGGTAAAAATCAAGGGGGTTACCATAGATCCTCAAGGCAATACACCAGTGGTTATTCTTGAAGAGCAGCAAGGGCATCGCGCCTTTCCCATTTGGATTGGGCTCCCCGAGGCCCGTGCTATCATGCTTGAAATGGAAGGCATCTCTACCCCACGTCCATTAACGCATGTTCTTCTGCATAATATTTTGGTTGATCTGAATGTCAAGATTGGCCGTGTCATTATCACTGCTATGCAGGAGGGTACCTTTTATGCGACCATTCTCTTACGACAAGGCAACAAAACGCTCACGATTGATGCACGACCAAGCGATGCTATTGCCCTAGCCTTACACGTCCATGCGCCTGTTTTTGCGACGAAAAAACTGTTGGACGCTGTGCGCCCTGTCCCTTTGCAAGAGCCTCCCTCCGCTGCTTCCATTGTCAAAACCCTTGGCATGCATCTCCAAAACCTCGATGCGACGCTGGCGAGTTTTTTTCACTTGGCGAAAGCAGGTGGTGTCTTGGTATCCTCTGTAGAAACAGGG
>Ga0157379_10005504_pt1 | contig 10878 bp, 12 predicted proteins | sample S25metaG_FD_121802 | JGI IMG/M metagenome (GOLD analysis project Ga0157379, IMG submission 121802) | Switchgrass rhizosphere microbial communities from Kellogg Biological Station, Michigan, USA - S2-5 metaG | ecosystem: Host-associated > Plants > Roots > Rhizosphere > Soil | place: USA... | reverse complement strand
ACAGACCCGAATGGAAAAATGCTCGCTAGGCGCATATAGCACCGAGGTTGAATATTCGCTAATGTATGCTGGAACTTGCGCATACGTTTGCGTAATTAATTCCAACACGAAGTCGTGTGAGTGTCTACAGTAAACTGCAAGACAAGCACGGCGCAAGTGTACCTCCGCGCTGTCGAGTTCTGTGCGGCACAGCGCCCCGTTCAGGTAGGAATTTTTTGTTATTCCGCTCTTTCCTGCATAGCATCGTATATAAGTAATTTACATTTTCTGTATGTTTGCTATCCGTTTGCCTCACGAGCTCGTCCAGGTCAAATGTGAATTCATTGTTCTTTAATTCTATCGACTGATTTCAACAGCTAGTACTACTGGTATTTACGGGTTTCCTTCCTGAGTCAGTGGATCTTTCGTTTGAAAGTTCAGTTTAGGTTCGGCCGCACATATTTCGCTCATGCTCCTTCAAATAGCAGCGCGTTGGGTAGGACTTCGTACTATGGTAAACGGATTAATTTCATGCCTCGTTCATGTTCACATACGACCGTAAACTCACCAGTAGCGGCATTGGAATTGCCTCGTATTGTCTGTGGTAATAGTAGGGTCGTGGGCCTGAGAAGTAAGAGACCGGAAAATATAAATGAGACGTTTCACCTACTGTCTACACAATAAAATCTCAGTTTGGCGATGAAATTATATTTACGATCTGATAAGAATTTTAGCAATGTCAATTGATTAACAACGTGCGTAGATATGGCTAGATCGTCTCTAAACATAACGGAACCAACAAAATACCGGTTCTTGGAACATCGGTTGGATTGTGAAAGGATCTCAGGCTGCCCACCTCTAGAAGAAGACAATAGCGTCAGGAGATGATGCAAAGGCATATCTTCGCATGCGCCTTGTTTCGGGTAGAGATCAGTCATCGTTGGGAATATGTATCTGAGAATGCATTGTATGTTATTTACAGAAACTTGTATGTGTCTAATATGTAACACTTAGGGGCCGCCGCGGTTTCCATGATGTGGAGGAATTAGTGAGGCATATCTTAGAAGAGAGATGATGCAATATTTTCCTGAAGTTTATGCTCGAAAGTTCATCTACGATATCGACTCTGGTGTCAGGCTTGTCATATAATGTGAAGGAGTGGACTAAAAATAAACATATGAATAACACCATGATATTCATGTCAAAGGGAACTTACTGCAGATGGTGAAATGACAAGCTTCTATTGCGACTTCTTCGGCAGCAACCTCACAACATGAGTTTCACGGATACTTGGTCCATCTTTCCCAAAGTATCGCCCAGTAAGGAAACTCCAATGAAGACAGGCGATAAACCAATTTTCGAGCCCTCTGATGTATCTCGGGACGTCATGATCGACTTTAGGGTTCCATGAGGGAAGTTGACACTTGAGACTCTGGAATTCTTCGAGGACTTCAATGCACATATCTCCAACGCAGTCAATGGCGTCCTGTAGGTCTATGTCCTGGTTATGCATGAGGATGGCGACCATGTTGTATTTATCACCGCGCGCTTGTTCCTTGTTATATGAGTAAAGATCCTAAAAAAAAACATGGGCTACGGGAGAAGCGCTTCGGAGGAAGATTTACTCACATTAGACCATGTCGCAAAATCATTGGTGCAATTTTTGAGAGCTTGCATGACAGGGTGATTAATCACTTCCTCGGGGAAGTCGATTCGCAGCGTGTATTCAAGGAAGTCAATGAGAGGCTTGAGACCACTGGTATCCCGTCGAATTTGGAGATACGCCTCGAGCTCAGGAACTAGGCCAGTATCGCGATGTTTTGACTGCAGTTCGCGGGCTTGGATGAAGCTAACCATGTTTTCGGCGAAACGGGACTTGAATGAGCATGGCGCATCGTGAAGACGATTCCAGAAGCTATGGTATGAGAATTAGAGACTGAATAATTGAGAGGATGAAAAGACGTACTCTTCTGATAGTTGGAGAACGGGAGCATCATGGTAGGACTCATCTGGTCTATCGGAATAGTTATAGGTTTGTTTGAAGATGTTGGCAATGATATTCGCAATGGCCTTATTGCTTTGTGATGCCAAATCATCGGTAAAGTCGCCATAAAGGAAAATTAGATGGAGGAGATCGCAAGCAGCACGTAGGCGTCGGTCATTGGCGTCGTCATATATGGAAGCCATGAGAATGCCGGATTTTAGAGCTCTTAGACGCGTTTCTTGCTCTTTGGTGAAGTTGGGGAATCCGCTGCGATACCAAGCATCGGACTCTAGCGCAATAGTATCACCGTTACGATGATAGCTGGGGGTGAAAGGGCAGGAAGAGAAGAGGTTAGGAAGTTGAAAGCTTTGGATCGACATTGAGATGTTGAGGCGGGGGGAGCGGGTTTGGATTGCTAGTCCCGAAGAAATGCATCGTTCTTATATTTTAGGATAGCGAAACAGTATAGCGGTAGATGTGAATCTCGAAACGTAAAGCAGTGGCGGGGTCGTCCCAGACCGAGGACACGGAAAAATAAAATACGTCGGCATACGGTGTTTTGTTCCTGTGGAGTATCCGATATTCAATTGAGTGTCTTTGAAGCAGTGAGCTCGATCTGAAAACAGTCGGCGCTTTCATGGCAAGTTGTCAGGTCTGGAGGTGGACGAGGGACAACAAGACAATGTGGAGCTGCTCGGGCAGTCAGTAACGCCGACATAGAAGTGTGTACCTGTACCCCGAATAACCATTAATACCTAAACTGACGAATTCATAGCAGGACTGTACGGTAAGCGGGGTGGCTGTTGCATGAAGTTTTCCCACTAGCGGAATTGCGTTCAATCACTTGCGAGACGTCAAACAGTGAGTTGCGCAAGTGATTTGTGGATTTTATCTATGGGCGTCCCGCTTACCGTACTACTCACCCGATTTGGCTTCACAGTCGCCAGCGGAATTGCATCCAATCATTTGCAAGGCGTCGAATACAGAGGAGGCATAGAAAATTTTTCAGCTAAGGAAAGTTTTAGGAAAATCTTAAAGGGTAGCCACTTTTATTTAGCATTTTTATCAAACAAAATAATAATAATGAAACCAAGCATTCTGAAAGGGTTTCATTAGATTTTTTGGACCCAGGCCTTGAAAATGCTAATGAAACACTATATGAGCCTGAAAATTCTGATAAAACCCTATGGGGATATTTAAATTTTGTTATGGTTTTCAATTCAATGAAAATCCTAAATAGAAGTGGCCAATATTTAAGATTCTCCTGAAGCTTTCCTAGGCTCAGTGAGAGTGAATTGCATAAGTGATTTGTGAGTTTCATCCACGGGTGTCCTGCTTACCGTAATGTCTGATCAAATAAATAGTTAGCAAGGAGCGTATGTTGCATGCAGAGGCTACGTTTGAGATGGGGACTTAGAAAAATTCGGATGTGACTCGGAGTAAATTAGATCTGATTGAGTTTGCATTTGCAAGTAAGGCAACTAATGCTGCTCACACGACCGTTTGTTTATTCATCTAATACACGAACAATCCCCTAGCCGGAGGAAAAGTAAAAATTCACTTCGTGCTCCCTGTCCTCAGAAGCCACGCAATACCCTCCTTAAACTCATCTCTCTTCTTCTGACTCGCCTTCAAATGAGGAAGCATCACATGAAATCCGTGGGGAAAGCCCGGATAACTAGAGTAGATCCAATTCAAATTAATTTCACCACTCTAAAAGTGACGCAATATATACTGTACTCACATATCCATCTTGGTAGCCACTCCCGCCTCCCTCATAAACCTCTCATAAAGCATCGCTTCATCCCGAAGAGGGTCACCTCCGTCTACTTGGATGTAGAGTGGGGGCAGGTCTTTGAATTTGTGTCTTGGGAATAGGAGGGGGGACATTTCGGGGGAAGATGGGTCGGGAGGGTTGTATAAATCTGTAATAGTATACTATGTGAGGTAATGTGGGATCTGATGGATCGGAGAGACGGACTTAGCATATGATCGATATTAGATCGTGTAAAGTAAGGGACGAAGTCTTTGTTCTGCTCGAAGGATAACAATTCTGATTTTAAGCTTAAAGGAAGCGCAATATAAACAAACCTCCTCTTCCACCTAATAATAGTCACTCACCTCTCAGGATACGCATCCGGATGGATCAACGCCGGACACACAGCTGCAAGACCTGTAACCTTCCCTTTCAATTCTGGATCTTGAGATGCACGATGCACGACGACAGTGGCAATGTTTCCTCCTGATGAGAGGCCAGCAACAATGAGGCCTTTGGAGAGGGTAGTGTGGAGTTCGAGGGGGTGGGTGACAATCTATAGTAGATATGAGAAAGCGACAGAATAAATTAGGGGAGAAACGTGGGGGATAGATGTAGGATTACTTACCCATTTCAGTGCGGCGGTGGAATCATTAAGAGCCGTCGGAAACGGGTGTTCAGGTGCACGTCTATATCCTACGCTAACAATTGTTATTTGAAGTTCGACGCAGAGCGAGCGCATAACGAAATCGTCGACATCGATGCCTCCGAGCCAGAAACCTGGACCGGGTTAAAGAGGTCACATATAAATCAAGTGGGAAAAGGACGAGCTCAGATGTACCGCCTCCGTATAGCCAAACTAGAACGGGGTGGTCATTATTCTCGTCCGAAAGTTCTGGTTCTGGGATATATAGTCTTAATGGAACGATTCCATTGGGTACTGGTAATTCTCGATTTGTAATAGTAAGTCCTTCCACCGTCACTAAGCACAATGTTCATATCATTAACTTCTTCAACAACATATGTTATCAGCTCACAAGGACCAAGCTTCGCCATCGCTTCAATCCGCGCTTTCGAAGCAAAAGCCCGTATAACATTGGGGTCGACGCCGTCAGAATTGGGAAGGGGGGTGTTGTCGAATGAGTTGATCCATTCGGGGTCGGGGGTTGAGAGGTGAGCGTGCGTAGACATGGTGGCACGACGCGGATTCTGAGAGGGGTTCCTTTTATCATGGATCGGATGGTGATGATGGAAGCGGCCCCGTTGGGGATACACGCCCAAAGGTTCCAAGGCTTCCCAGAATGAGAAGGAGTTGGCGTTCCCGAACAACCGCCTGAACACTTCGAAGATGGTCTTACTGAGTAAAGCATGCGCTGAACACAGCCAGCGTATTTTTAACCTTGAGTTTGTTTCTTCTTTTTTGACCATATAAAATTGAAAAAAAAGTAACGGAGCATTACTGAAGAGAACTGTGGTCTGAGGTAAGGTACAATGTGGCGTCATTACTGAGCAAAAGGCCTTCCCAATGGCACTAGAACACTCCCCAGAATCCACGGGAGCATATGGTTCCGGGAAGCCTTTGGGCGGGTATGTACGAGGTGCCAACGGTATTAAAACGGGGCGGACGGAAATGCAAACTAACTTCAACGGAATTCGACTTACCGTACGAAAAAGCAACTGACTCGAAGTTAGTGAGTCTTGCTAACGGCTCCGGCTAAAACTCGCTTAGCTGATGGCCAGGAGCCAGCCAGGATATCCGGGCTCGCTGGCTTCAACTTCGGCTGAGAGCCGCCCCAAGCCAGTCCTTAGCACAATGCATAAAGGGTCCGTAATGGTATGCTTTTCACCTCAGTTGTAGCTTGCTAATATAAGTAATCTTACTAGAATACAAGAATTTTTTTTTCTATAACTATGAGCGAGTTCTGGGGAGATTTATCACTTGTTCATTGGATGGACGCCGTTGGACGCCTAGTTAAATATTATATGATTTTTTGTTTTGTTTTCGATAATGCCTTCCGCCAGTCCAGGAATATGCATCAAGCTCTGTTCAAGTGGAATTTTACAAAATAGATCCATAGAGTTGAACTGGGTTGATACAAGTGAGAATTTGTCGCTTTTCTATTATTCAACAAATTAAGCCGCTAAACAAATCGAGCTTTTGACAACACTACTCGAAGTTAAACTCTTTGCCGATGATCTTTCCAGGGATACGTGATTAAACAAAATGAGGAGAATATTCCTATGCAATTGATTAATTCTTGTATACAGTAATGATATATTGAACATGGGAGAGTGGAGAGGATAGGGAGCTATTCTGGTAAATACCTATTGAAATTTTTAGAAAAGAGAATATGGGAAAGAGAATTACGCACATTAAATGAAAGATACAGCCTGGGCTTCTCATATTATCTTTTGGACTTCGCCGCATCGTTTGCCTGGGATTGGGCCATGGCGAGTTGGTCCTTTTGCTCCTCTTGCAAGACTCGTCGCTTGTTGAAGTAGTCGATCTTTTGAAATGGAATAAGTAAGGAGATATTATAAAGGTGGAGATACTTACCCAGCTCTTAGCACAACTTCCTTCGTACGCCTTCTTTTCTCTTGAACAAATATTCTTTTCCTCCTCTCCCGGCTTCAGAATGAAATTCTTGTCCAGACAGGCATAATAAGCATCTCGAGCATCCCAGCACGCCTGTCTCTGAGAACGATCTGGTGCAGCACCAGAAGAAGGATCTGGCTTGGAGGAAAACCAGTCGAACCAACCCATGGTAGGCAAAGCGTGACACTCACGTTGATGTAATGAATTACGCAAGCTGTCACAGTCACTCCCCGCCTTAAACTCCTGGACAAGCAACGCCCTCTCCTTCTATTATTTCTTCAATTTTCTATGAACTACAGAACATTTGAACCTCTTTGACATTCTGCGCTGCTCAATATGAGCATCCCGGCTTCAAATTCCACAATACCTGTCGATTCCCACCCACTCTCCCCCGAAGAGCTCAAGACAGCTCGTAAACCCGCTCGACGACGAGCAAAGGCGCAAGACGAGAACGAAGACGTTCAGTCGAGACCAACGACGGGCTACTTTTCGCTCAGAAAACCACCCTCCCAAGATCTCGAACCGGCCAACGGCTACGCTCACGACACGTTCAGCTCAAGCTATACCCACCATGCAACCGCAGACTGGGATGGAAGCGTCCGAGGGATAACACCCGCAAAGAAACCACGGAAATCAACGTCCAAAGATCACTTGGCACCACCTGATTCCCTTCGCAGCACCACATCATCTCGCGCGAGCACACTGTCCATGGTCTGGGACAAACCATCAGTGCCTCTTTTCATCGTTGGATCGTCGAAATCGTCAGAAGCCAATCTTAAGACACCCCCAGGGACACCGCTCCATCGACCCTTGTTTACGTTGTCGCCCTCGCAGAATTCCAAAACGAAAGGGACACTGCATGATTTGCCCGTTCAGGCGGCCTCTCATGTTCTGTCAACACAATTCCATACACTAGACGATTCAGACATCCAGAACGCAATATCTGATCTTTCTGTATTGGCAGAAGAGGAACATGTATCGTACGTCACACGACTTTATATAGCAGGAGTAAATAAGCTCATCTCCGCATCTGTAGTGTATCTCATCCGTATCATTCTGCATTAAGAGTATTATCTGAGGCAGTGGAGAAGTTGTCCAAGGCACGTATTGAGCTTGAAGAAGGACGTCGGAAATTGCTCGAGAAACAAGCCAAGGTTCGGGACATCATTAATTCAGTGCATGAGGATGCGTCAGAGGATGCGTGTTACTTGAAGGTTTCTGTGCTTTCGATATTGGATGGCCGTAATGATGAAGAACATGATGAAGAGGAGATGATTGTTGGAAGTGGGGATGCCTGGGATTCGAATCATGTCACTGAACAAATAGTGCGTCCATTGTTTATTCCACCTATCTATTTACTTACCATATATCCAGTCCCTCCGAGAATCTCTTTCCGCTGCATTATCTGAAGACCTAACACCCACCCTCCTTGAACCTTCGCCCAGCTCCTTATCACTAACACCTCCAGACGACCCAGTAGACAGGCGTAAACCTCGCATAGACACTGACGGACTCCTTACACCCACCGTAGAAGGTGTTCTTTTCACCCCAATGGAAACCGAACCTATTCCTATCCCTGTTTCATCAACACCCGTCAGATCTCCAGCCGCCTCACCAAAGCAGTCCACACTCGGCACACTTAAATCTTCCAAGAGTCGTTCAAATAGTATGAGTCTGGCAAAGGGCGATTGGATGGCTTGGTTTGGGAAAGGCGCGCTTGTCAAGGTGCAGAGTAAACAGCAGATGAAGATTGAGGCCCCTATAGTCGAAGATGGTCCGGACCCAGTCTCTCCTTCGCAGGAGCCTTCAGAATTAGATAATAACTCCACAGTGAAGACACCACCCAAGAAATCACCTGAACAGGACCCATCTCCTGATATCGTCTCAGACGCGTCCTTAACCGTCAAACCCTCCACAAAGGAAGCCCCCGCAAAAGGCACAATGCGCCTTGCCAGCGGGATGCTCAACGTCTTCCGCTTCGGCTCATCCTCTCCACAACTGCAACCCGTCGCATCTCCATCCCCTTCAACAACCCCCTCCCGCCCACGTCACCCCCGCAAATCCTCCATATCAATTAACACGCGATCCATTCCCCCCAGTGCACTTAGTTCGCCCATCCTGGGTGCATTCCAACTACCCCCACCCCTCCCTGCACCGCCTATTGCGTCCCCAACCACTGCGCGCATGAACCCAGATTCACAATCACATCCCGACGACGATTCAAGAACGATGGCTTCCACTGCTGCATCTATAATGGAAACCGACGCCATGTCGATGATTTCTTCCGGCCCGACGACAAATCTCGAACACTCCGCCGATGGGACAGTGAAGATGCAAGGCTCGTCACTGAGAGCACTGTTCAACGCCACGCGTGTTATGGCTTCTGAGCCATCCTCGATATTGGTGGATGGTGGAGAAGATATTGGACCGCTTGTGACGAGGTTGGCATGGGAGCTTGTTATGCATGTGAGGGATGAGGGAATTACCTTCCGGGAGCCACTGAGACCGAAGCCGAAGCCAAGGCCTTCATTTTCGTCGACTTCGCAGGCGATGTCGAACGAACACGATGGGGACACGACGAACGAAGGGAAGGTGGTACCAAATCGGAAATCCAAAGCTCGGTTGTCAATATCTATTATTGGTTCGAGCGGGTTGAACCCCGCGACGGAAAAGCAGCCACGCAAAAGCAGCGCGTTAGGAAGTCTGGCGAGTCCATTACTCGTTGCATTCGGTGGCGGTTCGAGTTCCAAGTCTCGTCCTGCGACTATCATTGGCGTTGGCGCGCGAGATGATGTACCGTCTAATACGCTTGGAATAACGCAGGCTATGACAACGGCTGCAGCTCCGAATGCACCAGCGGCGAATATATCGGTAGCACTCGAAAGTATAATCCCCGCCACATCCAAACCCCCCACCCAATACCTCGCCCGCACATACACGTCGCTCATCTCCCCCGATTTCAAACCTCCCACTTCATTCGGCGGGTTCATCAGTGACCGTTTTGCCATCCGTCGGGGCGAAGGGGGAGGAGAGGGGAGAGAACCGATCACGGATAGGTATGGGTTTGTGTACGAGGTGTCGTCGTATGATGTGTTGTTGTTGGATAGGGCGGTGAGGGCGGGGAATTCGGCGCCTGGGTGTTTGACGGGGATTAAGGTGGCGGATAGGGAGGAGAGTGATGAGTGGGGGGAGGAAGAGGATCCGCCTAGGGAGTTTGAGGTTATTAGGGGAAGCTGTAATTGTGTGGATGGCGTTAGGGCGGGGACTCCTGTGGAGGAAGATGGGGCGCAGAAGGATGCGACGACGGCAGGACATCATGAAGCGGCGTCAATGATTAGCACGTCGTCTTCGAAATATTCGGGGAAGAGGTCGGCGCATTCGAAATCGTCGTCGTCGCAGGTTCTGCCTCTCTACGCACCATTAAAGGTATCAAGTCTCGATATCCTTCCACCCACCGACGATGCCGCTCTCGTCCCAACACATGCATGCCCGAACACAGTCCACGCCCTCCTCGACCGCATCACAGACATGCATGACAAGAAACAAGCCAAGCTCAAAGCAGACTGGGATGTATTCTTGAAATCAAGACGAGATATGAAGCCTGTCAAAGCCTCCGCGACGAATGTTAATGCGACACGGTCTGCAGCTTCCAGCGGTGCCGCTGCTCTCCTCGGTTTACGATCCAACGGCGTCGAAGATGATTTCGAGGACAGTTCATTCCTCCTCAACTTCTCCCAAATGGGTCTTTCTACCTCCTCCTCCGAACGCAAAGAATTCTCCAAACTCGTCCACGCCGGCATCCCCCTCGTCTACCGCGCCAAAGTCTGGCTCGAATGCAGCGGGGCACTAGAGATGGCTGAGCCGGGAGCGTTTAGGGATTTGTTGCAGGATGCGGAGAGGGAGGGGGGAATTGCGGTTGTGGAGATTGAGAAGGATGTGGGGAGGACGATGCCGTTGAATGTGTTCTTTGGGGGGGACGGGGTGGGGGTTAATAAGTTGAGGAGGGTTTTGAGGGCGTATAGTCGGTGAGTGGTTACACATCATTTACTAAGGAATTATTGGGATCTGATTTACGTCTTTCCTTTCGTAGACGGAATCCCAGTGTTGGTTATTGTCAAGGAATGAACCTCGTTGCATCCACCTTGCTTCTCGTCCATGCTGATGAAGAAGATGCTTTCTGGAATCTGGTCTGCATCATCGAGAAACACCTGCCAGAGGATTTCTTCTCGCCTTCATTGCTCGTTTCGAGAGCTTGTCCTTTGGTACTCCTGGATTACATCCACGACATGATCCCTGCTCTATTCAACCACCTCATGGATCTAGGCGTTGACTTACCAGCGATATGTTTCTCTTGGTTCCTCTCGTTGTTCACGGATTGTCTTCCAGTTGAAGTACGTTTTCTTATTCCCGATATTATTCGATTGCTAATATATCCTTACTTCTTGTCAGACATTATTCCGCGTTTGGGACGTATTCATCGTTGACGGCCTCGACGTTCTATTCCGTATTGCATTCGCAATCCTTCGAATTAGCGAAGCAGAGCTTCTGGAAGCGAAATCTGTT
>Ga0157379_10005499_pt1 | contig 10881 bp, 6 predicted proteins | sample S25metaG_FD_121802 | JGI IMG/M metagenome (GOLD analysis project Ga0157379, IMG submission 121802) | Switchgrass rhizosphere microbial communities from Kellogg Biological Station, Michigan, USA - S2-5 metaG | ecosystem: Host-associated > Plants > Roots > Rhizosphere > Soil | place: USA: Michigan... | reverse complement strand
TGCTGGATCTCTTTACCGCCAATGGCCACGTATATCCGTGGGTAGACGAACGCGACTGGGGCACGACCTGGGCGCAGCGGCCGCTGCTGTTCCGCAATCTTGATGGTACGAAATTTGTCGAGGTGCCGCCTGCAACCGGAAGCGGCCTCGCGGACGTGATTCCGGCGCGGGGAGCGGCCTTTGGAGACCTGTTCAACGATGGGCACGTGGATGTCGTGCTCAACAACATGGATTCCGTTCCGGCGTTGTTGCGCAACGTTGTGAAAAATGACAATCACTGGATCGCGTTCAAGCTGACGGGTGGCTCCAAAAGTCCGCGCGATGCGGTGGGTACGAAAGTTTTTCTGACAGCGGGCGGAGTGCGGCAGCGAGGGGATGTGATCAGCGGCGGTAGTTATGGTTCAAGCTCAGACCAGCGGATTCATTTTGGGCTGGGCTCTTCAACTAAGGTTGAGAAAATTGAGATCCATTGGCCCAGCGGAAAACAGGAAGAGATCCGGGCTCCTGGCGTGGACCGGATCATCAGCGTAGTCGAGGGACAGGGAGTCGTTGAGAAATAAGTTCTGCCATTCGCGATGGGTCGGCTTGCCCATGATCTTTCACATGCGGATCAGTCGGCTCACAGCATGTCTGCTTCTCATTTCGATGGCGCGCGCATTCGGACAATCGCAGCCCGAGCATGCGCCAGACTTTTCTCACTTCCGGCCGCGTCAGGAAATTCCCGGTGTGAGTTTCGTTGGCTCTGCGGTTTGTTCGGCCTGCCATTTGGCCAAAGCGAAATCACAGACCAGCATGGCTCGCGCGCTAAGCACCGCTGCGGAAAGCCGTGTATTGCAAAGTCATCCCCGAATGACGTTTCAAGCGGGAGCTTACTTGTACGAGATCGTACCCGACGGGCACCAAAGCATCTATCGCGTGACCGACGGAAAAGAGACGATCAGCGAACCGATTCCGTATGTATTTGGAGACGGGAACACTGCGCAGACATATGTGCTACGCCGCAATGGCAAGCTGTACGAGGGCCGGGTCAGCTATTACTCCGCTATTGACGGATTGGACTGGACGATCGGCGACGCGCTGAATCCACCGCCCAGCCTGCAAGAAGCATTTGGCCGCGACATCAGCGGCGATGAAGCCCGCAACTGCTTCAGTTGCCATGGCACGGCGGCCGTTGTGAACGATAAATTGCAACTCGATCATATGGTTCCAGGCGTGGGCTGCGAGTCATGTCACGGGCCTGGGGCACAGCACATCGCTGCCATGGGAGCAGGGAAGAAGGGGGCGGGTTACATCTTCAATCCTCGAAAACTCGATCCCGATACTCTCTCCCAGGAATTCTGCGGAGCCTGCCATCGCAGTGCGGACGCAGTGGGAATGATGCCGAATCTTGGCGGTATCAACAATGTGCGGTTCCAGCCCTACCGCATCGCGCTGAGCCGTGGGCACAATTCCAACGATCCTCGTTTCGCCTGCATCGCGTGCCACGATCCCCATGTGCCATTGGACGGCGCCTTGAGTTCTTCTTACGATTCAAAATGCATCGAATGTCATACGGCACGCGCGCCTGCTCATGCCTCGACCACAGCTCAAACGAAAACCGCCGCGCAGGAATCACCTGCCGCAAAACCTTGTCCCGTGCGAAGTGACAATTGCGTGAGTTGCCACATGCCGAAAGTGGATTTGCCCGGCGCTCATTTCAAGTTTACTGACCACCGCATCCGCATCGCCCGCGATGGCGAGCCCTACCCGTTTTGATCTAGGAGCCGAAACCTTCGACCAGCGTGATGTAGCGATCGATCGGAAGATTGGTGAAAGTCTCCACGCGCTTTCCAGGCGGTGGCCACTGGATTTCCAATTTGTCGATTTTCGACCGATTGCCGATGCCCAGCACTTCGCGCGGATCGTGCGACGAGAGGTAGCTTCCGCCGCCCACTTTCAGCCGGCTGCGTTTCAGGTCGCCGGCTTGCCACGTGATTCGCGCGCCGATGGCGTCGGGGTTAGCCTTTTTGCCCACCAGCCGCAATCCCAACCAGTGATTGTCGCGCGCGGCAGCGTTCTTCAGCAAAAGTGGTGGTCCATTGTTCACTGCGATCAGAACATCGGTGGCGCCGTCGTTATTGAAGTCGCCGATGGCCATGCCACGCGCCGCAAATGTTTGCGCGAACGCCGGGCCGGCGGATTCGCTTACGTTCTCGAGTGTGCGGCCATTGTTGTGGAACAACAATAGGGGCTCTTTGTAAGTGACGCGCGTCGAGTGTCGTTCAATCCTGTCGTCGGGGTGTCCGTTGGCGATGAAGAGATCGAGGTTGCCGTCATTGTCGTAGTCGAAAAACTTGAGGCCCCATCCGCTCATTAGCCGCGTCACCCGCCCTAGCCCTGACACTCCGGCCATGTCGTCGAAGGTCAGGTCGTGATTGTTGCGATAGATCGAGTACATCTCCTGGTCAACGTTGGTGACGAACAGGTCTTGCCATCCATCCTGGTCGAAGTCAGAGGAATCAACCCCCATACCGGAGCGCGGACGTCCCTCCTGGCCATAGGCAACGCCGGCTCCGATCGCCATCTCTTCGAACTTTCCATTCTGCTTGTTCACGAAGAGGAAGTTCGCCACCGTGTCGTTCGCCACGAACAGGTCCATCCAGCCGTCGTTATTCACGTCGGTAGCAACCACACCCCAGGCCTTGCCCAGCACATTCGCAATGCCGGATTCGCGACTCACATCGGTGAACGTTCCGTCGCCATTGTTGTGGAACAGCCAGCTCCGCGCCGGCTGGTATGCGGTGGGAACGCAGTAAAACCGGTCTCCCGTGCGCGCGTCTCCGCAAAATTGATTCTTCGATTTGTCGAAATCAACGAAGCGGCAAACAAACAAATCCAGCTTGCCGTCATTGTCATAGTCGAACCAGACGGCGCTCGATGCCCAGCCTGACGCCGCGACACCTGCTTTTTCCGTAACGTCGGTAAAAGTCCCGTTCTGATTGTTGCGGTAAAGAATGCTTCGTCCGTACTGAGTGACGTAGAGATCGGGCCAGCCGTCGCCGTTGTAGTCGCCGACGGCCACGCCCATGCCGTATCCGCCGCCGCCAACTCCCGCTTTTTCGGTAACGTCGGTGAAAGTGCCATCACGATTGTTGTGGTAGAGCGCATTGCGCAGCGGCGGATTGGGCGTCAGGAAATCGCAGGCCCCGCTGTTCACCAGGTAGATGTCCATCCAACCGTCATTGTCGTAATCGAGAAAAGCGCAGCCGGCGCCGGTTGTTTCGGGAAGGTAATATTCCGGCGAGCGTCCGTTTACGTGGCGCCAGGTGATCCCGCTCACGCTGGACGGCACTTCTTCAAACAGCGGACGGGAAGTGGCTGGGGCCGCGAACGTGGTGCCACCGCTGAATACGAAGCCAGGATTGAGTGGAGCCGCCTTGGCCAAAATGCCTGCGCCTCCGATGCTCAGCCCTCGTATAAATTGTCGCCGCGTAAACCGTGGCATTCGTTTGTTCGTCTTCGATGAGATGAACTTGTCCCCGACGAGCTGATGATACTGTAGCAGTCGGGGCCCAAGGCCTTCATCGCAAATCCTCGGCGTTGTGGTAACGTACACCGCAAACGTGCAGGACCAACGGCGAGTAACGTGAAGCCTCTCTATATCCGAGTCCATCCGCGGGATAACGTTGCGATCATCGTCAATCCGGAGGGCCTGCCTGCCGGGGCGCAGTTTGCCGATGGCCTCACACTCAAGGAACGAATCCCTCAGTCTCACAAAGTCGCGCTAAACGATCTGAAGCCCGGAGATCCTGTTACTCGCTACGGTCACACGATCGGGCTGGCAGCACGGCCAATCGCGCAGGGTTCATGGGTGCACGAAGAAGCGATTGACTTGCCTCGCCCGCCCGCGCTCGACAACTTACCTCTGGCTACCGCAACCCCACCGCCGCAACTCGAGTTGCTGGGGCATACGTTCGATGGTTTCCGCAATCCGGATGGAAGCGCGGGAACCAAGAACATTCTGGGCATCACGACCACAGTACAGTGCGTTGCACCTACCGTGGAATATGCGGTGCGGCGAATCAAAAATGAAATATTGCCGCGATATGCGGGAGTGAACGACGTGGTAGCCATCACTCACACCTACGGGTGCGGCATCGCCATGGATGTGCCCACCGCCGAAATTCCCATCCGGACCATTCGTCACATCAGCACGCATCCCAACCTGGGCGGAGCTCCGCTGGTCGTGAGCCTGGGCTGCGAGAAGCTGCAACCGGAGCGTTTGTTTCCCGAGCGGCCATCTGCGAAATTGCCGGTGCTTGAGAGCGATCCCTATCTGATCCGCATGCAGGATGAGCGCGGCTTCGGTGAGGTAGTGAGCGCGATCATGCGCGCCGCAGAAAAACGATTGCAGGAACTCAACCGGCGGCAACGGACCGCGGTTTCTGCATCGCATCTGGTGGTGGGCCTGCAGTGCGGTGGCAGTGACGCGTTCTCGGGCGTGACTTGCAATCCGGCAGTCGGGTTTGCAGCGGACCTCATGGTCCGTGCTGGGGCCACCGTAATGTTTTCAGAAGTGACGGAGGTCCGCGATGCCGTGCACTTGCTTACACCGCGTGCGATCAATCAAGACGTGGCGCGTGCCCTGATCCGTGAGATGCAGTGGTACGACGACTATCTGGCGCGTGGTTCGGCGGACCGCAGTGCGAATCCAACTCCGGGCAACAAGCGCGGAGGGCTCTCAAACGTAGTGGAGAAGGCGCTGGGCTCGATTGCGAAGGCCGGAAGCTCCGCGCTGATGGCGGTGGCGGCGCAGGGGGAGAAAGTAACAGCCAAGGGATTGGTATTTGCGGCGACTCCCGCCAGCGATTTCATATGCGGCACTCAGCAATTGGCTTCTATGAACATGCACGTCTTTACCACGGGAGAGGGAAGTCCGTACGGGCTCGCGCTGGTTCCAGTGGTCAAGGTTTCCTCGCGCACTGCCTTGGCGGAACGCTGGCCCGACCTGATTGACATCGACGCCGGCCGGATCGCCACAGGCACTGCCACGATCGAAGAAGTAGGTTGGGAAATCTTTCGCTACATTCTCCATACGGCCAGCGGTCGCAAGACTACTTGGGCTGATCACTGGGGACTGCACAACTGCCTCGCGCTGTTCAATCCCGGCCCGATCACTTGATTCGTGTCGCGCAAAACTCCGGGCCCAGAGTCGCAACATGGTTGGCCGCCAACGGAGAACACCGCATTGCGTGTTTCTAAAAGCCTCGTTTAACTCTCTTGATTGACACCGTGCCTTCTGACAAGTACAAAGCCGTTTACGTCTGCTCAGTGTTCTCCCGACTTTAGCGGCCAAGTCTTCTTTGGGGTTGGTCAGCGCACTGGCAACGCCTGGCGGAACGAGGTTACGCCGTAGACGCGCAGGCCACGGGGAAGTCGATCGCTGAAGTTCGCAGATTTCTTGCGGACTGGCATCTGCACATGCGGCCGGTGTACATGGCGGTATCGCTCACCGACACATTTGAATTTCCAGAAGATAGTATTCAGAGCAAACTCCTTAGCGAAGTGGTTTTGCCTTCGTGCCGGGAGTTTGACTTGCCGCTCTCGCTCATGATCGGTGTGCGCCGCCAGGTAAATCCGAGAATTCGGCTGGCCGCCGATGCAGTGGGCAAGGCAGACCTGCGCGCGGTAGAAAATATCTGCCACGATTATCCCGACAGTCGTTTCCTGGTGAGTGTTTTGAGCCGTGAGAACCAGCACCAACTCTGCGTCTATGCGCGAAAGTTCAACAACCTAATGCCCTTCGGCTGCTGGTGGTTCCTGAACAATCCTTCCATCGTGGAGGAAATCACACGCGAGCGCATTGAGTTACTGGGGACAAGTTTCATCCCGCAACATTCCGATGCCCGCGTCCTGGAGCAGGTGCTTTACAAGTGGCGCAACACCCGCGCTACTCTGTCTCCCATTTTGGCCAATAGTTACAAACTGCTGGCTCGCGATGGCCGCGGGGTCACTCGCCAGACCATCCAGCGGGACGTCAATCGTTTGTTCCGCGGTAATTTTGAAAGATGGACCAATCTGGCCGCGTAGGACTTCCCGCCAACCTCAGTGCGGTGCAGTAAGGATCTTCTGCAGAAAGTCGGCCACGGATTCAGTCAACTTGCGCGGATAGTCAGTGTGGACCATGGCCAAGGCCAGGCTTCTACTCAGACGATGCCCCGCGACACGGTAAGTCTGGAAGAAGCGGTTCCGGCCGCGGAGCGCGTGTTGAGGAAGAATGGAGTATCCGAAGCCGGATTCAACCAGGCCCTTGATGGCTTCGCTATCTTCAGCCTCCATCACGACTCGCGGCGTGATGTTCATCTCCCGGAAAAATTCATCGATGATGTGCCGGATATTGCTGCGCTTGGGGTAGAGAAGAAATGGAACGCGCGCCAGGTCCGAAGCGTGAATGACCCCGGTGCGGACTGCGCGTACGCTGTGGGTTGACGGCCGTAGCACCAGCAGTTCCTCATCGAACAGCGGCAGGATTTTCAGGTTGTCCTGGGGCACAGGAAGGGAGATCAAACCCAGGTCGAAGCGGCGTTCATGGAGGCCAGCAACAATCTCTTCGGTCACTCCCACGGTCACACCGATATCGGCGTTAGGAAACCGCTTGCGCAATTCACGGAGGGGCCGACCTAACTGGTGGATCAACGTAGTTACCCCGGTGGCAAACTGAAAAGGGCGCACATCCTTCGACACATCATCCGCAAATTCCTGCTCGATCTGGCTGATGGAGCGCACCACATCTTTCGCACGCTCCGCCAGGCGTATCGCTGCCGGCGTGGGAATCAGCCTCTTTCCTGAACGCACAAACAGGTCCGCATGAATTTCATTGGCCAGGCTGTGAAGCTGCAAGCTGACCGCTCCGGGAGAAAGATGAAACTGTTGCGCGGCATGCGTCATGCTGGAAGACTCCATCACCGCAAGGAACAGTTTCAACTGATGAATGTCCATGTCATCTCCGAGCGCTGCTCACTTTAGTGTTCTTAAATCTCCGATTGAATATTTCTATTCTTGACACTCAAAACGCTTCTGGCCTATCTTCCGCCGCCATGGGTCACTGTATCAAAAACCAAATGAGACGGCGTCGCGATGAAAAGTTAGGCGCCGTGCTGGCTGGGCAGAGATACAGATTTTTGCTTGGAACTCAAGGTTAGCGATAGCCACCTTGGGGGCAGGGCGTGAATGTTGCCGCACCAACGCGCTCCTGGAAAGGTACACGCATGAAGCGGAAGATTGTCCTCGGATGTCTTTGTCTGATCGTCCTTTCGGCTTTGACGAAGGTGTCGCACGCACAGGGTCTGGGAAGCATTGCCGGCACAATTACTGATCCGACCGGTGCGGCTATCGCTGCAGCGCAAATCACAGTGACGCAAATCGGCACCGGCTTTACTCGTGAAGCTACAACCGACAGTGAAGGCTACTACGTGCTGCCTTCGCTTCGTCCCGCGCAATACACCGTAGTCACCAAGGCACGAGGCTTCAGCGACGCCAGGCAAAACGTGACCCTGCTCGCCGACCAGACTCTGACCCTGAATCTGCAGCTCAGAGTCGGTTCTGGAAACGAAATCATTGAAGTGCAGGGTAACGCGCCGCAGGTTGACACCATGACGTCCACCATGCGGCAGGTGGTTGAGCAGGCCCGCATTAGCGAGTTGCCGCTCAATGGACGGAATGCGGCGCAGCTCACCTTGCTCTCTTCCGGCACCGTTACCTCTCCCAACGGCGGCGCCGACCAGGGATTTACCAAGACCTTTCCTGGTGCGGTTACTATCTCGTCCAACGGCGCGCGCCAGAACATGGTCAGTTACCAGCTTGACGGCGGCAACTACGTAGACGAATACACCAACGTCAACCAGCCCTTTCCTTTTCCCGATGCCTTGCAGGAATTCAGCGTGCAGACCAGCAACTACACCGCGGAATATGGGCAGAATGCGGGTGCCGTGGTCAACGTCATCACGAAATCGGGCACCAACAACTTTCACGGCAACGCGTTTGAATTCCTGCGCAACTCGGTGTTCAATGCCCGCAACTATTTTGCGCCGTTGAGATTCTTGCAGAATGGCGTCCTCGAACCCACCAAGGACGAAGGCCGCGACCAGATCAAGCGCAACCAGTTTGGCGGAACGTTCGGCGGACCGATCATTCACGATCGCACGTTTTTCTTTTTCGGAGTGCAATCCACCCGCTTCCGCAACATTGGAACGCCTACCAACTCGACCGTTCCTACCACCGCGCTTACCTCGATTCCTGCTTTCGGCCCGGTCACGTCTTCGTGCATGACGTGCGACATCGAAACTTATTTAAACTCCGGCGGACCCGGCGGCACGCCGGGCACCATCGACCCGGTTTCGTTAAACATTCTGGCTGGGCTGCCCCTGAGTACAAATCGAGCGGTGACCTTCCTGAAGCCGGACAATGAGAATTTCATGGAATACTTGGGCCGGGTGGACCACTCCATCACCCAAAACGACCGGCTGTCGGTGCGTTACGGCTACAACCAGTTCCAGCGCGGCCCCGTTTTCGATCCCTCGAATTTCCTGGCGTACGCCGATGGTGCTACGATCACCAACCAGAATTACTTGATCCACGAAAATCATGTCTTCAGGCCGACCTTGCTGAACGATTTTCGCTTCAGTTATGCGCGCGAGGCGGCCAGTCGCGGTCCGGCTTCGAACGTACCAAGCGTGCAGAGCCTGGGCTCCAACATTCCATTCCAACCACCCAGCAACGCTATCCAACAGATTCGCGTCAATGGGTTCTTCAACTTCGGTGATAACCCGAATGCCAGTTTTATCCGGAACAATTTTACCTGGAGCGATGACGTCAGCTGGGTAAAGGGTCGGCATGATTTCCGTTTTGGCGGAATCATCGAGCGCAGCCGGGTGGACCTCAACAATCTGTTTTTCCAACCGGCAGAGTTCAGCTTCAATGGGATCAACGCCTTCCTGTCGGGCGCGCTGGGCGACTACAGCGGCAATCTGGCTTTCCGCCAGGGCGCGGGAGAATTTAAAAATAACCGCAACACATTCGCCGGTGTCTACGGCCAGGACAATATTCGCGTAACTCGGCGGCTGACCGTCAACCTGGGATTGCGCTACGAACCGGCTCTGCCCTGGCGCGAACTGAAAGGCCGGGTACAGCAGTTCCGGATTGATGGTCTCATCGCTGGAGTCCGTTCTACCCAGTTTCCTAACGCGCCTCCAGGAGCGTACTTTCCCGGCGACCCGGGCGTTCCGCCCAACGGCGTCAATGCTAGCCTGAACAATTTCGCGCCGCGGGTCGGCTTTGCCTATGATGTGTTCGGTAATGGCAAGACCAGCTTGCGTGGCGGCGCCGGTATTTTCTACGACACTCGTGTCACTGGAATCATCAACAACCGGTTCGTGGACCAGGCTCCCTTTAGTCCGCAGTTGATTTTCAGCACCACAGCCGTCAAGCCCGGAAGCATCAGCGATCCCCTTTGCGTGAATGCCACTACTCAAGCCGCGCTGGGTTGCACGGCACAGAGTAATTTGTTCCCCTCGCCTTTTCCACCGCCGCAGAATTCCACTTTCGCTCCGGGCGCGCTCTATTTAAGTTGGGATCCCAATCACAAGTATCAGGTACCCGCGGTTTACAACTGGAACCTGGCCCTCGAACATCAATTGGCGTGGGAACTGCTGGTGCGGACCGCGTACGTCGGTTCTCGAAGCACGCATCTCACGGAAACTCTCAACCTGAATCCATCGTTCCCGTCCGCAACGGGAACGGTTGGCACCTTGCGGTTGAACGCCATCGCGGCGGCGCAGGGAATTACCACGCCGCCCTTCTCTCAAGTCCAGCAGGATATGCAGGACATCAATTCGATCTACAATTCTTTCCAGGCTTCGGTGGAAAAGCGAGCGTCACACGGCTTGACCGTCCTGGCCAGTTACACATATTCGAGGAGCATTGACGACCTGCCGGCGGGAGCAGGCGTAACCGGATTCGATGTCTTTTCCGCCCGTCCTTGGGACGACCCGCAGCGCCATCAGTTTGACTATGGGCCGTCTGACTTCAACCACACACATCGCTTTGTGGCGTCATACGTGTGGGTGTTGCCCTCGCCTGGAAAAGGAAATAGGTTCCTCTACGCCGTCATTGGAGGGTGGCAACTGGGAGGCGTAGTCTCGGCTCAAACTGGACGTCCATTCACCGTGCTGCAAGGAGCCGAAATTTCCGGCACAGGCATTGGTCAGGACAGGGCTACATTGCTCCCGGGCAAAGATGCGTATGCTCCGGGCGCTTGCGCGGCTGCCGGCATCAATACCGGTACCAATCCCAAGCCTTGTGTTGATTGGCTCAACAAGGCTTCGTTCGCCACCAAGGCGCAGGCGGCGGGCAGCTTCGGCAATACCGGTAAGAATGCATTCGTACTGCCTGGGGCCTACACCTGGGACATGAACACCACCAAAAGCTTCGTATTCACCGAGCGCTGGAGACTCGAATTCCGCGCCGAGTTCTTCAACGTTTTCAATCGCGCCAATTTCATGGACGACAGCGTTACCGGTGTCAATGCGTTGCCTAACTTCCAGAAGGTCAGTGCAAGCAGTTTCGGCGCAATTCAGCAGGCGTCCGATCCGCGCATTGGTCAACTGGCATTGAAGTTGTATTTCTAGCTTGATACGGAACTCCGGTCGAGCTATTTGAAGGTCCACCGAGGAACGCGGCAGGACAGATCCAACCGGACTCGCTGATGGCAAGGCCAGCGGGTCCGGCTTGACTTTGTTGGGGCGTCGCGGCCGGACGAAATGTGTGGCGTTGATGGCAAATGTTGGGGTCCACATCCTCCTGACGAGGGATTCATGGTGAAAGGTTTCAGGAACCATTGGGTAT
>Ga0157379_10005498_pt1 | contig 10882 bp, 10 predicted proteins | sample S25metaG_FD_121802 | JGI IMG/M metagenome (GOLD analysis project Ga0157379, IMG submission 121802) | Switchgrass rhizosphere microbial communities from Kellogg Biological Station, Michigan, USA - S2-5 metaG | ecosystem: Host-associated > Plants > Roots > Rhizosphere > Soil | place: USA... | reverse complement strand
TACCTCAATGAGGGACCTGGTGTTGTCATCGTGGGTGGTGGAGCTGGTTGTTTGCATGCCATCGAGAGCTTGCGCGAGGTAGGCCTTTAGTTTTGAATTCCTTCGAGTTTTATTCACCTGTATACTAGAATGGCTACGATAAGTCCATAACGGTTTTGAGTTATGAAACTTATGCTCCTATTGATAGGTAAAGCATTCTCCGTTCTGTGATGTTTCCGCTCCTGATGTCCGCCCCTTCCAAAGGACGAGGCTCAGCAAGGCCCTTGTCACGGATGCAAGCAAGGTCGAATGGCGTTCCCTCCCAGACTTGCAAAACAAATTCCGTGTCAGCTTCAATACTGGTGTGGTAAGTAACGGCTGGCTCGATCGACAGTCAAAGGCTAACCCGACTGTTGGCCAGACTGTCAGCGGTGTCGATACTAAAGCCAAGACAGTCAGCTATGGAGACAAAAAGGTCCCATATGAACATCTTGTGTTGGCGACTGGAGGCGTGCCTCGCCGCCTCCCCATCCCAGGATTCGATTCCAAGAACGTATATACCCTCCGCCATGTGCAGGACGCACAAAAGATCGACGATGGTAGGACACACCGTCCAAAATTTGATATTATGTGCTTACAACAGATACCTATCAGCTTTGAAGCACGCTCAAGAATCTAGTCATCGTGAGATACCTTACCCTGTCGTATTGATTGCCCTTTAATTCTATCCCTCCAGAACAAGATGGCAAGAGCGGTCGTTTGGTCGTCATCGGAAGCTCCTTTATTAGTATGGAACTCGTGGTGGCTGTTTCTAAGCGCAATCTCGCCTCCATCGATGTGATTGCGATGGAGAATTATCCGTTCGAACGCGTCCTTGGGGTTGAGGTCGGCAAGGGCTTGAAAGCGGTAAGTAGTTTGACCTTGTCTCAGAATTCGGACTGATCGGTCACCTTATCTAGTATCATGAGAAGCAAGGCATCAAGTTCCATCCTTCTGCAAAGGTGAACAAGATTACAACCTCCTCTGAGGTTCCTTCCGTCGCCACTGGCGTTGAACTAGAGGGTGGTCTCTTCATTCCTGCTGATCTCATTGTAGCTGGAGTGGGTGTTGCACCTGCTACTCAATTCCTGAAAGAGAGCGGAATCAACCTTGAGAAAGATGGGGGTATCAAGGTCGATGAATACCTCCGTGTTCCCGGCGTTGACAACGTATATGCTTTGGGTGATATCGCTGTATACCCCGAAAAGACTACTGGCAATGCCAGCAGAATCGAACACTGGAATGTTGCTTCGAACCATGGTAGGGCTATCGGAAGGACAATTTCTGGGAAAGGAGAGCCATTCGGCAAGATTCCGATCTTCTGGAGTGCTCGTGAGTGTTAGGGATTTTGTATAAACTATGGGTCGCTGAATACGCGGCAGAGGGACAACAACTTCGTTATGCCGGCAATGGGATGGGCTACGAAGATGTCATTATCGATGGCTCTCCAACGGATATGAAGGTTAGCATTTTGTCTTTATACTTGGCACAGGATTGAGATTGAAGATCCTGTCTTCGACAGTTCGTGGCCTATTATACCAAGGGCGACAGGGTCATTGCTGTGGCGAGGTACGTTTTAATTTCCGTACTTCCTGACTTCTGTGAACGCCACACTAACTGCTATAATCCTCGTCATAAATGAATGTAGTATGCAGCGCGATCCGATTGTCTCAAAGTGCTCTGAACTCTTGCGATTGGGTCTTATGCCCAGTGCCTCTGAGATTAGGGCCGGAAAGGCAAGTCACGAGGAGGTTATTCGTTATGCACGCGTGGTTAATGCTCTTTCTTGCTCCAGGATCCGTTGACAGTGGATATCTCCACTGCTGCTTCTTTAAGGGCATGATAGTTGTCCAAGCAACGATGATTTCTTATATTCTAGAGCTGTATGCTGTATGCGTCTTGAGAAAGAAAGTAAAACGAATAAGAAACCTGTACAGTCTTTCAATGCACATGTCGTCACAAGAGTGTCCGGTTAGCTATTATTTGGTCCAGATGTAAGTCTATCTGACCTGCCAGAGAATCAAGTGACCTTCCCGTCTCGGAACTCTTTGACTCCAAGAACGCGTCGGAGAGGTTCATGTATGCGGACTATTCTTACGGGGAAGTATTCTTCATGGTTCCTCGCACACAATCTTGAGTGTTTGAGTCTGTATAGTGCTGGCAGTTAGCCCAAAGTAGATTACGCGCGAGACTTTGGGAAGTGATACAGAATCCTACCCCCGTGTGAGTGTGGTAGTCCTCATCTTCGCAGCCCGCAGTGTCATTTCCAAAGTGAGATCAAGTGCAGTGCAACCCCTATAATGGGGGTCCCCTATAGGAGCAGTATTCTTGCACACTGTTTCCGGTCCGTTGGTTGTGAATGGTACATTTTTCCGGACAAGATCCTGCGTGTAGACACGTCCAAGGGACGATCAGACGATGTGTAAATTGCTGCTGAGATGGGAAATGTACGTCCAGAAAAAATGCGAGGTATGAGCAGGCAATATTGCCCCAGAGTGGTCAAGTCGCCACAAACAATTTTATAGTCATTCACATCGTGGCTGTTCGTTCCAGTCACTGATAACACACATGAATTGGTGGTCAGAACAATTAAATACATTATACACTGGTTCATTTCATCAAGTGTGTAGTCCCCTTGATAACCCTGTTTGCAGCGCCAGGCAGACCTTTTATTCCATGCCTCTCACCGGCATGTTACTTGGACGGAACATGCCTGTAACCACTCGCCGCTGCCGCATCGTATCGGTGCCCTACGATGGACTGAAAGGTCGTGCATGTCGGCCAGGGACAGCTCTGGGGTGGATATACGGGAGTTAATAAGCACTACAGCACAGTTAGAAATTTATTACACTCCAGTTAGAATGGGATTGAAACTCCGATTATCAACACTAGAATTATTCTTGTTAGGTTCATGAGGAATTGTTGCTGAGAATTTGGCCCCGCGCCTGATGACGCCCGCCTCTCTCGTTTCCCTCAGTCATCGCACACGTATGCAGGCTATCCACCCCGCTCCGTCGACTGGCATGTACTCTCAGCAAGCCATAGGGATGCCCTCTCCACCGTCCAGAAAGCGTAAACGCCTCAATCACGTTCATTATAGCGAGGTACAGGAGCGCGATGCGGAGGGCAGAATCCGCGAAGTTATCGTTATCGAGGATACTCCTCCCCCTACAGCATCTGCTTCAGCATCCATCATGGGAGGAACGGCTTCCGTCGATACCTATATTCCTCCTAGGAAGACTCGCGCCCAGGTCGCTGCTGCAAAGGCGGCACTGACAATGTCCCACACTACCACGAACGGCGTTGGCTCCTCTTCCAGCAGTGTAGTGGCGCCTCTTCCAAAGAAGAGGAAACGAGACAATGTCGATGAACTCCCCACAACAAATGGGCTGTACGCAAAAAAGCCAAATCTCGGTCTTCTTCCAGCCGTCAAGCACTATCCAGGTGACAGCGCTACCGTCGCGGTAAGTCGTACTTTTTTCATCTTTTTATTCATTTACTGATAAAGATAATAGAACCATACATCCTCCCAAGCTGTTGCTCATCCTCCCTGCGACGACAAAGAAGGCCACTACATTATTGTTCCAGATGACATGATTCACGACCGATGTGCGCTTTCACCGCCTTTCGTCTCCAGAATATACAACATTCTCATCATTTTTCTTTTGACATATAGATAGAACCGTTCGTCTGCTTGGCCAAGGCACGTTCGGCAAAGTCGTTGAAGCAGTTGACACCAAGCTGCAGAAACGAGTAGCCGTCAAGATCATTCGTGCCATTCCCAAGTACCGTGATGCCAGCCAGATCGAAATACGGGTTCTCAATCGACTAAAGGAACGGGATCCGCAGAATATCCAGTAAGTTCTCTTTTTCCTTATCGCTCCCCGCATCACAGACTACGACCAAAACCTGACGATCCTTCCAGCAAATGCATCCATCTTCTGGAGTACTTTGATCATAGGAACCATGTCTGTATTGTCACAGAACTCCTTGGAAAATGTGTCTACGACTTTTTGAAAGAAAACGACTTTACGCCCTTCCCACGGGCGCACATCCAAGCCTTTGCTCGTCAATTGCTGGATAGTGTGGCTTGTAAGTTCCTCATCATCTTTCCTCATCCGGATCTCCCATTCTGACACTTTCTTTTTCAAGTCCTGCACTCACTGCGCCTCGTGCACACCGATCTTAAACCAGAGAATATCCTCTTGGTTCGTAACGATTACGTGATGAGACCAATGCCAAGTTCCGCCAATGGTCGAGGAGTAAGTATTGATCTGACAGGATTTTCGCCCTTTCTGACCGACATGGTTTAGCGAACGTCGACGCCAAAGCAAAGACGTGAACTCGAATCTACAGAGATTCGCCTCATCGACTTTGGTAGTGCCACATTTGAAGAGGAATACCATTCGACCGTCGTTTGCACAAGGCATTACCGTGCCCCAGAAATCATTTTAGGTAAAGATCTGAGCATTCATTTCCACTTATGACCCCAAAAACTCACCCCCTTGCATCAGGTTTGGGTTGGTCATTCCCGTGTGATGCCTTTTCACTCGGCTGTATTCTCGTCGAATTCCATACAGGCCAGGCCTTGTTCCAGACACACGATAATCTGGAACATCTGGCCATGATGGAGGCTGTTATGGGTCGGATGCCCGACAGATTTGCACGCTCTGGTGCACGGAGTAAGCCAGAGTTCTTCAAAGAAGGTGCTAAGCTTGCCTGGCCAACCTCCAAGTCGTCACGGCAAAGCAAAAAGGATGTAAAAGCGACAAAGCCACTACATGTTCGTTCAGCTTCCTTTCTGTGAACTGTTACTGTGTATTGATCGTCTACTTTATACAGGAAATTGTTCAGAGTGGCGATACTTTCAATCGCAACTTCTTGGATCTTGTGCGGAAACTCTTGACTTTCGACCCGGCTCACCGAATCACCGTAGCTGACGCACTTCGACATCCATACTTCTCATCGAAGCCTCCTCCAGAATGAAGATTTATCCCAGCTATGCTTTCCATCACTTATATCCGTGCCTCGCATTTACAAGATGTGCTATAACATACTCATAGGACGATTTATTTCTCGGAGATGAATCCTGGAAACAGGTATTATCATTAGCCAAGTGTATCACCACCCGTTACGGCAAGGTTGCCCTTTCTGCTTTAACACTTCTTCTCTGTTCCCACTTTCATTCATTTCATTCTTCATATTTTTCTTTCATTGTTGTTTTTCTTAGCGTACACCGTTTTTCCATGTCTCTCTACCCTATCATGTGTACCACCCACCCTCCATTATTACTGCGTTCGTATCGTCGACTTTCTCCCCCCTCCACTCCAACTTTTTCTCGGTCCTGGTCTTGGTTTCCTGCTTCTTCTGGTTGGATGGATGGTTTGTAGGCCACAGAAACTCGACCCATTTTCGGATCATACCCCGTGGCAAATGTACGCAAAATCTCATGTGTCCAACTCATATACCGGGAGACCGTTCGTTCGTTCGTCCGCTCAAGGTTTGCTTGAAAGGGAGATTGTCAATTTTACGTTTCGTTATTATTCGCATGCCTATTCCGCCCATATTTATAGGTCCCCGTCTCATCCACGCTAGAAGCACTTCTTCCCCCTTTATATGCTTATATGCATGCCCACAATTATCTTGTCATCCTGCTTGCAGAAGGCAACCTGCCGCTACTTTAAGCTAGCTTTGGATCTCTAGATGTATTACCTTGAACCCCTCTATATTATTATGCATTGGTTTGGAATATTTGCTTTGCTTGTTGTAGGAAGCTTGTCTGCCAGCGTCTGTGCATAGGTCTTACGAAGCATCGACGTCGACGACGTCCAGAGTCAGTGGACACTAACATGATATGTCTCTCTGCAAAATACAATCTGTTGCAGTCACATCGTTGAACCCACTCCATTGATCCAGATCAGGTACCACGCATTGCCAATGTCTTCCTGTTGATTAGCTACGCAAGAAGAATATTTATTTTCCGCCCGGGATTTACGTTCTGCTTGTCTGACACATCTGTCTCTTTAACTTCTTTGACAGGCCTCATCCGTGACCAAAGAATTCCGAAACGATCCACCAGATTTGGAAAAACAAAACTTCGGTCACTTGTCTTGGGGAATCTGTGCCATTGCGCAAGTGTGCGAATGTCCAACACGAAACGTGGTTCGCAACAGTCAGTGAAAATCCAGCAGCCTGCCAGCTTTGAAGGTTGAACTGTTTATCATTGCGGGATACAGATCTTATTCTTTTCATGATCGTTCTGGTATACGCGTAGCAAAAATCGCCGATGAGGATGAACAACTCGTGCCCTAGAACTCGCGAATATTGAAACCAACGACATCGGAAAAAGTGTTACGCCCACTTGTGCCAGCAGCGATGCCGCAGGATTGCCTTCCGATAGATCCTGTGCTAAAGATCGACTCCTTGAATTGTCAAGTGGCGTTTTGTCCCGATTAATGTTTTTGCATTAAATCCACTGTGTCTTACATGAATCCCGCTCAAAGGATCGTTTCAGTTACAGCCATCGCCCCGACGGAGCATTTGAAGAGAGGAAGATTTATTACCAGCCGCCACCTAAAGATGGTAATTATTTTGTGGAGTGTGGGCTAAGATTGGTCGCGCAATCCCGAACTGTCCAATGTCAAGGCCATCATGGCAGCTGTTGAAAGCCGTTGATTATGAAGGCTGGGTACACGGCAAAATACAGTGAAAATTAAAACTACAAATCGATCATTGACATTATAAAGGGTGATTTAGTAAATAAATGCTGAAAAAGTTTACGATGAAGAATACTGAAGGGGATAAATAGTTTTAAAGGAAAATAAAATAAAATAAACCTAAGGGAGTGTGAGGAAAAAGTGACTAAGGTCTAGAAAGTTAATAAATAATTGATTATAATCTTGATTCCACAAAGGGACGTTGCTGTTTAGATGCCAGGATCCGAGAGCTCAAGGAGAGGTATAGACAGTGAAAGATGGCATGAGCTGCTACGTCAGGATTCTCGAGAGGCGCCTGAAAATCACCGGCAAAAGGCGAAGTTAGACTCCACAGTAAAAGTGAGGGAAAATGCATTCGGACTCACGAAATGACCGACACCCGGCATCCAAGTCACAGACGCCATTTTACGGCCCTTACGCGCATCGACGATATTTTGTCGAATTTCGTGGTTTCTAAATTTAGTCTTCATCAGCATTCAGGGGGGAAGCTACGAAGGGGGAGAACTGACGGTGAGAGGTCGACAAATTCCGAGAAGATGGTGTGGACAGGGATCCGAGGACAGATATGGCTCAAGATGTTCAGGACTTCATCTTGTTCTGAAACGCTGTAGCAAGCTGCTTCCTGTGCACCAGAACAGCTCAAGGCGATGCCCTCTCTGGTTTGACGCAGACCGTATTCCTATCAATCCTCTTCAGATACCGCACGGCACAGATAGTTAGATGGACTGCACTTACGGCAAACAAATGGACACAGTCAGGGTCCCAAGTCTTCTGTTGTTTCTGAAACCAGTGGAGTGCCTCCTCTCGAGAAGTCCAATTCGAACGGCGCCTCAGTGCCTTTGCTGCTATTAGCGAATTGAAGTTATTATATTTCTTGTCTAATGCAGCGGAAATTAATGGCGGTTCCAGCAATAGCAATGAGCGGAATGGAGATTGCTGGTGTGTCCGGTACCAGGCATCTGCCGCCCAAATTCTATTTAAAAAAGGAAAGAAAAAACGGTTTGCATAAGTACGTGGAGAAAATGTTGATGATAATATTTAACTCACAGAGGAGCAGAACCTGCGGAGTGGCTGAGTCCAACCAGACGATGGTATTTCAGGTCAATTAGGCCACTTTCCAAAAATGAAACGATGGCGCGAGCATATTCTCGAAATGCTGCGAGAGGAGCGGTGGTCAACGAACAGGGTCGCACAGTGTATGCCAAGATTTAGGGACTTACTGATTAACGTGGTAGATCCCAGCACGTGGTCATTGAGAGCCGCGCTTTCACCGTGGTTAGGGCTGTCGATAGTCCATGCTTCACGAATCTGAAGGGGATTCCCATACTGAGTGGGTAATTCGAACAATCGTGTAAGTACGGGCTCCCAGAGTTCTTTATCTAGAGAAATTTGAGTTAGTTTTGAAGCGAGAAGGTGTGTAATAAACTCACGAAAGGTTACACCATGTGTCAAAATAATGGTGACCCCTCGAGGCGAAGGGGGTGTCTTGCTCGAGGTATATCGCTTCACGGCGACGTGGAGGGTATGGCCGCCTTCCCAAGCGACGGGAATAACGAAACGCTCGACATTCAAAGCCATTAGGTAGGGGAATAAGGAATACTGGAAGGAGAGAAAAAATAGAAGAGAAGAGTACCGCCATAACCTCTCAGCTGTGAATTTATACCATGGTGGTGTAGATGAAGCCGAGCCTCTCCCATCTTGGTTTCAGGAATTTGGCGGGCTGAACAGACCACATCTGAGCATCATATACATAGCATCAAGGAACCTCAATGGACGAAGTAATTGCTGGTTGGCGAATGACTGGGAACCCGTTATTCCGATCCATCCTCCCTGATACAGTGACAGTTAACCAAGTCCTTGCCATAAAACATCACGATCCATAGGACAGCTTCGATTTTTGATAGAGTAGAGGAGTTGATCCAAGAAGACCAATCATATGGCCAAGGTGGAACTGTCAGGGATTGTGGGTGGCTGTGGAGATCAACGTCTACGCCTCGGCAAGCCCAGTTCTGGCCAGCAGTAAGTGAGCGAACTGGAATGGAGGTATACTCACGTCGCCCAAGGCAATTCAAGAAGGATCATCCACAGTTATGAGAGATAACCGAGGAGATTTACATCGAAACCATCCGAATTGGTACAGCCCTTTGGAGAGATGTAAATGCGAAGCCTGAGATTCGAGAGTCATGAGATTTTATTAATTCGTAGAGGAGGCACGGTGGCTCCGTACGTACGCTAGAAGGGGCCAGAATTACCATATATCAGTGCCTTGCAAATAAAGGGACCCTATGAGTTATTGATTCAGCCCCAAGGCTGTTAGGAACCGTGGCGAAGTCAACAATGGAGGAGTTGTCAGCGGAAGCGCTGGGATTGGGTTGAGTGTCGTGGGAACGACACTTCACCAACAGAACTTGAAAAGTCGATAATCAGATAGCAATCAAATAATGTCTATTATTGCTGATCCGTGAAAAACAGCTATATTTCAGCCTAAAGGAATAGAAGGGTTCTTGATTCTCACCAGAAACTTTGTCGATTTATTTATGGAGGATCGGTCCCTCGGGTCGAGACGCTTTTCGCCACTTCATTGCCTCTTGCAGGGTGAATAGAGTTCGAAGACATGCGGCCCGAGGAAGCTCCCTATGATTTAAAGATTTAATTATCGCGGGATGAGAATTACTCCCTTAGTCAAAACCCAGAATGTTTACTGTGCCCCTTTCTTCACTTCGGGACACCAGGCCAGCGGCCCCACCTCAATGGCAAGAAGCCATCAGTTTAATTCAGAGAAAATAGAAATAATCTGGATACACCTGCAAGGTTGCGATGGATAATCGGATCCAGAGAGATGCGAATGGAAATTCGCGTTTATCCATTAAAAGTCTTCTCGCTGAAAGGTCGTTTTGCACACTTTCATCGTAAACACCATTAATACTGGATTACACCAAATGATGCCACATAACCTACCGATTGGTCTAGAATGTCGGTAGCTTCGCTTCCTCACATTTGGAGCAAAAGCTTTCAAATTCGTCTTACGCCAAGATGTGACCCACACTTAACAGATACCATCAAGAAGGCCATAACCCAAGGTTGCTCTCTGATGGAAGGTGCCGTCTTGTTTGAGAGCCGGGAACAAAATAATCCAGGCAATAGACTCCAATCCCTGTGGATTGCTAAGGATCTGGACAAATGTGGTCTAGAGGTTTTCTGAAATAGAGCCATCACGCCAGTCTCCTGAATCTGGGATGTGGAGGTAAGCCAACTTAAATTATAAAGGGGGACACTTTCTCAGAAAGGACGAGGTGCCACCAGGGTAGACGCGAAGAAGATCGGGGCGGATGTTATGTGCTATGTTTTGTAGGCAGGCCCGACTCACTTAACCCTCGCAATCCTAAAGGCATCTAGAAACCAAAACAAAGGGTATGGGTAAGACGATTTTTTGAATAAAGGTGAATAAAGGCGAAAACGTGACAATACCTACATCTCATATCGCGATTATGCAGATAAGGCCGGCAGACTTTCGTACATGGTATATTAGCACTATGATACATATCACGAGAGGGGTCGACAATAAATGGCTTACGATGCGTGAGCATTGGGAGATAATCAACGCGAAATGTGCGAGGTGATGCAAGAAGGTTGCGCCTAATGATGGGAAGGATTTACCAAAAAGATGAAGAGAATAGACAGGAGGGCCATGAAGGCCCAAAGCCAAGAACCAGGGGACTCTTCAGAAATGGCGGAGAAGCTAAACTGTTATATAAATAAATTCAGAATGAGTAAACAAACGGAGAGGAGACACAAATGCAGCTCACTTAGGTATAACCTTGAATTTCGAGGAAATTCTCCAAAATCACATGTATCGTCCTGTCAATAATCAAGCAAACAGATGAAATAACTGGTGACCTTTACATTTCTTCTCGTTAATGCAAGTAGAACATGTACAGAAAAGCCTGAGAAGAGAGTGAAAGCTTCCAGGAACTTAATGACTGGCGCTAAAGGAGAACCTGGTTGAGCGGAGGCAAACCAGTTGCCAAATCGGGATATTAGCAGCACGACTCTGACAGCACAATGTCGAAGCCAAACAACCCCTCTACGCTAGCCCCAACAGTGGCTCTTAGCCCCGAATTGATGGTATAACATTAGTGAAATTTTGT
>Ga0157379_10005493_pt1 | contig 10883 bp, 6 predicted proteins | sample S25metaG_FD_121802 | JGI IMG/M metagenome (GOLD analysis project Ga0157379, IMG submission 121802) | Switchgrass rhizosphere microbial communities from Kellogg Biological Station, Michigan, USA - S2-5 metaG | ecosystem: Host-associated > Plants > Roots > Rhizosphere > Soil | place: USA: Michigan... | reverse complement strand
TGCTCTCGCGGTTCGCCGGGTTCCCGCTGCAGGTCACCAACAGCGTGACCGGGAAGGGCTACGGCGTGCATTCCATGGGCGGCAAGGCCTGGGGCGACCACACCTGCCCCGACCTGCCGCCGGACCACGTCCGGTCGCACCAGCGCCCGGCGATCATCGCGCTGGCCAAGCAGATCAGGAACCAGCGGACGCCGAAGGCCTGACGGTCACCGCAGTTAGCCCACCCGGCTAGCCCAGCCCGCCGCAGCTGGCCGCGGCCGTGGCGCACACCTGCGCCAGCATCGCGTCCACCGCGGTGATCTGGGCCGACACCTCCCTGTCCACGTTCATCGCCGGGATCTGCTCCCTGATCACCGCGTGCACCGCGGCCACCGGCACGCTCGGCTGCCCGATCGGGGCCCGCTGGTCGATGCCCTGCGCCGCGCACAGGATCTCCACCGCCAGGCAGGTGCGCACGTTGCCGATGACCTCGCGCAGCTTGCGGACCGAGGTCCAGCCCATGGACACGTGATCTTCCTGCTTGCCCGACGTCGGGATCGTGTCCACGCTGGCCGGGTGCGACAGCACCTTGTTCTCGCTGACCAGCGACGCCGCGGTGTACTGCGCCAGCATGTAACCCGAGTTCGTGCCCGCGTCCGGGGCCAGGAACGGCGGCAGCCCGCGGGACGACGCCGGGTCGAGCATCCGGTCCACCCGCCGCTCGCTGATGCTGGCCAGCTCGGACAGCGCCATCGCGAGCATGTCCGCGGCGAACGCCAGCGGCTCCCCGTGGAAGTTGCCTGTGGTCATGACCTCGCCGTCGGGCACGATCACCGGGTTATCGACGACCGCGCCGAGCTCTGTGCCGATGACCGCACGGGCGTAGGCCAGCACGTCCCTGACCGCGCCGTGCACCTGTGGCGCACACCGCAAGCTGTACGCATCCTGGACCGCGTGCCGGCTATGCCGATGGCTGGCCATCAGCGCTGATCCGGAAAGGAGGGCGCGGAGGTTGGCCGCGCTGACCAGCTGGCCCGGATGCGGGCGGATCCGCTGCACCCGCTCGTCGTAGGGCCGGTCCGTGCCCAGCAGGGCCTCCACCGACAGCGCGCAGGCCACGTCCGCGGCCTGGACCAGGAGGTCGGCGTCGTTGACGGAGAAGGCCAGCAGGGCCTGCATCGGCTCGGTGCCGTTGACGAGCGACAGGCCCTCCTTGGGGGCCAGCTGAAGTGGCTCCAGGCCGTGCTCGGCCAGCACCCCGGCGGCGGGGCGCCCCTCAGGGGCGTCGCCAGGACCGCGCAGGCGGCCCTCGCCGATCAGCGGCTGGGCCAGGTGCGCCAGCTGGGCCAGGTCGCCGGAGGCGCCCACCGAGCCCTTGGCCGGGACGACCGGCAGCAGGCCCAGGTCCAGCAGCTCGAGCAGCCGGCGCGGCAGGTCGGCCCGCACCCCGGAGTACCCGGCCGCCAGCGTCCTGGCCCGCAGCAGGAGGATGGCCCGCACCGTGGCGTCGTCCAGCGGCGGCCCGGCCGCAGCCGCGTGCGAGCGCACGATCGCGCCCTGCAGGGCAGTCAGGTCCTGCTCGCCCACCCGGGTGTCGGCGAGCGCGCCGAAGCCGGTGTTGACCCCGTAGACCGGCCCGCCGCCGGCGATGGCGGCGGCCACGACGGCGCGGCTGGCCTCCATCCGGGCCGGCACATCCGGGCCGAGTTCGGCGCGTGCGGCGCCGGTCGCGACGTCCACGACATCCGCAATAGTCAGCGCGTCCCCGTTGACGATCACTGTTCGCATGGCTGACAGCCTCCCATTCCCCGCCGCTCCCGGCACGGCAGGCCGCCGCATCAGGATGGCCGGCCCGGCTCCGGGCGGCTGAGCCGGGGCGGCGATCACCCTTCGGCCCGCGCCGAAGGCTTGACTGGCAGGGTCGGCGGCATGACGGCCGCAAATACCGTAATCCGTAAAAATCATGCTGATGAGGCAAACCCGGCTGAGCTGGTCGTGGCGGCGGCGGACGAGTGCCTGGACCTGGCCGCGACGTGGCTGGCCTGGGACGGGCGGCCGGTCGCGCGGTTCGATGAGGGGCAGCCCAACGTGTGGACGCCGCACAAGGCGCTGCGCCGGATCGCGGATCATCTGACCGATCATCTGCACGAGGTGGAGGCGCTGCTGGCGGGGGCGGAGCCGGTGCCGGACGGGTGGCACGGGCGGTCGGTGACGCTGGATGCCGACTGGGCCCGGTTCACGGAACTGGACCTGGCCGAGGCCCGGTCGCGGGTGACCCGGCTGGCGCGGTGCTACGTGCTCCGTTACGAGGTGGCCGGGCCTGCGGAGTGGGACGCGCCGCGCGGGCCGGCCTGGACGCTGCGGGAGATCGCTGGGCACGTTTCTGGGATCGTCTACTACGCCGAGCAAGTGGGACGGCTGGGGTAGCGCGTGCGTGCCGGGTGGCCGGAGGATTGCGGCCGGGCTGAGTTTGCCGGGCGGCCGGGATCGGCTACAGTTCTCAAAGCACGCCGGCCCGGTGCCGGCGGGCCGCCCCGGGGAGCGCCGGGCGCGCGGACGTGGCTCAGTGGTAGAGCATCACCTTGCCAAGGTGAGGGTCGCGGGTTCGAATCCCGTCGTCCGCTCGGAGTGGCCGGAAGTCATCTCGGGATGGCCACGGGCCATCCGTGGCGGAATGGCCGAGTGGTTTAGGCAAGGGCCTGCAAAGCCCTGTACGCGGGTTCGATTCCCGCTTCCGCCTCGCGGGCGGTTAGCTCAGCGGGAGAGCGCTTCCCTGACACGGAAGAGGTCACAAGTTCAAATCTTGTACCGCCCACCAGTTCCGCAGGTCTCAGGCCAGTTCCCGGATCCCGGGGGCTGGCCTGAAGATCATTTGTCATCAGTCAGCTAGGCCGGCAGTGGGGGTGGCCGGAATTGCGAGCTGGCCGTCCTCCAGGTGGAGCACCGAGTCCGCCAGCTCGAGCAGGGCGCCGTCGTGGGTCGCGACCAGGGCGGTGATCCCCTCGGACCGCACGACGGTGCGCAGCAGCCGCATGATCTGCTGACCGGTCTCGGAGTCGAGCTGGCCGGTGGGCTCGTCGGCGATGAGCAGCTGGGGGCTGGCCGCGAGCGCGCGGGCTATGGCGACCCGCTGCTGCTGGCCGCCGGACAGCTCGCTGGGCCGCTGGCGCGCGTGGTCGGCGAGGCCGACGATGGCCAGCATCAGGGCGACACGCTCATCGCGCTGGCGGCGGCCGGCGCCGGCGATGCGCAACGGTATCCCCACGTTCTCGGCCGCGGACAGCATCGGGATGAGCCCGAAGGACTGGAAGATGAAGCTCACGGTGCCGCGGCGCAGCAGCATCCGGTCGCGCTCGGTCATGCCGGTCAGGTCACGGCCGCCCAGCCGGACGGTGCCGCTGGTGGGGGTGTCGAGCCCGCCGATGATGTTCAGAAGCGTGGTTTTGCCGGAGCCGGACCGGCCGCTCAGCGCGGTCAGCTGGCCCTGGGGGATGTCGAACGACACTCCGCGCAGCGCGTGCACGGCGGTGCCGCCGCGGCCGAACGTGCGGGTCACGCCGGCAGCGGCCACCATGACCGGCTCGGTGTTCATGATCGGCGCGCTCACGGCCGGCCCTCGTCCGGCCATACGCCGATGTGATCGGGCTCGGCCTCCAGCCGCACCCGGTCGCGCATGCCGAGCTGGTCGAGCATGTCGCGGGGCAGCTGCACCCGGCCGGCCCGGTCGAGCATGGCGTACTCGACGGCGTGCCTGCCGCTGCCGTCGGAGATGTCGTGGCGCAGGGTCTCACTGCTCGTGCGGCCGTCGCGGATCGCCACGGTCCGGCTGACCTGGTCGGACACGGCAGGGTCGTGGGTCACGACCAGGACGGTGACGCCCTGCTCGGCGTTGGCGGTCTGCAGTCCGGCGAACACATCGCGTGCGGTGGCGCTGTCCAGCTCGCCGGTGGGCTCGTCGGCGAGCAGCAGGAACGGCTCGTTGGCCAGCGCGGTGGCGATGGCAGTGCGCTGCTGCTCGCCGCCGGACATCTGGTCGGGCCGGCGGGCGGCGCAGTGCCCGACGCCCAGCGCGCCGAGCAGCTCGGCCGCGCGGCGGGCCCGCCGCCGGGGGCTGACCTGGCAGAACCGCATGGGCATGGCCACGTTCTGCGCGGCGGTCAGGTACGGCAGCAGGTTCCGTGAGGTCTGCTGCCAGATGAAGCCGACCTGGCGGCGCCGGTAGTCCAGCCGCTCCCGCTGGCCCAGCGCGCCGATATCGCGCCCGGCCACCGTGACCGTTCCTGCGGTCGGCACGTCGAGCCCGGCGAGGATATTCATCAGCGTCGACTTGCCGCTGCCCGAGGCGCCTACGAGCGCGGTGAGCTCACCGCGCTGGACGACCAGGTCAAGGCCCTGGAGTGCCTGCACCTCGATGCCGTCGCCGGTGTAGATGCGCACCACCCGGTCGCACACGACCAGCGCGCCCTCCCCGTAGGAGGTCCTGGCGGCCAGCGCCTCGGCGCCCAGCTCCGCGACGCCGGACGCAGCCGTGACGCCGTCCCCGCCTCGTTCCGCTGGAGTGGTCATCGGCCTTGCTCCTTCCCTACTCCCCGATCCGCACCGCGCGGGCCACGCCGCGGCGCGATGTCACGATGACCTGGCCGGCGATCGTCGCGACCGCGACGATCAGCAGGCCCGCGGCCGCCAGGGCCATGGCGGCCGGCTCCGCGCGGACCTGTACCCCGGCGCCGGAGCCGGTGAACGCCGCCAGGCTGAGATCCGGCCCAACCAGCGAGGCCAGCGCCCAGGCGCACCCGGTCCCGGCGGCGATGGCGACCACGATCTCCGGCAGCGTCTCGGCGAGCGTCAGCCAGCTGCCCTGCCGGGCGGACAGGCCCATCGCCGCCAGCCGCGCCAGCGCGGCGTCCCGCGATCCCGCGCTGAGCAGCAGCCAGACCAGCAGCACCGCGATCCCGAAGCCGGCCGCGACGGCCGCGCCGGCCGCGTAGGCCACGTAGACACCGTGCGGCAGCGGTGCCCTGGCGAGCCCGGCGAGCGCGGCGGAGCGGAACGTGACCGACCCGCCGGGCACCAGCCGGGCGGCGACGGCGCGCAGCCGGCCCTGGTCCAGGTGCGGGCCGGTGATCAGCATCAGATTGGGCGGCTGCGGGCCGGCGCGCAGGGCCCAGTCCGGCACCACGATCAGCGTCGGCCCGGCCCGCGAGGCGAGAGCGGGGGCGGCGGGGGCGGCGGCCACCACCCGGAAGCGCACGATGGTCCCGGCGCTGCCGACGACCAGCGCGGCCGTGCCGCGGCCGAGCTCAGCGGCCGCCGCTCGGGTGGCGACGGCTGGGGCCGCGCCGCCGGCGGGCCCGGCGTGCCGGGCGAGCGCGGCGGCCGGAAACCGCGGGCCGGGCGTGGCGGCGATCAGCGCGGCGTACTGGCGCGGGGCGACTGCGGCGATCGCGACCTGCGTGCCGTCCGCGAGCACGCCCGCGGTCAGCGTGATCGCCGCGACGTGCTGCACGCCAGGCACGGCCGCGAGCGCCCGCTGGGCGGCCGGCGTCACCGGCAGCGAGGAGTTCACGGTGTCGATCACCGCATCGGCGCCAGACCGCTGCCAGGACGCCGCGACCTCGCCGCGGGTGATCGCCGCCCGGACCAGGCCGCCGAACGAGATCGTGGCCAGCACCAGGACCAGGGCGAAGGCTGGCAGGATCGCGATCAGCGAGCTGCGCGCGGCGCGCGCCAGGCCGATGTAGGCGACGGCGCCGCGGGACACCCCGGCCGCGTGCAGCAGCCAGCGGGCCACCAGCGGGTAGCAGCGCAACGCGATGATCCCGGCCGGGATCGCGACAAGCACCGGCGCCGCGCTGGTCAGCACATCCTGGCCCGCGCCGGCCACGCCCTGCTGACGGGCCACGACGAGGCCGCCCGCCGCGGCGGCGATCAGTGCCGCCTCGATGACCAGCCGCCGGACCGCCGCGCGGCGCTGCGCGGTGCGGCCGCCGGGCTCGCGCCGCCGTGCTGGCGACCGCAGCCGGGCCGCGGCGATCAGCGGCAGCCCGGCCAGGGCGGCGGCCAGGGTCATCGCGGCCAGCCACCACGGCAGGGCGCCGGCGGCGCCGGGGGTGACGGCAATCGCCACGGCCGTCGCGGCGGCGGCGGCGGGGATCGCGACCAGCGCCGAGGCACGCAGGGCCGTCGCGGACAGCTGCCACCTGGCCGCACCCCGCGCGCGCATCAGCTCGAACTCGCCGCGGCGCTGCTCGGCCAGCAGCAGAGCGCCGAGCACCACCAGGACGATGCCGAGGGCGGCCAGGCTGACCACCAGCGGGCCGAACACGCCGCTGACCGCGTCGCGCTCGCGGGCAAAGGCGGCCAGGAACCCGCCCAGCCCGGCCGAGAGGGCCACCTTGACCGGCGGGTTCAGGCTGAGCTGGCCGAGCTGGCCGAGGCTGCCGGGCGACAGCTGGCCCTGCAGCCCGCTGCTCTGCGCGGCCGTCAGGCCGGTCACGACCAGCGGGAATCCCCAGGACAGCCGGATCTGGCCGGGATCCACGCGGCCCTGCAGCGCGAGCACCTCGCGCGGTCCCACGAACATCGCGCCCAGCCAGTACGCCGGCGACCTGAGCGGCACGTACCTGGTGGGTGCGCGCGCTGCGGGGTCGACCGCCCAGAACGCCGAGCCCGGCCTGGCCGGCGCAATGATCCCGGTCACCACCAGGGTCAGCGACGGAGCCAGCCGCAGCCGCGAGCCGACCGTCACGCCGAACCGCCGCGCCGTCGCGGTCGTGACGGCGACCTGGAATTCATGGCCGCGGCTGACCGTCGGCAGCGAGCCGGTGATGTGCTTGGCGTAGTGCGGAAGCGCATCCCGGTAGGCCAGCTCGAGCTGCGGCGGCGTGCTGCCGTCCCAGGCGCGGCGGCCGCCGGCCAGCACCGGCGAGTAGCCGGTCGTCAGGCCGGCCCAGTCCGTGGCGGCCGGCGCCAGCGGCAGCCGCTGGGAGAGGTTGCCGCGCAGCTGCATGCGGTAAGAGCCGAGCTGGGCGGCCGGAAGCGGGGCGCCGTCGCCGATCCCAAAGTCGTCGAAGCCAGCGCCGCCGAGCACCGCCTTGTCCGGCGCCGGCACCATCCTCAGGCCCGCGCGCAGCGCGCTGGTCGGAACGGTCTGGCTGGCGCGCGCCCCGGCCACCGCGACGAAAACGCTCGCGAGCACCAGCACCGCGAGGCTGACCCCGGCCGCCGCCCCGGTGCCGGTGACCGCCATCCAGCCGGCTCTGACCCGGCCCGCCAGGGCGCTCACGTGGCCTCCGCGGCGCGCAGCTCGGCGGCGGGGTCGCGGCGGCGGGCCAGGACGATCGCGGCGATCACCACCGGCGTCACGACCACCGCCACGGCGATCAGCGCGGCCCAGCCCAGCGGCACTTCGACCAGCACGCCCGGCACCGGGGCGGTGGCCGACGCGGTGAGCGTGATCGCGGGGATGATCAGGTGCGCCAGCCCGATCCCGACGCCGAGCCCGGCCAGCACCGCCGGTACGGTCAGCATCAGCTCTTCCAGGCACAGCCCGCACACCTGGGCCCGCGGCGAGTAGCCGAGCGCGGCCAGCAGGGCGCTCTGCGAGCGGCGGGCCCGGACGCTGGCGGCGACGCCGACCGAGAAGCCGAGCCCGGCGAGCACCGCGGCCGCGGCGGCGATGGCGAGCCCCTCCAGCAGCGGCGCCGCGCTGAGCGAGTTGCTGACCAGGCTGCTCTGGAGGCTGGCCCGGTCGGTCACCGTCGACCCGGCGGCCAGGCCGGGCGGCACGGTGCCGTCGGCGGTCCGCAGCCACCACTGGCTGACCGGCAGCGGCGGGCCTGCGCGGCTGACCAGCAGATCCTGCACCGCGCCCTGGTCCACGATGACCGCGCTGGTGACGGTCGGGAACGCGGCGACGACGGCGGCGATCCTGACGGGCACCTGCATGCCGGCGATGCTGATGTCGATCACCGTGCCGGGGTGCAGGTGGTTGCTGCTCAGGAACTGGCGGGTGGCGATGCCGGGGACCACCGGATCCGGCGGGTGCACGGCGAGCGTGAGAAGGCCGGTGAACGAGCCCGGCGGGGTGTAGTACAGCTGGCCGGGGTCAGGGCCGAAGCCGGGGTAGAAGCTGAGACGCTGCCCGCCGCCGGCGGTCTGCCGCCCGGCGACCGACGGCGGCTGGGCGCCCGCGTTGCGGCCGTTGATCGTCACGCCGCTGAGGCGAGCCAGGCTCGGCGCCGAGCCATCCGCGCCCCAGTCACCCAGGGCCGCGCCTGGCGCGAACGGCGCCGCGAACCGGCCGGTCGCCGAGTTAGCCTCGGCGACGCTGGCCAGCGTGAGCGTGTCCCGGTGCAGCGCGGCGCTGGTGAGCTGGCGTTTGCTGGGGTAGTGCGGCAGGCCGTAGGTCAGTGACAGGCCGATCAGGCGCAGTGGGTAGCTGGCCCGGCCAGGCGGCGCCAGCGAGGCGATCAGCGGATGGTCGCGGCCGTCGGCCGGGATGGTGCCCGCCGGGACCGTGTACACCGCGCCGCTGACGTCCTGGATCGAGGCGGTGGCGCTGACCCGGCCCAGCCGGCCCTGTCCGGCCCCGCCGCTGATGCTGGCCTCGATCGCGATCCGGGCCGGCCGGCCCGGAAGCGCCAGGCCGGGCCGGGGTGAGATGATCCGCCGCCATAGCTGGCGCGCGGGCAGCGGCGACAGGTCGGCGCGCAGCAGCACGGTGCGGGCGGCCTGAGGTGCGCCCACGGCCAGCAGCGTGCCGTGCAGCGCCGTCGGCTCGGCGGTGACCGGCATCGCGGTGGCGACTCCCGGCGCGTGGCTGATCGCGCCTGCCCGGCCGAGGGAGGCCGGCCGGGCCGTGGCGACGCGGACGTCGGCGCCCGCGGCGAACGCGGCCTGGTCCCGCGCCGAGCGCTGCCAGCTCTGGTACTGGGCCAGCGCCATGGTGCCGGTGGCCACGGCGAGCACGGCGAGCAGCACGGGGCCGCTCTGAGTGACCGTGCGCCTGCTGATCTGCCAGCTCGCCAGCGCCGCGCCCAGGTGCCTGCTGCGCGCGATCAGCCGCTCCATGGCCCTGGCCGCCAGCGGCAGCAGCCGGAGCAGGATCAGGCTGGCGGCGGCCAGCGCCAGCGCGGGCGCAGCGGTGAGCACCGGGTCGATGCCGAGCCCGCCGGCGGGCAGGTGCGCGACCGCCGAATAGGTGCGCAGCTCCCGCACGGCGATCAGCGCCAGCACGATGATGGCGATGTCGGCGCCGGAGCGCGCGATGCCCGTGATTGCCGCCGGCCGGCCCCGCCCCGCCGCGCTGGCGACCGGCGTGGCGGGGCGCAGCGCCGGCCACAGAGTGATCGCCAGGCACAACGTGAGCACGAGCGCGACCGCCAGCCAGGCGCTGCCGGGGAAGCCCGCCAGCCGCAGCCGGGCGTCGCGCAGCGACCCGGCTCCGGCCAGCAGGCTGGCCAGCCTGGTGCCGGCCAGCGCGCCGGCCGCCGCGCCGAGCCCGCCGACCACGGCGATCTCGGCCATGGTGATCCTGGCCAGCTGCCAGCCGGCCGCGCCGCGCGAGCCGAGCAGCGCGGTCTCTACGCCGCGGTGGCTGGTCAGCAGCCGGCCGGCCAGCACGAGCGCCGCGGCGGCGAGCAGCAGGAGCTGGAGCGCGCTGATGGCGAGCATCGACCTGGCCACCGCGAGGCTACGGGTCAGGCCGTCGAGGAGACGGGACAGCCCGCCGGTCACCTGGAGCCCGCCGAGCCGGGCGGTGCCCTGGAGATAGCCGGCCGCTCTGGTGATCCGCGACGCCAGGCCGGGGATCTGGCTGGCCTGGATCCGCCGGGCGTCCAGGGCTGCGGCCCAGGACGCGGCGCCGACCACCAGGGCAGGCCGCCTGCCGCTGAACGCGGCCGGGCTGACGATCAGCGGACCGTAGGTGATGTAGCCCCGGGAGACGCTCGCCCCGGACCGGCCGACGATGTCCAGGCCCCAGTAGGGCGAGCCGGGGTCGCGCCGCGCGAACGTGCCGCTGACCTGGATCCGCACCTGGTTGCCGTTGTTCCGGTCCGACACCGAGAGGATGTCGCCCACCGACGCGCCGAGCTGGGTGGTGACGGACGCGGGCAGCGCCGCCTGCACCGGGCGGCCGGGCCGCGGCGGGCCGGGCCAGGCGCCAGAGACCAGCCGCGCGTGCGCGGTGAGCTGGCCGGGTGCGCCGGCCTCGAGGAGCCGGACGACCCGGCTGCCGGCCGCGCTGGGCAGCACGAGCGGATCAGACCACAGCGCACTGTTCAGCCGGTAGGGCACCGCGCCGAACGCGCCGCGGATGGCGGCGCCGACGGCGGGCATGTCGGCCCTGGCCACCGTGGCGCTGACGGGCCCGGAGACGGCCATGCCGGTCTGCGCGGACGACGCTAGCTGGCGGCGGGCGGCCTGCGGCAGCACCTGGGCGTTGAAGGTGGCGAGCGCAGCCAGCAGCGCGGCGGCGATGAAGACCGTCAGCATCAGGCTGGCGAGCAGCGGCCATGCCGAGGCAATGCGGCGCAGCAGGAACGGCGTTCGCAGTCCGGGCATGAGCGTAGCTCCCTCTGCCAGGAGGCTACGTTGGCTGCTCTATCTCGGCATCCCTATAATCACCGGACGCCTTCCGGGAAAGGCCAACTTGTCAGCAATTTGTCATCAAGTGCGATTGTGAACGTCCGGAACTGGTAACACCGTAAGGCAGATAATGGCACATCACCTGCGGAAACGTCGATTCAGGCTAAGCTGACCAGCAGCGAAGACAAGATTTTGGCCTGCTGACACGGAAGAGGTCACAATTTCAAATGACCGGCGCGTCGGCGTCGTGTTCGGCGTGGTCGATGACCGCCCGGGGTCGTCTCCCCGGGCGTCGGCACGGCGCACCCGCAGCG
>Ga0157379_10005491_pt1 | contig 10885 bp, 10 predicted proteins | sample S25metaG_FD_121802 | JGI IMG/M metagenome (GOLD analysis project Ga0157379, IMG submission 121802) | Switchgrass rhizosphere microbial communities from Kellogg Biological Station, Michigan, USA - S2-5 metaG | ecosystem: Host-associated > Plants > Roots > Rhizosphere > Soil | place: USA... | reverse complement strand
TACTCTGACTCCAAGTCGGCTGTTCAAACTTTTAATAGAGTTTAGTCACAAGTAGAATAATTCGGCATTCCAACATGGGTATATCAGCATTGGAGGCTGCAATACATAACATAGTGAGAAGTTGCGGGTGATATACAATGAGCATGAATTGGAAAATAACGATGAAGCCGAGGAAAATATAAAGTCGTCCTCCCTAGACCGAACAACTGATCACGCTCGGGCGATAACAGCCTCGTCTTCTTGGGATGATTCCACAATGACTGAAAGATCTACAGCATTGCGAATATATGCCTGTCTCTTCAACATAAAATCCGCCCTAACAGTAGCATGCAAAGCCAGTCGACGGCGTTCACTTCTTTCGACCTTCGCTTTGATAGATGATGGTACCCTTTCTGGAGGTAAAGCGCGAACTAATTTGGCCCGTATCTCCTGTTGTCTCCGCTTTGCTCGAGCGCGACGCTGTCGTTCCGACTCCAAAAGTCCGGGCGATAATTGTTCGCCCACGTCTTGAGGAGCGCTCTGGAGCGTGGGCCCGCCAGACACAACAGAAGCGGGCGGGAGGCCCAGAGCAGATGGGAGACGATCTTCGACGGAGGGATTTTTCGGTTCATGATTCTCCGAGCCTTCTGCTGCCAGATATTCCTTCAATAGACCATGACTAGATGGCGACGATATACTAGAGCTGCGGCCAGAGGAAACCTTCTGTTTCTTCTTTCGACGCAATACTTTATCCGAAGATTTTTGTTTGAGAATTTTCTCTAAATCCAACATGGGAGGACAATCTATCTGAGGGGTCTTTAATACGGCGGCAGGCGAGTGAGACGATCTAGATGCCGTCTGCCGCTGAACCTGCGAGGTATATTGGTAGTGGGAAGGAGGAGGACTAAGCGAAGGTGAGGCAAAGTCGAACCTTGGCGAACTGCCATAGAACAATTTAGAATTATGCATCGGCGTCGAAACAACAAGAAGGCGAGGAGGGCCAAGTTGGTGCGTATTTTCGAAAAGATCCGGAGATGATGGGAAGACTGTCAGGGTTTTTCTCTTCTTGGCACCAAAATTCGGGTGAAGTGGAGAAGCTATTGGGAACAATAGACTGCTTCGAGCACTTTTGGAAGATGCCACCGAAGTGCGACTATGTCGAACGGAAGGCGATGCGATAGATACCCTGGAAAGTCTTGAATAGACAGGAGAGGAAGAGGACGACGGCACAAAATGTTTTTGAGCATTATTTTGCAGTGGCGGATTTGTTTCCCGTGGTGGTGTGGCAAATGGGGTTTGCAATATCCCAACGAACTGCTTTGGTGGAGACGGAGTGAGGGTTTGATGGCTTCTTGTAGGCGAGTCACGTATGGACGAAGGGGCAAAGAAATATTCCGCTGCCTTGCCTCTAGCATCAGCTTCTTCCTCACCGTCGCTGTCGCTGTCGTACAACCCAGGACCTTTGCTCCGACCGACGTGTTCCAAAAGAGATGTCCGCCCACGGGCTCCAAGGAACATAGTCATTTGAGCCACTGTACGTTCTTCGCGTGTAAGAGATTCGATGCTAGAGCCCTTCTCCATCTTTCGCGTCCATTGGTTCGCCAAGTCTTCTGCGCCTTCTCCAACGAGATTATCAACTTCTACCCCAGTTTCGATGGCGTCCAGGTTATCGCATGGGAATACATAGTCGAGAAAGTCAATCTGAACGTTAGCCACCCGCATATTGGCTCGAATGGCGATTTCGCCTCCGGGAACCATGCAATCAGCAAACATTCGAGGCATGCAAGCCCAGTCGAAGTTGCCTAACTGAGGATTTAGTGTATTTGGGACAACCATTTTTGGACGAAACAGTTTCACAAAAGCCTGTAACTCAGGGAGGGTTGAATGACGAGATAAAGGACATAACTATATTGACAAATTATTATGGTGGAAATAATGTCGAGGATGGCCCACTTACGAGATTGGTAACAGAATCTCCATGCTCAAGTATCTCAGTAGTCTGACGATAGTAAAGGTCCCATTTCACCTTGCTCAAAGTAACTGGATTAATATAAACTACACCTGAGGTACCCTCTGTAACATGTTCACATCGGTTCCAACGCTCACAAGCGTGAAACCTAGTGGAAGTCGCATCTGTGGTAAGCAGGCTACGCAACAATGGATCAGATGTTCCCATGTAAATCATGTATTTATATCGATCCACGTGAATCTACACGGCTTGTTAAAGGGCCATCATGTATGTCAAAGCAAGAATACATGCCTTGCTGTTAAAAGCTCGCCCAACAGCTTTCAAAATGTCTTCATAACCCCATGTCCAAGAATTTATGAAAAAGCGCGTTAGCGGGGGAAATTTTGACACAAGTTTAACAAGCCCATCACAGGCCTCCTCCTATACTCGTTTTAGGAACTTTCAGAGATTAAAGATGATTCCTACTAACCTTGCCAGGAATTTCATGATGAGATAGTAAGCATGCTGTATCCAGGTGGATAGCATCCAATATTCGGAGGGGCTTCTCATATTGCGATAGTGATTCATGAGGGAATGACATTGAAGGTGGGATATATTTCTGGAGGCAAGGATTCCGTGACACAGCTTCCAAGAATTTTGGTTCGGCGCGTACATCGCCGGTGTGTAGAATGTTTCCAAGGGGACCTTCTACGAGAAACCTACGGAGTAAAATGTCAAAAGGATTTGCGGCAGGTTCGATTGCGGCACTCACATCACAGCTCCAGGACAGTGGTTGGCGTCGATCAGGGTGATGGTAACAGTAATATCATCAGACAGTTCGTGTTCAGTTGGAGTGTTCAATGCGAGTGTTTGCTGCACCTTTATCAGCCCATGAAATGATACTTAGGGTCCGGAGAATACTCACCAATAGATCTCTGGTCATTCTTTCTCGTACGCCACTCAGAGTCCCGACGGAAGATAAGGGATCAATCTTAAGATGAGAAAAAGGCCGAACCCTCTCGGTCTTAGAGCCCCTGTCAAATGCGATTCTGTCCGAAGCAGCCTCATAGTTCAGAAGCATATGTTTTGAGTCCGTGGAACAGATTACACGGGATCCGAAAGACCTCGCGTTTAATCCATTAACATGATCTGAGTGAGTATGTGAGAGTAAGTACAAAGCTGGTGGCTCGTACGCCGGATCTCTTGGAGTTGTGAAATCGTCGACCCGAATTCGATAAGATCCGAGGTAAGAAAAATGAGGAGCTCCTGGAGGCATCTTGGGTTTAGCTTGAGGAATTTATATACACGATGAAATTGACAATAGTTTCGAGATTTGTTTGAAGAACCTTCACATAGTTTTTGTCGATGATACGGTACCGAACCAAGGCGCGTTAGGACGCGTCGTATTTTAAACTCCGCGTTAGGGCTTTAATTCCAACCACAGCTTCTGTCTTCACCTTGACATTTAAGGGTCATTCTCCTAGCTTTATCTTTGCTATCTGCATTGCTTTCTCCACTAACAATGATAATGTAAAGCTACAAGGACTTCCTTCCACCATCACCGGTAATTTTACTCGCTGGCATGAATCACCGCCAGCTGCCATCTTGTCACCACGCTAATCTGCTTACTATCGTGGGCCACTATCTGCTGGATACAACAGATTGCAATATTTATTACTTCTAATGGAGCTGGGTGATCACTCTATCATTGAGGGCGGTGATCTTGCTTCTGTTTGGCCACAAGATTTTCCTGTTGGGGCCCATCATCCTGCAGATCCCCCAAGGATCGTATGTATGAAGCTGCACTATGGAACCAGGTGAGCTGCCCCTCCCCACGTTAATCCTTATCCATTAATTTATTCACTTGTTTCCCAAACTCAAAACGTTCGACCGGCGTTGTTAACCTCCTTTTTTCCTGCTGATACGCGTTTTTGTCTGGTTGACTTCTTCCACCTCCTCGGCCAGCACTTGCCGCATATGTCATAACGCTTTAACCGACCACTAAATCAAGTTTTACTGATGTGCACATCTACAAACTGTTCAACGTCAAGACGAGATTACGTTCTCGGGAATGCAGGCACAAAATAGATCCGGATTTTTCGACTATTTAAGATTGGCACTTTCTCTCTCTCATTTTCCTTCATCTTCTGAGCAAGTCTCACTACACTTATCATATACGTACTCCCTGCGTAATCCCATCGCACCTCACGTCCACTCTCAGTCTCTCCTTGCACTAAGCACCCAACTACACATTTCGCCATGTCTTCTCAACAACCCTACCAAAACAACCAACAATACCAAAACAACCAACCATACCAAAACAACCAAGTTGGTGGACCCCCAAAAAACATGTCCAACGATGATCTGTTGATGTATGTCGTCTGTTTGTGAGTAATATTCTACCCCTATCTTCTTTTTGTTTACCTAACGGACCATCAAGCTTCTGCCCACCATTGGCCGTCTTCTGGCGTGCGTTTCTTTATGTTATCTCGATAGGATCTATCTGAATTTATTTCATAATATAGTGAAGAACGGATGCGAAACGGAGACCATCATCACTGTCGTTCTATGGTGTCTCTTCTGGTTCCCCGGTTTCATCTATGCACTGTTAGTACTTAAACGATCACAGCTTCTGTCTGTCAATTAACCACTTGCATCCCCTACAGTATCCAAGTCATGAATGCCCACAAAGAGCGAGATGCTCAACAAAACCAGATGCAGCAAAATGGGATGGTCTAAGCTGAGCTAGACCTCCTTTCAAGACGCCGTCGAACTTATAATTCTTGCGGGATTTCTCACTGGTGGAGTTGTATTTACTGTATATTAATTGGTCTTGGATGACTCTCCTGCTCCGGGCATTTATTTTATTAATATACCCTGCATGGCTAAATCTGTCGAGATATCCAAACGTCTAAGTCAATAGTTGAAGTCAATTTCTGTATTTGATAAACTTGGTTGACTTCCGAGGCGAGTTGGGGAAACTGTTGCAAATGTAAGGGATGTTATACTGAGAAGAAAGAAAAAACCTGTAGCGAATAGATGATTGAAGTTCTCTGAAACGTATGTATTACTTTTTCTGGTGAATATACCGAATTGACTATTTTAGCCAAGTCACGTTTCATGGGCGCCTGCGTATTTCTGTGCTTTCCAAACCAAGGAAGCGAACGAGCAGACGTTTCTGTGGTATCCTCCTATCCATTCCTCGACCAGGAAACTCCTCTACCACCAGTTTATGAGGATTACCTATTCAACCTGTTGTTCACACAGCCCCCAACCATTGTAAGGCCTCGGTTCTTACTGCTTTTCTTTCCTCTCATCTTGTTCCAGATCCAGGAAAATTTACTTATAATCTAATTCTATAATGGAAGTAGAAGAACGTAAATCACTCACATCTTCTTCGCTACTTCAAAGGCTCACATCAATACCAGGAAATGCAATTCTACAAGAAATTGCGTCCCTACGAAACCACTTATCGCGCGAAGAGGCTGAAGAGTCCAAGGTCCTCGAAGAGTTAAAACGAGTGCAAGGCAGGATAGAGATCCTTCGGAAACAAAAGGCCGCATTAGAGTCGAAGATTGCCACAATCTGGACCTTACCAGTCGAGCTTTTATCTTACATATTTGAGATTGGCGCAGAGCTTGACATAGAGGATGAGGAGAACGAGGAGAAGAAGAAGAAGAAAGGGAAAGAGAATTCCGGTTCAGAATTTGATTCTGATTCTGACAAACCGCCACCCACTCCTTTTGTGATACTTGTCTCCCATGTTTGTAGCACCTTCCGGAATGTCGCCCTCCGTACGAGCAGCCTATGGACGACTATCATCCTTTCGCACCTTCGTGACGAGCAGATGGAGCGTGCCCGTGCGTTTGTAGAACGCTCTGGTACATCACCGCTCACCATATTCTACGAGGAGGAGGATGGTTCTGATGAATTGCGCGACACCCTGATGGACCTGCTGCACCCCCACATATCGAGACTCAAGGCATTCTCTATACGGCTTTCGTCTTTCAGATCTATACACCGCATTATGCTGCACCTGGACAAACCCGCGCCGTTACTGGAATACCTCGAGCTCAACGAAAGGGATTATGACACAGGATTCGATGAATTTGAAGCATTCGAGCACCCGGAATTAGCTGAACCGCTGACGGTCTTCTCTGGACATATGCCGAAACTAAAAGAGCTGATATTAGATGGGGTGCACGTCGCTTGGCCTAACTGCAACTTCCACGACCTGCGGGAGTTGGTATTAGGTTATCATACCAGAGACGTCCGGCCCACCTATGAAGACTTCAAGGCCATTATTGACGGCTCACCTGATCTCAAATGTTTGACTTTACGAGGATCAGGACCCATCTTACCAGAAGAAGCCGATGTCGTAGCCTGCTACCCACCTCTCGAAATGGAACGCTTAGAGAGCCTGGACATCGCAGATATCGCTTCTGAATACTTAACACCATTAATATTACTGCTGCGAGCACCAAACCTTCGATCCCTCTCACTCATCAAGCTAAACACGAATGACTACACAACATTCTTACTCACTCTCGCTGACCCTCCTGTCCTCTATCCAAACGTCACAGAACTCAAACTGCTAGGCATCGACGGCAACACCTCCGCATTCACGAAGCTCTTCCGCGCATATCCAAACCTCAAGAAATTATCCTTGTACATTGAGCACGAAAACGAACGATGGCTAACTTGCATTGCGCCTGAAGACGGATCGGAAGTCCCATGTCAAAAGCTCGAGATGCTTAGGTGTTTCCGAGCGCCCCTGCACGATGTGCACGCTGCGCTGACGAGGCGTCAAGCAGCGGGGTGTCCCATACCGAAAGTTGAGATGGACCACTCGACTGCAGGGTGGGGTAACGATGATGTTATGGATTGGATTAAGCAGAATACAGACCTCGAAATTATTTCAGAGCCGTCTGAAAATGGCTTGTACGAGGATGATGAGGATGAAGAGTCAGAATGGGGATCTGATGGGGGGATGCATGGTCTTGGACCTTGGTTTCTAGACGGAGGGGGTTTTTCGGACGAGGATGAGGATGAAGACGAAGACGAGGAAGAGGATGCCTGGATAGACGAAGACAGCTCTGGAAGTAGTGATATGGAGGTGGATGATGGGTCGAGTGACGAGTCAGGTAGTGACGATGGCGATTAGTAGAGTGCATTTTGACGAGGGGTTGGGTTGTACATCTGTATTCATTTGCACACAATATTTCACACTCTTCACCACATGGTCCAACTAGTACATGTTAATACAGAGCAGACATAAGTATACACAAATTACCCGGATCTAACAAAATAAAGAGACTATCGATCTCCACCCACAGTCCCCATCGCACTACGCACAAATGGATTACCCGCCAGACCACCGAAAGGTGTTCCTAGCGGTCCAGAAAATGCCCCTCCCAACCCAGCTGATGTCATTCCGTTTGACAAGCCGGGAGGACCTTGCATGCCTGGCGTTTGGATTTGCACTTGCTGTTGTTGCTGTTGTCGTGGTGTGCTAATCGCTGGACCTCGATCTCGTTCTGCTGCTGTTGCTGCACCGATGCGGTCTGAGTCTTGAACAAGGCTGCCATTGACATATGATGAGCCTAGGCCGTATAGGGTGCCGTTGAACTGCTCATCATCGATTTTGTCATGGAAGTAGATCTCTCGCATTTTAAAAAACGTGCTGGAGGTAAGGAGGGAATCTGAACCAGCTTGGGAGGACCCTAATCGCATGACCTGTGTGGAACGAATTGTCAAATATAGTTCTGAGTGTTGAAAGAAGGAGAAAGGTAGAACGAACATCACGTACACCGAGGTCATCGGCAACATCCAACAGCCCTCCTTTCAGAGGTTTACACGCTCGCATGATGAACTTAACGTCGTATATGGAGGGAAACCACAGGTGTAGCATGTCAAAGAAATCCTTCTCGTCGCCGGGTAACGGTTCATCTGTAAGGAGCTTTACTAGGTATCCGAAGTCATAACCGCTGTAATGGACCCGTCAGACAACGGTGGTGCAAGTCCGAGCACAGAACATACCTGTGAAATGATATCCACTTCGTTGTATCTGACAAAACGAGTCCTGAGGTTATCAATAGTTCCGCAAATTCATTTGGGAATATTCCATATTCTTCGTGCCGTTGAAAGTCGATGCCAGACTTTTGTAGTAGATCGAGTGAGTCTGGCGCGTACATGTCTTCACTGTGAACAACTTCAGCAGGGATTAGACCCATGAAGAAGCATAACATACCCCAAGCTAAAGTGAAAGTTGAATTGCCATGTAGAGTTGTCTTGAGGAAAGTTTCCATCATCATCCGCCAATGTAATTCCGATCTGAATGAGCTTGAGCAGCTCAACATTACACCTCATTGTCTGATAATGGTAGTCCGACGATGTTTTGAAGGATCCAATAGGTCGTGCTACAACACCAGGGAACTCTGTGTCCTATTGCGCTCTGCTTCAGACCTCCTGCAGCCGAACACACAGCTCCACGAACATACCATGGCCACGTACGGATATCTGTCGATGAGACTTCGAATATTCCGCATCTCAACTTCGAGATTATTCGCCCATACATCTCGGATCATGCTTGACTATGCAAGCTCGTGTCTTGTGAATGAATTGCTTCTTGTCCTAAACGTTCTGGAGTCTGCAGAGGAGAGTACCTATAGCGGAGTTTCAACGCCTAACCCAGAATGACTCAGCAACTTTCGATCTCTACCTCTCCGTTCGGGCAGCATATCTCCTACAATTTCTAAAAGTTGGTACCAAATGGGTACGTGATATCTACGTTTAGGTTCTCTGACTGTCGGGTAAGTAGATATCTTTTCAATAAATGGAGTTTCTGAAATTCGAACAAAGACTTTTCTGTGCTGATCTGTGCTGGCTCAACGTATATTAACCACTACGAACTTCCTACGAAATCGCGGCATACCAACAGGCGTATAGCACCCAAAGAAAGTGGATCGTGAGTGACAAGCTGCAGAGTCAAACGGCATCTGCATAGATTTACTCTACAAGATCGCCGGTTGGACTGAGGTATGTTATTTGGAAGAAGACTAATAAAGGGTGCAATATTCCTAGGTGCAACGGCAAGTTTATTTGAGACTGACTGGAAACTTTATACACAGGAGACGAACCGAAACTACAAAGACGAGGGGAAATGAATCAAGGAGGGTGTGGTGAGTTAGTGATACAAGAAAAGTAACGAACGTGGCAGTGACTCATAAAGGACGGCGAATATACAGATACGTAAGAAAGAGATAGAAATTGAAGCCAGTGATTCCACTTGTATGCAATACAGCGGGAGGACTTGTCGACGACGCTCTACAAGCCCGAAGTCTTGCGGAAATCCTGGATTGCCTGGAAGACTTCCCAGGCATCCGCATTGCTGGGGGGGAGCGTCATGCTGGGGTGTGGGAGTTTGGGGCTATCATCAATCAAGGGTGACAACGAACTGGACCCAATCGACGACGTAGGTTGTCGATTTGTTTGCGCGGACTTGGCAAGCTTCTTAAACTTGTCCGAGAGTCCACGAAACGATTTTAGCTTATAAGCCATTTGGGTCCTGGTTGTTGGTTTGGGGGTAACTCCGACATCCTCGTTTTCAAGCGAAGGGAAGATTCTGAGCACTCGTTGTCCGTCGAGTATGTCAGAACCTTCGTGACCTTCCCGGGCTTCTTCCCGTTCCTCAGGTAATGCTATAGAAAATAAGCTCATTAACAGAAAATATCGCAAATCAGGAAGTATAACACACCAGGAATATTCTTTCCCAAATTGATCTGGAGCTCCCTCGGAAACTCCTCAGTCGGCACAAAGCTATCGCAACTCCAAGTTGTAGCAACAGATTCTGCGTTATCTTTTCTGTTTGCCATAATCTTTGCGCGACGAGTCGCCAAAAAACTTGGAACCGGTTTTCGCGAGTAACGATGACGAGGAGTCTCTGCGCCTGGGGGGACGTTCATCTGGAGCTCCGCAGGAAACTCCTCTGTATCTGCGAAGCTATCACAGCTCCAAGTTGTGGCCACGGACTCGACGGTTTTCCTGTTGACCACTAGCTTGGCGCTACGAGCCTCCAAAAAGCCGCGAATTATCGCTCCCGAAGCGTTGTTATGCGTAATGCGACGAGGGGCCTCATCAATTGCCTCGTCCGAAGACGAAGCAATGGAAGTCTGGTTTTCGCTTCTGACTAACTTGACGTGGGGCCTAGGAATTTTTCGGAGACGGAGAGCATCGATCTCGTTATCGGAAACGAAAGAGTCGCGGATAGGTGCGTCACCGTCATCTGAGATGTGCGAGCCATCATGAATGAGGAAAACAGGGGTGCTGCACTCAGACCATTTAGGAGAAGACTTGTCTTTGTACTCCGCGCCACCAATAACATCCAAGAGACAGTCGACAGTGAGTTCGTTATCCTCAGTTGCACTGAGCTTCTCCAGCCTCTTCGATAGTTCCGTATAGAGGGGATCCTCTGCAGCTCCATCAAGGGTGCTATAGTTATCGTCCGAGCTATGGAGATCGGAAAGTCTGTTCTCCAACGTGAGTAGCGTCACTAGCCTCCCGCACGTCTTCGAACAGAAATTGGAACCTTCTTCTGCCTCTTTGCCGCAGAAACAGGTTGAAAGCCCTTCTTCGGGATCTTTGGATGTATCGCTGCCCCAGAAGCCACTCTCTCGATGCCTCAATGCTGGGGGAGGCGCGTCCGAGGGTGTTGAGGATGGTGGACGAGAGTCGAAGTCAACGAAGGAGATGCGACCTTCCTGCAGGTTCATAGCACGGGGAGGGGTGTCGGACGCGTCTGACTGATATGCCATAGAAGGCGTACAGGCTTCGTTGTCGCCGCGATCTGCCAAATCGTTGACAGCGCGATATCGGCGAAGAGTGTAGTCCCAAGTAAACCTAGAGGAAGGTGCGTCCGACGCGTCTGATGGATCTGTTACAGAGGGTTCGAGCTCGCTG
>Ga0157379_10005490_pt1 | contig 10885 bp, 9 predicted proteins | sample S25metaG_FD_121802 | JGI IMG/M metagenome (GOLD analysis project Ga0157379, IMG submission 121802) | Switchgrass rhizosphere microbial communities from Kellogg Biological Station, Michigan, USA - S2-5 metaG | ecosystem: Host-associated > Plants > Roots > Rhizosphere > Soil | place: USA: Michigan... | reverse complement strand
CGTCGGCCATCATCTTGCGCGCGGCGGGCATCGCCGTGGCGGGAGCCGCAACCGGTGCCGCGGCTTGCGGTGCCGCAGTGGCCGGCGCTGGCGCTGCCGCGGGCGCCGCAGCCTTGGCCGCCGTCGGCGCGGGTGTCGCGGCGCCGGCGCCGGTCGCCTCCGTGTCGATGACGGCGATGACGTCGTTCGACGTGACCGTCGCGCCGTCGGGCTGCTTGATCTCGACCAGCACACCGTCGCTCGGCGCCGGCAGTTCCAGCACGACCTTGTCCGTCTCGACGTCGATCAGATTCTCGTCCCGCTTCACTGCATCGCCGGGCTTCTTGTGCCAGTTCACGAGCGTGGCCTCGGCCACGGACTCGGGCAGTTGCGGCACCTTTACTTCGATACGCATTGGAATGATTCCTGAATTGTTCGGGCCGTCACGGTGCTAGTGAGCGACGACCATTTCGCCCGACGCCAGCTTGGCCGCAAAGGCGTCTTCCAGCAGTTGCTTCTGCTCGGCATTGTGCTTGCTGCTATAGCCTACGGCCGTCGACGCTGAAATCGCGCGCCCGGCGTAGGCCAGCACCTGATTGTCCGGGATGTCGCCGCGCAGGTAGGCGCGCAAGCGATACCACGCGCCCTGGTTCTGCGGCTCTTCCTGCACCCAGACCACTTCCGTGGCATTGGCGTATTTCGCCACTTCGGCCTTGAAGTCCGCGTGCGGGAACGGGTACTGCTGCTCGATCCTGATGATCGCGATGTCGTCGATCTTCATTTCCCGGCGATACGAGAGCAACTCGTAGTAGACCTTGCCCGAGCACACGAGCACACGCCGCACGCTCTTCGCGGCGAGCTTGTCCACCTCGCCGATCACGTTCTGAAATCCGCCCGTGGCAAGGTCCTCGAGCGAGGACACCGCATCCTTGTGCCGAAGCAGGCTCTTCGGGCTCATCACGATCAGCGGTTTCCGGTATTTGCGGATGATCTGCCGCCGCAGCATGTGAAACACCTGTGCCGGCGTGGTAGGTACGCACACCTGCATGTTGTGCTGTGCACACAATTGCAGGAACCGCTCGGGACGCGCCGATGAGTGCTCCGGCCCCTGGCCTTCGAACCCGTGCGGCAGCAGCATGACCAGGCCGCAGATCCGCCCCCACTTGACTTCGCCGGCGCTGATGAACTGGTCGATGATCACCTGTGCGCCATTCACGAAATCCCCGAATTGCGCTTCCCAGATCACGAGGCGGGTGGGGTCCGACGTGGAGTAGCCGTACTCGAAGCCCACGACGGCCTGCTCGGTGAGCACCGAGTCGATGATCTCGAAACTGGCCTGCTTCGGGCTGACGTGCTGCAGCGGCACGAACGTGCCGTCGTCCCATTTTTCGCGGTTCTGGTCATGCAGCACCGCGTGGCGATGCGAAAACGTGCCGCGACCGACGTCTTCGCCGGAAAATCGCACCCCGTGCCCTTCGTCGAGAAGAGTTGCATAGGCGAGCGTCTCGCCCATGCCCCAGTCCAGCGGGAGTTCGCCCTCGCCCATCGCTCGCCGGTCCGCAATGACCTTTTCCACGCGTGAATGCAGCTTGAAGCCCGCGGGAATCATCGTCAGTTGCTGGGAAAGCGCGCGCAACTTCTTCACCGGCACGGCGGTATCCGCGGGATCGGTCCAGTGCCGGTTCTTGTACGGCGTCCAGTCGATCGTGAACGGCGGCTTGTAGTTCGCGATGATGGTCTTGTTGGTGTTCTGGCCACGGTCCATCGCCGCGCGATACGTGGCGATCATTGCGTCCGGCTCCTCGGGCGTGATCACGCCATCGGCGATCAGGCGGTCCGCGTACAGCTTGCGCGTCCCCATGTGCTGCGCGATCCTCTTGTACATCAGCGGCTGCGTCACCATCGGCTCGTCCGCCTCGTTGTGTCCCAGCCGGCGGAAGCAGACGAGGTCGATGAAGATGTCCTTGTGGAACTGCTGCCGGTATTCGAGCGCGATCTCAACGGCCAGCAGGCATGCCTCAGGATCGTCGCCGTTCACGTGCAGGATGGGCGCCTCGACCATTTTCGCGATGTCGGTGCAGTAGATCGTACCGCGGGTGTCGCGCGGGTCCGAGGTCGTGAACCCGATCTGGTTGTTGATCACGATATGGATGGTGCCGCCCGTGTAGAAACCCCGGGTTTGCGCCATGTTCAGGCATTCCTGGTTGACCCCCTGACCCGCGATCGCCGCATCGCCATGCAGCAGTACCGGCAGCACCTGGTCGCCTTTGGTGTCGCCACGCCGGAACTGACGCGCGCGCACGCTGCCTTCGACGACCGGATTGACGATTTCCAGGTGCGAGGGATTGAAAGCGAGCGTCAAATGCACGGGGCCGCCCGGCGTCGAGACGTCGGACGAGAAGCCCTGGTGGTACTTGACGTCGCCGGCGGGCAGGTCCTGCATCGTCTTGCCTTCGAATTCCGAAAACAGGTCGGCCGGAATCTTGCCCAGCGTGTTCACCAGCACGTTGAGCCGGCCGCGATGCGCCATGCCCAGCACGATTTCCTGCACGCCGGACGCGCCGGCTTTTTCGATGAGCCGGTCGAGCATCGGGATCATCGTCAAGCCGCCCTCGCCCGAGAAGCGCTTCTGGCCCACATACTTCGTGTGCAGGTAGCGCTCCAGCGTTTCCGCCGCGGTAAGGCGCTCCAGAATGTGGCGGCGCTCGTCCGGCGAATAGCTCGGCGTGGCGCGGATCGGCTCCAGCCGCTGCTGGAAGAAGCGTTTGGTCGCCGTATCCGAGATGTACATGTACTCGGTGCCGAGCGTGCGCGTGTACGTTTCCTTGAGCGCCGCGATGATGTCGGCCAGGCGCATCCGCGCCGGGCCGGCCTTGAACGAGCCGACGTCGAATTCGGTGGTCAGGTCCGCTTCGGTAAAGCCATAGGTACGCAGGTCGAGGTCGGGCAGGTATTGCGGCTCGTGCCGCTGCAGCGGGTCCAGATCGGCGTAAAACATTCCCAGCGTGCGGAATTTGCTGATGAGCCGCAGCACGAGCACCTGCTTGTGCATCGTCGCGGCATCGACCATGGCGCCCGCCACCTTGCGGTTGCGGGCAAGTTCGACGAAAGACGCGATGACCGGCGCATGCGCGACGTCGGCCGCCCCTTCTCTCAATTCATCGAAGTACGCCCGCCATTCCGGGCTCACCGCATTGGGGTCGGCGAGGTAGTGTTCGTACAGCTCTTCGATGAACGGGACGTTGGACCCGAACAGTGTGCTGCTCGCCTCGAATTCCTTCATGCTGCCCATTGCTTCGCCCTCATAGAACGGCCCGATAGATCCCAAAGATGGGGGTGGATCCCATCCGCGACAACTGCGCCGGCCGGCCGGTAACCCCCGGCTGGCCGCGTGGCTTCAGGTTCGCTGCGCGATTGGCGTGACGGTCCGCCGGGTGGCGCCGACGAAAAGCTGCCGCGGACGACCGATCTTGTACTCCGGATCCGCAATCATCTCGTTCAGTTGCGCGATCCAGCCGACGGTGCGCGCGCATGCGAAGATGGCCGTGAACAGCGGCACCGGAATGCCGATCGCCTTCTGCACGATGCCTGAGTAGAAGTCGACGTTCGGATACAGCTTGCGCTGCACGAAGTACTCATCCTCGAGCGCGATCTTCTCCAGCTTCATCGCCAGCTCGAACAGCGGATCGTCGTGCAGGCCGAGCGCGTTGAGCACTTCGTAACACGTCTCGCGCATCAGTTTGGCGCGCGGGTCGTAGTTCTTGTAGACGCGATGGCCGAACCCCATCAGCTTGACGTTGCTGTTCTTGTCCTTGACCTTGGCGATGAATTCGCCGACCTTGGCGACTCCACCCTGCGCCTGTATGTCGTAGAGCATGTTGAGCGCGGCTTCGTTGGCGCCGCCGTGTGCCGGACCCCACAGGCATGCCACGCCGGCGGCGATGGCAGCGAAGGGATTGGTGCCCGACGATGCGCACAGCCGAACCGTCGACGTCGATGCGTTCTGCTCGTGGTCGGCATGCAGGATGAAAATGCGGTCGAGTGCGCGCACCAGCACGTCGTTGACCTTGTACTCCTCGCACGGCGTCGCGAACATCATGCGCATGAAGTTGGCCGCATAGGCAAGGTCGTTGCGCGGATACATATAAGGCTGGCCAACCGAGTACTTGTAGGCCATCGCGACCAGCGTGGGCAGCTTGGCGATCAGCCGGATCGCTGAAATGTCGCGCTCGTGGGCATCATGCAGGTTCATCGAATCCGGATAGAACGCGGAAAGCGCACCCACAAGCCCGGTCAGCACCGCCATTGGGTGCGCATCCCGCCGAAACCCGCGCATGAAGAAATGCATCTGCTCGTTGACCATCGTGTGATTGGTCACGCGTGGGACAAACGCCGCCTTCTGTTCAGGCGTGGGCAGCTCGCCGTACAGGAGCAGATAGCAGGTCTCCATGAAATCGCAGCGGGTGGCCAGTTCCTCGATCGGATAGCCGCGGTACAGGAGTTCGCCCTTGTCGCCGTCGATGTAGGTAATCGCGGAATTGCAGGAGGCCGTCGACAGAAAGCCCGGATCGAACGTGAACTTTCCGGTCTTGCCGTACAGCGTGCGGATATCGATGACATCCGGTCCCACGGTCCCGGCCAGGACCGGGAACGTCACGGTGGGCGAACCGTCGGAGAAGTTGAGAGTGGCGGTGCGATCAGTCATTTCTGGGGCTCCCGGCCGTTGATCCAAATGAGAGGTTAGCTGAAGTAAAACGTCGGCGAATGACGTCGATCAAAAGAGGCTGCAGCTCCTGGCGTCGCATTTCATGCAGCGCGGAGTTGTTCGAGCAAGGGCCAGACCGAGGCGTCGTCCGGTTCCTGCCGTGCGGAAATCAGGTCCCACAAGTCGTTGTCGGAAAGATCGAGGAGCCGATCGAGCATCGCCACCTCGTCCTCGGTCAAGCGCGCGCCCCGGGCATCTAGGAAACGCGTCAGCACCAGGTCGTTCTCCAGCATGCCGCGCCGGCTGCGCCAGCGGATGCGGTTCAGGCGGTCCGGTTCTAGCATCGTCGGGTCAAACCGCGCGCTTCACCATGATGTCCTTGATCTTGCCGATGGCCTTGGTCGGGTTGAGGTTCTTGGGACAGACGTCGACGCAATTCATGATGCTGTGGCAGCGGAACAGCCGGTAGGGATCTTCGAGGTTGTCCAGGCGCGCGCTGGTGGACAGGTCGCGGCTGTCCGCAATGAAGCGATAGGCGGCGAGCAGGCCCGCGGGACCGACGAATTTGTCCGGGTTCCACCAGAACGACGGACACGCGGTCGAGCAGCACGCGCACAGGATGCATTCGTAGAGACCGTCGAGTTCCTCGCGATCCTCGGGCGACTGCAGGCGTTCCTTTTCCGGCGCGGGCGTGTCGTTGACCAGGTACGGCTTGATCGAGTGGTACTGCTTGAAGAACTGGCTCATGTCCACGATCAGGTCTCGGATCACCGGCAGGCCCGGAAGCGGGCGCAGTTCCACCGGCTCCTTGACGTCGTTCAGGTTGGTGATGCACTCAAGGCCGTTCTTGCCGTTGATGTTCATCGCGTCGGAGCCGCACACGCCTTCGCGGCAGCTCTTGCGGAACGACAGCGTGTCGTCCTGCTGGCGCAGCCGCATCAGCGCATCGAGCAGCATCCGGTCCGTGGGCTCCAGCGCGACGTCGTAGTCCTGGTAATGGGGAGCCGCATCCTGCTCGGGGTTGTAGCGGTAAATGCGAAATTTCATCCGGGCTCCGGTCAGTAGCTGCGGGCTTTCGGCGGGAACGCGTCCACCGACAGAGGTTTGAGATTGACCGGCTTGTAGTCGAGCCGGTTGCCGTCGCGGTACCACAGCGTGTGCTTCAGCCAATTGGCATCGTCGCGTTCGGGGTAGTCGCTGCGCGCCTGTGCGCCGCGCGATTCCTGCCGCGCCTCCGCCGAGACGACGGTGGCCTTGGCGACCTCGATCAGGTTGTCCAGCTCCAGCGCCTCGACGCGCGCCGTATTGAAAACGCGGCTCTTGTCGGTAATCGACGTGCGCGCCACGCGCTGTTGGATTTCCATCACCTTGGCCACACCTTCGCCCAGCAGCTGCTGATTGCGATAGACGCCGCAGTGATGCGTCATGACGCGGCGCAGCTGTTGCGCTACTTCCGGGACCGATTCGCCGGACGTAGCGCCATCGATGCGCGCGAGGCGCGAACGCGACAGGTCTCCGGCATCCGCGGGCAGGCTGCGCTGGCCCCGCGCCCGCAGGTTCTGGTCGACGATGAAGTTGCCGCACGCGCGTCCGAATACCAGCAGGTCGAGAAGCGAATTCGTGCCGAGGCGGTTGGCGCCATGCACGGACACGCAGGCGCATTCGCCGACGGCATACAAGCCCTCGACCACCGAATTCGGGTTGCCGGCCTTGGGCGCGACGACCTGGCCATGCACGTTGGTCGGCACGCCGCCCATCTGATAGTGAATGGTCGGCACGACCGGGATGGGCTCCTTGATCGGATCGACGTTGGCGAACTTGATCGCGATCTCGCGGATCGAGGGCAAGCGCTTCAGGATCACGTCCGGGCCCAGATGATCGAGCTTCAGAAGCACGTGATCCTTCTCCGGGCCGCATCCGCGGCCCTCCTTGATCTCCTGGTCCATGGCCCGCGACACGACGTCGCGCGAGGCCAGGTCCTTTGCATTCGGCGCGTATCGTTCCATGAAGCGTTCGCCGGCACTGTTGAGCAGAATTCCGCCCTCGCCGCGCACGCCCTCGGTGATCAGCACGCCGGCGCCCGCGACGCCGGTCGGATGGAACTGCCAGAATTCCAGATCCTCCAGCGGGATGCCGGCGCGTGCCGCCATGCCGAGGCCGTCGCCGGTGTTGATGAATGCGTTGGTGGAGGCCGCGAAGATTCGCCCAGCGCCGCCGGTGGCCAGCACCGTCGCCTTCGCGTGCAGGATCATTACCGCGCCAGTCTCCATTTCGTAGGCGACCACACCGACGACGTCGCCTTCGGCGTCGCGCACCAGGTCGAGCGCCATCCACTCGACGAAGAATTGGGTGTTCGCGCGCACGTTGCGCTGGTAGAGCGTGTGCAGCATCGCATGGCCGGTACGGTCTGCCGCGGCGCATGCACGCTGCACCGGCGTCTCGCCGAAATTGGCCATGTGCCCGCCGAATGGGCGCTGGTAGATCGTGCCGTCGGGATTGCGGTCGAACGGCATGCCGAAGTGTTCCAGCTCATACACGACCTGCGGCGCCATCTTGCACATGTATTCGATCGCGTCCTGGTGGCCCAGCCAGTCGGAACCCTTGATCGTGTCATACATGTGCCAGTGCCAGTTGTCCGCGGCCATGTTGCCGAGCGATGCGCCGATGCCGCCCTGCGCCGCGACGGTGTGCGAGCGTGTGGGAAACACCTTGGACAGGACGGCGACGCGCAAGCCGGCTTCGCTGAGTTGCAGCGATGCGCGCATCCCTGCGCCTCCGGCACCGATGATGATCGCGTCGAATTTCTGGACTGGCAGGGAGCTCATGGTCGCCGTCCGCCCCTCATTTGCCGCCCCTCATTTTCCACCCCACAACACCTGGATCGTCCAGCCGGCATACCCGACCAGCACGCCGATCACCAGGACCTGCAGCGTGAGACGGACATAAGCCGGCTTCACATAATCCATCAGGATGTTGCGCACGCCGACCCACGCGTGCCAGAGCAGGGCCACCATGAACACGAACGTTGCGATGCGAAAGGCGTCGTTTCCGAAGACAGACTTCCACGCCGCGTAGTCGAGGCCGCCGAACCACAGCAGCAGGCCCAGCAGAAGCACGGTGTAGACCGCCATCACCACTGCGGTCACCCGTTGCGCCAGCCAGTCGCGCCATCCGTAATGCGCGCCGACGACGATGCGATGCGGCGTCACCACAGGCGCACCGCGATGGCGATCGTGATGACGACGCTCAATACCAACGTGAGCGCGGCCGATCGGCGCGCGCCACCTAGCTCCACCCCGACATGCGCGTCCATCAGCAGGTGACGGATTCCGGCCAGCAGGTGGTGGATGAACGCCCAGGCGAGGACGATGACGACGAGCTTGGGAAAAGGGGCGTCAAGGTTGACGCGCATTTGCGCCCAGGCTTCCTGCGACACAAGGGCGTTCTGCACGGCGCACAGGGCGAGCGGAATGCCTATGGCGAAAAGGAGTGCGCCGCTCGCCCGGTGCAAAATGGAAACGACCGCGGGCAGCGGCATGCGAATCGCGAACAGGTTCAGGTAGACCGGGCGCGGCTTTGCGACGGGACGGTCGATAGCGGCCATCTCATACCCTTACGGAACAGACAATTGGCAGCCGAAGGTGACTCGCCGCCGCCACCTTTTTGACGTTTTCGGCCGGATTTTTGTGCACAGCAACGAATTATAGCCTCACCGGTACACGTGACGCCAGAGTTCACCCCGCTCTACGCCGCAATTGCCGACGTCACACCGGTATCAGCAAAGCTCGTTGAAATAGTGATGTGACAGCGTGTTGCACAAGCCGCGGCGAACTTCGACCGGACGGTCGCCGTAGGTCAAGGTAACGCGGTCCACGGCGAGCAACGGCGCGCCGACCGCGACGCCAAGCATGCGCGCGCTGAGTGCGTCCGCCGCGATCGCGGACACGTGTTCGCGCGCTTTCAGCATTCGCACGCCGAACTGCGTCTCGAACAATCCGTACATCGAACCGTGATAGGCGTCGTACCGGGACCGGGTCAGGCCGCGGAACAGGGCCGCCGGCAGCGTGATCTCGTCCAGCACCACAGGCTCGCCTCCCCATTCCAGCACGCGGCGAAGGATCAGCACGGCGTCGCCGGGGGAGAGCTCGAGCAGGCGCGCAGCGTCGGCGCCCGCCTTGCCCCGCTTGATGTCGAGCAAGCGACTCGCCGGATACTCGTCGTGGCCGTCGTTGTGGCGAATGCGCAGGAAGCGGAAGCTCGACGCCTGCTCCTCCGTATGGGTGGTGACGAACGTGCCCTTGCCCTGGCGCCGGACCACGAGATTGTCCGCTGCCAGCGCGTCGATCGCCTTGCGCACGGTACCCTGGGAAACGCCGAAGCGTCCGGCGAGCTCGATTTCGGATGGAATGGCTGCGCCAGGTCCCCATTCGCGCGCTTCCAGGCTCTTTTCCAGCAGCGCCTTGATTTGCAGGTACAGCGGTTGAAACGATGGCGCGGCGGGTGTCGACATGGCGGTCCGGGTGAATCGGTGGGTAGGTTTTGCTTGCGGACGGACGCGGATTCCCGCCTTGGGAAACGCCGGACCGGTCCAACGACATAAGCATTATCGACAGCCGCCGACCGTTTTGTCTATCTATTGTCTTATATCTTATATCAGTTATAGGAATGGTTTGACACATCCGCCGGCTGGCGCCTAAAATCGTGCACTGCGGGAGGGATCCCTTCCGGCGCGCCGAAAACGCCCCAGAGACGCCACCTTCCCGCACCGCAGCATCCGTTGCCCGCCGGACAATACGCACGATTTCCAGGAACTTGCCTCCAGGAGCACCACAATGAAGACACCCCTCCGCGTCGCAGTCACCGGCGCCGCCGGCCAGATCGGCTACGCCCTGCTGTTCCGCATCGCCTCCGGGGAAATGCTCGGGCGGGACCAACCGGTCATCCTGCAAATGCTGGAACTGCCCATCGACAAGGCGCAGGCAGCGCTGCGTGGAGTGATGATGGAACTGGAGGACTGCGCGTTCCCGCTGCTCGCCGGCATGATCGGCACGGACGACCCGAAAGTGGCGTTCAAGGATGCCGACGTCGCGCTGCTCGTCGGCGCCAAGCCGCGCGGCCCGGGCATGGAACGCAAGGACCTGCTGATGGAGAACGCCAAGATCTTCATCGAACAGGGCAAGGCGATCGATGCGGTGGCGTCGCGCAACATCAAGGTGCTGGTGGTCGGCAATCCGGCCAATACCAACGCCTACATTGCGATGAAATCCGCGCCGTCGATTCCCGCCAAGAATTTCACCGCCATGCTGCGGCTCGACCACAATCGCGCGAAATCGCAGCTGGCCGCCAAATCCGGCAAGCCGGTGGGCGACATCGAAAAGCTTATCGTGTGGGGCAACCATTCCCCGACCATGTACGCGGACTATCGCTTCGCCACCGTGGGCGATCAGTCGGTCAAGACGCTCATCAACGACGAGAACTGGAACCGCAACGAATTCCTGCCCAAGGTGGGCAAGCGCGGCGCGGCGATCATCGAGGCGCGCGGCCTGTCGTCGGCGGCGTCGGCGGCCAACGCGGCGATCGACCATGTACGCGATTGGCTGCTGGGCAGCAACGGCAAATGGGTCACGATGGGCGTGGCCTCGGACGGCAGCTACGGCATTCCGAAGGACGTCATGTATGGCGTGCCCGTCACCACGGCCGGTGGCGAGTACACGCGCATCGCCGATCTGCCGATCGACGATTTTTCGCGGGAAAAGATGAACGCGACGCTGAAGGAACTCGAGGAAGAGCGCGCCGGCGTGGCGCCGCTGCTCGGATGAACCGCGCATTCATGGATGCGAGGCGCTGACATGACCAGCCTTTCCGCCGGCGCGCGCTTTCGCGCCGCTGTCGCCGCCGAGCGCCCACTGCAGGTCCCGGGCGCCATCTGCGCCTACCACGCCATCCTCGCCGAGCGGTCGGGATTCAAGGCGATCTACTTGTCCGGCGGTGGTGTCGCTGCGGGGTCGCTTGGCGTTCCGGACCTAGGGATAAGCAACCTGGATGACGTGCTCACCGACGTGCGGCGAATCACCGACGCGTGCTCGTTGCCGCTGCTGGTCGACGTCGACACCGGCTTCGGCGCATCGGCGTTCAACGTCGCGCGCACCGTGAAATCGATGATCAAGTTCGGCGCGGCAGCCATCCACATCGAAGACCAGG
>Ga0157379_10005489_pt1 | contig 10885 bp, 17 predicted proteins | sample S25metaG_FD_121802 | JGI IMG/M metagenome (GOLD analysis project Ga0157379, IMG submission 121802) | Switchgrass rhizosphere microbial communities from Kellogg Biological Station, Michigan, USA - S2-5 metaG | ecosystem: Host-associated > Plants > Roots > Rhizosphere > Soil | place: USA... | reverse complement strand
CGAAAGAAACTGCGGCTTGAGTTTGCGAGGATATAAATGACACTAACTCGGGATGGCCACATCAGTATGTCATGCCACCTGCCCATTTACATCGCCAACAATACTGCCCATGCTCTTCAAGAGCAAATTCTAATTCTCCGGGACCATAGGTATGTGCTGTCCATATGCACTGTACAACGCAGCAGTATAGCATTCATAAATTGGGTATCCATTCCAATTCATCTCTTCCATTAACAACCGGAATGTAACCAATCTCAAGACGGATTTTCTGCAATTACGTCGATATTCGTGGGCTGTGCAGACTTACTTAAGTCTACGGAACATTTTAATTAATGATCCCCAGCGCGTTGGACTAACAATCTGTTCTGGACATCTGCCTCGGCATCCCTTGTGCTAACCCTATCCGAGAAGTTCTGAGCTCCTCCCATGCGCCACTTCTCAAACTCTATCTAGCGGTATCTGAAGACAACACGCCAAGATAACCCTCGTTTTTCTTTGCTGATGATGCTCAATGTTTTTCAGCGTTTCCACTCAGCGTCGTTAACCCTCAGCTGGCAGCTGCCTCAGTCCAGTTGCCCTCTGCCCTCTGCCCTCGATAGATTGATGCGCTCAACTTCAACTTTCCGCTGCTTCAACTGCTTCCACATCAATATTTCTGACATATATGGGATTCGTTAGAAGGCTGCTTGGTCATATCAACTCTCATCTCCGGAATTTTGTTACTACGGAAAGCATCCAGAAAAGGCATTTGCTTTCGATCAGGCCGAACACGTGTCCCTGAGATTAAGCCTCGGCAGCCGAAGCATTAACGGCATCTCGAGCCTATCTCAGGGATGTGCTCATGACGTAGATCGATCCCAAATCTTTCTGCCAATACACAGCAAAACCTTGTTTCTCACTCCAAAATAGTTTCTGTGCTTCCGCTCGTGGAGCGCGTTCAAGAAACTTTTAGATCATCTGCATTTCCTACTCCACCAACTGATTTAGCGAGATGTGAGAACCTAGAAGACCAAGAACTCAGGAAGAGATGGTCGCGTGCGCAGTTTTCCCCAACGATTCGGTTTTCTTCAATTTGTATTGGGGGTTGCAGAGATATTCTGAATTACTGGAATATAAGATCAAGAATTCTCCAGGTATCTAACTCGTTTCATCGCTGGTAATATCATGAGCTGACATTTCGTCTAGGGATGCCAAGACCCTTACGCTTGGGAGAAGCTGATTATATATCCATTTCCTCCACTCCTGGTTTTGTTGCGCTCGAAATGCTGGGATAGATACCCTCAAATTACTTGTGTAAGACGACGAAATGTGTTGGAAAACAAGAAATACCCGACTTTGAGTCAGTGGTGGACTGTGTCGCCTGTGGTTTCTTTCGACGCTAGACTGTCGCGTGCCGGATTCGGTTATTCTTAGTTTTCTAGTTCATGCCGCTCGGTGCAATCGGCTCCTAATTATGACCCTTTGGACCCCCACCTCCACTTCTTTCCCTTCTTTCCCTACCCCCTTACCTCACTGTTCGTCGAGGGACCATGGAATTTGACGACTCCCACGACTCAGAGACAGCGCGTCTCATGATAGACGTGGAGGACGGGGCTACCTGGTCAGAAAGGCCTCAGAAAGGCCGTATTCGGTTTCCAGGCAAATACACTCCCTATCGGAGAACCTGGGTATTGCTTGGAGGATTAATTGGAACTCTGACACTTGTTGGGTTCCTCGTTTCATCTCGTGGAATGTCGTGGGGAAAGGACATTCCTGAAGTTGCGGTGTTTGATGAGTTAGGAAATATCCTCCAGCATCCCCACTATCTCGTGTTCGAACGGCCCGCAACTCAACCGATACCAGTAACAGAACGTCCAGTACGATCCGTCCGTCGACTACCAGATGCCTGCATTGAGACCAATATTGCATATGGTGCAGCATGTTCCGATGAAACGCCTGTTACGTTTGACCTCGTCTGGACGTGGGTTAATGGCTCGGATCCTAGGCTTGAACAGGCTATTGCCGAGACTGCTGCAAAGCAAACACCTCCCAGGCAGGTTGAGGCGGCCAAGGACCCAGAGAGCAAGCTTTATCGGTGAGTAGAATTGCACGTGGATATTCATCGAATGCTACAAGGCAGTATTAGTGACCACGATGAGCTCCGGCATTCGTTCCGTTCTGTACTAAAAAACTTCCGGCCATATATCCGCAAATTCCATCTCTTTGCCTCGGATTTTCCCTTCACTGAGGACGAGTTTATGCGGAACGAGACGCAGAAGCCTGGATCGTTAATTGTGCCAAATAATGCGACTGTCCGTCTAGGTCAGCTACCGAGTTGGTTAATTCCTGGAGAAGATGACGTTTGGAGAGATGGAAATGTGGAGTTGACCGCTGCATATCAGTCGCAAGTTTTCGAGAACTACACTGGGACGACTTTCAATAGGTACGAAATATTTCACCATTTCAGAATGAGCTGGTGACCGATATCATACCTAGTCTTGGAATAGAGACCCAAATACCTGCCATTCCAGACATAGAACACACAATGTAAACTGCATTATTTAAAGATTCAACATAGTCACTCACAGCCTCCCCCTTCAGTATTTACCTAGTAAATGATGATTAAAGCATACAATTTACCGATATTGACTGATGACCAGAATGACGATTTTTTCTTTACCGCAGATCTGCAGCCATCCGATTTTTACACGCCTGGTAAGTGTCAATCTCGTGTATTCCATGAAAATGGGACTGAAGTTTCGCATAGCCTACGGCACAGTCCTTCGATTCGACGTTGGCTTCCTTATCCCAGCGAATCGTGCTGACGACAAAGCAGATCCTGCTGGGGAATGGGGCCCTCTTGGAACAGCAGCCTGGTTACTCTGTAAGCTCCGCCCTTTTCAGACCTTCTACTCACTCTTTGAACATTACTTGACTCTCCCAGCCGAACGATTTGGAGAACGTGGACGACCATATCCAAAGCATGCTCCAAAGCCTTTCCCAATTGCCATGCTCGAAGAGAGCGTTCGTATGTGGGCTCCTGAGATGCGAACAACATTGTCGCACAAGTTCCGTGGCATGCGCAATTCGACTGGACAGTGGGACGCCTACATCACGTTCCTCACCTCCCACTTGATCATCGAAAGGTCGAGAGAGGCATTATTATGGTCTTGGATTGTGGGACGCGTGGGTGGAAACAAAGATGAATGGGGTCCATTGGAAAAGACCCAGGCATGGCGAGAGCTAGGGGGCGATCCACATTACCCTGAGAAGGATATTCACGTCTCCTTGACTGACCGGGAGACCATGACGGAGGAAAATATCGTGAATAACCTGAAATCCAGTGGTCTGAACTACAGTCGACGAACGAAATACCAGTTTTGTGAGTTATTCCTTGTGTTTTGCCGCCTCCAGCGACTGACATCCTATGGCGCCCTTTTCAGCAAGTCTCGACGGATACCCATATGCATACAAGAATCCTAACGGTAATACCGTTCTTCCTGATTTCAAAGGCGAACACCTCGGTCAACACCTCTGCGACATTTCCTATGACTGCATCAACAGAGCGTCCTCAGCTAGCGAGGCATTCAAGAACATGGCGTTCAAGGATGTGGAGTGTGGTGACTGTGGTATGTTGAATTGCTTTACGTATATTTCGGGGCACTGGCCTGATCAATCATACCCTTTCGAAGTTATCGGGGCATTGAGGACAGCCAGTGGGCGCTTAGGATTGTCTACTTTTTTGCCAAGCCCTAGTCGTGAATTTACACCCTCCGCGTCTGCTGTGGAACGTGAAGTAGCTGGAGATGAGGAAGTGAAGAACGAAGAAGATGCGGAGACACAACATATTGACCCGCACTTGCCTTTCAGTGGCAGGTGGCAAGATGTCGACTTCTCATTGAAGTCCATTCTGCATCCTTTCGGCTCTGTTAACATAAGAGCTTGGGCCATCCGACTGGTTGAGCGGTACAAATTCGTCATTGGTGAGCTCCCTTCCTGCTAATTTCTCCTCGTATCCCGTACTGATACCAGCTTTTAGGCGAGACCGAAGCCCTCTTCCTCATGATCGAAACACCCGAAAAAGCTAAGAGTATGCTGTCCTCTGTTGGCCCTGATAATGCATTACTATGTGTCAATGATGACGTGAAAGAAGGCTTCCGCGAGGCCGACAAAGTCATACGAAGATGGCAAGAAGAGCGATGGCCCACACCTGCCGAGTGGGAACAGCGATAGAGTGGTATACGATAACTTAATGGAAGGGGCGGCAGGATCTAATGGTGTATCATCTGTACTCATCTCATATACTAGGTTATAGGAAAACTAATTAGGCATCGATAGCATTTAAGCATTTAAGCATGAGTTGTATTTTATCATTATTTTGCTTATAGATGCTTATACTTTGTTGCACATCTGTATATATACCGCGGCTTCATGTAATACCATTTGCTTAATGCGACATCTTCTTCTCTTCAATCTTCTACGCCGTCGTGCATTGCGGGTATGTAGAACGTGAGGACGTCGCCGGGCTCGCCAACGTCTCCTATGTAAACGTACATTATGATACAGTGTTTATGACAGATACCTGTCAGAGAATGAGCTGAAGACACGAATAATGTGAAGAAAGACTCACAAGCAATGGTAGTAGTGGAAACGATATGACTAGATAAGAACTTGAGGAAACTCTTCACGGAGACAAGTGTGGTAGCAAACGCGTCCGGATCGCGTGGTTCATCATCTTCGTTCCTGGCTAATAAACCATAAACCATCTGAATCACTCATGGCGCGTGAAATAGCATGCATTCATACCTATAGGAGGTTTCTCGCAATCAGACCACTCCGTGTCTACCTTGACGGTTTCGGTTTCAATGAACAGCTTCAGACGTCCGTTGCCATTCGCTGCAATGCCCATGACATCCGATAGTTGACGGAGATGATCAGTGACAGTCCTAAGCTTCGTCAAAGGGGGCAGAAAGATATGAACCTGTCAACGCGTAAGCTCAACCTTTCACTTATCATGCACCAACTCACATCTGGCTCAGGACACATTGGTTCGCTCAGCTTTTCGACATCCTGAGGGCGCATCACTTCAATCTTAACATCTTGCGTTACAGAGACCTTTTTATTTTGACGCGTCACGACTGTGATTTCGAAACTAAGCACGGCCAGATCGTTCTTCTTTGCGAGCTTCATGACGGCTTCTGGAGAGGATGCTGCTGAGCGAAGGGCTTGGAGGAGTGGTTCTGAGCCGATGCGCATGGTTATTTCGTCATTGGAGTTGGATTGGATACGATAATCTGTAAAGAGCGTTGGCTGAAATTGCGCAGGTTGGTAAAGCAGACGCGAGTCGTCATGGGGAACAACGTACAACTTTAATAATTCTGCATAACATATCAGCACAATATATATCTACATAATAACGAAACTCACGACCAGACTTGTATCCCTCCATCTCCAGCCCTGTCGCAAATAATGCGCATGTGCGTCGGCGAGAACTTCAGCAAACATACTTTCGAGAGACGTTCCACCGTCTGAATCACTCCTAAACATTCGTTGAAAATTAGATTAACCTTAATTGCTTCAAACCACTCAGCTCACGTAGAAAAGTAGTTCCATTCTCTATGGATGCTCGAAAGCGCATCGAGGGAGGGCGCGTCGTAATTTGAGAAACAAGCGCCAATGTCACTTAGTGACTTTATCCTCCTTCTCTCCCATGGCCCCAAAACATGAAGTTGTGCTTAAACATGCCTTGAAAATTCCAGGTATATTTTTGTTTATTGTAAATGTAAATATGGTGTTAATTCATATTCGTACAGGAACAAACAAGCTCGCAGGCAAACGAGTAATCCTAGCATCCAACAGCCCTCGTCGCAAAGAGATCCTTCGAATACTGGTAATTAGATCTCTCAAGGTGTCCGAATATTGGCTTGATGTTTAACCTAGGAATGCATAGGGACTTGATCCTGAAGTTATCTCATCCACTTTCAAAGAGAACTTGCCACATTCCTCGTTCGACAATGTTTACGAATACCCAGTTGCAACTGCTACCGAAAAGGCCGTTGAGGTCTATGAGCGATTAGTGGTATGTTGTTGTTAAGCATATGAAATTGACATATTGATATTTTTACCCGGTCTTATAGGCTGAGGAACCCGAGAATCCACCCGATCTCGTCATCGGAGGTACGCTGTTCCTCATATGGATTTGACGGGTTAACGTATTCCTATTTGCTCCTCAGCCGATACAGTGGTATTAAGTCATCACGTATCACCAGTATCCAGTGCACATCCAAGTACACTAAATGACCAAAGACCAGATATTCTGGAGAAGCCTCAGAACAAAGCAGACAATCTCCGTATGCTGCTCGAACTCAATGGAGGAACATGTGAAGTAGTCACAGGGATCTCATTAGGTATTTCATATTATGCCATATTTCTGAGTTTTAACTGAGCATGATTCTCTAGTTTACCCCATCTTGTCGGCACCAGGCTTCCAGATCAAGTATGTCGCAAGACCCATCCTTGCATACTATTCGCAATATTCATATAATTTCGATTCATAGATCGATGGAGGAACGTACTCTTGTGCATTTCTCTGAGAATCCGGTGCATATTCTAGAAGCTTATGCCGACAGTGGTGAGGGTGTTGATCGAGCTGGTGGTTTTGCTATCCAGGTACGTTCCTCTAACTTTCATATTTGTATGACCATCACATTGACTTGAATCACCATTTGAAGGGTTTGGGTGGTTTACTGATACGCAAGATCGATGGAGATTACGGGAACGTTGTTGGCTTCCCCGGCCCATCATTTTTCAAGTTCTTAGACACTCTGATTGAAGAGGAAGATGGTTTCTTAGATCTTTGATATGCAGTACACCATTTAATTTTCCAGTCCCATGATTCTAACCCGTCTGGGGAAGACGACTTTCCCAACACAATTCGACAGATAAGAAATTTGGTGTCTCTATTATTTCCGTCCTTCACGGACGCGTAAATTAGTGGTGGTGGGTGTCATGGTGCTCCTCCTCGCCGATGAAGTTGAGCTGGAAGACTGGAGAGCGTGTCAGAGGCGCGTTGTCATGAGTGGAAATTTACGGAACGTACCATTTCCGCACTCGGGGCAACGCCCTTTCTTGCCGTCGTTGTGCAAAGTCAACCACAATGTCCGGTGCTCTTCCGGAGGATATCCAGTGCATCCAACAACGCGTTCAGTGGCCTTGTAGAAAGGGAATTTAAGTCAAAATCATCTGAACGTAATACTCAGTTATATGTTGAACTCACCAAGGATGGGACCAAAACAGGATCAGCCATAGTGCCCTTCTTAGACCAATCTGGCTCCCTCAAGAATACATCCACGCCCTCCATCCTTCCCAACAATTGGAGACGTTCAAGACCAGTTGCTTGCTCTTCGTCCGTCGGGACTGTACCGGGCTTCGCACCAGGACCTTGGATAATTGGTGGTCCATGGTCAGAGAGGCGGCGGGGAGTTGTGGAGATGCAGCGAGTGATGGCGACGCTGTTGCGAATAGCAGGCCGGGCGAGACGAGCCACGAGAGGGCGGGTGAGGGCGGAGGCCATTTGTGTTGTGGTGAAGGTAGATAGCAGCGGAGTTTGAATTGCGTGAATGGCTACCCTTTCCTCCGACCATCCAAAACCTCATAACATGTCCCTATTCTTTCCAGGTAACTCAATATTGAAGAATTCTGCTTAAGAATTCATATTTGAAAGGGTTTTATTTTGGTTGAATTCTTCCTATTCGCAGAGGGTTGTTGCATGATGTCACTGACTCACTGCATATCTTCGAAAAGAGGAAGTACAGGAATCATATTACAGCAGTTACAAGTAATAACACAGAGTTATGCACCGCTCTCATAATCGGCTGAAGGCTATCAATGCTAGACCCATCGCCGGTCTTTTCTCGGGATCTGCTTTCCAACAACTCTGACAGCTAAGTATCTCATAACCAACGTCGATTGCTTTTTCCTCTCTTCCCAATCAACAAAGGGCAGCATATCATAGGTTCGACGGTAAACCATCCGTCAAGTACTGGCATTTCACTAAAATAATCTTTCGAAATACGTAAGTAGATTATCGCAGCTCAAAAGACATTGCCAATATAGGCCAACATGTCTGATACTTGCTCATGACCCTCCACGACCCTGCATGATCTCCTTACGATAAAATCGAGGCCGGAACCTTCCCATGCTTTTACCCTCTGTGCCTGCTAACCCACCACCTTATACCATCTTGATGCCGGACACTTATATATCTGTCGTTGTTGTCCTCCTTCTGACTTACTTAATCCTGCGCATCCGTAGTCAAAATCTTGATAGTTCTATCCCTCTTCCACCAGGTCCGAAGCCCAAGACGTTTATTGGGAATTTGTGCGATGCTCCGCAGAAGAGGGAGTGGGAAACCTACACGGAATGGGCTGAAAAGTATGGTGAGTCAAGTTCACTAAACTCCTCATATCATACTCAAGCAAACATCCTACGACTATTAGGCCCTATCGTTCACGTCCGCACTTGGGGACAGTCCACCATAGTCCTCAATACCTACAAAGCTGTGTCAGATTTATTGGAGTCAAGGTCGTCCAGATATTCAAACCGACCACATCTTGTGATGCTGAGAGATCTGTAAGAGCATTTCCTCATCCCCCCTCGTTTCATTTGACGAGCGATTGCTTCAGCATGGGAGAGCGTGGGACGGCTATGGCTCCATATGGGGATACATGGAAGAAGCACCGCCGACTATATAATCAGCATCTGAACCCAGGCACTTCTAAAAGCCACTACCCCTTGCAAATCGCAGCTGCTCAAAAGCTCTTGAAACAAATTCTTGCTTCTCCTGAGAAGTACGTGGCGCACATAAAACAGTAAGTCACGACATGAAACTATTTCTCCACGGATGAAGAGTTTATTCTGTGACTGAGTGCAGCGTAGCCGGAAGCGTCGTGACCAGGATATCGTACGGTGACGAGCTGTCTTGGGATAAATTCGAGGAATATGTTTCGTTATCGGACCAGAATAGTGTTGTGTTCCTCAAGGCCATGCGCCCTGGAGAATATCTGGTCGACACTATTCCTATACGTAAGTCCATGAAAATTTCCCTTAAAAATTCACGCTGGTATATTTTTATCTTCGACAGTGAAATACCTTCCGTCCTGGATGCCTGGCGGTGGCTTTCAGAAAATGGCCTCTCAAGTTCGCAAGAATTTAGAGGCATCGCTGGAGGGTCCATTCAGTGAAGTGAAACGCCATTTTGTGAGAAAATATTTCTTCTTCAGATTCTAGAAAGATCACTCTTGACTAAGGCACAATTATTCTAGTTGGCAGGCAGCAGAAGTCCTTCAGTGGTAATTGGTGAACTATCTAAGCTTGGCACAGCGGACGAACGTGAAGAGGGGGTACAGTTAGTCAAAGAAGTCGCCGCTAGTATTGCTGAAGGTGTGGAAATTTCTCCTTTCAATAAAGCTAGCTCATATCCCCCCTCCCCTCAGCTGGATCCGGCACAGTGAGTCTTTTCTTTTGATGTTGGCATTATTTAATTAAAAATCTCGTAATTCAGACTACCTCAACGATACTCTGGTGCATCCTTGCTATGACACTCTATCCTGAAGTCCAGGAGAAGGCGCACCAAGAACTTGACTATGTATTAGGCCCCGATAGACTCCCTTCTTTCGATGATCGTCCACAGCTCCCATACGTAGAAGCTATCGTCAAAGAAGTTCACCGATGGATGCCTATTGCGGTCATGGGTGTGTACAGTGCACCCGAGATTGATCCCCTTTAATAGAATATTGACTGGGTCGTTTCAATAGGGGTACCACACTATACTACCACAGAAGATATATACGAGGGATACAGGATTCCAGCCAATAGCATCGTAATAGGGAATAATTGGTACGCAAATTTAGTTCAACAAGAATCTAATTGAGTCGACTCCCTCATTTTAACTTTAAAAGGTCAATCATGCATGACTCCGAAATGTATCCCGATCCATGGAGCTTCAAACCAGAGCGGTTCCTTCCTGAGGATCCTAAGGATATGCCACTTGACCCCAGAATTGCTGGATCATTTGGATGGGGAAGAAGGTACGTCCATCCATGTATATAATCAGTAATCAGGCCCAATTCACCCTTCCTTATAATTGTAGAATTTGTCCTGGCAGACACTTCGCAGACGCAACAGTCTGGATACTAATAGCCTCCCTCTTATCTGCGTTCAAATTTTCTAAAGCCGTGGATAAGGATGGAAATGAAATAGATGTAGAATATGCGAAAGAATTGCCAGATACGTTGGTTTTAAGGTAATGAGCCTTCTTCCTTGATCACTCGCATCTCGGAACCTATAATAATTGCGTGCTATACAGTTGTCCAAAGGACTTTCCATGCTCGATAATTCCCCGTTCGAAAGATTCAGACTTGCTTATAAAGCAGCTAGAGCCTAATTGGTAACCAGTTTTTCTAATTCCCCGTGTATTTTGTGTATTAGCCCAGGCATGACACAATGGCGGTCTTGTTTGAGGCAGGGATGAGCTGGTGTATCTTAAGATAATAGATATGACAAATGAAGAGAAAGAAGAAAAAGTCTGAATTAATAAAAGTGGTCTAGGAACTTTCTGATGGTGCAGGACGTTTACGGTATCTAATGGTGCAGGCTCCGAGAGGCTGAGTGATGAGTGTCTGGTAGTTGTGTTCTGGAACTTTGTCCATGCGCATTTCGAGGTGACGGATCAGGGTGGAGAGGATAGTGCCAAGTTGGAGGTACGCGAACTAAAAAGAAAGAAAAAATATCAATAAACACAAAAATAAAATAAAATATTCAGAAATCCACAAACCTGCTCCCCAATACACCGATGTCTCCCAGCCCCAAACGGCTGATACACACTCTCCGTCCCCTTACTAATCTG
>Ga0157379_10005487_pt1 | contig 10886 bp, 6 predicted proteins | sample S25metaG_FD_121802 | JGI IMG/M metagenome (GOLD analysis project Ga0157379, IMG submission 121802) | Switchgrass rhizosphere microbial communities from Kellogg Biological Station, Michigan, USA - S2-5 metaG | ecosystem: Host-associated > Plants > Roots > Rhizosphere > Soil | place: USA: Michigan... | reverse complement strand
CGAGGCCAGCGGCGTCGTGCTCGCCGGCAGCGGCTCAGGCAGCAGCGGATCCGTCATTACGATGGCCGGCAGCCCCTTCACACTGTTGAATGTGAGCGGCTCGGGTTCCGCCACGCGCGGCACGGCGGTTTCGATTACTGACAGCTACGTCCCGGTGGGCAGCCGGTCGTTCAATGTCAGTGATGCATCAGGGTTGAAAGTCGGCGACACCGTGCTCATCAGCCACCCGGTCACCGTACCCTGGATCGCATTCATGGACATGGACAAGTTGGTCCGCAACGGCGCGCCGCAGACCTGGATCGCCGCAGGCAGCGAAATTCTCACCGACCGCACGATCACTCATATCCGCGGCAACCGAATCACGCTCGACGCCCCGCTCACCGACTCGTTTGATTCGCAGTATCTGAATCCACCCGGCGGCTCAGTCAGCACCTACGAATTCCCGGGCCGTATTACTCAGGTCGGTATCGAACACCTGAGCATCATCGCACCGGCGCAGGAGGTCAGCGGCACGCAATACCAGGCAATCAAGCTGGACGACGCTCAGAATGGATGGCTGCGTGATGTGAATATTCACGATACGCAGAACACCATCGTTCTCGGCAGCCACGCGAAGCAGATCACGATCGATTCGGTCAACGTCATCCATTCGTACGCGCAAAGCAACAGCGCCGCGCCATTCGATTTCTCGTTGTCCGGAACGCAGGTGTTGGTCAACAGGTGTTCCGTTAGCGGACAGGGTAATACCTGGCCGTTTGCCCCCCAGTCCAGGCTTGCCGGTCCCGTCGTCGTTCTCAACAGCACGGCGGATGATCGTGGCTTCGATCCCCATCAGCGCTGGGCGACCGGCCTGTTGTGCGATCTGTGCAATTTTCCCAACTCCCACACCGCCGACAAGGCCGGCGTGGCGTACTCCAACCGCGGCTTTTTCGGCTCTGGTCATGGGTGGGACGCAGGCTGGTCGGTCGCCTGGAATGTAACCAGCACCTACTTTCTCATCCAAGCACCTCCGGGCACCCAGAACTGGTGCATCGGCTGTATCGGCAATGTGCTCTCGGAGGCAGCGCCCGGTGGCGACGGAACCATACTTCCGAACGGCATCTACGACTCTTTCGGAACTGCTGTGACTCCCCGAAGCTTGTATCTGGCGCAATTGAAGGAGCGGCTCGGAATCGAGGCGCTGCATAACATCGGTTACGCCGATGTCAATGGCACTCCCTGCGCCGTTGGCCGACCGCACCCTCGAGGCACCGAGTTGCGGTAGGCCCCACGGAGAGTGGCTGCCCGACCGCATCCGGTTGGTCAGCCGCCGCACTCCCCGTGTCGAGCATCGAGGCGGCCAACGCGCTCATGCCCGCCCGATGATCCCGGATGTTAGGCAGTTCAGCAGTTCCAGTTCGAGCCTCCAGATGCTGCTTGCGATGCCCAGGACCGCTCCCCTTGAAACTCCAACTCGGGGTTGGGTTATTCAACTCCACGGCCACCCGGCAAACGCGTCCAGCGCTCCCACTCAACTCCTCGGCCAACGCGAAAACCAGTCGCAAAAAAAAACGGTGGTATTCCGCGCACGGATAGTGGGATGTTGCATAATGAAAATCTCTAAGCTATTGATGTCGCGCTTCGACGCCTCAATCAGACGGTGAAACTACCATCGAGCGGTACCGTTCCTGGCCGAATTCTACGAATCACAATTGCAGGGATTTGCAAAGGGGAGCAGATATGAAGGAAATCGTGGAAGTGGATCCTTTTCGGTGCCGGATGTGGGAGTTTCACGACCGCCTGGAGCAGCATGTGGATGAAGCCACCTGCAAGCAGGAAATCGACAGCTTTCTGCGCCACGGGCAGCTGGTTCCGGCTCTGGGCCGGGCGTTGCACCGGGACCTGGACCACGATGTGGAGCTCATTTGCGGGGCCCGCCGGTTGTTCGTGGCGCGCCACCTGAACCGGCCGCTGTTTGTCGAGATCCGGCACATGACGGACAGTGAAGCCGTGGCCGCCATGGACATTGAGAACCGCCATCGGCTGGATATCAGCCCGTACGAGCGGGGGCGCAGTTACGTCAAGTGGATCCAACACAAGATCTTCCAGTCCCAGGAGGAAATTGCGCGAGACCTGAAAATCTCCGCATCCCAGGTGTCACGGCTGATCAAGCTCGCGCAACTGCCGAGCGTGGTGGTGGGTGCCTTCAAACGCCCTGCCGATATTTGTGAGACCTGGGCGCACGATCTGACCTCCGTACTGGAAGATCCCCGGTCGCGTGAGCGAACCTGCGCCAAAGCGCGGGTACTGACGGCGCTGGCGGAACGCCCTGAGCCACGTGAGATCATGCGGCAGCTTCTGGATGCCTCCGTGCTCGGACGCAAAGCGAAGGCTCCGAGGCACGATGAGGTCGTCGCCGGCCGCAATGGCCAGCCTTTGTTCCGGATCCGTCGCCTCGCGAATACGACTGCGTTTGTATTACCGAGCGGGCGCCTGTCAGCGGATCGCCTGGCGCTCATTCGCGCGGCTGTCGCTCATGCGATGGAACAACCGTTGCCCGGCAGAATGACGCGGGATACACAGGAGCGAACATTGTTCGCGACGAACTCGTAGAGCGCGGACTAACACTCGCGGCGCAGGTCGTCCGTTCTGCCAAGCACCTTCTCCACGGCATCGGCGATCTGCTCCAGCACGGAGTGCTCGAGTCCCAGGTACGGGTGCAACATCCACAGGGCCCTGTCACACACGGACTGAGTCACCGTGCAAGGAGCGTCGATTCGATACTCATCGGGTCGCAGATTGAACAATCGGGTGCTGTAGATGGGCCCCTCGGCGCGTCCGGTTGGAAAGCCTTCGGCCGCGAGTGCCCGTTGAATGACTGCGAGCGGAATATCCGCATAGGCCGGATCGTCATACAACATGAACCAGCCGAAGCAGCCCTGGCGCGTAGCGCGTTTCCCCGGCGACTGGAAGCGTAGATGCGTGGTTCGGCCGAGTCGCGTTTGGAGATAGCGCACCGACTGCGCATAGCGCTCGAGCAGAGCGTTGAGGCCTGCGAGCTGTCCGTGGAGAATGACCGGATGGAAGGCAGTGGAGCGAAAGTTGTAGCACAGGAGTCCGGGCGGCGGCGCGTTGGCCGCCTGGCCCGGAAAATCACCGCTGCCATAGCCGATCTGCTTGAGCCTGAAAAGCCGCTCTGCGAGTGCGCAATCGTTGGTGATGCAGATGCCCCCTTCCCCACTGGACATCGTCTTGCACATCTGAAAACTGAAGGAGCCGATGTCGCCGAGCGTCCCGACCCCTTTGCCGTCCCACGTGCCTCCATGCATGTGCGCGCAATCCTCCACAACCGCGAGCCCGTTGCGCCGGGCAATCGCCATTATGCGGTCCATGTCGGCCATGGAGTTGTAAGCGTGCACGGGAATGATGGCCCGGGTACGACTGGTGATGGCGCTCTCGATCCGATCGGGGTCCATGCACAACGTATCAGGCTCAATATCCACGAAGACCGGCAGCGCCCCTACGTGCCGCACGGCTAGCGCCGTAGCACACCAAGTGAGTGGCGAGACGATGACCTCATCACCTGGCCCTACTCCCAACGCTGCCAGGGCACACTGCAACGTGACGGTACCGTTGATCGTGAACACCCCGTACCGAGCGCCGTGATGAGCTGCAAAAGCCTGTGCAAACGCCGGCTCCGCCTCATCGAAGGCCGTCCACTTGCGTGAGTAATACAAGCGGCCAAGCGCCTGCGCGGTCGCCTCATCAACCGGTGGCCAGAACGCCTGCCAGTCGAGCGGCTGCCGTATTGCAGGCGGGCCACCCGTCAAAGCCAACTCGGACATAGCAACTCCTTGCGAAGGATACGCTCATCACCAGGCACCGCGCCGGAATTCGCCGACCAGGTAGTCGCAGGCGCGTCCCGTCAGAGCCATCATGGTCAGTGTGGGATTTTGAAACCCGGTGCTGGGAAAAGCGGCGCCGTCGGTCACGAACAGGTTGGGCATTTCCCAGCACTGGTTGTAGCTGTTGAGAATCGAGCTGCGCGGATCCGCGCCCATGCGCGCTGTACCCATTTCGTGCATCGAGCAACCCAACGGCCGTAATCCGGTGGTTGTCGTCAGCTCAAATCCGGTCCGGCGCAACATCTGCGCCACTTCAGAGGCCTGATCCTCGGCCATCGCGATCTCGTTGGCCGAGAGGTGGCACTCGAGGTGTGCCGCCGGGATTCCCCATCGGTCACGTTGCCTGGACAGCGTCACGGTGTTCTCAGGGCGCGTCAGCATTTCGCCAAAGCAAACCAGAGTGCATTCGGTCACGGCGCCCCGCATGGGAGTGAAGTAGCCTTGCACCCCATAGCCGCGCAGGAACGCCGCCCCGTCGCCGCCGAGGTTGCGAAAGTTCGGCACATAGAAATCGGACGCGGCGCCACACTCACCGCTGCGCAGGCCGGTCGCGCTGACTCCGCAGATGTGATCACTCAGGTACCGGCCCAGCAGCCCGTTGCAATTACCGATGCCGCCGGGATGCCAATGCGATGTGGAATTCAACAGGATGCGTGTCGTTTCTATCGTTGACGCGCACAGCACCACTGCCCTGCCGTACGCCTCATGACTGACTCCTGACTTGCAGTCCACATACTCGACGCCCTGCGCGCGTCTGCCATCCCGGCCGGACAGGATGTTGCTGACTACGGAATGTGGTCTCAATGTCAGCCTGGATGTCGCCTCCGCGTCCGCTAATGCGACTCCCGCGGAGCACGCAGGATAACTTCCAACGCCGCTCACGCAGGAAGCTCGACGCAACGCAGTGACACGACGGCCCGGCCATTCGATCTCTACAGCCTGCTGGAATTCCCGCGCAGCCGCGGATAGAGCCACGGGCACAAAAGGCCCATCCGGTACTTCCTCCAGATGAGCAACGATGCCGCTCACACCGAGGAATCTCTCAACTCGGTCGTAGTACGGCTGGAGGTCGGCGTAGCTGATAGGCCAGTCGACACCGAACCCATCGCGTGAGGCAGCCTTGAATTGCCGATCGGACATTCTGAGCACAACACGGTGCCAGAGTCGGGTACGGCCCCCGACGAGCCGCATCCGGATCCACGCGAACGGGGTTTCGCTGTGAGTCTCGTACGGGTTGTCGATGTCATCAACGAACAGATGCCGCGTCTCGGCATTGAACGCGTAGCACTGCGCTTGCACCGGCTGCCGGACAGGATCGGACGCGCCATTGGCGGTCGGGCCGCTCGCAACCGCGGCGAACGGCGGCCCGGCCTCCAGGAGCAAAACGGTCAGCCCGCTCTCCGTCAGGAGTTTGGCCGCCCAACTTCCCGTGGCACCCGATCCTACGATGATCACATCAAAACTCATCTGCCGGCATTAGATGCGAGTTTCATCCAACAGGCAACCTGCGGCGAGCGCTTTTCACATCGGCAAACAGTGTTGAGTTTTGGGCGGCAGATTGTTCGAATGGCGCGAGCTCGCCAATGCGGCAAACAACGTTCACGCCGAGGTGCAAACATGGCCGTCCCTTCCCAGAAGCTTCCATTGCGCGAGCTCGTTGGCTACGGCGCGGGTGATGCCGCCGCCAGCTTCGTCTTTATGACGATGATTCTCTTTCAGGCAAATTTCTACACGGATGTGTTCGGCCTCACGGCCGGCGCCGCCGCGACGGTTCTGCTATCCGCGCGGCTGTGGGATGCGGTCGCGGACCCGATTGTCGGCGTGCTCGCCGACCGCACCAACACACGCTGGGGGAAATTCCGCCCGTGGATCATCTGCACGGCGGTGCCGTGGTGTGTGGCAATGATACTGGCGTATTCGACACCGGCAGGCTGGACCACGGGTGCCATGATCGCCTATGCAACGGTGACCAACGTCCTGCTGATGTCGATCTATTCGATGAACAATATGCCGTACGCCGCGCTCGGTGGCGTGATGACCGCCGATCTCAATGAGCGGACACGGCTGAACTCCGTGCGCTTTGTCGCGGTGAACCTGGCGCAGTTCGTGGTCGGCGGATTCACCCTCCCCCTGGTCGCCAAGTTCAGCAGTACCTACGGGGTGCAACGCGGATGGCAGATAACCATCACGCTGTGGGCGATCCTCTGCCTCGTGCTGTTCCTCATCACATTTGCCACCACGCGCGAGCGAGTTCAGCCCCCACCGCGCCAGCGCGCCGACTTCAAACAGGACTTTGCCGCGCTGGTCGGCAACGGGCCGTGGCTCGTGATGCTCGTGATGACATTGTTCCATTTCTGCATCCTGTCCTTTCGCGGGGCGGCTTTGTACAACTACTACCATCATTACGTGGATAAGAGCGTGATGTACGAGTGGGCCCGGGCGTTTGGCCTCACCGAGCCGGCCGCCGCGCACGGGTTGTTGGCGCCCGTGCAGACTTTGTTGGGTTACATCGTGCACGGCGACGCGTCGGATCTGAGCCATTCGAACGTTGCGGACGTCTTCAACAGCATCATCAACCTGATCAACACCGTGGTGACGATCTGCGTCATCCTGCTGTCCGGCTCGCTTGCCGCCCGGTTCGGCAAGAAGGCGCTGGCCATTGCCGGGTTCGGGCTGGCAACGGTGGGTACGTTCGGCTTCTACTTCCTCAGTCCAACCGATGTCGGCGGCATGCTCGTTCTCACCATTGTCATCGCCGCCTGCTACGCGCCCACGATTCCGCTGATCTGGGCGATCTACGCGGACGTGGCCGATTATTCGGAATGGCGGACCGGCCGACGCCTGACGGGCATGTCCTTCGCCACGATCGGCTTCGCTTTGAAATGCGGGCTGGCCCTGGGATCGTCCTCTTTTCTGTGGCTCATGGTCATCTTCTTCGGCTATGACGCCGGCTCGCCGGATACACCCCAGGCGGTTGCCGGCTTTCGCACCTGCGGCGGGCTCGTGGTGGGGCTGTTGTTCCTGGTGTGCACCATTCTGCTCACTGTCTACAAGCTGGACCGGCGGACGACCCTCAGGATGGCCGATGAGTTGACGGCGCGACGCGAGCAACTCACTTCGTCCAACACGGTGACTCATTCAGGAGCTGGCGTGGATCTCGTGCCAGCGCTTCCAGACAGAGCCGGAACGCGGTAACGAATTCTTCAACGCAGCCGGCGCGGCAGGCTGCAGCGGCGTACTTCAACGTAACCAACATCCCCTTGCCCTGGTCGATGGCGGCAAACTCGTGCGCCTTCCAATCCACGCTGGTGGTCTCCGCCGGACGCTCGACCGGCAATTGTCGTACTTGCAGGCCCGAAGCCTCGCGCAACTGGCCGGCAGGCGCCTTCGCTTCGGGCTTGGCAGGCATGTAGTCGAAGATGGGAGCTATCCCGGCGACGCCGATCTGCGCAAGCGAGCGCATCAACAGTCCCCAGGGCACCTGGTAGTCCCGCGCCCGGTTGTAGGCCTCGTTGACGCTCTCGAACAGGTCGGCATACGACATGTCAGGCAGCACGCATATGCGGACCGGAAAACAGTTGAGCGTGAATCCAACCAGGTCGAGGAGCGCCGGATCGTCACGGCCGGAGTGAACGATGATGATGACGAGATCGCTCCGCTCCAGCGTGGCGGCAAGCGCCGCAAACTTCGCTGCCAGCAAGGCGACGGCGAGCGGAGCGCGGAGCGTGGCGGAAGCGCGGGTGAGCCGGGTCCGCAAGTCCTCATCAATCGGTATTTCCAGGCAGTCGAGCGGAATGACTTGCGCCGGGGGCGGATCCTCGGCGGGTGGAAACCGCACCGGCTGCGCCCCTTTCATGTGCTCCTGCCAGAAGGCCATGCGGTATGTCAGTCCCGCGCCCGACAGCCAATCATTCATACCCAACAGATAGTCGCAGTACTGCATGGGCCGCTCGGTCGTCCGGGGCGGACGGCCATGCAGTGATGCAACCAGCTCATCCGCCAGGATCGTGCACGACACCGGATCCGCGACAAAATGGTGGATGACCATCGCCACAACGTGTTCGCTCGGGGATATCTCGATGATCCGAACCCGACAGAGCTGACCGTCCTCGAACGGTGTGTAGATGGCTTCCTGGATGAGGCGCGGCAGCATCGCCGGATCGTCTGCCACCACCACTGATATCGTTGGCGGTTGCTCCAGCATCAAGCACGGTGCATCGTCCTCGACCTTCACCCGGGAGCACAGCAGGTCATAGCGGGAGACGAGTGTTGTAAGCGCCGCTTCAATGCGCTCAGGAGAGATATCCCCAGTCAAGCTCACTGCAAAGTGGATGACATTGGCCAGCGGCAGGTTGCCTGATGTCTCCTGCCAGAAGTCCAGCCAGAACTGCGGGTAGCGCAATGAGTGGGGCGTGGAGCCGCGCTTCTTGAAGACCGGTTGGTCGAGCTCCCCAATGAGATCGGCCTTGCGGGATTGCAACGCGGCGCGCAACGGTCCCGGGATGTCGCCCCTGGTCGCGCGGTAGTGCAGTCGGCCGTTTTCAACCCACAGTGTTATGCCTTCGCCTGCCGCATTGCTGACGAGTTTGCGCACGTCCCTGTCGTACATGTTGCGTTCCTGGTGATAGTGCATGTTGAAACCGCGTAACCCGCTGAGGCAATGAGAGTTTTAATGCCGTTCATTGCTCGGCTTGCCACAGGCTGACATAGGAGCCCACCAACTCCAGCAACTCCGAGTGACTGCCGCGCTCGAGAATGGAGCAGGCACCCAGGACGATGATCTCATCTGCATGCATCACGGTTGACAGCCGGTGAGCAATGATGATGGTGGTGCTGGCCTTGGAGATTTCCCGCAGATTGCGCAAAATCTCCCGCTCAGTGCGATTGTCGACCGACGAGGTGGCTTCATCGAACACGTAGATCCTCGGCCGTTTCAGCACCGCACGCGCAATCGAAATACGCTGCCGCTCCCCTCCTGAGAGCTTCACGCCCCGCTCACCCACCTTGGTTTCGTACCGATCCGGCAGGCTCATGATGAAGTCGTGGAGGTGCGCCACGCGCGCAGCGTCTTCGATCTCATGCTGCGTGCTGCCAGGCTTGCCGAACCCGATGTTGTAGCCGATCGTGTCATTGAACAGCACGGTCTCCTGCGGTACGACCGCGATCTGGCTCCGGACCTGCGACAGCGGCAACGCGGCGATGGGAATTCCGTCCAACAGGATCTGCCCTGTGTCGGGCTCGACCATGCGGGTGAGCAGACGCACGATGGTGGATTTTCCCGAACCGCTCTCCCCGACGATGCCCATGGTCCGACCGGGCCCGAGATCGAAGCTGATCTGTGTCAGTACGGGCCGGTCGGGGCGGTAGGCGAACGTGACCCGATCGAACGCCACTGCGGCAGGGCCGGTGAGCAACACGGTCTCGCCACTGGCGACTGGTTCCGGCGTCTCGCGGAACAGGTCGGACATTCTGGAGAGCATTGCGAGACCTTGCGACAGGCCTTGCATGGCGTTGCCCAGCATCTGCACGGGTCGGATTGCCTGCAACATGTAGGTATTGACCAATACGAACGCGCCAATGGTCATTTTTCCGATCCCGACGTCGTAGGCGGCATAAAATACCGCCGCGGCGAGGAAAATCCCGTACACCACGGCGACACGCACGCCGTAGACGGCGTAGCGCCCAAAGAAGCGGATCCACGCCCCTTCCGTTTGAGTCAGGGCGCGGCTGACCCGCTCCTGCACCAGGTCCTCCGCTGCAAAAAACTTGACTGTTTCATAATTCAGCACCGGGTCGGTCATTGCAGCGGTAGAGGCAACCGCGGTGCTCGAGGCTTTCTCCGCCGCGTCGGAGATACGCACCGCAAACGATCCGAAGGCGGCAACACAACTCACGATTCCAGCCACAAACAGTGCCAGAAAAGCCGGATGGTGCAACTTCAACAGCACAATGGTCGCCACGCACAATTCGACGATGCCGGGCAGCACCGCGAACACAAAATGGTTCATGGCGAGCTGGAATCCCTGGATGCCGTTCTCCAGGATCTGCGCAATGGCACCCGTTTCCCGCTCCATGTGGAAGCGCATGGGCAAATGCATGACATGCGCAAACAGACGCTCGCTCAGAGTCCGGAACATCCGCCGCTCCGCACGGGCGTACACGGACCCGCGCACCTCCGTGATCGCATGAGCGGTGAACTGACTGAGCACATATAGAGTCAGCAACAGAATCGGCAGCGTGTGTTGATCCGGGTGACTCACAAAGCGGTCGACAACCTTCTTCAACGCAATGGGACCGACAGCAGCCGCCGCTGCGGCGAGTACTATCAGACAAAGCGTCGTCAGAAACCGCCGCTTCACAAATGGCGTAGCGGTGTTCCACACGAGCCTCAAAACATCTGCAGTCCCTCGCATCCTCGGCACTCCTTGCCTACAGCACACCTTCGTAGGAATCGGTGGCACGCACGGTGATCCCGGCCAGCTCACTCAATGTGGGAGCCATGAACAGCTTCTGTACGTCGATGAGCAGGCCGCGGGCGCGCATCCGCTCAATGAGCTTCAACGCCAGCAGGGAATGCCCCCCGAGCTCGAAGAAGTTGTCATTCCTACTGATGCGGTCTACGGCAAACACCTGCTGCCAGATGTCCGCGAGCAGGATTTCCAGCTCTCCCTGTGGCTCATCATACGAGGCAGTGGCGTGTTGAACAGCAGGGCTCTCCATGCTCTGCAGTGCCTTTCGATCCAACTTGCCGTTGGGAGTGAGGGGCAGTCCGGGCAGGAAGGTGAAGTGGCCGGGCAGCATGTACTCCGGCAACGCCGCTTTGAGGTGGGCGCGCAGGCTGCGGGCGCTCGGCGGCGCCTGGGCCTGCAGCCGGCGCAGTGACTGCAGTTGCTCGAGTCCCTGCAGCGCCGCCTCCGTGGGCATCCAGTCGATCAGGCAACCCAGCTCGTCCACGCCGGCCTCGACCAGCCGGCTCACCACCGCCGCACAGCTCTGCGGGGT
>Ga0157379_10005486_pt1 | contig 10886 bp, 16 predicted proteins | sample S25metaG_FD_121802 | JGI IMG/M metagenome (GOLD analysis project Ga0157379, IMG submission 121802) | Switchgrass rhizosphere microbial communities from Kellogg Biological Station, Michigan, USA - S2-5 metaG | ecosystem: Host-associated > Plants > Roots > Rhizosphere > Soil | place: USA... | reverse complement strand
TCGGCTGTCCGCTGGTGGATAAAAAAACCGTGAGGGAAGGAGCGGGCTCATTCTTCCGCCAAGAGAGAGATCCGTTAAATGCTATGCCAAGTCAATTATACCTGCTATTATCCAGGATAAACTCACGCAGTCGACTCCTTACCATTATTTCATCGAGTTGATTGATCCTGTAGTGTCAGGCCAGGATAGAAATTCAGTGATGGACCGCAAGGAGAAGCAGCCTTTCTTAATTGGGAGAGTTTGAGAAAAGCCCATATCGGCGAATCGGGCTTAACTGGTCGCTGAAATTTTCCAAATTGTATTTTGAGTTGACAATCACAGGGACATCATGCCACAAATATTTATCTCGTTTTCTTACCTGTTTCACTTCAGCAAAATCGTTGAAGAAATTTGCAAACGAATATCTATGAGGACTTGTTGTCTGCGGATCCTGTCCTGAAAGAAGCAGCCGCTTCGCACCATTAGCAATGATGTATCGATTTCTTACCGTAAAGGACTAGTCCACCTCCGGGGATTTATCGAGATAATAAATTGGGACATTGGTGATTCATTGATTGAGCACCCGACGCTGTGGCCCTCCCCGAAACTGATCCTTGTCCTGCTTCTCCTATTGCTCTTCTAGAGATCTGTAAGAACTGGTCACAGTGCATGACGTTGCTCGTACCGACTCCGTGTCTATATCAGTGGCGAGAAGCAGATGCCTCATGTGTTAGAGAACAGCTGGGAATATCGTAGATGGCTCTGGGAGAGGTACCAAACCAGGTTGCCGCTGGTTCACCATCTCACGATATCTGAATAACTAAATATTAATGGCTGACTATATTCGGGAGCGGGGTTCGCCGTTGGCAGCAGAAGCGCATGCACCTCATCGTGATTCGGCTGAGGAGCAAGCTGGCGATGGGGAATGAGCCTTTTGAGCTGAACGGAAGAGTTTAATGCTAGCAGTCAAGGAAATCCTTGTGAAATTATAATTAATTCTGTTATTTTTGTGCTTTTTTCGATGCGGTATTTCGGTTGTCAAATAGGAGACCAACAAGATCAATGGTGTGTTAGGCCTGCGGTCTTCGAATCTCGGGACGCGTGCAGTCCTTATATAACTGCATCGCTGGACATTCTCTTCCTGCATCAATACTATCTAGAACAGCGAGCAGCTAGCTAGCTCATGCTCATCGTCGACGGCCATGGCCGCGTCTGACAACGTTCAATCGGATAACAGTCTGTCGGGCGCCCTCCGTGCTGGCTCGAATGGCCGCACTGTCAGCTCCGACGTTTTCACCTTTACGGCCCCGTTCTATACACAATCAACGATGCAACAACCTCAGCACTCGACGACGCCATCATTGGGCTTATTGCCACCATCTGACCCTCCGCTATCATACGCTGTCAATAACTATAGCACCAGTTCAAGCCACCCCACCAATGTCCTCAACATGCCTTCGACGAACCATAACGCAACAAATATTCATTCATTCGGTGGCTTGCATGCACAGGATGGCATGGGAGGTGTAGCCGCAGCAGGAACAGAGACGCAGGGTACGAAACCGGCAGTGGTGGATGGGTTGCTGCAGAGGTATGTTTTTGACACACTATATTTCCCCTCTACCATTTCACTCGCATGGATGTTGCTCCTGCTCTCTCTATTGGTGCATTCGGATTAAATATTTGTTATAGTAATGCCTAAGTTCATTTTTGCTGATCCGTGTTATTGCATTCCAGGATTACACGGTATACACATGATGCCCGAGACGCTTTCAGTCGCAGTCGCGATAACGAAGGTCGTCAAAGAGTGGCAGAATTGAAAGCAGCGGTTGAACTTCTCCATACTCTGGTTACAAGCCCCAAACCCTCAACATCGTCTCTCAGCAGTACCCTCGCCGCAATGTCAGAAACCCAACAACGCGTCTCTCCTCCGACAGGTTTATCATCATCTGCCTTGGTCAGTCCTGTAGCCTCTTTAAATCCTCCAAGTGAGGATGCCTCACGAAAACGATGTGCCTCTGCACAAGGTGATGAAGATGACCGCGTGCTAAAATCCCTAAAGCTCGAAGTAAACGAAGATGCGACAAGCACATCCAGTTTAAGCTCAGCGGGACCTTCGTCGGGGTTGCCTTTTCTTCCTCTATTTCAGGTCAGCCCCATTCTTCCCAAGTAATGGCTTCGGCACCTCCCGCGGTTCTCTCCCAGACGGTACCACCACCGCTGCTCCATGCCCAGACTTATCCTGGGTCAATACATACTCTCGCAGGACAACAGCATGCTCGACCGTCTGTGTCGGCGTTTTCCGCAGCCTCATCACGGTCGGATACGTTGACTGGCACCAAAAGCAGCGTAAATGCTACGAACGCCGCTATTGTCCAGCAATATGTTCTGATGCAGCAGCAGCAACAACAACAACAGCAGCAGCAGCAGCAACATCCTGCCACACATAGTCATTCGCTGTCCTCCATGTCATTACCTTCTCCCTCCTCTGTTCTCCAAAATGGCAACCCTCCTGCTTCTATGCCACCACCTACAGGAGCTACCTGGGCCGAACCGACATTACTAGCTTCAGGATCGGGAATGATGGGCCCAGCTACTCCGACGTCTGCAACTCAACCACAAGGCCGTTTCCAACTACCTTCGTCCTCGCGTCAGAGTAGGAGCTCGTCATACTCTGGTTCTTATCCTTTTGTCTTCGATGTGCCACCTCAAGCTCCATCTCACGTAGTTCAAACCGGCCCACCTCCCCAGGAGGCTTCCAGTTCCGTCTTGAATCCCCCACGAGCACCAGGGTCTGTGAACGGGACGAATGCCTCATCACCCGATCTTGCATATGCGTCGGAACATGAAGATTCTCCCGGTCGAGGACCACATCTCACGCCTGAAGGTTATACCCCACCGCCTATGAGTAATGCGAATGAGATTCCGCCAGAGTTGAGGCCCGATGTTGATAAACACTTCTTTCGTTTTCTCAACGATGTTTGCTCAGATTGTAAGCGATGCTGTTGAGCTTAGGATACATTACTGAGTGTCTATATAGTGGACGCAAAAGACTCCAAAGGGGAGCCAATTCATCAACCTCTTATGGCCAAGAAGATGGCGAGATTGGATGAATCGCCAGACTGGCGGCCGTTTAAATTCCGTATACAGGCTTTTACTAATGCTTTCTTAGAAGACGTAAGTGACATTCTGGACCTTCCTTTTTCATCCGCTAACTTCAGGCTTAGCTTGCAAAACATGGTTTATCCGAGGAAGTAATTCCAATGAAGAAAGTTCGTAGGCTTCTTACTCTGATTGGACCATCAACTTATGTTTTCTAGGTGCGACATTACTTATGGACGAATTCCTACATTTCTCGTTTCAATGAAGAAGGCAAAAAAGCCAAATCGAAAGGAAATCATATATGGAATGTGGATGCTAAGAAAATGGCTAATGGTGGCTGGCAATTCCGTCCCTTCAAGCGCAAGATCAAAGGAGTCTTCCCTCCAATTGCATATGTCGGCCTTAAATGGACAGGACAACCGAAGATATGGGACCCGCAAGCTTCAAGAACGAACGAAAACGTACGCTACACGAGCCATGACTTACCACCATGGTTGAGTTGGAATGGTGATGTGTTATCGGGAACACCAACGGCAGATACGCCTAGTGCAGAGTTTACGATCGAGGCTAAGGTGAGTGCGCGCTGCTTTTTGCGTGTGCTCTTCCGTTAAGCCTTGTCCCACTCCTGTTTTTCTTATTCATTTTCCAGTTTTCGCACGATGGAAAGGAATACACCCTCACTACGAAACAAGTAGTTACCGTTGCGCCGTTAATGCGAGAGGAACCGAGCGGATTTTCGATGGCCGCCAGAAGACCGTCACTTGTTAATGACCGAAGAGGCGTCAGCGACTCTCTATTAACGCCAACCACGAGCCTGCATGCAACGAGGTATATGCAATGCGATGAGGACGCCTGTTTCGGATTACTGACGTTTCTTTCTAGAACTGTTGTGGCGCCTCCACCTGCGGCTCCATTGCAGGAAGCTTTAGCTGTTGTTACGGAGTATGTTCGGTATCGTAACGTCAGTTAATCTCCTGACTCTTCTCTTAGAACTCTCAAGGCTGTGACTCTGGAATCTAATACTATCAAGGTCACTGCTCCGACGGAACACATCCATATCCACTCATTGATGCGTCAAGAGCAAGTTCTGAGCGCAACAGCGTTCGCCATTAACGATGTTATCACAGCCTCTCCCCAGGATCCTAGCGAACCTTCCACGACGTCCAGTGCCATTGCCCAAGTTGGAGCGGAAGTTGTCATGTGCGCGATGAACAAGGTTGCGGCAGACATCACAGCTTCCGGAATGGCGGACATAAACCCAGCAATGGATGGTGTACCTGTGCAGGATGTCTCGAGCACTACTAAATCGGCCGTCGCGCAGGCGGTCCAGCAGACAGGTACGACTGCTTCCCCGATCGAAGTGCTCCATACAGCAGGAGACATTATACAGCAGGAGACGCACCAGCCTTCTATCCCAGTCTCTATGCCGGTTTCTGTAGGTCAAACAGCACTTATGGCTGATATGGCTGCGTATTCTCGTGCCATGGTTGGGGACATCGACATGCAGACGCATATGTCAGTCGTGTCCAACAGTCTTGCAGGTGCCGTCTATCAAATGGAGATGTCGGATTATCCGATGGCTGATATGGTCCCTCCATGATCCTTTTGAGGATTGATCATCGTTATTTCTCGGTCTTCCTTTTCTTTATCGGATGCTTCCGTTCATTCGTTCTGTAGTCATCTCTCACGTCGTCATCGTCCTGTTCATGAGAACGCTGTATCCATTTGTCTGTTCAGTATATCTCGTAGATGCGCTCTTCTTTCATGTCCACCATGCGCTATCGCCATTTTATTTCCTCTGTAAAACATGGACCCTCGAATTCTCTCCATTCTTTGTTTGGTACTTTTTCTTTGGGTTCCAGGTATAAGGCTATACTTTACTTAAATTCACATCTTTTTTAAGGTTAATGAAAGATTAAATTTTCTTTATAAATCTAGGCTCGATTCGCACATACTACATATAGAAAGATCAGCAGGGTTGATAAATGTACAGGCTGGACAGTGCCTTTCTGCGGGTATAGGTTCGGGTGAAGAGTGACTGCTTAATGTAGGTTTCCGTCCTCCTCCGCTTAAGATTGTCCCGCCAAATGCCCGTCCTTCGTCTCGCGGTTTCCGTTGCGAATCCACCTCAATATCAGAATCCGTGTCATCTTTCTCCTTGACTTCTCTCAGGTCCAGAATATCGTTTGCTAAGATACCCAGTGAGGCAACTGTTTCTGAGTTATCGCCTAATTCTTTCCCTTTGTAAAATAGTCGCTGGCATATTGTTGGTATCTTGAACTCCTCATGAAGCTATCATACTCATCAGTTCTCACCTACAAATAGTCAACGAAATGGAAGACTCACTTCTATTTTGATATCCTTCACCGTTGATTCTTTTGTGATATTGATAGTTTGGGTTTTAGATTTCCTTTTAGAAAGCTTTATCCTGTTGGATGATCGCACTGGTTGACCGCTGCGCGTTGTTCGAGAAACCGAAGGCTCCCTGTGGTCTTCGCCCACGACATTAAGATCCTCTTCCTTGAGTGTCTCCTGAGAGCTAGCCTTCTTTGGACTCTGTTCGATTAAACAAACAGTAATTGTAGCCTTCATAAAATTCATGAGTCTGACAAAGAGAGTCAATCAGTTATACGGAGTGATATATAGATATACTGACCTGTCATGGCGACACTCAGTGCAAACGGCAAACTGATTTTGGGAGACGATATCATCGTCACTCCGGTCGGGTCTAGTCGAAGCTGTGGTCCACGGCACAAATGGTCCTCCGCCATACCTGGTCAGATGTCAATGGGCGATTTGCAACTCAACAATGACGATCCGTACAGGTTTTTCAAAGCTGTCCAGTCCTCAAAGGAAATGCGAATGATGGTAGAACCGAGATCCTGAGGTGCGTCTGGGTCAACTACAAGACCCTTATGCTTGCAGATGAGCCAGGAATTGTCAATTTCATCTGGACGAGGATTATCATGTGGTTTGTTAATCCAAGCCCGTACCCTTCGAATAAAGTCCGCTCCAACGATCGCGTGAAATACACCAGGTTCATTTATTGAATCATTCGAAGCGACATATGAAGACATAAGACCCTTCAGTCGTTCCTGTATAAAGTTAGACTTGACCATCCATTAAGCAATATCGAGCATTACCTTTTCTCGGTCAACACGCTGCTTAATCTCCTGCCGTGCTTCCTTGTTGATTGTCTGAGCTGCTTCACAATCTGAACATTTGGATGGAGCATCGGATGGAACTATAGTAGGATGCCATGTCGGAAACAAGGATTTAAGGAATGTAAAAGCCTAAGCATTTGGTTTAGAAGGTATTAAAAAGAGCCCAAACGATAATACCCGAGCATTAATCCATGTACGCAACGCAGACGAATAGGATAGATTCCCATGGGGACACTTGACATGCTCAACATAGTCAGGCGCTTCTGGATGTGGGTCTGGTCTCCCATGTATGTGCATCTTAGGCATAGGTTGCCTCCAATCTAAATTGTACGCGTGAAATCAACGTCTTATCTGGTGATACCAAAGGCGAAATGTGTGCAAACCTCGCAGCCACGCTTTCGAAATCCAGACTCCTTCCTTGTTTTCATCTGTATCATATAGCTCTTCGAACGTTTCCACATGAGCCACGTGATCAAGACTGTATCTTCGTTCTGTTGATAGCTTTAGGCGAGGTTCAAGAGGAGATCAACTTTACGTTACCTATGAATAACTCTGCGATACATTCAGAGCATACATTATCCGTGGTAAACTCGGGAACAACCATGTAACCCATGTCTTTAATAGACGACAATGAATTCTAATAATCACACATTAACAATACTCTTCAAATGATAATATACCAGATTACCTTTTTGATCCGCTTCATTTCAGCTGTCTTCCGCGGATCCAAAGCTCCATGTTGGCACATAATAGGACGATTATCCAATAGCCATCTATTCAGTACTCTGTTTGGGAGCTTGACAACGGAGGAGTGAGCTGAACCTTCGTCGAACGCGTCCAGTGGATCAGGAGAGTCCGACTCGCGGGTCGAATCCTTAGGTTGATCGATCACATCGGATGGCAAAGCCCGTGAAGAATATTTCACATGGCCATTTGTATCTGGCTCTGGTCCAGATTCCTTTGGCTTATCGGGAGGCTTGTCCAGACCCTCGAGGAGCCAACCTTCCAGCGCAGCACGACTGACAGTCGCAGAATCCTAGTAGAGTTAATGTGAGGTTCATAACGGCATCTATGAGGTAGAAAATAGACGAAACCTCTTTCATGTCCTCAATGTTCCATACGCGGTAGACATTTCTCTTCTTCTGACGCAAGTCATTGAAGTCGACGGACAACCGTTTTTGCCTAAATAGAATGTGTCTATAAGGGCGAGGAACGTGCAGTGTATCGAGCAAACCCACCATTCAGCAAAAGCTGTACAAGCGTCTTCGTGTTTCTTGTTCAGATTAGCAACTCGCTCCCTCGCTGCCTTGGGAGGCACCAGAAGTGGTTGAGACGCATCCCGAGATGCGGATGCATCGCGCCGAGCATAAATGAGCATGTAGGCGTCCTTAGAGGAAATATAATTTAGGAAATCATCAATCTTCATGTTATTGCTATGAAGATTTCTCAGTTTGAGTGTAGTAGGATAACCCAGTGAATGCACGAACCTTGGCTCACTATCGCTATCATCAATACGCTTCTTCTTCCTACCATTATTCTTCCGTGGTCGGTTGGCTGTCGAAGTTCCGCTACGGAAATCAGTCCGAAGTAAACTCACTGATAATTTGCCACATACTTCGTTTCTTTGTCATCTGATGCTTTCTTTTTCCCGTGCAATGATTTGATTGGTGTAACTTCCTCATCATTGAACTGATAGAACTGCTTATTACTAAGTAGAGCCAAAAAGTCCATCAGAATATAAAAATTAAAAAAGATAACTTGTTTCTCACGTGACATCGTAAACTTGCGCTTCATAGTGACCATGGTAAGCCGATGCCCCTTTGTGCAGTAATACTCCTCGAAGTTCATAGATCATATTGGACGACTTCGTCTCTCCGTCCGATTCTTCAGACTTCATACCTACAAACGGAGACATATCGATGACAGGAGGGAAAAGTATCGTTTTCTTTGATTTCTTCCGCGACAAAGTAGCCAAATCGAAGACAAAACGAAGGACAGAAAAGTGAAGGACCTAAGGCGAGATAATATCAGCAATCACAGGAGGATGTCCCAGGGGACGACATACGGGAGGCAATTTCCTAAGTCTGGTGTAGCGTTCTGCATCTTGTAGACTACCACAATGTGTACAGAGATACCTAAAGAGAGATGTCAGTATTAAGTTGTCATCACAAGTGAGTCGATATACTTGTTGTCACCCGAGAGTTCTTCGGATTGAAGCAATCCTTCAATGCGACTTTCCAGTTTGCCGTTTCCCTGACAGAGTTATTAACTGCTATCAATGGTGTGAAATGATGTAAGACATACTTCGATGCTAATTTCGAGTTCGAGAAAATCCGCATCTCTTTCTGAACGATTTTGGCAATTTTTGCACAATGTTCCGTAAGTTAACCTCCCTTCAAACTGAGTAAATCAACGTCATAACCCGTTAGAAATAAGAAATGGCCGATACTAGCCTGATTGGCCACTAAAGTCTTCAGAGAGGGCACAGCTTGCTTTTCGAACTCGGTGGCTAGATGTGACATGAAAAGCTTAGAGAATCTACAGAGGATGAGGGACCCTGGTATCAGTTCTACGGATAGACGTACTCCTGTGCATCCTGTTGTTCAGACGCCCGCAGTTGAAGACTTTCAACCAACTTGACGGGATTAAACACTTTGCATATGCCTTCTTGTAAAGCGGCAAAGGTGACCTGCAGTTGGAAAATTGGAGACTCCTATACAGTTTTAGTTTGGCAAAAGGTGGGAAAACGCATAGCATACTTCTATATCATTGTAGTCATGCTGCGATGGTACACATCGATATACCCCGTCTCGAAATGCGTGGTCCTGGAACCAAACCTGATTAAACGAAGGTGCAAGGAGCATAAGCTGATAGTTCCGATTGTAAATTCTTCAGACTCCTTTCCTGGATGAAAGCATTGGCGTAACAGGTCGCGCCTAAGTTCTATAAGACGAGTGTCAATCCAAATCCCAAACCAACAACCGAATATTCATACCTTCAAACCCACGGGTAAAGAAGGATCGCGGGCATTCTCTAATGGATTATATCCAAGACCACTTGTTTCGCAATAGTCCTTTAGAGCCGCTTCTACAACATGGTTAGAACAACCGGTTGACGAGTCACGCCAATGGTTATACCTTCGTTCTCCAGCCTAGCTTGGCCTAAATGATTAAGACAGTGAGGATTATCTCTACATGACTTCTTAGTGCAAGTCGGCTGATCTTCTTCTTCGCTTGAAATAACAATGATGTCGTCGCTCTCCTCGACCTCCATGGGATTCCCTATACCACCATGCCCCACATCAATCTTGCGTTTCTTGCGAGCCAATCCAGAAGATTCTGCAAATTTGTTTCGACAGATTGGCTTTCGGATTGTGTCAAGAAAGCCATAAGCAGCCAATTTGTGTTCTCGAGTGATCTGTGATTGTTCGGACATCCTGCTGACCCAACCCCACTGAGAATGTTCAGCTTCTGCACTGGCGAGTTTATCGCGTTTTAGGCGTTCTCCAGCTGCCAGACCTTTGTTTTGATTTCGTTTTCGTTTCATAGAGCTGGCCATAGTTGTCAAAAGAGAGCTGTGCCCACAGGAGGAGACGACGTCGCGTGACAGTCACGCTCTGTTCGCCCCCAACAATTCTAGATGGAAACCAATTATATTCTACAGTGAAAATGTCAATAGTAAATCAACAACATTTTACAAGTCTCCTTCAATCTCCATAACTACTGGGCAATGATCTGACGCTCCCCAAACCTGATCCCTAATCTCGCAGAGTTTAACTCGAGGAAGAAGCGTTTCGTTTATAATAACTGTTTAATAACTGTTGAGAAAACCCAGAAATTACGAAAATAGATGTCACTCACATGTATCCAGCCTCCATCCAATAGATTTCACTCTACATTGGAACTTATATGAGAAATAAGTATAGTGAGGCACACCAGGATGAAGTTCTCTCCAAACGTCAACGAGCTTCGTTGATTTCGAGGCAGATTCATCTGCAGCAGGGCCTTCTAAAATCTTATTTAGGCCATCTGTTTCCACTTGCGTATGACCCGGAGTCTTATTCCAATTGGTCTTTGAATTACAAAGATCTGTTAAGGTTTCGAAAATTAGACACGGGAACTCTAACCGGAGAACTTGCCTAGAGGCGTTCGGGCGCAATTGATATCACCCATCCAGATGACCGGTTTCTCGGAGTCCAATTCGTGAAGATAGGTTCCAAATGCTGCATTCCATGCTGCCTTGTAATCGATATTCTAGAACGTGTGTAAAGATCGGAAGAGGACTATACATTAGCAAAAAAGACTCACTTTAAGCTGCTGCCCAGCATTGGGGACATAAGTACCAACAAGATACGTCTTTGGGTATTCGAGGACCAATAAACGACCCTTTGCTGCTTCTTTCCCTTCACTGTGAGAGGGGAAATCATATTTCACACTAATGGGCTTCATTTTGCAAAGGAATGCCGTTCCAGCTACGAGAAACTGGATCAATAACAAGCTAATGAGGCAGGCACTCAAACATACCATAACCTTTAGTGGATGAAATTGACCAATATTGATAGGGGTATATATCATGAAGAAAGAAGTTAGGCTTTTCATTCACCTTCCAGCGCGTGTCAGAGGCACCAATGATAGAAACATT
>Ga0157379_10005485_pt1 | contig 10887 bp, 14 predicted proteins | sample S25metaG_FD_121802 | JGI IMG/M metagenome (GOLD analysis project Ga0157379, IMG submission 121802) | Switchgrass rhizosphere microbial communities from Kellogg Biological Station, Michigan, USA - S2-5 metaG | ecosystem: Host-associated > Plants > Roots > Rhizosphere > Soil | place: USA... | reverse complement strand
AGGATCGCGAAGGCCTTCGACCAGCGCCGGGCCAGCGCGAGCCAGACGTCGTCGCCGGTGCGCAGGTGCAGCCCCTCGGCGGCGAGCATCATGACCGGCAGGCCGACGCCGAGCACCGCGAAGGTGAGGTGGAACGCCAGCGAGGTGCCCATCTGGGCGCGGCCGGCGAGGAGGTGGTTCATGGCAGAGTCCTTGGTCCGCGGCACGCGGCGGGCGACGGCGTCCCTGCCCGCCGCCCGCCATGGCGGGGGTTCGTTCACCCCCGCGGCCGCCGCAGGCCGTGGGCCAGCACGAACGTGGCGACGCTGTGGCCGAGCTGCTCGCCGGCGGCCTCGTCGATGCGCGTGTGGTTGCCGTTGAAGATCCGGCTGTCGCTCGCCTCGCGGGCCGCCTGCGCGAAGCCGGCGAAGGTGCGCGTCACGCCGGGCAGCGCGGACGAGCCGAGCGAGAACGTCAGCCGTGCGCCGTAGATCCGCGTCAGGACGTCGGAGGCTGCGGCGCTGATCGTCGCGTGCGCGCCCGGATAGGACGGGTCGGGCGCGGTGTTCGTCAGCGGCGTCCAGTTCGGGTCGCCCGTGGTGTCCGGGTTGCCGTCGGTGTCCGCGGCGCGGATCGCGGTCACCGGCCGCCACCAGCGCAGCGTGTACTTGCCGTCGTACATCGCGATCGCGGTGTCGGCGAGCGTGAGGTCCAGGGCCGCGAACGTGTGCGCGTTCTCCGACAGCGAGGAATGGGCGGCGAGTGCGGCGTGCTCGCCGATGGCGTTCCAGGTCGCCCAGATCGGCGGGTTCCAGAAGCGCGCGATCTCCGTCTGCTCGGGCGTGCGCGAGGTGCTCTGGGCGTCGCCGAGCGCCTTGACGTCGTTGAGCGCCGCTGCGTACTCCGGACTCGTGACCGGCGGCGGCGCCGGCGGCCGGAACTGCGCGGCGCGCTGCAGGACGAACGGCTTGACCACCGACCACTGCGTGAAGGCCGGGGCGGCGAACGCCGGCGGCGTGAGCTGGTAGCTGCCCGGTGCCGCGGTCGGGTGGTACTCGAACGGCGACGTGTTCGAGCGGTCGCCGGCGCGGGCCGCCAGCAGCTCGTCGGCGGCGGCGCGGCCGATGCGCACGCCTTCGGCGCGCCTGTGCGGGTTGGTGACCTGCGCGATCAGCGCGCTGTACTGCGCGTCGATCGCGGGCCGCTGGCCGGGATAGAGCCGCGTGAGGGTCTCGCGCGCGGCCGCGTCGGCCGCGGCGCCCGGCGAGGCCGGTCGCTTGACGGTGACGGGCGGGAGGTAGGCGGGCTTGCCCTGCTCGATCGACACGACGGCGTCGTAGATCGCGGTGTGCAGCAGCGCCAGCTCGTAGGTCGGGTGCACCGTCGCGGGCTGGACGCCGGGGTCAGCCTGCAGGCCGAGCAGGAACGCGTTCCACTGCAGGACGGTCTCCACGGGCGGCGCCGGCGCGGCGGGGGCGGCGTCGGCCAGGCCGGGCGCGAGTCCGGCGACCGTGGCGGCGCCGGCGGCCACCAGGCTCGAGGTCAGGGTACGTCTCACGACGGTGCTCCTTGGGGGAGGGGAGAGAAGTTCTACTACGGCGCGTAATACTACGTGGCGTAGGAGATCTCGTCAAGCGTCGTCGCGGACGCCCGCGCGGCCTGGATGCGGCGCGCGGTCAGCCGCGGGCGGGCCGGCGCAGCATCGCCGCGGCGACGCAGGTCAGCACGGGCACGAGCGCGAGGACGAGCACGCAGGGCTGCGACGTCGCGATGGGGAGGTTCAGCGTCGCCTGCACCGAGGCACTGCCGCCCGCCCGCCAGGCCAGCGCGACGAGGACGGCGATCGTCAGCAGGCCTCCGACCAGCAGCGTCCGCGGGAGCCGCACGGCGACCGGGAGGCCGAGCAGGGCGTCCACGCGCTGCGGCGAGATGCCCGTCACCTCGCCGGACGCGCCCCGGCCGAAGACCAGCAGCGCCGACGCGAGCGGCCCGGGGGCGCCGTCGACGGCCTGCAGCGCGGCGGCGTCGGCGCGCAGTTCGGCCGCGTCGGCGTAGCGGTCGTGCAGCGCGCGCACGACCGGCAGGAAGAACAGCGCCTGGGACAGCACCCGGCCGACGGCCAGGCGCAGCGGGTCGCGCAGCGCGCCGTGGTGCTGCTCATGGGCGAGCACGGCGCGCAGCTCGGGCTCCGAGAGCCGGCGCAGCACGCCCGTCGAGATGTAGACCCGCGGTCGCAGCCAGCCCGCGCAGAAGGCCAGCGGCGCGGCGGCGTCCACGACGAGGACGCTGGGATGTGCCGCGAGCGGGCCGCGGATCGGCAGGGCGCGGACGAGCCGGCGGTGGGCGCGCAGCTGGCCCCAAACGGCCGTCGCCGTGACGGCGATCACGGCGGCGCCGAGGACGGCGAGCCCCAGCACCACTACGGCGGCGACGTTGATGGTGGGGTAGCTCAGGCCCACACCGCCGACGTCGAGCCGGTGCGCCGCGTCGGGCCGGACGTGGACGGCCCGCACGCCGGTCGCCACCGCCAGCACGCACGCGCCGAGGCCGGCGGCGCCGAGCGCGAGCTGGAGCCGGTAGAGCCGCCAGCTCCGCGACCGGATCGTCCGGCCGGGTGGGTCAGCGCTCGCCGGCAAGGCGCTCGAGCGCCTCCCGGCGCTCGGGGTCGAGGCCGGCCATCTGCCGGGCGAAGTGCCCGAGCGCGACGTCGCCGAAGGCGTCGACGAGCGCCGCGACCTCCGAGCCGGCGCGCAGGTCGGCGTACTCGTCGCGCGAGTGGACGGGCCGGTAGAAGTCCGTCTTGCCCTCCCGCCGGCGCGCGAGCAGCCCCTTGTCGTGCAGGCGCCGCAGGATCGTCATGTAGGTCGTGTAGGCGCGCGGCTTGGGGGCCGCGCGGTTCAGCACGTCCATCACGTCGCGGACGGTGGCCTCGTCGCGATCCCACAGCGCGTCCATGACCTCGGCCTCGAGCTCGTGCAGGACCGGGGTGGTCAGAGGCGGATCCGTCATACGACACAGGCTAGTAGATCGGTCCGGGTACGTGCGCCACCTGGCGAGTGTGGACAACGATGGCGCGTCGTACTACAATGAGTCGTAGATATCCCTCTCCCCAAAGGACGCATCATGAGACGACTGCACGCCCTCGGCGCCACGCCCCTCGCCCTCGCCGGGATCGCCGCCCTCGCCATCGCCGGCTGCGGCGGCGGCTCCGACGGCGGGGCCTCGACGACCGGCGCCGGGTACGGCGCAGCATCCGCCGCGCCCAAGGCGGCCGGCGCGACTGTCAGCACGCGGAGCTCGAAGCTCGGCACCGTGCTCGTCGACGGCCGCGGGCGCACCCTCTACCTGTTCGAGCGCGATCGCGGCGCGGCCAGCAGCTGCTCGGGCGCGTGCGCGAGCGTCTGGCCGCCGCTGACCACGGACGCCAAGCCGGCCGCCGGCGGCGCGGTGGCGCCCGGCAAGCTCGGCGAGTCCCGGCGGGCGGACGGCACGACCGAGGTCACCTACGCCGGCCATCCGCTCTACACCTACGCGGGCGACACCAAGCCCGGCGACGTCACGGGCCAGGACGTCGACCAGTTCGGGGCCGCGTGGTATGTCCTGGCCCCCAGCGGCCGGAAGATCGACGAGGGCTGATGCGCCCGCGCACGGCCCTGTGGGCCCGCCGGCTCGGCGCGCTCGCGCTGCTCGGCGCCGGGCTCGAGCACCTCGACCAGCTCACGGCCCAGCACTACTCGGCAATCCCGACGATCGGCACCCTGTTCGCGTTGGACGTCGCAGGCTCGGCGGCCGTCGCGACGGGGTTGCTCGCGCCGGTGCACCGGCTGCCGGGGCGCGCCGGGCGCTGGGCGGTCCGGGTGCTGTGCCTCGCCGGGATCGCCATCGCCGCCGGCTCGGTCGCCGGGCTCTACGTCAGCGAGCACGGCGGTCTGTTCGGCTTCCGGGAGGTCGGGACGCGGCCGGCGATCGTGTGGTCGATCGTGTTCGAGCTCCTCACCTTGCTCCTGCTGGCGGTGCCGCTGGTCGCGGGGACGCCGTTGCGCGTCCGACGCGGCCAGCACGATGCGGGGGCATGGCGCTGACCGACCCCCTGCGCCTCGCGCGCCTCCAGGACGCGCTCGCGTGGCTGGCGCTCGCCGTGGTGCTGCTGGCCGCGCGCTGGCCCGAGCTCTGGGACACCGCGGGGCTGCGGCAGCCGGACGCGTGGGCGATGGCGCTCGGGGCGGCGCTGGCCGTGGCGGCGGCGGCCCTGGTCGCCGTCGGCGATCCGCGCCGCGGTGCCCGACTGGTCGTGGCCGCGATGGCCCTCGACCTGCTCGGGGCCGCGGCGGTGGTCGCCATCGCGCTGACCGCCGACGTGACGACGAGCGGCCGCGGCGACGCCGTGCTGGCGGTCGTCGCGGTCGCGCTCGTGATCCAGGCCGCGTTCGACGGGCTCATGCTGCTCCAGGCCCGGCAGAACCGTCGAGGCTCCTGACGGCCGTCAGGACCGGCGGTCGACCCGGGTTGGGACCGCGCGTCCGATCGATTTGCGCAGATTGGCGGGCATCCTGGCGCCATGTCGATGCGGCCGCCACAGATCGTCGCCTTCGGTGGAGGCGGGTTCTCCATGGAGGCCGGCAACCCGTTGCTGGACGAGTACGTCCTGGAGGCCACCGGGGTGGACCGGCCGAAGGTCTGCTTCGTGCCGACGGCCTCCGGCGACGCCGACCACTACATCGTGCGGTTCTACCGCAGGTTCTCCGGCGTGGCCGAGACGAGCCACATCTCGCTGTTCCGCCGCGACAAGGGCAACGGCGCGATCGAGGGCAACCTGGAAGAGCACCTGCTCAAGCAGGACCTCATCTACGTCGGCGGCGGGAGCGTGCTCAGCCTCCTCGGCACGTGGCGCGCCCACGGCGTCGACACGATGCTCAAGCGCGCGTGGCGGCGCGGCGTGATGCTCTGCGGGCTGTCGGCGGGCTCGTTGTGCTGGTTCTCGGAGGCGATCACGGCGTTCCACGGGCCGCCCGAGGTGATCCGCGGCATCGGCCTCCTGCCGCACTCCAACTGCGTGCACTACGACGGCGAGGCGCAGCGCGGCGAGTACTACCGGCGGATGGTCGCCGAGGGGCTGATGCGCGAGGGCTACGCCGCCGAGGACGGGGTGGCGCTGCACTTCGAAGGCCGCGAACTGCTGCGCGCAGTGTCCTCCCGACCCAAGGCACGCGCCTTCCGCGTGTCGGCCGACGGCGAGCACCCGTTGCGAGTCCGCTACCTCGGCCAACCGGCGTCGACGCTGGCCGCGGCATGACCGCGTCGGCACGGACGCCGACCATCCTCGCGATGGGCGGCGGTGGGTTCACCTGCCGGCCTGGCGATCCGGCACTGGACGAGCTCGTGCTCGAGCTGAGCGGCCGGCGCGAGCCGCGCGTGCTGTTCCTGCCGACGGCCAGCGGCGACCCGACCGAGCAGATCACGTCGTTCCACATCACCTACGGCAGGCGCGCCGCGCTGGCCACGGTCCTGTCCCTCTTCCGCCGCCACGGCGATCCGCGGAGCCTGCGCGAGATCGTGCTCGCCCACGACGTCGTCTACGTCGGCGGCGGCTCGATGCGCAACCTGATGGCCATCTGGGCCGCGCACGGCCTCGACGTCGTCCTGCGCGAGGCGTGGGAGTCGGGCATCGTCCTCGCCGGTCTGAGCGCGGGAGCGATGTGCTGGTTCCAGGCGGGCATCACGAAGTCGTTCGGCCCGCCCGAGCCGACCGCCGGCCTGGGCTTCATCCCCGCGTCGATGAGCGTGCACGCCGATGGCGAGCCGGAGCGCCTGCCGGTGTACCTCGATGCGGTGGCCCGCGGCGAGCTCCCGGGCGGCTGGGCCGCCGACGACGGCGTCGGGCTGGTGTTCGAGGGCACCGAGCTCGCGCGCGCGGTGACGGCGCGCCCGGGCTCGGGCGCCGTGCGGGTGGACGCGGTCGGCGGTGAGCTCGTGCGCCGCCGCGTCGAGCCGGAGCTGCTGGGGGCGGGGCCGCTGGGCACGCGGCCGGTGCCCGACGACATCACGGAGCTGAGGAGGACGCGTTATGGCCGTGGCTGAGCAACTGCCAGCACGAGCACGAACTGGAGGGCGAACCATGCGGGACACCGGGATACGCACCGGTCGCGCACCCGCGCCGGCCAAGGCAGCCGGGACTCCCACGGCAGCGGGGCGGGCGCCGGGCGTTCCGCCCGGACGTCGAGCCCTGCACGGCGGGCCAGTTCCCGGGCGCTGTCGCGGGTGAAGAAGCGCAGGTGCGTGCGGTCGAAGAGGCCGTGCTCGGCGTAGGGGAAGCGCCCGCGTAGGAGCTCGCGCCGCGCGGTCCAGTGCGCGATGTTCGGCACGCAGACGACGACCAGCTGCGGGCCGTCGGGCGCCAGCAGCGTCCGCAGCCAGGCCAGCGCGGCCCACGGATCGCGCAGGTGCTCGAGGACGTCGGCGGCGACGACGACGTCGACGCCGCCGGGCACCGCGCGGCGCACCGCCTCCTGCGTGGCGGGCGCCTCGAGGTCGCCGGTGACGACGGCCGCGCAGTGCGCGCGGGCCTGCTCGGCCGCGCCGGGGTCGGCCTCGACGCCGATCACCGTGCAGCCGCGGGCGCGGAGTTCAGCGGCGAGGTAGCCGGTCGCGCACCCGACGTCGAGCACGCGGCTGCCGGGCGGGACCTCCTCCAGGACGATGCGGTGGCTCGCCGCGAGCCCGTGGGCGGCGACCAGGGCGGAGTACGGCCCGGCCGTCACTCGCCCTGCAGGGTGAGGATCAGCGAGCGGGCGCCGCCGCGGTCGCGGTGCTCGCACAGGTAGACGCCCTGCCAGGTGCCCAGCGCGAGCCGGCCGCGGGCGACCGGCAGCGTGAGCGACGGGCCCATGATGGAGGCCTTGACGTGCGCGGGCATGTCGTCGGCGCCCTCCAGGGTGTGGGTCCAGGCGAACTGCTCGGGCACGGCGGCGTTGGCCCATGTCTCGAAGTCGCGACGCACGTCGGGCGAGGCGTTCTCGTTCAGCGTCAGCGACGCCGACGTGTGCAGGATGTGGACGTGGAGCAGGCCGACGCGCACGTCGGCGAGCTCAGGCATCCCGTCGGCGATCTCGCGCGTGACGAGGTGGAAGCCGCGCGGGCGCGGCTCGAGCGTCAGCTCACGCTGGGCCCACATCGTCCAGGTCGGGCGGCGTGACGCCCTCGTAGTAGTCGACCGCGTCGTCGAGGCGGAAGTACGTCTTCAGCCCACTGCCGTCGGGCCGGCGCTCGGCCGCGCAGAGCTTGCGCTCGTCGGGATAGAGCACGACGTCGGGCGCGCCGTGCGTGCTGACCGCAAGGAAGTGCAGGGGCGCGTCACCGTCGTTGAGCACCTGGTGGGCGCCCTGCTCGCCAACGGCGAAGCGCACGACGTCGCCGCGCTCCAAGCGTCGCCGGCCCTCGGGGGTCCGCAGGAGCGCGCGGCCCTCCAGGACGATGAGCACCTCTTCCTCGGTCAGGTGGAAGTGATAGGGGTAGGCCGCCTGCCCGGGCGCGACCTCCCAGCGGCTGACGCCGACGCGCTCGGTGCGCAGCTGGTGGCCGAGCCGGGCGCGGCGCGCGCGGTAGCCGTCGGCCTCGCGCAGCTCGTCGTAGTCGGGGTCGTAGATGTTGGCCATGGGCGCAGCGCTGGATCTTCACACGTCGTGCGGGATGCGAGCGACGCGCAGGTCGACCCGCGTGCCGGCGAACGGGACGCCCTCGGCCTGAAGCAGCGCGCGCTGGCGCTCCCCCTTGGCCAGCGAGCCGTCGGCGCGCACGACGCGCCACCACGGCAGTCCGTCCTCGTCACCGGCGTGGCGCAGCACCGTGCCGGTGAAGCGGGGCGCGCCGGGCGAGATGTCGCCGTAGGTCCGCACGAAGCCCTCGGGGATCGCCCGCACGCGGGCCAGCACGTCCTGGGAAGCTGTGTCCATGGTCCGTCGTGGCACGTACTCGATCGTCGCACGTGACCCGGAGACCGGCGAGCTGGGCGCCGCCGTCCAGTCGCACTGGTTCTCCGTCGGGTCGATCGTGGCCTGGGCCCGGCCGGGTGTCGGCGCCGTCTGCACGCAGTCGATCGCCGAGCCCGCCTACGGGCCGAACCTGCTCGATGCGCTCGAGGCGCCGGGGGCGAACGCGCGGGCCGAGCTCAAGCGGCTGCTGGCCGCCGACCCCGCCGCGCGGTACCGCCAGGTCGCGGCGATCGCGCCGGCCGGCCCGCCGGCCACGCACACCGGTGAGGGGTGCATCGCGTTCGCCGGGCACGAGGCCGATGAGGACTTCAGCGCCCAGGCCAACATGATGGCCTCGGACGGCGTCTGGCCGGCGATGGCGGCGGCGTTCCGGCAGAGCACGGGCCCGCTCGCGCGCCGGATGCTCGCGGCGTTGCGGGCGGCGGAGGCGGCGGGCGGCGACGTGCGCGGCCGCCAGTCATCGGCGATGGTGGTCGTGGGGCCGTCGGGCGAGCCCTGGCGCCGGCGCGTCGACCTGCGCGTCGAGGACCATCCCGAGCCGCTGGACGAGCTCGAGCGCCTGCTGACGCTGCGCGACGCCTACGACCTGGCCGGCCGCGGCGACGACCTGATGGGCCAGGGCCGGCACGCGGAGGCCGGCGAGCTCTACGCCCAGGCCTCGGCGCTGGCGCCCCGCAATCACGAGCTGCTGTTCTGGGCGGGCGTCTCGGCGTTCGCGCGCGGCGATCGCGAGGCCGGGCTCGCGCAGGTCCGCGAGGCGATCGCGCTGCAGCCCGGCTGGCGTGAGCTGATCGGGCGCGTCGGGCCGGACCTCGCGCCGGGCGCGGCCGAGCTGCGGGCGGCGCTCGAGGGCTAAGAAGGTCTTTGACAATGAGAACTCGGTCTGAGCGCCGCGAGACGGTTCGCTCAGACCGAGTTCTTTGTGAAAGACCTTCCAACTAGCCGACGGAGATCGGCAGTCGCGCGACCGAGCGCAGGATCGGGTTGCTGTCGCTCCAGTCCAGGTCGTCGCCGTCGGTCGCCAGCTCGAGTCCCGGGTGGCGCTCGGCGAGCGTCCCGAAGAACAGGCGCGCCTCGAGGCGGAGGAGCGCGTTGCCCAGGCAATAGCGCGGCCCCACGCCCAGCGCGAGGTGGCGCGTCGGCCGGCGGCCGATGTCCAGCGTGTCGCCGTTGGGCAGCAGATCCGGGTCCCGGTTCGCCGCCGCGGCCGCGAGGACGATCGTCTGCCCGGCGGGGATCGCCGTGCCCCCGACGACGGTGTCGCGCTGGGCCAGGCGGTGCGACCACTGGGAGGGAGAGACCCAGCGCAGCAGCTCCTCGACGGCAGTCGGCGCGAGGCCGGGGTCGGCGGTCAGCTTCTCCCACTCGGTGCGCTCGCGCAGCAGCTCGATGAGACCGGTGGTGAGCAGGCAGGTCGTGGTCTCCAGCCCGCCGGTCAGCAGGTTGGCGACCATCGCGACGAGCTCGGGCGCCGACAGCGACTCCTCCTGCTCGGCGTCCATCATCGCCGCGGCGAGGTCGTTGGCCTCCGGGTCGCGCCGGTAGGCGTCGACGATCGTGTGCTCGACGTACGCGCGGAACTCCTGGCGGGCGGCGTAGGCGTCGCGGATCACGTCGGGGTCGGAGCTGATGATCGCGGCCTGGAGGCGGTGGACGAGGTCGCGCACGACGTGGCGCTCCATCTGCGGGGCGCCGACCACCTCGGTCATGACGCGCAGGGCGAGGTCGCGCGCCACGTCCTTGGCGTCGAACACGCCCTGCTCGTCGATCTCGGTGGCGAGCAGGTCGTCGATGAAGCCCTGGATGACCGGCTCGAGCGCCGCGACGTAGGCCGGGGTGAAGTACCGGTGGGCGACCTGACGCAGCCGCCCGTGCAGCGGCTCGCCGGTACGGCCGATCATGAGGCCCTCGAACTCGGCGGCCGAGCGCATCATGTCGGCGACGTCGGGCTCCAGCGAGCGCATCACCGCCTCGTAGCGCGAGCCGGAGGTGACGTACCCCTTCGTGTAGGTCTCGGCGTCGAGCGACATCCGCCGGACGTCGGCGTAGCGGGTGACGACCGCGATCCCGTTGCCGGGCAGGAGGTGCACCGCGGCGCTCTCGCGGGCCTCCCGCCAGATCGGCCACGGATCGTCGAGCCGCTGCCCTTCGATCAGCGCGGCCAGTTCCTCCTCGATCGACGCGATCACCGGGGCAGGCTAGACGCGCCGGGGCGGCCAGGGCAACCCGATGGCCCGGCCTCAGGTCCGCACGGCCTGGCAGCTCGGTCGCGATCGCGGCGGCCCAGGCGCGGATCGCCTCCCAGTCCCGGCGGTCGCGGTAGGCCGAGGGCGTGTCGCGCTCCATCCGCGAGTCGGGCTCGGCACGGCCGCCGAAGACGACGTGGTCGCGCACGCCCAGGCGCTCGGCGCGGGCGACGACGCGCCGCGGCTCGAGCCACCGGCTGTGCTCCTCGTCGGGCCGCGGCTCGCCGACCGGGCCGGAGCTGAAGATCCACAGCGGGCGCTCGGCGAGCTCGGCGGCGTGCCGGCGCAGCACGTGCCGCGCGTCGGCCTGCCAGCGCCCCATGTAGACGGCGCTGCCCAGGACGACGGCGTCGTAGCCGGCGAGTTCCCCGACCTCGCCGGCTGCGACGCAGTCGACCGTGAGTCCGGCATCACGCAGGACGCCGGCGACGGCCTCGGCGATCTCGCGGGTGGATCCGTGCTTGGAGGCGTGGGCGACGAGGACGTTCATGTCGTCCATGGTGCTCGCCCCGGGGCATCACGCCATCCGTGCACCGCGCGGGTGCGCATCCGCGGGAACTACCTAGTCGAGCAACGCCCCCGCGCTCACGTTCAGCGTCGCGCCCGTCATCGCCCGCGCCCGGTCGGAGGCCGCGAAGGCGAACGCGGCGCCGACGTCGTCGAGCGTCGCCGCT
>Ga0157379_10005483_pt1 | contig 10888 bp, 4 predicted proteins | sample S25metaG_FD_121802 | JGI IMG/M metagenome (GOLD analysis project Ga0157379, IMG submission 121802) | Switchgrass rhizosphere microbial communities from Kellogg Biological Station, Michigan, USA - S2-5 metaG | ecosystem: Host-associated > Plants > Roots > Rhizosphere > Soil | place: USA: Michigan... | reverse complement strand
TACCCATATTGATTATGCAAAAGACCTAGAGCAAAAATGTTTGTGGCTGGCATCGAAATATTGGTTTTCAAAGCAAAGAGAGGTTTTTCATCTAAGACCAAAGCTGGAGTATGGTAAAATGTTCGATCCAAATCCAGTTGTGTCAGTGCTTAGAGGTAGCAGTGACTGAAAGAGCCCTATCTTACTCTAGTATGAATTTGGCCCTCATTATCCAAACCTCCTGTATATAAACTCTGTATCTTCTTCAATACAATGCAATCAGATTATTGTTTTTACTCAGTTTACCTTCTTCTACACTACTGCTCTGACTTCTCTTCTTACTTCCTAAATACTCTGCCCAAACTCTTCTCTGATGCTGGACCTCGGTCTGACTCTGGTCTTTGACAACCATCCCAAAATTATAAGACATACCCCACATATTGTCAAGGAGGTGCAACACATAAGTTGAAGCCAATTCCTATTCTACTACCCTCTTCTGATATCTGTTAACTCTGTTCCAATCCAAACTCCAACATGTTCAGGTCTCACTCTGGGATCAGTTCCTAACTTATAGTCTAGATATTTTTTCTGTGTTGTAAAATATATTATCTATCTGTAAATTGACTCTATAAGCTATATCCTAAAAATAAGATCTGAGCTTGGTAGGAAAAAAAAATGAGAAATTTGTGATTTTCCATCTTGGGCCACAAATTTTTTGAGAGAAATGCATAATTCCTATCTTATTGTATGAAGAATTCTCTACAAAACTGGCTTGGGAACCATATTCTTATTATCCCTTGTTACAGCTGTATCAGGCCTGCAAAGTGGCCATTTTAGTGTAATATGCAGCATTTTACACCACAAAGCTGTGTTTGCAGCTCTGATAGCACAGGAATGACTAAAAGTTAGAATAAGGTTCTTAAGCCAGTTTTGTGGAGAATTCTTCATATTATAAGATAGGAATTATGCATTTCTCTCTCAAAAAAAAAGTGTGGCCCAAGATGGAAAATCACATGTTTCTCAATTTTATCCCTACCAAGCTCAGATCTGATTTTTAGGTTATAGTTTATAGAATCAAATTACAGATAGATAACATATTTTATAGCACAGCAAAAATATCTAGACTGTAGCTTGATAATAGCACTATTCAATCACTGAACATGGTGTCTGTTACTTTTGGTAAGCACAAGTATAATCTATCCTGGATTTTATTTAATATTTTATTGCTGACATGGAACCCCTCTACATAATATTCTAGTAGTTTTGAAGCCAGTATTCAATGCATGGGAACACTTTTTCAGCCACAGTGTTTCCTTGGGTGAGGGATTTCAGCTCACCTGGTATGTTGTTCAAAGGGGATCCACATGTGGCTTTGTTCAACATCTAGGTCCCATTTAAACCTTTAAATGGAAAACCCAAGTGTAGAATTCTGTTTAATAGTTGATTAAGGGTGTTTTAACTGGGACCTAGATGTTGAACAAAGCCATGTGTCAGGTGGTTGTATCTGTATTATGTCATACATACCTTTAAATATCCCTCCTTAGACCATAGAAAAATCCCTGCCCCCTAGTCTAGGGCTAGGCACAGATCCAGGTTCTTTCACAGGTGTTCAGGGATCTACCCTTAAAAAAAACTGCAAGGCTCGGACCTGGGATAGGCTTTTTGAAGCATAAAAAACCTGAAGATCAGGATCATCGGTTTTGGTTTCATAAACACCTGGGGGTTACACCTACAGATATGTTAAATATTTTCTAGAATTCATTCTCTTCCATGTCTTCAGTTTATAAGCAAATCCCTCCACTACCATAATACCAGAAACATAAGTTTTTAAGCAGAATTAATAAAATGATACCTTGATATCCACATTTTAGTGAAGGTGACCTATAGGTAATTAGATCCACAGGTAGGTATGACCCACAGGTTGGGTCCATGGGATTCCGGGTCATGGCAGTGGGGACTGTACTTACCTGCAGGTAAGGTTCTAGGTGCACCTGGGGTGGAACTGTGCCTAGCCCTACTCTAGTCTAGGTAATCCTGAGACAGAGGGTGTATACCTGGAAGTGTGGCTACAGGAACAACACCAGGTCACGTGATGTCATGCTGACTTATGTGATTGGCATCTAGTGTTGGACACAGTTAGGCTCTGACTGGTTCAGGTCAGCTTAGTCACAGCTTAGTCACAGCTTTTGACCAGCTTTTGACCAAGCTGAAGCTGAGATGGAGTGATTTCAAGAGCTGATGTTAGGAACCAATCCCAGAGTGAGGCCTAAACAGGTTCAGACTTCAGATCAGAATGGGGTTAACAGATATTGAAAGAGGGTAACAGAATAGGACTTGGCTTCAAATTATGCATTATGCCTCCTTCACAATATGCAGGGCCACTGCAGACATCTCAAATTTTTATGATTCAGAAAATGCTCCAAAAACCCTTGAAATATGTGTAATTCTGGCAGCATTTTTTTTTGATTCCAGAAATGGAGGGGAAATATGAAAATTGTCTAAAAAAATTCAGCTCAAAAAATCTTGAGAAAAGTACAGGTTTTCTTAGCATTTTTTGATGTGGGAAATTGTGATGATGAGCATGAGCCTGTAAATCCTCTCAGTTACATCACATCAAAAATGTTAAGAAAACTTGTGCTTTCCTCAAAATTTTCTGAGAAGAGAAATTTTAAACAAACTCCATATGTTCACTCCATTTCTTGGATCAAAAAATGGTGGCAAATTTACACATATTCTTAAGTTTTTTTGGATCATTTTCTAGATCAGATAATTTTGAGATGTCTTCAGTGGGTATGTCCTACAATTTTGGGACAGTTGTCCAAGACCAGAGTCAGACAGGTTGAACAGAGGTGAGATGTCAGAGCAGAGTTTGGGCAGAGTATTAGGGAGAAGTGAAGAGGAGTAGTTGGAGAAGTAGAATGGAAGAATGCAGGGGAACAAAATAAAATGCAATAATCATATTGGTTTGTGTTGAAGAAAATACAGAGTTTATATACAGGAGGTTTGGATAATGGGGGCTGGAGATCATACTAAGTGAACAGAGAACAATGGGGGGAGTGATAAGACAACATGAGGTTAAGTCAACACATGATTCCAGAGCATGAGGAACCAAGGTATATGATAACAACATAAGTCTAGAACATAAAGGGTCAGATGAAATAGTAAACCAGGGGTAGTTGGATACAGAACAAAGGAGATAACAAAGATACAAAATCAGAGAAGGGATAAGAAACTGGAATGTAGTGAAGAATAGAAGGAATAATGGAAAAGTCAGAGGAGTCAGCATAGGATCAGAGGTGAAAAATAGAATGGACTTAAAAGTACTCCCCTCTTATGGCTGAGGCCCTATAAGGTCAAAGTCCTCAAAAACGAAGACAGGAGAGTCTACTGTAATTGGAGCCAAAATGTCAGAAAATCAGAGGATAAAAGTCTGTTGTCAGAGGGCACTAAAATTTCATATCTTGCATCACAACTACCACCATCCCCCCTCCTGTCTGCCTTTTAATCATTACCACTACTTTTCGAAGCCTTCTGACAGTCTCAGAGCACAACATCTGACATTTGTACAACAACTTCATGCCCCATCCTGATATTCTGGTGGAATTGACATACATCCTGGTAGCCATAGACAATGAGGACTTTGAGTGGGACCAAGAGTGGATTAATCAGTATTGGGATGAGATAGTAAGGATACAAAATGCTGAGGTGAAGGATCAGAGGGCTGGAGTGCATACAGGTGAAAATTACCTTATTTGGTAAAATTTTGAATGAGTACCCTCAGGTTTCTGGGGTTTTTGAGGCTCAATGGTCACCTGTGTCCATGCAGGTATTTGGGCACTGGGAACCTGCAGGTATTTTTGTGGGGTTACCCCAGGCACATTCAGGATACCTGAACCTGTGCTATCCCCTAAAAAATGGGTAGAGAAATTCATAGGCTGGTCTCTACAAGACAATATCAGAAGACCCAAGCCAGGTTTGGGCATGCTACAAGTGCACCTGTAGATCTACCTAGATCTGGATCCACAGGTTTTTGCCATCTTGAAAAGGTGACCTGAATATGACCTGCACAGATTTGGACTTGCAGATCTGAGTCTCACAGATCCAAATACCTGCAGATCTGAAGTGCACTTAGTGGCAATAACTAGTAATAAGTACAAATAAGGCTATTAAAAACCTGTGGGTTTTTTGTCATTTTTTCAATGGTCTGACCTAGGTCTGACCTGGAGTTGAATCCACAACAAGTTTCTCACAGGTGGAGTTGTAGGTACCTGTAGGTATTCCCAAACTTGTAGCATGCTCTAACAATCCTTTCTGTCCAATTGTCTATAAGGACTACACAAGGAGAAAGGACAAATGGAAGGCATTCTGCATTCCTCTCAGACAGGTCATTAGTATTATTTTAGCTTGTTTTTGATATTATTGATGCACTTATTCTGCATGCACATAGACATACTCTAGTCTTATGCAAGAATCCAACTCAATAAGGAACTTGTCTGCTGACAACTTCATAAAGAATACATCACACACTGGAGACATGTTAAAATTTTCTGAGACACAAGAGTTACAGAATATGTTGAAGAAATGCTATATTTTGTCATAATTTTTGGAGACAGGAAATTGACAGGAATCACCACTTTTCAAAGACATTTCTGAAAACAGAAAATATTTTTCTTTCAATGGTTTTGTGAGCCAGGAAAATAGTGGAAATTACATAAGTTTGCTTCTATTATTGCTCTTATATATTTAAGAAAATGCAGTTACTGAGACAATTTTCTGGTTCAGAAAATCTTCAAAAAAGCAGAAATTGTGGAATATTTTTTTATACAATAAATGAAGTAGAAAACATATTTTCCCACACTGTTTTTACTGTGGAAAAGATTATGAAATATTAGCTTTTGGCCTATTTTTTGGAGGTAGTACTCAAGAACTCATCAGAAAATTTGGAGATATACAAAAAATTAAGCCAAAAGTTAGCATTCTGTTATCTTGCCTATATTAAAAAATGTGTGGGATGTCTAGTTTTTTTACCTCGTTTGTTGCATCAAAAAATATTTCCATATTTCTGCTTTTTTAAAGATTTCCTGGATCAGAAAATCCTATTGAAAGGTGCATTTTCTCCAGATGAGAAATTGTGTAATTTCTACCATTTTCTGGCTCAATAAACCATTGGAAAGAAAGATATTTTATAAATATATTTTGTCTCAAGAAATGGCCTTAAAATGGGTGATTCCTGTCAATTTCTTGTCTCAAAAAATTATGACAAAATATAGTGTTTCTTCCACATATTCTATAACTGTTATGTCTCAGAAAATTTTGGTATGTCTCCAGTGACATAACACTCTCAAGAATGAGTAGGGGATTAGAAGTATTACTCCAGGGGTGATTCTTTCTGTGGCAATTTATGCACTAAGTCCTCCCTTATTTATTTCACTTCCTTAAATGATTCCTATGCTAGGTGTGATTTGCTGCATCAGAGGCTGATCAATTTTACCATACCAGATCCCAGATAGGCATCCCATATCAACATGCCTACAAATATTATTTGTGTTATCTTCATGAAGGCCTGCAATCCAAAGCACCATCATTCACTGCTATATTCAATGACTTGAACAAGGTTTTTTATCCTGATACTTAATCCAGCACTGCTGTACCTTTCAATGCAAAAAGTTTGACAGCTGACAATAGCCTCAATAATCTCATCAGTGATCTTTGCACTAAATCTGTGTAGGTTGCCTTGGAAGCTAACAATTGTAAAAATACTGAACAGCTCGAAAATGAAACGCCAAATTGCAAAGTTGACGCCACTCTGAGTAGTCAGAACAGACTGATATGTTTAATTTTAATTTTCTGTCATTTTACTGTACTAACTACTTACTAGCACAACCCTTGCATTAGAACCAGTTCCTTATCTCCCCTCAGCACCCCAAGCAACTCTCTGAGTCACAAGAGTAGATTTGCATCATCTGAACAAGATAATGCACAACCTCTTAAGAATGGCAGGATTACCAGCAAAGATGAAGATAAGAGTCAGAGTCATCTGTTCCCCACAGAGAAGGACAGACAGAATCTACAAAGGGGCTGTATTACCAAAATAAAAATAAATAAATCTATTTATTTCTCTGACAAGGCACTGTAATTCCATCTGAATTAAATTTCACATCTGTTTATATTTGACTACATTTATGACAACTTCTTCTGAATCCTCTCTGAGACCTTCAAAATACAATCCAACACCTCCACATTTTCCATCTCATTAATTTAAAGCTGACTTACACTGAATTCTGCATATGAACCAATCTGTTCTCCAATTCCTTGTTATGAATTGATCCCTAGGCTGGAGGTCAGAGTATAAATTCAGAAGGTTGAGTACAAGTACAGGTAGGGACTTGGCCTCAGCTAATGGCTGTGTCCTCTCAAATTGTATATCAGTGTTTTGCCCTAGTATTTCAAAGGTTATGGAAATTCACAGGTTCAGAAGTTTGGCAGTTCATACGGTTGGAGAGGAGTCAGAGAAGTGTATCAGAGATGTCTGTCAAAGATGATTTTCAGATTGGAGAAAGAAGACTATATTGGATATCTTTTATACCATGTGTTGAAACCTCAATTGACATCAGAGTCAAAGTACAGAACCAGGAGTAGAGACACATGAACAAACATATAAGGATTAAAATAAGGAAGCAAGAGTTAGAATAGAACAACAAGTCAGGTAGGAGTAAGTTCCAGAAAGTCAGGTGAAATATGTAAAAGGGGATAAGACAGGAATGAACAAAAAGGGAACAAAGCATAAGTCAAGGAAAATATCAGGAGTCAGAAGTGCAGAAAGGTCAGAAAAGTTGGAAGGAACAAAGTGGAACATTCCTCCACCTTTGTTGTTAATACTCTCACTTCCCCTGTTAGTATTAAATTATCCTGACACTGACACTTTGATGGGTGTTAATTCTCTTTATTGAAATTAAAGCCACTCAATGAAGCCTCTCTCTTGAGGGTATACATACATCACCTTGGGCACCTAGAAGCATATGTAACCACACAATGAAGGCATTGGGGAGAGAGTGCTCAATAAAGATGTGTTAACTTGCTTAAATCAAGTGCAGTCATGTCACCATACAGGTGAAGGGTGCAATCTAAGCCATAAAAACCCTGTGAACCTGAGATACCCACAAAACAATTACCATATAAGGTAATTTTTACCTGCATCCAGTTTCTAATATTTCTGTAGGTATCCATGGGCATTACCTGTCATGGACGAAGGTGACAGTCTTAGGAAGATTGACACCCACAGGTATCATCCATGAGAGGCCTCATTGAATCCTGTGCTATACCCTAAACCTGACAGAGTCTAACAATGCATCAGAGCAATCAATTATGCTCTCAGGTCATCACCTATGGGATACAAGTAGGGATGCTGAGAGTCCAGATCTGCAGGTTTTGCTTTTTTTTTTTTAAATAAATAAATAATAGCACTTGAGGGGGTGTAGCTAGAATTAAGAGAAAAATACCATCAAAATCTGTTGAGGCAGATGTTTCAAACCATCTCCCTATCAATCTTTTGGCCAATATCCTGTTGAGAGGGGGGGTTAGAAAGAAATTGTAGTTTGTTCATAGTCAGGTGCACCTCTTTGAGAGCTTTCCAACCACTCCCCCCTTGTGATTTTTGGCCCAGCACTTTACAAGCTATTAACTAAGCAAGGTATGGGAAAAATTGCAGATCCAGACTTGTAGCATGCCCTAGAGACAAGTCATGAACAAGTTCAGGGGATCAGGCAAGGACTGTCTAAAGACTAAATACAATCAACCACTTCTAATTATTACAACAGATCAACTTCACAATAGATAGATCCTCTAAGTTATCACAATCTCATGGATCTTTGTCAATGACTTCTCATGCTAGCTTTTACCTATCCAGTTGCTCTTCACAACTGTTGATCATTATCTTTCTGCTTTTCCAACATTTGGTGACAATAGCGGTAGCCAGGTATGGAGTGAAGTAGAATACTTGCAGAATACTTGAGAATACCTGAACTGGAGTAGATCATATTTGTGGTTGCTATTCAGAAAACTCTCTTGTTTATCATCCACCTCTAAATCATTGCCCTTTGTTCAGTTATTTCTTGTCATTTAACTCCAGCAATGAAATCAGTGGTCAGCACATCTGTCTTCATCCTGCCTTTGCTTTGTCTCCTTGTTCTCCACTCCTTTAACTAGTAGCTCTCATGTCATATACTATTAGGGCAACCCTAATCACAGCTGCAATATATGCAGACTAACAGGGGGGGGAATCCAAAGTCAATATATATATAGGTAAAATACAAGGAGAAAGGAATCACACCTAGCAGGGGGGAATCCAAAGAGAAAAGTCTAAGGAGCTACCACTGCTAGGGAGCCTGGACTATGTACACAGAACATGAGGAAACCATGAGGCAAACATGAAGTTAATATAAGGCAAATATAAAGAGAACCTGTCATTCCCAATTTGTCTATACTTCTCTACACAGCCACTGCTTCTCTCATAAGCTTATTGTCTCAGCCACAGCATGGCTTCTAATCTTAAAATAGCCAAAATTACCTAGAGTCAGTCCCCTAGCTCTAGACACTCTCCAGATAAAGGGAAAAATACAGGAAAATATATGAAAAATAGAATATATACTACTTTGTCCCCTGACATATACACTGTAAATTCAATACATTCAACCCTATTTGGTGTTCATCAATGTAAATTGTATGCAATTCTGGATCACTTCTTTGAGGTTTGGCTGGGAATGAAAAGGCCAGATTAAAAGTACAGGGGCTGTGATAATGAAAGAGAAGTTAGTACTGTACAGGTATATAATTCATCTCAGTAATAATCAACTTTGTGGGGAAATATGTTAGAAATGTCACCAGTGGTTGCATAGCCTGCTGTGATCATTGAATAACTAACAATTTACTGCACATTTCATTCAGTGATACAAGACACACAAATATATTTTACAGAAGGTCAAGATACAGATATTGTACTATTATACTCCCATATGAATAAAAGGCACCCATTCCAAGAATGACTTCCCTTCCCTTTGAAGCCTATCTATTGCCTTGTACAATGCATATGCAGCTTGTCTTACATCTAGTTTGTCATCCTTCCACAGCTCCTTGTAAAATTCTTCAGTAACAATTGGAGCAGTTTCATCATGAATAGACCACATAGTTGCAATGACACCTTGATACCCTGAAATAAGCATCCCTGCTGCCAAATGAGTAGCTTCCTCTGGGAGTGTTCGATCCCCAGTGGCAGTTTGACAGGCAGACAAGAAAGCCAACTGAGCATGGGGAAGTTTCAGCTTGATAATATCATTCAATGTCAGTTTAATGCCATCAGCAAGGAGAAGTCCGCTCTGTGTAGGATTTTCTGAGTCCTGTTCTCCATGACAGGCAAAATGAACAAAGCTACACTCCTTCATTCCTTTCATGACATTTGTCTTAGTGGTGTCTTTCTCTAATAGTTGAGTGATAGTTATTGAATCCAGAATGTTCTGTATAGCTAACAATTCATTATTTGATTCAGGTAATCCACTTTCAAGTGGAAGAGCTACTGAGAGAAGTTTGGCTTCTGTGAGAATTCTTGGTTGTTGACAATGTGAAAGTGTAGTTAGAGAGGGAATATAGGAGGAAACTGCAAAGTCTGTTAACTTTGATCCAGGAGTATTGTCTATGTAAACTCCTGCAGCATGGAGTGGCAGTAATGACAGAGGCCCACTAAGACACCAGGTAATATGTTCTAATTTCTTGGACACTGTCTATTAAATGTTATTAGCTAAAATACAAATACAAATATATTAATACATACTGTTAATCCAAGACAATTCAATATTGGTTTTACAACCTCTCTCCACAGCTGAGAAAGCATATCACAAAAGAATTTATTTATATTTGATTTTGTAGAATGTTTCAAACGAATACCTCTAGTAGCACCTGCTCCAAGATTTGAATCAGATAGAATCTTAGACAGTTCGACAGATAAAGTATGTGCATTTTCATGTGTAAAATGAGTGAGTGAAATATGCTGAATTTCACTCTGACAAGAAGAAAATATTAAAGCATCAGATCCCTTTTTACTGATATTGATCATTACAGTCAGACCCCCTAAAGTAGCAATCTGTTTAAGCTCTGAGAACTCTTTAGGAAGCATAAAGCGTGTGAATTCTGGAAGTCTTCTAATATCAAGTAGAAGATTCTCCCTCTCAGTAGCTAGAGATGAGTACTTATTTGTCAGGTCATTAGCATATCTCTCAGGTATTTCACTATTTTCATTCAAAGAGCTTTTATGTGTCACAGCATGTTCAAGTTCTCTAGAAATTTCCTCAAGCTTATCTGCATATTGAGGATAGAGTTGTCTTAGTTCATCTTGAGGATATCTGTTTTGGAGCAACTGACTCCATACAACAGATTGGCTTTGCTCAAGCCACTCTGTTCCTTTTTCTTGCTGATTAGACTGGCATGCTGTTTGGACAGCATCACGAATCTTTTCAGCTTTATTAGATAGCTGAAAATGGCGATCTTTTATACTGAGACTAAATGAAATACTCTCACCAAAGAATTGGAGTGCATGTGAGTAAGATTGCAGAGCTTCAAATTGAGTATTAGAATGTTCAGCCCACGATATGGCAGAGAGAAATTTTGAGTTTGGGCTTGCAAAATGAACTTTAAGTGATGCAGAGAAGTATTGCATAGCAGTTGAATAGTGAGTGGGACTCTGAGTAATCCTGAATTGGTGCATAAAAGCTTCAGCAAGGTTTGATAACAATCTGGTAAGGTCTGGATGATCCTCTGGAGTTGCTTGAACAGCCTTCTCCTGAACATCTATTGCTCTGGATAAGTCTTCCATGCTTCCTTGCCTCAGATATCTATCTCTAAGAGAGATTCCCAGATTATT
>Ga0157379_10005482_pt1 | contig 10889 bp, 7 predicted proteins | sample S25metaG_FD_121802 | JGI IMG/M metagenome (GOLD analysis project Ga0157379, IMG submission 121802) | Switchgrass rhizosphere microbial communities from Kellogg Biological Station, Michigan, USA - S2-5 metaG | ecosystem: Host-associated > Plants > Roots > Rhizosphere > Soil | place: USA: Michigan... | reverse complement strand
TCCCAGTTGATTTCACCGGTTTCCGGATTATATGCACCGGAATTAGAGGTGTCTTCTGCTTCTGACTCAGCAGCAGCGGTTTTGGTTTGAGCAGCGGATTCTGGTGGAGGAGTGAGGTCTTGCGGTTTGGAGGAGTCGGAAGGACCTTTGGGCGGAGGTATTGGGCTTGAAGGGTAGGTTAGAATGGGGTCGGATTGCTCTACTGGAGGGTCGTCTGGGATGCGATGGGAAGGTTCTAGCTGACACATGAGTACGTTCTTCCACCAAAGAAATGATCAGACATACTGCTTGGTTTAGCATCGAGAGCAATAATCCTCCGCGATGTCAATGTCCATGCTGCATATCCTGCAATACCAACTCCCAATCCCGCTGCCGCAAAGAGCGTTCCTAGACGTTTCGTAGACCAAGCTGAATTCTCTGCTTGCGGCTTTTGTGCATCCGACGATATTCGGCGAACAGGTGAGCTCAAGATATGTCTCCGTCGAGAAACAAAACCTCGAGATAGTGGCGAGCGCAATGAAGACATTTTGACGATGACGACGAGCAAGAAGACAAGTTGACTTTTTCTCGAAGCGGAAGAAGTTCGTAAGCAAAGCCGAGCGTCAAAGCATTCCCAAGTCAGTCGAACTGACGGCATCGCGGCGTTTGCCGAGCTTAATACGCTCATCGTCGTCGACAACCGCGTGCATGCAGTCGACGAACCCCAGTCACATCCTCATTGCACGCAACTCCCGTTCTCCAAATCACGCAGGAGGTCCATCAGGCAGCATTTCGTTTCCGGAGGTAGATCCCGCCGCGGCGTCCGGCGTATTTCGCTCTGCGTCTTCAGCATCTTCAACGAGCTCTTCAGGGGTGAGCTCTCCACCATGGGGTTTTGACGGGTCATCTGGTTCCGATAGAACAACCACGGAGATTGAGTTTGCCAGCGCTGAAGATCTCGAGGCCGAGGATGCAATAGTAATTGATGAGACATTCTCGAAGAGAGCGAAATGGCCTGGAACCGTGAAAATTATAGTTGAGAAGACAACTTTCTGGTGAGATTGCCTATGCGAATATTAATGCCAAATATTGGTTGATCGTCATTATATAGGGCGCATAAGGATGTTCTTCACTTCGCCTCGCCATTCTTTGAAGCTGCGCTGAGTGGAAAGTAAGTCCGCTTTATCTCCATCTTCATATCCGCTCATGCTTATATATCCTTCAAGTTGGTCAGAGACAGGCCGTCCGCTTTCCATGTCCTCCGTCATAACCATTTCTCAACCTCCTGATATTCCTGACGGGGATAAAGGCTTCATGGAACCTTCCGAAGGAATCACTTTTGCACCAGCCCCGAACACTGAAGGCGATTCAGATAATGAATATGACGATAACAATAACGACAATGATAGTGAAAAAGATACCGAGACAGCAAGAGTGAAACGCGCACCCAGCCTAAGCGGAGAAAGCTTTCAGAGTCAGAGTGCGACAATTGTGGGCGGAGAGGACAGCGGAAGTGATGCTGAAGGGAATCCGGGAGATAAGGGAAAGCAGAAGGAAAAGGTGCCGGATGTTGAGAAGGAAGAAGAAGAGAAGAAACGAGCTCGTGTGGGTAGCTTGGAGAAACTACAAGGAACAGGCAAAGAAAGGGAGCGTGATGTGGGCGAAGGTTCGAACACGAGGGAGAAAATGACCCTGCATCCTGTGAGCTTCAGACCAAGGAGAATATCACGCGTTCCAGAGGCCATTATTGTCTTAAAGGAAGAGAAAGTGGGCTCTTGTTTTTGGTCCGTTTCTAGAGCGCTCTTATAACCGTTCTTTTAGGCCAGCACATTCCACGATTTCCTCAAATTTGTGTACCCACAGTAAGTCTCTTCTCTCTCCATGTGTCTCCTTTAATCACCCTTTAGCCTGGAATGCACGATAACATGGAACAATGTCGAAGGCCTGTACGTTGTCTTCCATTGGCACACCGTGACGCTACAATATCAACCCTTTTCTTTCATAGAATGAATATCTCACACAAACTTCTTGTTCCGTCTCTCCAACGGGCCTGTCTTGACTTCCTTCTGACACATGCAGCTGGCAAGCCCATTAAAGCTATGCGGATCGCTGAGCTATTCGAAGAAGATGAACTGTATAGAGAGAGCAGTCGGTTTGTGTTGGATAACCCAGGTGGGTAGGATGACCTGTGGCTTTAATCGTGTTCTGATATCTGCCGGATACTAGGTGGATGGTCGGATGCGGAAATTCAGACACTATCCCAGGAAACACTCTTGAAACTCGAAAAACGGTGAATTTTATTACTTCTTGTGAGGTCACCTAAGCTCACTATCAATAATAGACGTAACTGGTTCCTGGAACGTGTTCTGAAATTAGGTCTTACCAACATCGCCAAAGAATACCAATGCGTACGCGACCTGTTTACTACTCGCTATTGCCACTGACCAGCTAATCTGTTCTCCCAGTGTGCTACTTGTCCAGATCCAGCCAACTGCGCACGTCTCCTTGAAGAAAAGTGGAAACAGGCATACCACGCTGTCTTCCGTTTTGGACCATGCCAGCCAAGTATGGTTTACAGATATTTGAGAACCTTGGAGGGAGTCAGTCCACCATTGCAGTTAACACATTTGGCTTGTCAAAATTGTGCGAAGAGTTTCACTGCAACTTGTAAGTGTTTTTCTTTCTTGGATTATTTTGCACATTTACGCTCCTCTCTGTTATATTGCCTCTGTGTGCTGACTTTATATCCTAGTATTCGATCGCATGTTCAGTTTAGGGGTTCGAGGAAGCGGCACTGATACCCAACCACCATTAGGGGTGCGCGTTGCTGGAGCCGCAGCCGGCCCTAGGAGACATTTCTTATACTGTTCATTAAAGCCTGAACAATCCGTCGCAAGAGTCAGGAAGAGCAGAGACATCCTGTCGTAAGTAGGATTGAAAGATGCAGGTTTCTTTCTCGAATATTTCCTTCGCCACTATCTATTTTATTTATTTGGAGACAACTTGATACCCAACGGTTCTTTTCGACTCGGACTTTTTATCATGCTTTCCAGTACTCTTTTACTTCGGTCATCCTTTGCTATACATCTGCTAACCACGACTCTCTTCGATCCTGTGTACATACCCATGTAAACTCATTCGTATGTGAATTATTCCTTTATTCCACTATTTGCTTCACTGACATTCGAATATCCGCGAGCAGCCAATACGAAAATTTGAAAAAATTACAAATACAAGGGGTTGTTCTCACATCACTGCGTGGGATAAGAACCCGAACAACCCCCTGACCTCGGTTACGCCTCTTACAAGTCTTTGTCCACAACATTTTGTTTTAAAAGTGAGTTCGCTACCCACTCTTTCATGACAACTCATTAAAACCAGGTTCACTAAGCCCACAAAACCAATGCGTACGAGTCATCGGCAGGCCCTTTGCCTTCTTCGAAGTCAAACCTTACCAGATTCTTGAAAATCTTCTCAGGCGACCTCTTCGGAACGCTGGGAACCGACCTGACTAATCACAGCCGCGCTCAACACTCCCCTTCTTTCTACCATGACCTGTCCCCCTCTCGCAAACCCGACCCCCTTGAAGCGCTAACATTCCTGAACTCAACGATATGGTTTTCAACTGTGTACGAGGACACCGCGAGAGCCGATACCCTCGAGAAGGTGCGCAAGCCATCGGTCAAAGCAAAGCGCACCGGGGCGACCCCAGGGACTTTTCGGGCTAAAAATGGAATATCTAAGACTTAATTTCTGAAAATCCGTCCATGGTGGTATTTGTCCGTCGATGTGGGCTTGTCTAAGTCGCAGACAGCGGCATAAAAGGACGAGCCAAGTGTCGCGGTACATTTCTTTGAACGCTCTCTGAATTTCCCCCAATACCCTGAAATTTCCCGTTTTTTAGAGCAACTTCTCCAATTTCGAGCTCATTATGCCATCTTCCGATGAAGGGGCAGCCCCCGACGTGCCTCCCAGTGACGTGGTACCACGAAAACCCGGTGGTAGGTTGACGTGCCACTCTGCGCGTCCCTCCGCTCAACCATTGTCGCGTGTATTACCAGTGCTAGATCTTCCCGTGGGGATCTTTCTCAACATCGCGCTGTCTCTCCTACCCGAGGCTCATCCCGCTGCCGATGTTGCGCATCGATACGCCATCCCCTGTGATTTGGTCAACCTTAGCTTGGCAAATACCGGTTTCAGAAGTGTCCTGGAACCGTACTTTTATCGAAGTCTCGATCTAGTTGATCCTAACGCGGCCGCCAGCCTCCTCGACGCAGAGCTAGAGATGACCCTACCGAATAACGAGAGACTGAACGAACTCCGTCAGCTACGGATCGGCTCCTCTGCCTTGGAGGATTCCTCTTCGATCCTTGCACGACAAGCACAGTTAATACACCTCCGTGTTCTTATGTCTGAGAATACGCCAAGCGAGCGTTGCCCTCCCCTCAGGCAAGCTCTACCTCGCGCGAAGGTGTTTTGGACACGCGTACCACACGATCTCGAGGATTTGGCATTCCTGCCCGAGAGTAAAGTCTTGGGTATCGAGTTCCTTCAGAGCGGGGTTGACATCGTCCGGAACAAAAGGAATATCTCTTGCTTGGCGGAGAGGCTTCCGAAGATCGACCAGCTTCATCTTGTAGGAAAAGAAAGTATCAGTTTGTTGGGTCCTGCGCTTCAGGTTCGAGCTTTCCAACTTGTTTATATTCTGTCTAACTGGTTTAAACTGTTGCAGACACTCATGTCGGAGAAGGAATATGTTACCTTACCTGTCGATATGTCTATTACTCGCGAAATAACAGATATATCAGCCAGAGTGTTGAACGCGCAAGTCGGTATTCAAACCACATGCAATATTTTTCCCCTTCGAGAATTGCACCTGGGGAAGAATATCCCATGGGATAGCTTGGAAAATATACTTCGAGTATTCCCTCAGCTAGAAACTCTGGGTATCCTTACTAGCGACTCAATTGAGGAATCTCCGAAGCGTGTAAGCTCCACTTACTTTTCTTACACATTATGGACTGACAATGTGTCAAAGATTAACAAGCTAACTGATATATTCTCTCGACTTAACCAACCCCACTTGCGTTGTTTGACGTTGAATATGACGAGCCCGGGTCCAACCACGGACCAGGAGCTTCAAACTCTATTTTTTCCAGAGATCAGAATAGATGAGGACAATTCTCAAGGCACCGACAGTAGTCAAGGTCATGAGCACAATCCTAACCAGGATGGCACTGGACTATTCTATCTCCAGATGTATCGAAATTATGAAAATCCAGTTCGTAGGCCAACAGAGCACGACCAAGACATTATCAAAGCTCTTTTCAAGCCCACGGCCGTGTTCATTCGCGAGAGATGCCCGACCCTCACAATGCTTCGTATCTATGGGACGGATTCCAACCTGGGAATCTGTCCACACCCTCCTATCCTCGCGATATTCCATTATGGTTCTAATGCTGATAGCGAGCTTGTCGGATATGAGTTCCAGGTGGTACCTCGGAAATTGGAGGCCTCTGTTTCAGGACTAAGTCGCAAGGCCATCAATAGGTATATTTATTATGGATGAAGCGATATAGAATGTAAAAGATTCCTGTCATGATTTTTTCATCAATTTGTATGATCTCTCTGTTCCTGGTTGATACTTAATTTTTCTTGAAGTATTCCATCATTTCTACACCTGTCAATTCTGTTTCTGTCATGTTTTCCTTATATATTTTTGCTTCCCCCATCTGTATACAAGAATACAATACCACTAGATTTACTGGGAGAAGCAAACCATCTTGAAAAAAATATTACTAATCGAGGAACTGCTTGGCCGCTTCTATCGTCCGAACTTCCGGTATGTTTTCTTTCTTCCACGGCTCCGCAACAGTACTCATTATTCCACATCTTTCCACATTTTAGAGTTCAAGCCCACAAAACAGTAAGGTTTTCGGGACATCTCGCACAGCTCTTTTCCAGTGTCCACCAGAAATTAAACCAGTTAACTCCGCTGTGGAATCGAGTGTTTGTTTGGATCTGTCTACATGTGCTTCCCACGAACCTGCCAAGACTTCTTTGCCTCCCGCCATCCTTAGTGCTTCGCCCTTGTAGCTCTAGTCTTCCTGGCATCACGATGTCATTTTCGACGCTCCAATTGAACTCTTTCCCTCGTTGGTAGCCTCAAGAACCAAAAAATATTGTCAAAGCATATACTGATGTTTGTTGAGCCATGTCCAAAATTAAGTCATAATAAAGTCTGGTTTATTTTAACACTTTCCATTCGTGGACTTCTTTGCCGTCCACAGAATAAATCAACAAACCTACGCGTGGGCTCAGCCAGCACTGCGATAAAGTTGTTCAAGTTCTATAACCAGCTATGTCGTGAAAATCGTTTTTAGCTGAAGGGTCATGCCACATGTCGATAGATAATGGTTCGTAGTATGACTTGACTCAACGCAAGAACAGAAACGATGACGGGAGGCCATTGACGAGCAATGGCATAAGTTTAAATAGACGGACGAATAAAGGACCCACTCTCCACCAGAAGCAAATGACCGTTTACGGCGGGTAGCCGCACACTAATTACTTAGAAAAATGAAGTAAATTCGAAATAAGATATTAAAGCAATAAAACATAGTATGTATATGTGTGGTTGCAAGGCAAGCTAAGATGAGTACAGTGCACATTAGATAGCATTATGTCTTTCACAAAGATGGTAAGAAAAAGGAGAAAACATGTGCGAAAACGAGAGTAATGGACATTGGTACAAACAATGAGATAACCAGCAAAAGGTGTTAGAAAAAAATAAGCGGTGAAGGAGTTTTGGTTCGGTCGAGGGGGGACTGCAAATGACGCAGTATCAGGAAGGGGTGGTCTGGTGGAGTGAATGTTAGGAGCTGTTGTCAATCTTTAACAAAGAAAGGAAAACCTACAGGAATGACATGAGACAAGATGGGCACAAGGATCGAGTTTTGTCTGCAGTACATGATGATTTCATTCCCACTCAGCTTCGTCGATAGAGAGTCACGTAGAATTGCCAGTGACAAAGCTCTCGCCGCAGTATCCGCCGTGTCTTCAGACTCTTTGGTGCCTTGTTTCGACTGCTGTGATTTACAAATCTGTACCACGCACTGATGACAAAGGAGGGAATCCTCAGCTGAGAACATATATCTGCGCTTCGCTCCACGATGATCCTTGAAAGCGATCTGGAAGGTGTTCCGCATGAAAGAGCGTTCAACTACGACGGTTGTGCTATACGGCAATCCATGATAAAGTGGCGCATTGTTGCCAACCAGAGACAATATGATGGTCTTCGGCCCCAACGTCGATCCTGTCATGCGGAATGTCGCTTCCGTGGAACGAGCAAAGTTCAGCTCGGAAGGATCAAATGTAATGCCATCTTGACTGAGGAGCTGTATCCGCAAGTCTGGGTCGGGTCTGTTAATCCGGATAACAATCGGGTCGGATTGCACCCGATGAGCGATAGTAGTCGCAGGTGCGCGTTTGAAACCAATGGTATACTCCTCCCAGTAGTAATGCTGCTCAATCGCCCAACGGAGTGGATCCTTCTGCAGTGAGAAATATATACTTTGAACAAGGTCATCAGGTAGTAGACCTCGAGGATCAATAGACCGAACCATCGATTCCCATTCGGTATGGAAATCTCGTTGTCTCCAAGCGCCATTATGGAAGATACCTGACGACCCTCTGTTCATCTGCGTGTCAAGATGGACAAGAATCCGGACAAGCTTCATGGTAATATCCTTATCGAATGAAACTAATTTAGCGTTAGCATCGAACCATCGTGTGGCGAAAATATTCAAAACGTGTTCTCCCGCATGCTCTGGAGCTTCCGCCGGTAACCGAATGCTTAAGACGAATGCTCGAAGGGCGTGATCGATGCGGACCCCTGCGAATCCAAAGCAGTCGATGTATGCTTTTAAGATGCCCTTTCGTGACTTCTTTGAGAGGTAAATGCCAACGCGCGTTCGGTCCAGTTCGGTGGTTTCGAATAAGAGTTTGCCGAGTCCTTCTTCATTAGGAATCAATTGTGCACCTTGCACAAGTAACTCTACGGCCGCATCGGGGTTGGTGTTGAAATCTCTAACAAATTGTAATACCAAGGGATGCCGCATTGACGAAGGTGAACCCACATCACGTGAAATAACATGAGCAGAATGGACGTCAATAACATTCTTCACCATGAAAAGTCGATCCATGTGCTTCTCGTTAGACTCCAGTGGCTTTGCGATGACAAGGATATCGTTAAAGATGAACAAGAACCTCTCGCGAATGGTATCCGAGTCCACGACTTGATATAAAGAGCACGACATTAACATTCGACGAGGTGGTTCGTCCAGGATCTTGATTCGCTCCTTTGCATCGCGTGTCAAAATTGACTCGAGTCTACCCAAAAGAACAGATGTGCGCTGGGGTTGGTGGACGGGTGTGCTTGGAGATTCGTCTGGTTTGAACGAAGGGTCCGATGAGAGACTGCTATCGGTATGGGAGGGCGCCCAAGATTGGTCGGATGGAATTGGCTCGGGGATGATAGACAGTGCGGGACGCGAATACCCAGGAGTCTTGATGGGGGCCAACTGAACATCGTTTTCCTGCTGTCTTACGAAGCTATCTGTCGATGATAAGGAGTTCTGGTGTCTTCGAGTTGAAGCCCCTGGTGATGCGAAAGGGTCAGAGGGCAAGTCCATTGCATCTGGGTCGGCATGTGGACTTGTCTTGACTCTACTCTTCGGCGTCATCGACTGATTGCTGACCACATCTTCAACCTCCCTTGTGCTCTCCTTGCTAGCCTTATGGAGTAACGGTTCACGCTTCTGCTGCCTCGAACCCGGCCGGCTCCCTGGTCTACTTGGAGGAAGTATTGGGTTAGATATTGTCGGCGTGGTTGGTTGGGAACCCGGGTTGAAAATCCTGTTCAGCTTGTACCAAATCTTAACCTCATTGCGAGACGATGGAAGCCAACCGGCACTACCCTTTCCTACAGGAGGATTCGCCGACGTTGATGGAGCAGACTCGGTACCTCCACGAAACTTCTGCAATAATCCAGTATCAGAATACTGATGTGACAACTTTCGTTCTCGACGTTCTGCCTCGGACATGTTCTCACTTGCTGCTGCGAAAGCGGCAGCTGCGGCAACATCGTGTGGTAAGTTAGGCGAGGAAACAGACATCCGCCGCGAGCGTTGCATCTTGCGTTCTTCGGCAAGGTTGATAAGACCTGGGAATGGCGCAAGCTTGTCATTCGCACCGTATTTTGATATGGCTGCAGGTGATGGAGGCGGAATTGGGGAAGGTCCTCCTCGATGAGGAGACATCGGTGCGAATGAGAGAATCGAAGCTGAGGCTGATGGAGGCTGGATAGACTGACCCTGACGGGATGGATCCGGCGAAAGAGCAGATGTCGAGATGGCGGGTGAATTCCATGCTGATGGAGCAGTGGACGGGGCTGGTTCATGCTGTTTTGACTGGTCTGCCTTTGCGCTGGCCCCACTCTCCCGTTTCAGTGCTTTCTCTTCCCGTTTTGTCGTACTATTCGCTCGTGATCGACGACCAGTAAACGAGTTTGTGCGTAAAAGACTCCTCCATTTCGACAGTTTATTATCTGGTGTCTCCTTATCAGTCTGGACATCCTCGTAGTCGGTGCCAACGTCCGTGTACGACGATTCTCTTGGGACTGTGAATATGCCGGTGGTATTGGGCATATTAGTGAGTTCTGCTACTTCATGTGTTGACTCGATGGATGAATCAGATTGTCGGATATTGAGTGGTTGAGTCGAAGCCGGCGAAGGAGATGGGATATAGTACGCCTCGCCTGGACCTGGTGAGGGAGATGTAGCCACAAGTCTCTCTGGAGAAGTATTATCCACAGATTCTGGGGCATTTTCGTCTACATCGTCATCACCTTCAGACTGTATAGGAACTTCTTGTTCCGTATCTGTATATTGAAGATTAGAATATGAACTTCATGCAAACGGTAAAGACTACGCACACTGTGGCCACTCAACCGAACCGCCATTGATTGCTTTACCACTGTGGTTCCTATATCCCTCTGCAGGACCATCGTATAAGATCTCGTCTTCCTCTTCTTCACCACTCTGACGTTCCTTCGCCGGAGTGTGGAATGGACTCAAGGGGAATACGTCTTGTTCGTATGGCGTGCCAATCAAGTCGCTTGACATTAGAACAGGAATGTCCTGACCTGACAAGGATGATGGCGCATCGGAGGTATGAGGTTCCCGATGATCCTCAGGTTCATCAACACTAGATTGACTGGCAGAATGGTGAAGTCTCCGGTGAGACTGAGGGCTTGGGGATCGTGGAGGTATTGATGCCTCGGAGTCTTCCTCTTCGATGACGACATCTCTCTCTTGCCATGTGTCCTGAGCTGGCTGCGACTGAAGCAATGCATTCTGAAGTCCTAGCTGCTGGAAGGTCCATTGCAGATTGATTGCATTGGTAGACTGGGGGAATGGATCCAGGTTGGGGTAGTTTCCATTACCATTGGCCATTGCAGCGGCGAACGGCGAAAAGAAATTCTGTTGTCCCAATAGCTGAGATGTCTGGTCAGGAAGAGGCGATGCCGGGTATGAATGAGAGTCAGGAAGCGGGGAGGAAGGAACAAGTGGCGTATCAGTAGAAGTAGATAAATCGGCGGGGTCTCGGTCATCTACCACAGCAGGTTCGTCTTTTGCTGTAGCAGCAGCCACAGCAGCAGGATTAGAGGACTTCCGAGAACGGCGGCGCCGTTTTTTCGCTGTAATGACAGATACCGGTATAGCGTCTTCTCCACCACTTGTTAAGGCATCATCTGTCTGTCCTCCGACACGGTTTTGTATCCGACCAAACATGCGCTGTCGGGCTGCTACTCGTTGTTCACTACCAGAAACCGTGGCAGCCCGACAGCG
>Ga0157379_10005481_pt1 | contig 10894 bp, 19 predicted proteins | sample S25metaG_FD_121802 | JGI IMG/M metagenome (GOLD analysis project Ga0157379, IMG submission 121802) | Switchgrass rhizosphere microbial communities from Kellogg Biological Station, Michigan, USA - S2-5 metaG | ecosystem: Host-associated > Plants > Roots > Rhizosphere > Soil | place: USA... | reverse complement strand
CTCATTGGCTTGAATAATTCCTCTCTTAAAAAGGGTTAGTGCCAAGTTAATTATTTTTTTCGAATGATGTGAGACCAATCCATTTCATAATACGTCATAAACTTGGCAAAAGAGACATTACATGTAAGAATGATGCATAATCTATCTTTTCTTTACTCTTGTAGAGGTTTTGGCAGTCACTGGAACACAGCTGTTCTTACCACTTTTCTTTTTACTTGTGCCTCCAACGCTCGGCTGACTTGTATCTAATGCCTGACCTTTTTCACTTCGAACACGTTTGCGGGGAGGAAGTGTTTCACCCTCCGGGGACAATATGTTATAATACTAGATCAAGACCCTTCAGGTCATAATATAATACTTTCACGAGAGGTGTTGTCTATTTCAACTGTCTTATACTACAATTATGATACTTCTCCCACCACCCAGGGTGCAGTATAATCACGACATTATATCTCAAAAGTATAATAACTTCAGACCAGGTCAACTTAACTTGCTTTGATAAGGCTCGCCCACATAGACCTGTATAATACCAACTGTATGATTGTGTATGTATTATATGCTTAATGATAACACAATGACTCAATTACGCACCCCGGACTCCGTCATGTGAGCACTTCCCCAACTCTAACAGTGCTATATTATACCACTCCAAATGAACCTCTATCCTTTCTCTTTTATAGTAGGATATCTTAACATAGTTCTTATTTGCAGTTCAAGAGTAATAGTACTACTAGTCCTATCAATATCTATTCTGACTCTACAATCATCTCTGGTACTACAGTGGCTGCTAGACTACTTGGGCGGCGGATGTGCTTTGGGAACCTCTCACCAGCATCTAACCGCAGTTCATTGTACATCATAGACATTGTCGCCCCGTGCGAGATTGTCCCAGATTCCGCTCCTTTGGTCATAGCAATGTTCATCCAGATGTCTTCGAAATTTTTAAAAAACTGCAACACTCGTGCCATCTCCTCTTCCAGAATTTCAACTTCTTCCGTCCAGCGATCCTTCTGTGCCCGGGAAACAAACCAATGTACACACTGAGCTGAAATGGCATATCACTCAAGTTGATGATGAACTAAATATGCTACGAGCTTCACTCACTTTCTGTCGCCCATTCCCCTCCGTGCTTCTCATGATGTGTCCCCACTTTCCAAATCCAGCTCAAGCCTTTGTTGTTGATAGTATTTCCACCTTTTTGGTAACGTGACAATTGAACTTTGTCTGTAAACATTCGTGTGGATTGACAATCGTCATCCGCCAATCGTTGAAGATCTGGATGTGCTTCGGGCATTCCAAGTGTTAATAGAATGTCTCGCAAGTATCGATATCGATCCCGGTGTTTGGCAACAGTCGACACCTGAAAGTCAATAAGTTTGGAAGCCCTGGTACTTCCTCGTTGCCCAATGACATTTTTACGGCGATCATTAATTGTCGCATACTTCTTCGCAATCGCTTCTTTGAGATCTCCTATAATCTCATACGCTTTGACTTCACGAAGTCGTAGTTCAAGTTGAGCGGCCTCATCTATTCCTAAATCCGAGTGTTGATGCAGAGGATAGGAGGATGGTAGATTTAGTGAGGCTCTTTCAGGATTTGCTAACTTTGTGGGGTATTTTGGAGCGAGTCTCAGTAAAACCTTGGTTGACATAGTCTCCCATTGCAGCAGTCTGTCTCTGATCACTCGCCTCTTATTCCGAACCTTGAGTTGTGCAGAAGGTGTTGGGTTAGTCTTAAGAGCTTCTACATTACTCTGACAGTCATGCCTACAGACGAATAATCAGTTTTTAAATAAATAAAAAAAAAAAATCATCATGAGACTCACTGAAGGGTTTCTAGTTTTAACGCAAAATCAAATGCTGTGAGGAGATTGACCTTATTTGGGAGGGGGTCGCCATCGTCATCCAATTCTTCGTCTTCTCTCTCCAATTCCAAATGTAGCTCTGCTTGTGTCAGAACTTCTCAATGCATTAGTCATTTATATAGAAAGCTTTTCAAATTAATACCTTTGCGTGAATCAGGATAGTAAACACTTGATACGGTCTTGCCATCATCTGACACCTGTGGTGTTGTTGGCAAACTGTCCCAAGCCTTAATCAACTTGGGAGATGTTTGGCTTGTCAGCGTAGTAAATTCTTCATGAAACTTTTGATGATTAGTCTCGGCGATGATCATTCGGTTCACTAGGAAGGAGGCTAACGGATATTTAGCCATTGACTAATATGGAATTACAAAGCAAAACACAACTCACATATTCCACTAAGTTTCTGTGCATTCCATGCATTCCCATGATCATCGAAAACATCATTGTGATGTTCCAGGTTCATCTCAGAGATAGAAGGGGCAATTTCGTTTAATCCAGACCAAAAGCGTTCACTACCTTCAGCATCTGCTTTCCCAGTTTTGGGCCCAAACTCTCTTTTGAATTGTTTCTGACAAGCAAGTATATGTGCTTTGACGTGCATATCGGGCACGTAAAATACTGCATTTTTGATCAGGGGCACGAGTTCGGGGAAGGAACGTTCGAAGCGATCCACTATATGGATGCTATACTTGCATGCAATATCATAGTTAATTTCAATTGGGAGTCTGCTATCGACATATTGGCCCAGTGTTGAGGCCAAGGCATAATCCATGTTAGAGTACCTGCCAAATGATTAGATGATGCACTGGAACTCACAAGTGTTACTCACCTCTCGCCTAATGGGAAGCCGACTGTCCCTTTGGGTCGGGTGAAAGTGTGTCGTGTGCAGTTGCAGCTGCCTTTGCCCTTGTATCGTAATGGAGCATTACGTTGGCCTCGTATGGTAGTACCGGCTTTGAAACGATTGCAGTTCTCAGCCTGGAAGAGCAATGTCAAAGGCGGTCATCGTAATAAAGATAGTGTGATTCTCACCTCGATATCTGGCCCATCCTTTGTTTGGGCAAGGTAGGAGTGATAAGCTAGAGTGTGTACAACAGACGCACGGCCATCGGCCAGTGATACATCATCCTCATCAGTCTTCTTGTGCTTTAACACTAATCTAAAATTTCCATCCATGGCTATCGAAACCATATAGATATGTCTGTTTCAAATATCAAGGAACGATAACAATCAATACACATATGTGAGCATAACCTATGGTTTCTCCTTAATCTGCTCCAGGGATATCTCTGGAATGTTGATTTCGGGCTGAGGACAAGCAGGGCACATGACAGCCAAAGTATCTTCATAGAAGTGGGGAAGGAATCGGCTCATTTGGAAGGGGATTCCACTGTGGAGGAGATCTTCTAAATGACCCCACATTCGTATGACTCTCAGAAGTTCTGTATACCTATCCTATTAACAGGATAAGCTTCGATCTAAATTGATATACCAACATCCTTACCTCAACGGCACCTTTAAGTACAGGATTGGTCAAGTGTTGGAGGGCAGCGTGGTAAGCATGAGCTGTCATTGCCGATTCATGCCTGTGCATCCGAAATTCCTTGATTACTGTTTGAGTAAAAACCGTCTGTGGATGTTCCGTTGTTGCAGGAAAGAAACCTGCCTCCATGAGCTGAGAAATATTATCTGGAGCACCAGCACATTGACAATACACCAGCCGAACTTGGTGCATACCATTTCGGTGAACCACTAACATCTTCTTGGGCGGGGATGATGGGGGTGCGATATTAGGACAAGCCATGCCATAGTGTCCCAGGTGAAGGACAAACCCAAGAGTTGACAAGTCCACACGCTTCCAATACTTCACGCTAGTGTGGGCGTGATAGTACGCCTCCGATATATTGTGTAATGGCATGAACTGGTGGTGTTTCTGTATGCATTCACGGCATGATGCGGGAAACTGGATGCACTCTTCGCATTTGAAATTGGCTTCGTCAGCCATACATAGGTTGCAGATGTTTGGATCTGGGGGCAACAAATTCTGACGTAGTATCGACGATAGGAAGGATGGTATACGTTGGATGAGATCACGCAGAAGGTTGGAGAAACGCTGGGGTTTGTGAGCATTCGAGAGTTATGTTATATCCAAAAGATTTAAACAGTACCTTGTGAGATTTGATGGGTGACGATTGCTTGACTAAAGGTTCTTTCGCGTTCGGTGATTCCTCTGTGGAACAAGCCTTGGATGCCGAGGCGGTTTCAGACTCGGGCGGAGGGACATCTGGGACCAGAATCCTCTGTTGTGTTATGGATCATTGCTGCCCAGGTTGTAAAGTCGTGCTGGTATGCTGCATCACTCTGAAGCCAGGCTTAGCTGCTTCGACTTTCTCGATTTGTCTGTTCACGCGCTTCCATTTTTTAACATTAGTCGACATCCCGCCCGAAATAATCTCTGGATGGCCAGAAACTGGAGTAGAGGGAGTAGAGGTTGATCCACTTGGGCCCTGAGGGCGGTAAGGTGGAGGTACCAGGTAGTGACTCAAGGTGGTGACAAAGGGGAGATATTGCATGCTCTCCCCTTTGCTAATAAGACATAAAACTTAGAAATATTCACTTTCCCTCCCTCTCCTATTTGGCGCTGTTAGAGTAGAGCACAAAGACCCTTCCTACGCTCTGGATCTGTATGTCCATCTCATGATGAGAATCTGATCGTCAAGGGCTGGGTGGGGAAGAACAATGGGTTATGTGGGCTTTTATTCGATCACACCGGGCTGATCCATTCCGATATAATAATATGCTTGGGCGTGGGCTCGGTTAAGACTGCATCATTCCGTGGGCTAAGGATTGTATCATGCCTATATGATCCATGACATTCTAAAGCCCGTCTCGTAGTTACATAGGTGGGCTGCTGTAGCCAGGTCAGAACTGGGAGATAGAATGTATAAAGGTGATTGATTATACTCCCGCACAAGCTGTATCAAAGTGTCGGTTTTCCTATTCAACTCTACTCTCAGAGTTTCGTTGTCTCTATCCTCCCATGTCTTCTACTAAAACACCCGCCGCCGGCCCTCATCGTCGTGCTGCATGCGAATCTGTCGCCGAGATGCACTCAATGGCTCAGTACAAGACAAAGAAGCCACCTATGCCATGTGGACTCTGTCTCAGTCCAGGCCATCGTGTATATGGGCCATACGTCGGGGTCAATGGGGTTAATGCTGGTCACTTTTATGCTATAGTCAGTAATCTGCTGTCTGTTGTTAACATTATTTCACTAACCTTGCTACTGTTCAGGTTCCAACGTGCAGAAACAAGGTCTTCCTCACCGACGCCCCTACATCTGCTGAGATGCAACAGATTCAGGATGCCTTGTTGAGAGATGAGGAGGCCGCCGTGGATATCACAGCTGAAAAGGATAGAAGGAAGGCGGCCAAGGAGGCAGCGTTGGCCAACGAGCAGGAGAGGAAGAGGATGGTTGCTGAAAAATGGAGGGTGAACAAGATCGCGTCTGAGGAGAAGAGGGCGAGAAAGGAAGTTGCCGAGAGGAAAAAGGAGGAGGAAGGCCAGGCGAGGAAGAGGAGGCTGGCGGACAAGGCCAAGAGGAAAGCAGAGGTAAGGAAGGAGCAGGTCGAGGACGCGAAGAAGAGGGATGCGGAGGCGGCCGAGGACTCTCGCAAGCGCAAGGAGCGTAAAACGGGGATATTGAAAGTCGTGGTTCGCAGCTTAGCAGCACTGGCCGATCTGGATGTGGAGGCACCCCCTGCGCCAGTCCCATCACTAGCCCCGAAGCCTCCCATACCTGCTGAACGGTCTAGCTCATGGACGCCTCACCACCCCAGTTCAATTGTGGCTCAGTCTGCCAATCTGAAGCGGACGTTCCAGGAAATGGCTGCTCAGAGTTCTGCATCTCAGGCCATCTCTCCAGCTAGTTCCTCAGCTGGGGGCGAGAGTGAGGAGGCCCCCCCTACGAAGCGTCAGGTAATTGATCTTACACTGGACCCCGACTCTGACACCTTACCGGTAAGCAAGCCAACTCGCCCATATCGCAAGAAGGCCTCCAATTTCGATTGGAAAGGGAAAGGAAGGGCACGTTCTCCTGCCTCCGATGGTGATGTCGTGATTGTGGAGGATGAAATATGAGAATGAGGTTTAAGGTTGCCTTGATATCAGTTGGTTTTCAGTATGAACGGACTGGCTTCCATAGTAGGGTCGTAGTTGTCATTTTTACTTGTAGGTTCGATTTTAATCGAATTAAAAATTTAGTTCCAACGTAAGCAAAGGGATGGATACATACCTTAGGGTTTTTCTGAAAGTAAAGCCAGAGAGGGTAGAAAGGCAGGACGTATGGTACTCGGGCAGCGGCCTTGGTTTGGTCAAAGTGGATTAAGTGAGGTCATGGGCCATCTATTTGGGGTCTTCTATTTGTCAAGTGGAATAGCCTTGGTGAGTTTCTTGGCAATTATTATCGCCAAGAGACCACCGCCGCGGCATTGGGAGAGAGGCGGAGGAGGGAGGGCGATGGTGGTGAAGAAGGCGGTTTGTGGGTGTGTGTGTATGCTGAGGTAATCGATGGGCTTATGTAATGGGGCACCTGGGAATTCGGTAGGAGTGCACAGTTATTCGGCGCCTATACATAATCAGTGGGGGCGTGTAGGGCCAGCACGTGGTGATCTGGCGTCTATGCCTAATCAATGGGGGCATGTGGATGCATGACTAGTGACTATGGTCACGCTCATGTCCTCCTTGTCCCCTACCCCACCGTCCCATCCACCTCTCTCTCTCTCTTCCCTCCTCCTCCCCCATTTCTGTCATCCTACCTACGAACTTCGCTCTAGGCTCTCAACAATCGCCCTCAGCACTCTTATTCAGGAAACCTACAAAATTTTGCTTCTGTCGTTTGCCAGGTAACCCTACTTCCTGCGTGTGTGCGTCTCATCGCTGACTCGCTATCTGACGACAATGCAGTGTCGTCTATTATCTCTATATACACGTAGTCTGGCCAGATGTCACATACCAATGTAATGAGACCAATTGTAAGCTAGAATTTCTTTTCGTTCACATCGAGCCTATATTCTGACAAATATATGTGTCTAGAATCCTGCCAATTTCTTTGTTCTGTTCGGACCATATCGTGAGGTCTTCACTGAAGTCCCAAGTGGGGAGTTGGAAGTGTTCTCGGAGAATCGTAACCTCATATGGACGCTCTGCAGACTGTTTAGATCACAGTCGGCAAGTCCCCCCGCCGCACCTCCTAGGTTGGACATTTGGGACTTAAGTCAACCAAACTTCGAGACCCTCAAACGCACAATGGAATCGAACCCTATCCGATATCGCAAAGTAAATGGGTCTGAACTTTGGCTTCTAGATATTCCGGACAAGTCACCATACCAGGTGGCCCTGCCTCTCGCGACCTCCGTTCTCCAAATTATTCGACATCAGTGCTCCCCATACACCGCGACAGTCCTAACATATATTTTGAGCAGGGGAATGCAGGTTTTCACGTTCAAGGTTGCCCCTCATCTCCCCCCGGTCTCTTCCCAGCCCATTGTCGTCTCTCCACTACCAATCACCGATGGGCTTGGTCACCGTGCTGCTGACTACTGACCTGATAATGCAGATTATTTCGCTTATATGTACACTCGTGATTGTCTCCTGCGTGGACCCAGGGGGCGTGCTGCCCTCCTCAAAGGGGGGATTGTGTGGAGACTCGCGCTGGAAACCCTAGGTCTAGACCCGGCCCTAGAGGGACCTTCCCACGAATTTACTGCTACCCAAAAGGTGAAAGAGCTAACCCCGGGAAATTGGGTGTACGATGACGACCTAACCATCCATGAATTGGATATTATTTGTGGGGTATACCGAGTGGATACTGGTACATATAAACCTAATATTTCTTGTGATGTTAACCTGCTAACTCTGCAATAGGGCATAAGAACCAGAGCCAATGCTCATCTTGGTGGCCCCGTCATCATATTTGGGAGGGTTGCGGGTTTGATGTCAACTATTGGTCGTCCTCATGCGAGGCATGGTTTCAAAAAAGGCTTGTTCAAATAAAGTCTCAACATTATGTACTGAGGATGGCGGTGCAATGGAAGCAAGCCCTGCGCTTTAACGGGCCTAAGACGCACGCTATCACTACCCATCATGAAATTGCTGCAACCAAATTCTTGATGGAAGTTTCTCCTTGAATCGTGATTGATCCTCTAAATATTCAGTAATGTACATAATTCCTTTGCGCCCCCACTGCTTCCACACCAAGGTGACCATTGTCCCAGCCCACCCAGGCAGTGCAGCCCACAGGGTTTGCCTCCGTCTTCAACGTGACTCCGCTCCCTTTGTCGCCGACCAACCTATAGCGGCCTGGCTCTTTGACATGCCCCATTGTCTGCATCCACATATCTGCCTACAATATAAGCTCCGTAAATACGTGACACTCCCTCTCTGGTTTCCACGCCACGTCCCTCTCCTTTGCCTTTCCATTTTGCGTCTCAGCTTGCTTTCAACATACTCTTTCCACTCTCATGAAGACGCCATTCACCGCAGAACAACTTGACTGGCTCAACTGCCGCCTACCTGAATACAATGCACGCGTTGATAAAACTCTCCCCGGCATTTCGGAGACAGGCAAGATGTATGCTGTGACCCAGGCAACTCTGTTTCTCAAGAAATGGGGTCAGTTAATGAATGCAACCACATACTCTGAGGGGAAAATCAAGGAGGTGGGTCCTTTATTAATTAATATCTTACTAAAAAAACTAACATACCTTTCTAGACCATAATCAAATGGTTTCAAAATACGCGGATTTCACGACGCGGATCACATACGGCTGGATCCACTGTTGCACTACTCCCTATGACAGAACGTAGGGGCAAAAACACCATGCAACTCTATGTGGATAGCCTCGAGGACTTCAGTGCAGATGTTCAAGCCAGGCATGCCGTTTGTCCAACGCAGTCTTACCTCGCGGTTTACAACACCCTCCAGAAAGCAAAATGGGACGAACTATCTCCGGAGCAGAAAGAACAGTGGGGGGCCAACGCGAAAGCCCTATGGTCAGCCCCTCCAGATACAGACACGGTCCATGCGTGAGCATTAACTCAACTGCCTTCGTCTCATCGCAGTAATAGCCCAACTCACAGGAAGAGAGCTCAGCTTTACGATAGTTTGAGTACAATTCTTGAGTCATATTCGACGCAGACAAGTTACTCTTTCTGTCTTCTGGCTACTGGCCCAGACCCGAATGAACCTGACGGTCCAGGAGTAACATTTGAGTAAGTAATTTGCATTCATTGACTTTTCTTGCATGCGCTGACCTTTTTTTATAGACTGCATGCTGTCGCTGACGAGGACAGTCCGACTTTTGCTGACCACTATGTTGATTATAATGACCACATCTGGATTCCTTGGAAGGCATATGCTAGTCTTGTAGAAGGGAACTGCCAGGTCGCTCAAACTTTAGCGTTCATCAACGCAGATGAGGAAGGCAGGCCCTTCCTGCCAGCTTACAATGCAGAGTGGCCATTGAGTCAAGTGGTGAAAGTCCTTGACTCCTATTTCGGACAACTATGGTGTATGTCACCAGAATTACCTTCATACCAAAATTTATATGTTCTATCCAGATCTATCTCGGGCAAGAAACCCCAAGGAGAGATCCGTGCCATGGGCCGTGATTGAAGAAAGACCCACCGTGTTCTACGATCCTGCGGTATTACCTCCTGGCGTCCCCACTCTATCCTCACCCTCCAAACTTCAAGACTGGCAAGCACATTGCCTATATCAGCACTTCACCGCACTGCAATGCTCCGAACCTCCTTTCAGCCCGTTCTCCTTCATCCCTCCCAAGGAAGAGGTGGTCCCTGGACCCCCATCTCCCAAAACACTGGCAGCATGGAAAAGGAAACAGTTGGAGGTTTTGCTTCGGGAAGATGTCTCGGAGGATCTGAGCCGTGAAGGGGACAGTGCAACCGAAGCCCGTGACGCTCCAACTGACCTCCCCTCCTCTCCCTGCGACCATATTCCATCTCACGCCGACCACAGGCCTGCCTCTGTTCACACCCCAGGCTGTGTGCCCTCTCCTGCTGTCCATGCGCCCCTCCCCCTCCCTGTTCCCATATCTGGTCCACCCGCTCTCCCCATGCCATCGGCTGCCATTGCCGCTCCTCCGCTCATTATGGTTCCTGTCGCTGAGCCCCCTCCCAAGCCAAACCCAGAGCCTACAGCGGCAGATGGTCCAAGACGTACCACTCGCTCCGCTAAGCCGAAAAAACCATTTGAAGAGCCAATTCAGCCCCAACGCGGTCCAAAGAGGAAGGGGGTTGATTTGGATACTCCAGGCCCTGAGGATGTATCCCCGCTGCCCTCCAAAAAAGGGAGGAGGCCAAAAGGGAAGCAAGCGACTGCCTCTGCACCAATACTAGACCCTCGTGCCAAAAGAGGCCCTGGAAGGCCTCGTAAAAACTGACTGGGTCCGTTCAGCGTCCTCCATACTCAATCTTCTTTGCCTTGGGTTTCTCCAAATTTTTTTTTTCTGAATCTTTTCCTTTTTCTCTCGCCGGGCTGCGTATAAGGTATTATGGATGTATCATACATTATCAGGTATGAGATCCTTGTATTATCAAATGATTATTGTCACGAGACACTTATTGGTGCCCGCAGACTTGCTCTCCGGTCTCAGGTCTGCTGTCTTATCAGTATTATACAGCAGACTTCGTGGTGGTTTAGTTTATTCGGGGTGATTTGTGTGTAGATACATGTATTTTGATAGTATAATACAAATATTAGAGATAGACAGTCTATCACTTGTTAGTATTAGACTACTCCCGACAAGTCTCGGGGTAGTATAATAAATTTGTCCGCTGCGCCTGCAGGCCTATATCAACCCATTCCCTGGCTCCCATAATTTTCTTTTCCTGAAATCTCTTTTCATCACAAGAGAAACATCTGTCCATCTCACTACCTCCCAATTTCCTTAAACCACCACCAATATTGTGTCCATGAGGGATATACCCTATAGAGAATAGACTGGTGAG
>Ga0157379_10005480_pt1 | contig 10895 bp, 7 predicted proteins | sample S25metaG_FD_121802 | JGI IMG/M metagenome (GOLD analysis project Ga0157379, IMG submission 121802) | Switchgrass rhizosphere microbial communities from Kellogg Biological Station, Michigan, USA - S2-5 metaG | ecosystem: Host-associated > Plants > Roots > Rhizosphere > Soil | place: USA: Michigan... | reverse complement strand
GCGAACACGGCGCTGTTCTCCGTCTACGATCGGCTCGTCCTCAACCCGGTGACGATTCCGAATCCTTCGTCGCTGGTGGCGATCTGGACCAACAACCCGCAGATCAACCTGAACGCGCCAGCCATTTCGTGGCCGCGGTACGAGGAGCTTCGCGAGCACGCGCGCTCGTTCAGCTCGATCGGCGACTCGGCGTTCGACAATTTCACGCTGACCGGCAACGGCGATCCCGAGCAGCTGAACGGCCTGCGCGTCAGCGGCTCGTTCTTTACGACGCTCGGTATCCTGCCGGCGGTCGGCCGCGATTTCACCGCGGACGAGGATCTGCCCAACGGTCCCGCGGTCTGCATCATCAGCCACGAGTTGTGGCAGACGCGCTTCGGCGGACGCGCGTCGGTCGTCAGCGAGACCATTACCCTCAACGGCCAGCCGTGGCAGGTGGTCGGCATCATGCCGCCGCGGCTGTCGCCGCCGTTCGGCCAGGTGCAGGTCTTCGCCCCGCGCGTATTCGAGGTGGCGGGTTTGACGCCGCTGCAGGTCCAGAACGGCGCCGGCTATTCACAGCCGATCGCGCGGCTGAAGCCCGGTGTCACGCTGCAGCAGGCAGCCGCGGAACTGGCGGCGATCGGCCGGGCCTCGAAGGAGCAGTTCCCGACGCGGCTCGATGCGAACAACGCGACGATTCCGCTGATGTTCGTGTCGTCGCTGGTTTCGAACCTCGAGCCGACGTTCTACACGCTCATCGGCGCGGTCAGCTTCGTCCTGCTGATTGCCTGCGCCAACGTCGCGTCGCTGTTTCTTGGCCGGCTGACCGCGCGACAGAAAGAGATCGCTGTCCGCCAGGCGATCGGCGCGACGCGGTCGCGCGTGGTCAAGCAGTTTCTGATCGAGAGCCTGGTCTTCTCGATCGTGGCCGGCGGGCTGGGGCTGCTGCTGGCGTTGTGGGCGCTGTCCGCCATCCAGTCAATCGTGGCGCCGCAGCTGCCGCCGAACACCATCCTGACGCTGAATTGGCGAGCGCTGGCTTTCACCGGCGGCGTCACGCTCGTGACGGCGCTGCTGGTGGGGCTGGCGCCCGCCATCCAGGCGTCGCGCGCGCAGATCGTCGAGGCGCTGAAGGACAGCGCGCGCGGATCGTCGGGAGAGCGTGGCCGGCGATTCCGCGCGACGCTGATCGTCGCCGAAGTGGCGCTGTCCGTCGTCCTGCTCGTGGGCAGCAGCCTGCTGCTCGTGAGCTTCCTGCAGCTCCAGCGGACGAATCCCGGATTCGAAGCGAGAGGCGCGGCGAGCGCATTCGTCGGAATCCCGAACAGCCGCTACAAGACGACCGCGCAGCAGTCTCAGTTTTTCGCGGAGGTCGTAGAGCAGCTGCGGGCGCAGCCTGGTGTCACCGACGCGGCCGTCGCCATCGGATTGCCGCTCTCCGGCTTCAACCCGCGTTCGCCGTACAGCGTTGGCGGCCGTCCGATTCTGCCGCTGCCGCAGCGGCCGATCGCCAACTTCGGGGTCGTCAGCGACGGCTACTTCCGGTTGATGCGCATCACGCTGGCCGCTGGCCGCGCTTTCACGGCGGACGATCGCGAAGGCGCTCCCGGGGTCTGCATCATCAACGAGTCGTTCGCGCGTCGGCTGTTCCCAGGCGAGTCGCCGCTCGGCCACACGCTGCTGCGCGGCCGCGATGCCGAGATCGCCGCCGAAATCGTCGGCGTCATTCGCGACGTCAAGACCAACGGCCTCAACGCGCCGACGCCGGACGAGATCTACTACCCGATGCGCCAGCTCGGTCGGCCGGGCATGGCGGTCGTCGGACGCGTCGACGGCGATCCGGCGTCGCTGCAAAATGCGATTCGTGCGGCGGTCGCAGACGTCGACAGGAACCAACCGATTTCGTTCTTCGCGACGCTCGAAACCAATATTTCCAACAGCCTGGGCGCTCAGCGGATCGTGGCGTCATTGACGGCGATCTTCGCCGGCCTCGCCCTGGTGTTGTCTGCGGTTGGCCTCTATTCGGTGCTCGCGTACGCGGTGTCCCAGCGGAGATCCGAAATCGGTATCCGGATGGCACTCGGCGCGAAGCGCGGACAGGTGGTGGGGCTCGTCATGCAGGGCGGCCTTCAATTGGTGGCCATCGGCCTCGTCATCGGGCTTGCCGGGGCGGCCGGCGCGGCGCGACTGATTCAGTCGCTGTTGTTCAACGTCCGGCCGCTCGATCCGCTGGTCTATGGCGGCGTCTCCGCCCTGTTCACGCTGGTCGCGACGTTCGCCTGTCTGCTGCCGTCGCTGCGAGCGTCCCGAATTGATCCGCTGATTGCCCTGCGTTCGGACTAGCGCATCCTTCAGACTTCAGACTTCAGACTTCAGACTTCCAACTTACAAGTAGACTGTCCGCGTGACACCGGCGATTGCGGCAGTCGCGGCCATGTACGCGTCGTTCATGGCGGTCGGCTGGTTCGCCTCGCGCCGGGTCCGCGAGGGGACGGCTGCCGATCTCATCGTCGCGGGGCGTGCGATGCCCTTCTGGGTCGCCGCGCTGACGATGACCGCGACGTGGGTCGATGGCGGGTATCTGCTCGGCACGACCGAAGGCGCCTACAAGTCCTCCCTACAGCTCGGCATCCAGGGCGGCCTCTGTTTCGGGATCAGCCTGATTCTCGGCGGCGTTTTCTTTGCCGCGATCATGCGCCGCTTCGAATTCACGACGCTGATCGATCCGCTGGAAGCGCGATTCGGAAAACGGTGGGCTGCCGTGCTGTTCCTGCCGGCCCTCGCGGGTGAACTGTTTTGGAGCGCCGAGCTCCTGGTCGCGATCGGGTCGACCTTCGGCGTCCTGCTCGGTATGCCGTTGACAACAGCGATTCTGCTCTCCGCGGTTGTCACGACCGCGTACACCGTGCTCGGCGGGATGTGGTCGGTCGCCTACACCGACATCTTTCAGTTGGGACTCGTCGCGCTGGGTCTGGCCGCCGCGCTGCCGTACGTCCTCGACGGCGCGGGCGGCCTGTCGCACGCCTGGGCCGCCTACACCGCGGCGCGCCCGGAGGCTGTCGGCTTGATGCCGCCGATACGGCCACACACGGATCTCTGGACGCGCGGTTCCGTCGTCGGTTGGTGGGATGTCTCGCTGATGCTGATCTTCGGTGGCATTCCGTGGAACTGCTACTTCCAGCGGGTGCTGTCGTGCCGGACACCGCGCGACGCGAAGCGCCAGTCGATTCTGGCCGGCGTGCTGACGATCGCGTTCACCGTTCCGCCGCTACTGATGGGAATTGCCGCCTTCGCGTATCCGTGGCCGGCCGATATCGTATCCCGGCTCCAGGCGACCCCTGCGGACGCGATGCCATTGCTGTTCGCGCGAGCGGTGCCGCGCGCCATCGGTCTGCTCGGACTGGCGGCGATCATCGGCGCCGTGACGTCGAGCTTCAGCTCGTCGATCCTGTCGGCGGGATCGATGCTCAGCTGGAACTGCTTGAAGCGCCTCGTCTGGCCGTCGCTCTCAGTCGTCCAGATGACGCGCGTCATCCGATCGTCGATTTTGCTGTTCGGCGCGCTGGCGACCGTGCTTGCCCTGAAAGTGCAGAGTGTCCAGGCCCTGTGGTTCTTTACCAGCGACCTTGTTTTCGTCCTGTTGTTCCCGCAGCTGCTGTTCGCGCTTTTCGATCCGAAAGTCAATCGCACCGGATCGATCGCGGCGTTCGTCGCGTCGTTGGTGCTCAGGGTCGGCGGTGGCGAACCACTGCTAGGCCTGCCGGCATTCATCCACTACCCCGAGACCCTGCCGTTCAGAACGGTCGCGGCCGCGGTCGGGTTCGTGCTGTTGCCGGCCGTCAGTCGGGCCACGATTCAATGGGATGCGCCGCTGTCGTTGCGCAACGCCAGCGCGGCTGAGTCAGTGGAGCGAGACGCCTTGAGCCCGGCCGGGACGACGTAATGGAACGCGACCCTTCGAGAGCCTCAGGGTCGACCCGAGCAAGGTCGAGGGTCGAAGCCTCTGTTGTCCCGCCGAAGACGCGAGTGGCGTTCGCGTGGCTGGCGCACCTGTACACGGCCATGGGCTTCGTGTGCGCCGCGGGCATTGCGGTGCTGATCGTCCGCGGCGGCGACGAGTCGTTCCGATGGGCCTTTCTCTTGATGATGATTGCCACCGCGATCGACGCCACCGACGGCTGGCTCGCGCGCCGGGCGCGTGTGAAAGAGGTCCTGCCTGGCTTCGACGGCTCGGCGCTCGACAACCTGATCGACTTTCACACCTACACCTCGCTGCCGCTGCTGCTGTTGTGGCGGGCGGACGCCCTGCCCGGCGCGGCTGCGTGGCTCCTGCTTCTGCCGCTCCTCGCTAGCGGGTACGGATTCTCGCAGGTCAACGCGAAGACGGATGACGGGTTCTTTCTCGGATTTCCCTCGTACTGGAACATCGTGTCGTTCTATGTGTTCGTACTGCATCCGCCCGCCTGGGCGACGGCAGCGACCCTCTTCGTCCTGTCGGTGCTGACGTTCGTGCCGACGCCGTATCTCTATTCGACGCGCGGCGGACCGCTGGCCAAGACGATGAACGTCGCCGCGGTCGTCTGGTTCGTGCTGCTCGGTTTGACACTGTTCGGGAGCGCCGGCCAGGAACTCGCTCTGGTGTCTCTCGCGTATCCGGTGATGTACTTCGCGCTCTCGGCGCTCGTCACCGTCCGCAGGCGGCGCGCTATACTCCGCCCATGAAACGAAGCATTGCGAGCCTCATCCTGGTGCTGTCGGCAGCGGTCGGGGCGCAGCCGAGACAGACCTCGCAGGACGAGTACACGTTGTACGAGCTCCTGGCGCCGGAAACGGCGTCGTTCAAGATTGACTACGAAGTGACGGCGACCACGCCCGGCGCGACCGCTTTTTTCAATCCGATCCGGAAGGGCAGCGTGGCCAGCGACGAATCGGTGTTCGACATGATGACCGGTACTCCGCTCAAGTTCGAGCAGGTCACCGGCGCGCAGGCCAAGGCGCACGGTCTGGGCAACGCCGATCTCGAGAGCGACTACATCGAGGTCCACCTGGCGCGTCCCGTACCGGCGGATGGCGGCCAGGCCCGCATTCGCATCATCAAGACTTACAAGGACGAGAAGAGCTATCACCGTGATGGCGACGGCATCGTGTTCGACCGCCCGCTTGGCATTCGCCGCAACGCGGTCGTCCTCCCGGCGGGCTATCAGCTGACCGACTGCAATGTGCCGTCACAGGTGCTGTCGCGCCCTGACGGCCGCGTCTACATCACGTTCATGCATCAGGCGCCGGGCGCGGCCGGACTGATCCTCAAGGCCAAACCGGGCGCACCGACTGGCGAGGCGGCGAAACCGCGGCCGCTGTCCAACGCGCGCAGCTGGGAAACTCCACCGTCGCAAGGCCCGACCGAACGCGCGCGGCTCTCGGAGCGCGCCCATCAGGATCGCGACATCGTGTACTTCCTGCAGCAGCCCGAAACCAGCGCGTTCAGCCTGTATCACGACTACACCGAATCGCGCGAAGGCACCGACAAGTACCTCAACGTCGTGCGGACGGGCAGCACGGTGTCGAAGCCGTCCGGCAGGATTCTCGACACCGGTGAGGAGCTGAAGGCCGAGATTCTGACGGGCGCGAAGATGAAGGCGGCAGGGATCGATGCCGGCGGCGAGCAGATCGCGCCGGACCAGGAGGTCGTGGTCACTCGCTTCGCGCCGGTCAAGAAGGGACAGTCGATTCGGCTGCGCCTTTCGGAAACGTATACCGCGCCGCAAAGCTATCGCCTCGATGCCGGCGAGCTCGTGTTCGAGCGAAGCCTGGGCAGGCCGCGCAACTCGGTCGTGCTGCCGAAGGGATGGTACCTGACGGAGCTGTCGATTCCGGCGGTCGTGCGCCAGACGCCTGATGGCCTGACGCGCGTGGACTTCGTCAACGGCCGGCCGGATTCGGTCGACGTGCTGCTGAAGGCGAAGAAGCTGAAGTAGTGTCCGGCTTTAGCCGGACATCACGGAGCCCGCCTGAAGCCGGACGCTACGTACGTCCGGTGAGACAGACACTACTGGATGCGCACGATCCCCTCCGCGACCTTCGGAAACCGGCTGAAAACCGCCGGATCGTGGCCAGGCACCAGCAGCCGCATCTCGCTGGCCAGCGACTTCATCCGATCCTGGGTCCGCAAGTTCGACACGGCGTCGAGCGTCTGCGCAATCGGCGTGTGAGTGTCGAGATTCTCGTAGAGATACATGTTGTCGGACGCGAGGACCGCCGCCTTGTCGGGCAACTGCACCGTGACGAACTGCGATTGCCACGTGTGCTTGCCGCCGACACCGAAGCCAATCCCGGACAGCGACGTCTCGTCATCGCCGCGTACGAACGACACGAGACCTCGCGTGTTCCGCTTCACGATCTCCAGCACGTCGTCCGCATCGATGCCGCCGTGGGTTCTTGCCGATTGCCACGCGTCGCTCGTGTAGTAGTCGTATTCGTCTTTCTGAATCCAGATGCGCGACGACGGAAAGAGATCGATGCCACCGGCATGGTCCCAGTGCATGTGGGTGAGGAAGATGTCGGTGACGTCTTCGGGCTTCAGGCCAAGCGGCGCGATTGCGTCTGACGGCTTCACGAAATCCCTGACGGTGAACTGACGGAAGTACTGTTCCCTGTGGAAGCCGGAGTCGACGAGCGCGACGCGGCCGTTGTTGCCTTTGAGCACCCAGACCATCATCGCGATGTCCATCCGCCGCGCGCGATCGGCGCCGGCCACCAGACTGGCGACCGGAAAGTTCGCCAGCGTCGCGAACCGCACCGCATATACCTCGTGCCGTTCAGGCTCCGCACGAGGAAGTGAATAGTCAAAGATAAAAGTTAAAAGATAAAAGGTAAAAGACAGTAGGAGTGCGATGAATTTCACTTTTGCCTTCTAACTTGTGCCTTTTAACTTTTAAGTTTTAACTTTTCAAGCCGTCCCTGAGCGCCCGCCGCAACACCTTGCCGACCATAGTCTTGGGCAGCTCGGTGCGGAACTCCACGTGTGTGGGGACCTTGTACGGCGCCAGCTCCTCGCGGCAGAACGTTCGGAGCTCCTCTTCGGAGGCAGTCGTCCCAACGCGAAGCACGACCCAGGCTTTCACGGCCTCGCCTTTCGTGGCATCGGGCACGCCGGCCACGCCGACCTCACCGACGGATGGATGTTTGGCCAGCACTTCTTCGATCTCCCTCGGCCAGACCTGGAACCCGCTCGTCTTGATCAGATCTTTCTTGCGATCGACGATGAACAGGTAGCCGTCGTCGTCCAGATAGCCGAGATCGCCGGTGTGCAGCCACCGTGACGAGCCCTGGTCGTCCACGTGGTCGCGCAAGACGAGGGCGGTCTCGTCGGGCTTGTTCCAGTAGCCGATCATCAACTGCCGCCCCGAGAGCGCGATTTCCCCGACTTCATTCGGAGGCATGACACGTGTGCCGTTGGCGTCATCGAAGATGCACACGCGTACGTCGGGCAGCGGAATCCCAACGGATCCGACCTTGTTGACGCCCATCACCGGGTTCGCGCAGACCGCCATCATCGCTTCGGTCAGCGAATACCCTTCGACGACACGTGCGCCGGTCAAGGCTTCGAAACGCTGTTTGGTGTCGGCCAGCAGCGGAGCGGCGCCGCAGAAGCACGCCTTGATCGACTTGAAGTCGACCTTGCCACTCTGGACATCGGGATGGTTCAGCAGCGCGATGTACAGCGTCGGCACCCCATTGAAGAACGCCGGCTTCACGCGTCGTATCGTCGCCAGGAGATCCGCCAGATCGCGCGGGTTGGGCACCAGCGCCATCGGCGCCCCATGGAGGACCGCGAACGACTGCGAGCCGACGTTGGCGTAGACGTGGAACAGCGGCAGCGGGACGAACATGACGTCCTTCGATGGGTCCGTGCCATGGGCGGCAGCGTTCCAGATCCGCAACTGCATCCCCGAGATGATGTAGGCGCTGTGCGTGCCGACGACCCCCTTCGGCGTGCCGGTCGTGCCGCCGCTCATCAACAGGACGGCCGGATCCTCTGGATCGATTGCGGCGCGTGGCGCCCGGCGGCCGCGGTTGACGAGCAGCAGGTGGGCGAGGTCGTGATCGCCCGGTGCGAGCGATACGCGATCGCCGTCGTGCTTCTCGCGCAGGAGCGTGAAGAGGAGCCGCAGCGCCGGCGGAAAGTATTCCTTGATGTTCGTCGCAATCACCCGCCGGAGCGGCGTCCGCGGCTGCACGTGCTTCACCCGATGGTAGAAGCGGGTGAGCGTCACGATCGTCTCGACGCCGTTCTCGCGCAGTGGCCCCTCGAGCTCGTGTTCCGTGTAGGTCGGATTCAGTGGCGCGACCATGGCGCCGAGCTTCCAGGCGCCAAACTGGGCGATGGAAAACTGCGGGCAGTTGGGGAGGAGCAGAGCGACGCGATCGCCGTGCCGGACGCCGAGCGCGTGAAAGGCGGACGCGCAGGCGTCGCTCAGCTGCTCGAGTGAGCCCCAGGTCATCGTCGCGCCCTTGAACAGCAGGGCGGGGCCGTGTGGACGATCGCGGGCGAGATCGGCGAGATAGTCGAGAAGCGTGCGGTCGGGATACGGCGCCAGCGTCAACGGGACGCCGGCGTCGTAATGAGACATGGAACTACTTCGTGCCGGTCGGGGGCACCTTGATGCGGAACGAGCCGTCGTCGAACCGTTCACGATAAACGCCGTGGCAGGCGCCGCATTTCGTGTTGAGCGTGCCGGCGGAGGTCTTGACCTCGTCCCATTTGGCGGCGGCCGCGTCCAGCTCGATGGTCTCGGCGAGTTTGCGCGCATCGGCCGCGATCTGCACCGCATCCGCCTTGCCCTTGGCTTTCCAGATCGCCTCGGTTTGCGCGAACGCCTGCTTCAAAGCGGCCGCGTGCTCCTTCGCGAGGTTCGCGTCCATCTTGTCAGCGTCGGCGCGCAGCGCGGCGCTGGCCGGCGCGATGGCCTTCATCGCCTTCTGCAGCGCCAGCTCCTCGGTGGTCATCGGCGGAGGCAGACGAAGCGCCAGGTCGGTACCCGCCGTGTTGATGACGTTGGTCGCGAAGATGACCGGGCGGCCCTTGAACTTCGCCGCGATCTCCGGCGAGACGTCCACCGGATAGTCTTTCGCGCGCTTCGCGACCTCGGCCGAATCGAACGCGAGCACTTCGCCAATCACCGTGACGTAGGTATTCACCTCGACCGGCGCGTTCATTCTGGGCGCGAGCACGAGAATCTGCTGATCGAGTGTCTTCGTCTTGTCCTGATCGACCGAGAAGACGAGCGTTCCGAGCGACTGTTCGACGGCGCCGCTCATGGTGACGCGTTCGCCGTAGTAGGTCTCGGGATGCGCTGCGAGCGTGCTGGCCGCGACCGGCACGAGCGGCTTGGCTGGTGCCGTGGCGGGCGCCGGCGGCTGACCTGCCGGAGCCGCTGGTGGTTGCTCGCCGCCGCCACGCTGGCCCCGCTGGCCGCGTTGCTGTGCCGCCTGGGCCACGAACGATCCGATGACGATGGCGCACGCGACCGCGAGTGACTTCTTCATGGGGACCCTTCCTTCTGTCACAAACCGGCGCCCGGCGCGAGCAGCATCATCAGAAGCGCCTTCTGACCGTGCAGCCGGTTTTCAGCCTGATCGAACACGCACGCCACATCCGACTCGAAGACCTCGGCGGTAACTTCCTCGCCACGATGCGCGGGCAGACAATGCATGAAGAGCGCGCCGGGCTTGGCCAGCGACATCAGCTCTTCGTTGACCTGATAGGGCGCGAAGACCTGCCGGCGCAGCGCGGCCTCCTCTTCCTGCCCCATCGACGTCCAGGTATCAGTGTATACCGCGTCGGCGCCGGCGACCGCGTCGGCCGCCTCGGTGAAGAGGCGCAGCCGCGCCCCGTGCCGGGCGGCGCTGGTCGCTTGCTGAACGACGGCGTGCGGCATCTGGTAGGCCTCCGGACTGGCCACGTGGAAATGGACGCCGAGCATTGCGGCCGCATGGGCCAGCGAGGTCGCGACGTTGTTGCCGTCGCCGACGTAGGCGACAGTCCGGCCGCGCAGCGGCCCGATATGTTCCCGCAGGGTCAGGAAATCGGCAATCGCCTGGCAGGGATGCTCGCGGTCGGTGAGCGCGTTCACGACGTGCAGCCGCCGTGTCGAGCTCGCGAACTGCCGCAGCACATCCTGCGAAAAGGTACGGATGACCACCGCGTCCACCCAGCGCTCGAGGTTTCGCGCCACGTCTTCGACCGGTTCGCGGCGGCCGAGCGCTACGTCGGGCGGCAGCACGATGAGGTGGCCGCCAAGCTCGCGAATCGCGATCTCGAACGTCGTGCGCGTACGCAGCGAGGGCTTGTCGAACAACAAGGCGACGTGGCGGCCGTTGAGCAGATCGCTCGTCGGCGCCTGGCGTCCCAGCGCGCGGTCCGCCTTCACCTGCGCGGCGACCTCCAGACAGCGCTCGAGATCCGCGGGCTCGAAGTCGAGCACCGACAGGAAGTCTTTCCGCATGGAAATGGCTTGTGTCATGTTCGGTAATCCGCGTTGATGCGCACGTAGTCCGCACTGAGGTCGCAGGTCCAGACCGTCGAAGACGCCCGACCGGCGCCAAGGTTCACGCCCACGGTCAGATCCGTGCCTTTGAGGTATTCCGCCGCCTGCGGCGCCGCCTCGTCGTGCGGCCGTCCGTCCTGGAAGAGCACGATCGAGCCAATCGTCACCGCCGCGCGCGACAGCTCGAAGGCCACGCCAGCGCGGCCTGCCACCGCGATCAGGCGGCCCCAGTTCGGATCCCCGCCGTGAATCGCCGTCTTGACCAGCGGAGAGTTCGCGATCGCCTTCGCCGCCTTTCGCGCTTCGGCCGCGGTCGCGCCGCCGGTGACGTTCACGGTGACGAGCTTGGTCGCGCCCTCGCCGCCG
>Ga0157379_10005478_pt1 | contig 10900 bp, 11 predicted proteins | sample S25metaG_FD_121802 | JGI IMG/M metagenome (GOLD analysis project Ga0157379, IMG submission 121802) | Switchgrass rhizosphere microbial communities from Kellogg Biological Station, Michigan, USA - S2-5 metaG | ecosystem: Host-associated > Plants > Roots > Rhizosphere > Soil | place: USA... | reverse complement strand
TTGTAATACGAGATACTTGGGTCAAATTGGTTGTCACAGTTCCATGGGGCGTGCTGTCGAACATTATATCAGAAATACCCCCAGGTTGATTTGATGTCAGGCCGATATTCTTGCGAGCGGCTGAACGAAGATGTAGGACGATTCGAGACCCCTACAGACAAAATATCAGTGGTCCATAAATATCCACGAATAAGAGAACTTACACAAATTCCTACAACGGTATAATACCACCTGTGACGAGAAAATTAGGGACAAACGCGTTTGAAAAAAATAGACGCACGTTGATGCATTAGCTCCAGAAGTAATGTCGGTGCTATATCCGACAGCGGCGAACAGAGAATTTGCTATCTATGTATCTCAGTAAACACCAAGCTTTTATATTTAATTTATACGCACCAAAAATGATGAAGTACGCCCATATCCCATCAATGAGAAATACCGTCATAACTTCAGAACGTGTGGGTGTGCGGCCCCACTGGGCATAGAGATATCTTCCAACAACGAGAAGGAAAATAATACTTTGGAAAACTAGTGCGGGAATACTGTAAGAAAGTGAGTCTCAGATGGTCCGTCTAAAGCAAGTGTGAGAACAGCTATACCAGAGTGCAACCAAATGTTTGGGAACCACCAATGAAGGACATGCGTTGATGTGTAAACGAGGTGGAAAGGGACTTGGGAACCGTTTATCTTCGTGCAGAACGAGATTGGTCAGGACAAGAACAGCGGTGTAATTGCCGATAAAGGCAAGCGTCAGAAAGACCAGAACAATCCTATTCCGAGCATAAAAGGCAAACACTGCAAATAGGAAATGGATTTAGACGTAATCTAAACGTGAGGATTGAAACATACAGACCTCGGATGACGAAAATGACATCCATAACGACGGGGAGAACGAATCCGATGATGCCGTTAAACCATAACCAGACTGTGCAGTTGTACTTTGTGGGATGGATCGTTCCTGCTACATTTAAATAGAATAACATATTGACACTGGAGCGAGTTAACTAATTGGATTGATGGGAAATGAAAGCAGTAATCCAGACCTTTGCTGGGCTAAGGCCAAGTACCGTACAAAAACATAAGTGACGTTAATAACATTCGGTCTCTTGCTGCGAAAGATCGGTTTCGGTAATTCAATATTAGAAAACAAGGAAGCAACCTACCTCCAAATGAAGTCAACCTATAAGAAGATTAGCTCCATAACTGCAAGACTTGTGTGGTCACTCACTTCGTCAGCGAACGTGATTAGGATGTCCCATGCAATAAGAGTACCTGCTGCTGCTGAATGATTTCACAGTCAGTCGAAATTCTAGAAATTCCTGGTTTCATTACCTGTGTTGTACATCTGTGGGTCAAACGATGCCACCAGAGCTGGGAGTACCTCGGGTGGTATTCCAGCCGTCACCATCGTAAAATGCTTCGTCAGATAGATAGCCCTCAGCTAAGAGGATTTCGAAAGTTGCTCTTCTGAACTTGTCACGTAGGGTAAAGTCCAGCACCACACACACTCCAGCCTCCTTCCTCTGTTTTCCGGAAAGGATTCCCTGTGAACGAGAAAGGTAATACCCCCGAGGCGTGCCAGCCACCTAAAGCTATGCATTCTTCCAGGCAGCTAGAGTCGAAACTGACACTTTACTTACTTATGATGGAATTGTTAATACAGTGAAAACACTGAGTCGTTGAGGGTGGTGGAAGTCAAGATGGAAAGTGGCCGATCCAGTCGGCATTGTATGAGTTATACCTAAGAGCGCTTGGTTATCCTGTAGTCTAAATGGAAATCTCAACTCGCTTAAGCTATCAGTTATTGAGGCGAGTTTAACCGCGGGGCTATCCGAGCGTCTGTGCTAACACTAAACCTGTCGAACGACCACAACGTGCCTGCGAATTGACAGGAATGGTTTTTGTCATAGCCGCTTCTTTTCCTTCGCGCCCTCACTTGGTGATCATCCGAGTCGACAATCAGATCTTGATCTCCACTAATTAGGTCGCTTGAACTTGTAGAGCGGGCAAATAAAAATAAAAATTCTCCTGTTGTTGAGATCTTGACTCTTGAGTGTAAATCCCATTGGAATCTGCTAGAATAATGACTACTATAGGTATTTCCTGGATTTCCTAGAGACCAAAGTAGATTGAAAATAAACAATTGCCTTGATGTATTTGATTTGGAGAGACGCCAGGGTGGTGCGGCGTGAGAGCCCACCACGTACATGGAAGCAAAATGAGTCCGTGTTTGGATTTTCATTTTATCAGTCTACCATACAGCCACAGGTACAGTATCAACGTAATTGACTACAAAGAATATTTTGTATCCATGAACCATGACCAGTCTCATTTTGGCCTCAAGCTTTGATGAAGGGTAAAGAATCATCTTTGTCCGTGACGACTTAAAAAATATCTGTATAGTTTAGCACGGCTAGGGCTCTAGTATTGTTTCCGAGCTATGCTTCCTCTACTCCCTCAGTGAGGGTGGGGAGGAGGAATACAACTGGTTTCCCCAACGGCTCGTGAAGTTTCAATTAGCGGCTTTAATTTCCTTTGTTTCTGTGACGATTTAGAGTCCCGTATGGGTGGTAAAGCGGACTTGCTAGTTATGCCAGTCATTCAATTTCGGAAGAAAATCTCAATCCGCACTGTAAAGTTTTTCCTACCCTGGTATCGGACGACTCCAAAAGTTGGTAACCCCACCCCCTTAGATGCTATCGCATTACCCCTGGATGGAGTAGCTCACAGATATGTTGAGGTTCTCACCCGCATGCACTTTGGACACCTCCTGGGCCTGGTTTTGGAGACCGAAATGTTTTTTCCCTCCATACCTGTAGGCTCTCATAAGAAAGGAGAGATTCAAATAAAGTCAGATAATTCTCCAAAGAAATTCACAAGATTTGATGTCCAGCTCATATTCAACCTGACGGTACGATTCTGGCGTCTATGAATTTATAATTATATAATGGACTGAGGACATGACTTCCCTTATAATCTAGATGTCTTAGTATTTACTCCACCTCCTTGGAATTGGCTTGACTAATTACTCTATTATGAGACAGGATCTCAGATGCAGGGAGCTTATGTGGGGTATACGATGGCATCACAGGACCAGCTTTGAAGCGGCACTCCTTATAAACACAATCTAACTTGGAACGTGAGTATATGAGTCTCGTGCTATTGATCATCATCTCTGTCTTCCCAGCATCCCACCCTCGTAATTCAGCGATACTGTTGGAGCTCCATCTTCCCTTTGTTCTCACCTTAGAGTCATTGAACCTATATGCTGATTATAACTGGATTGAAGGTAGGAAACGTTCGATCCACAGAACCCTTTTGTCTACCTAATGGCATTCCATATTCTTGAAGACATTAATAATACTTTCAAAGAATATCAGCGGTATATGTGTTTAGGCACTATCTTTATTAAATATTTACCTTGCCAAATCCCAGACTAGATCTGCTAAATGAAGCATTTAAGGCTTCTACGGTGGAGAGTTGTGTTTTGTACCCCTGAGGATCGGTCCGCAAATTAAGTAGGATTCTCGATTTAGGATGTGTTGGATGTTTGAGCATGCTCGCTCGTCCGATGTTGTTCAGGTAGCAGGGCTGGGTTTGCCAAGCACCGGAAATGTTTCCTGAAGCAGAAGTCGTAGCAACTGACAGGGTGCCCATGCCCAGGTTGGTAGCCATTCCCAATGATCTTATGTTCAAATATCATAGGTGAATTTAGAGCCGGTCCCGTAAACATTTTTTTAAGAAGATTAATCTTGGGATACCTCCTTATACGGAACTCGAAGAGAGTAGCTTCGATGTAGTTCATATTCGCTTTGCGCATCCATACGTACAGTCATTTATGGTTCTTGAGCCACCCGGAGGCACTTTGCCTCTTGTGGGTGTAACCCCTTTCCAAATCCTGAAATTTTTATAGACCCAATCGATACTATTTGATATCCTTCATAAATAGAATTCAGACCTAAAACGAATGTATTTAAAGTTATGAATGGAGGAGAGATGTGCCACAATTTGTCGCACATCTCACTCCTTGAGCGACACCGAATCCCCTTCGCTCTATCCATTATAAAATGCATTTATATCATCAAAATACACTATTAGACTATATAATGACCCGAAAGAAAGCAAACAATGCTTGAGCACTATGCCATAAGTGGGACTCCCGGACGGCTCCCAGGTTGCGCCGAACCTGCATCTCTGTCACATAAAATCAATTTTTGGAACCAAAAATTCTCATACAAACATATTGGAATATATGTCACAAGCTTAGGGTACATATACATATAATACCTAATAGGGATTGATCCAAGCACTTATCGCACCCATGGGATTTTAGAATCCCTAAACCGAGGATGACTTAGGCAAATTAGGCCATTTCAGGGCCTCCGAATTTATGGGTAAGTTCTGGTCTGTTCGAAATTTTTGAAATAATTACAGTATGGTAAAGCGCCCAAACTCTTATTGGGGGCATGCTCAGGGAATTTTATGGTTAAATCAGAGGGAATCGGATATCACGACGAAGTGGGAAGAAATGATCTACTCTAGCAGTTCACTCTCTGAAGTTAACATCAAGCGATTAGAACTGTAGAAAATAGCAACTAAAAGAGATAAATCAGTGTTAGTAGAATAAACGATTTTGTATTAATTACCTAAAAGAGATAACTACGATACGAGTAAGTAACGCAAATGAAAGGAAACGGAATATGTCTCACCTCAGTGTTTGTAGAATAAACGACTGAGGATGAGAAGAAATTAGCTACTGGAATTATAAGAAAACAGTAGCTAGTATTTCGGAATGAGATAAAAGCCGCGAACAAAGGTAATACGGAAATGAACGCAAAATAAAGGAGGCTGTAAAGAAAAACATTAGATAATGCTACAGCTTAGTAGAAATGATATTAAAGCGCATAAAGTGAGATATCAAAGCGGAATGTAATATTTAGTGTGAAAGAAAATATTTCATATAGAGAAAATACTCGCTAGGCGCACAAAGCACCGAGGGTGAATATACGCCGTTGTATGGGACTGCGCATACGTTTGCGTAATTTATTCCAACAAGAACTACCCATTTCGAAACGAGGGGGTCAGAGAATTGGTGGGGAAACAAGTCGAATTTCCGCGAGGCATCAACTTCCTCGTCTTTATGACCTCTAGATCCCAAGCTACATCAACTCGGAACTACGCTATGGGAAGTAGTCGACACCGTTGGGCCGGTGATGGTTGCGGCGATTGGAGAGTCATCTGACGTTTTACAGGCTTTTAGAGACGAGTCTGATGATTCAGACAGGAACCTCGTCATCGACTTGGCCATTACATGGTCCAAGAAAGCCTTATGACTCACGAAACTTCGTAAAAGCTCTTATTCAGAATAGTAAGATCTCCGTGATTTAGACTCAATCTATTGGTGGCTATACGCAGTCATCTGAGAAGTATACGTATATCCCACCTCAGTCTATATTTGGACCATATCTTCGCATAGCTCTCTTGTTCCTTTAATGGCCGGTCAAGTATAGTCACGCGTTCAAGATTGGAGACTATATAACAATAATTTACTCATACATATCCTGTCGCGAGGTACCCACTGTATACGTCTTCGCTTCCCCACCTCTAAATCTATCATTTCGATCATTATCTGTTTCGTTAGATCCATCGCATCGATACAATTTATGGATTCTGAATACCAGCTTCAGGTAAGTGCTTCCGTCAACCCAGGATTTTTGGACAAACAGAAGATATCTTTATCATAACTCGATCAGGAAATTAGTGGCACAGCCGAAGAATTTCAAAGGTATTTTCGTTCATTCTGACCTTGTGGAACAACACCGACGGCACCTCGAAAAATCAGGCTTGATAGACTCAATGAAGGCTTTAAAGCTTTCTACGGGGGAAAGCTCTCTCTCGCACCATGGAAACCAGAAGGCGTCAATAGAATCCTTGATCTAGGGTGGGAATCTACTGAAAAGTGTCCCGAAAATCTCCTTTGGTTAATCTATTCGATAGAACGGGAAGTGGAGCGTGGGCTATTCAAGCTGCGGATATATTTCCTAAAGCTGAAGTTGTGGCTGTAGATAAAATATCTCTTCCAACTAGGTGCTTCGTCTCTTTTAGGCGAGAAGGTCGAGGGGCTCTATAAACTAATACATCAGCACAGAAATCTACCTGACAACGTGATCTTCAAACAAATTGACCTCAGGACTACGCCATATCCCGAAATCGAAGAAAGCAGCTTTGATATAGTCCATGTTCGTTGTGTATTAATCCATGTATGTCACTCATCTCCGATGGTGCCTTGAATATTTATCAGGACTGATAGCTCCCGAAAGTCGAAGATATATTCCCTTATATTGCTTCTCTCATCAGACCTGGAGGTTGGTTGCTCATAGACGAAGTCAACGGGAGTCTAGAGGACGAAGGTGGTCTCGGTCCTGCGCATTCTCTCGTAAAGGAGATGGCGGAGAAAATATGGGGCGGATGTGGAATGGAAATGTACATTTGTGCGAAACTGGAGAAAATGCTGGACGCTAGTGAGCTACTCGGTGATGTGAACATTAAGAGAACCATGCTTCCTGTGTCAAGACGGAATGACAATAGTCTTGGTGAGCGAGGAATTACCGTAATTTTCAAGGGATCAGGACGCTTATATAAATGACATTAGGGATAGCACCAGCTGAACGTCAGCTTGCCAATGTTATATGGCATAGCTTCGAGACAGTGGCCAAGAAATTTCTGCCAACACACCTCGGGGTCTCTCCAGATATCCTCCAGGCTTATGTGGATGAAGCCAATGATCCGAATAGGAACATTACCATCGAAGTTGCGATGACCTGGTCCAAGAGAGTCATCTCTCATGGAGAGTATTAGCCACTGACTAATTACTATACAGTGTTGTACTGCTAGTTGGGTCCTGACTGTTACTCCGCTCACTCCTGAGTGAGCTCCTGGATCCCCAATAGCTAGCCCAGTTATTAGAGTTCTAAAAATCATGTTATTATCTATGTGTGGACAAAAATTAGAACCATCCGCCCAGATTTATAAAGGCTAGAGGTGTGTTTGCAGGTGTAAAACTCAGAAAAGTAAGAGCATCCACTTTTGTGTCAACATTTGCAACAGGAATACAAGAGAAATAGTTCCCGGTTGATGGGTACCAAAACCTAGTCTTAGTCAACCTATGGATAATGTTTAGACTACATCTATACAGGCCATGGCTCTAATCCAACGAGGCAAACTCAGCAGTGTATGAGTCTGCGTGACAGGTGATCGATGTCAGTGGTCCTAGTTTTGCCTCTGAATCTGTGCCAATGTGGATTAAAATTTGAGGCAAATATTCTAGAAGTTAATCCTAAAGCATATTGTTTCTTTGAGGTAGAAATTGAAGCACCTAAAAATATTAATATACCAATTCTTCAATTAAGAGTTAATACTAAAACTGGTGTTAAGAGTATTGCACCAGCTGCTATTGTTGCGAACTGATCCTGGAGTGAGACTGGAATAGGTTTGGAGTTTGGGTCAGAACAGAGTTAAACAGATATCAGAAGAGGGCAACAGAATAGGACTTGGCTTCAACTTATGTGTTGTGCCTCCTCAACACTATGTCAGGTATGTCCTACAATTTCAGGACAGCTGTCAGAGACCAGAGTTGGAGAGAGGTTGGATGTTGGAGCAGAGAGTGACAGAGTATTAAGTAGGAGTTGGAGAAAGAAGGATACATGATGAACAGAGTAGAATGCAGAAGAACAAATTAATGCAATAATCAGATTGTATTGTATTGAAGAAGATACATGGCTTTTATACAGGAGGTTCAGATAATGGAGGGCTGGAATTATACTAATGGAATCAGAGAACAATGGGGGGAGTGATAAGACAACATGAGGTCAAGCCAACACATGATTCTGGAGCATGAGGAAACAAGATGGGTGATAACAACATGTGGTCTAGAATGTGAAGGGGTGAACAGAATAGTATGACAGGTGTAGATGGATACAGAACAAAGAGATAAGAAAAGATAAGAAAGATAAGGAGTCGGAGTGAAATTGGAGGAATGGAGGAATATTGGAGAAGTCAGAATAGGATTGGAGGTGAAGAATGGAACAGGACTTAACAGCTATGCTTCACTGTATCTAAAGCTTACTGAGTTCTACTACTGGAGGACCATCCTTTTTGCCAATACTAACTAACCATTATTATTTATCAGGTACCAATACTGATTTTTCTCCCATCTTGTTGGTTATTGCATACCATTTTCTTTACCTCCCCTCCCCTCCCTCTGTAACATTTCATACTCCAGATTCTCCTCTCCCTGTTACAGACTCACAGTAGATAGTTTGTTGAGATGATGTATATTAGAGTGTCAATAAAACAATTTCTTTGCATATTTTCAAAAGCTTGAATGATATACAGTACACCTGTTCATAATGCATCAGATTTTGGCAGAACAAAATGGCAGGTATCACCCAAAATACCCTCTGATAATGCATCAGAATTCACCCTTCCCAAGCACTATGCATTATGAGCAGGTGTATTGTATTGGTTTATAATACAAATATTTGATAGGATTGCTATAGACAGTATAGTGTCTAGAGTGCTATCTAACAGAAACTCACTCTGGCTACTGGATTCAGCTACGAAACAAAGGGCTCGCTAGGGTAACTCTGGAGAAATATATATGGGGGCATAATGTCTTAAAGATATGGAAGCCATGGCAGCTATAGTCACTATATAGACTACAGACCTTGTGCCAACTTTCCTGGCTGGGGATTACAGCCAAACTCGAGAAAATGTTGGAATCTATTGATGAGCTCGGAGGAGTCGCTGCGAAGAGGGTAGAGCTGTCTATTGCAAGGCGGAATGATGAGACGACCATTACATAGCCCAAAGTGATTATTTCCAAGGCGGGGGAAATTGAACGTTGGGCTGTAGATCTGCCTTCATGTCAACTTGGCACCGTAATGTAGAGGAGTTTCGAAAGCGTTACCGAGAAATATTTTCTCCCGATATTATCCAGGCATATTTGGAGGAAGCCAATGATCCTAACGGAATGTAATCCTTGATTTTGTGATGATTTAGTCCAAGAAAAGAGTAGTTTAACCGCGGAGGATGAATGCCCATACTTGGGATTCACTTGCCTCTGGGAAATATTATACAATTTAACTGACACATGTGTAGCCGAATGTAATATAGCCTACGCTATTATCTTGAATAACTGAAATGATCCTTTCTCCGTGACCGTGTCAACTCACATTGGTCTACTGCGCAGGATCACTGACGAGGCGAACCATTTCGTAAGTTCTATGCGAAGCTGGCAGAGTCGGAGAATTCAAACTTCGTGACGAATTGATATCCCCCGCTACGTTATATTGAATCGGTTGAAAATTCTACCCTAAGTGTGAAGCGCGGGTCGAGAGTGTTAAGTCATTTACTCCAGCAGAAAATCTCCAGCAAATGATTATTGAAATAAAGTTTGGTGCACAAGGTTGATAAATAGTAGGCACTTGATCCACGCCAAATAAGCCTACATTGAAGCTGTAAGTTAGTTAGAGTTCACAATATTTAAGTTTCATTCCTGACAAATCACATGCAGCCAAAGAGTTGGTTTGGAAAGTGGTTCCTATGGATAGAATTCGGGCAGCAGATAGAGGAATTGCACAATTCGAGACCGAGACATCAGTATTGAGAAGAAAAGAATAGTGACTTACTACTATGCTTTACTGATAGTAAAGCATAGATAGCACAAGTTGCCGATTCTAGAGCTAAAAGAGAAGGGTCCGTTAGCTGTGATGGCGCACTAAGCAAGTGACAGCTAGCCAAAGCTGAAACAAGGGGGCTGTATCCTCGCAACGAGGGCACATACGTCCGCTATGTGCGCGGATTAAACATAACATGTTGAATTGAATATGCCACGGAAGTGTTTGGTTCGTGACCTAGATCAGAGGACACATTGAGAAGAAGAAGGACGCACGAGCGAATGTCTCTAAGAATAAGAACAATAGACACCGAAAGAACAAACAGTTTTGGTGCAATTGGATGCATTCGATATTATTTCGTTATGAGAGTAATATAGCGGCATGATGTTGTGAAGGGTCTCCAGACGCCTTTCCAGTCCTTTAGGGTTTACACAAAGATGGTAGTATGAGCTGAGAGATTTTTCCCGAAATTTCGAAAATGGTAATTGACCGAAGAAGCTTGAGATCAAAACAAGAAAGCCGTGACTTCCTCGAGCTGGAGTCGATCGACCATGAGAAAAGAAAACCGAGTGGAATGCCAGCAAAATCAGAAGACAAGCTTGAAGCAAGTACTAGGTTGACCACATCGCATATTTACGGGAAGCAATCACTGCCGATAAGCCAAAGGATTCGAAGAACAGGAGATTGTTGGATTGATTAAAAGCTGTCGAGAATTGATTAGACAGTGTCGCCAAATTTGCTTGGATGTCAAACTAATCTTCAACTGCTTCACACGACAGTGACTGTTGCTCTCACCTTCGACGTCAAGGAACCCCACGCTCGCGTGGTCGATTAGCAGCTTGGCTATCTTGGGACTGCCCTGAACAAGAAACTCCGCGTCGTTCGAGGATTCAACTTCTTCTTCCATTCGTTCTCTCACTGCTCTCTTTACCGTCAGTGAAGGCGTAGACATCAGACGCCACGTCTACTGCTGTGGACTTGTGCGGCTTTGTCGACTGATTCTGTCACGCTAAGGTGCTATAAGCCGCTAGCGGGCGTCACCAGACGATAAAACATTCCACTTTCTCTTTTGGATTGCATGGTGCACAGCTATTGAAGGTGCAAGTGGCTTGGTTTGAACGGTGCGTGTTATGAAAACTTCGTTGTTGGGACATACTGACGTTTTTGTCTCTGGATGTATCATGTACAGTGGCAATACTAGTGGACTCTTGGCTTGATCTTGA
>Ga0157379_10005474_pt1 | contig 10907 bp, 7 predicted proteins | sample S25metaG_FD_121802 | JGI IMG/M metagenome (GOLD analysis project Ga0157379, IMG submission 121802) | Switchgrass rhizosphere microbial communities from Kellogg Biological Station, Michigan, USA - S2-5 metaG | ecosystem: Host-associated > Plants > Roots > Rhizosphere > Soil | place: USA: Michigan... | reverse complement strand
GCTGCTGCCGTCGCACACAAAGAGATTTTTCACATCATGGGCACGATGGTACTTGTCGATAACCGAGGTGCCCGGATCATTGCCCATGCGGCAGGTGCCGAGCAGGTGCATGGAGAAGTTCTGTTCGGTAATAGGTGCCTTCTCGACCCGCAATGCACCGGCCGCCTCGAGTATCTCTACGGCGTGCGCCTGCAGGAAACGCGCGTTGGCCAGATCGTCCGGGTGATCCTTGTAGGTCACGCGGATCGCCGGTATCCCCCAGGGGTCCTTCAGCTCCGGATCGAGGCTGACACTGTTGCTCTCCACGGCCAGCGATGTGCTGTGGCCAGCCACCAGCATACTGCGGGGGAATGCGGCCAGACTCTCTTTATAAGCGCTACCCCAGCTCGGTCCGTAGTCGGCAAGTCGCTGCGACCAGATGATCGGTTGCGGACCGATGCGGGCATCGAGCCCGCCCCCGCCGTAGAAGCCGCGCTTGGGATCGGAGTGGTAGAAGTCATGCAGGATCCGAGTCACCTGCACACTCTTGTATTCGTTCAGCTCGTGCTCGAACACTCCGAGCGACCGGGAACTGTAGTTGAACATCAGATACTTGCCCACCAGCCCGCTGGAGTTCGCGAGACCCTGCGGATACTGGGCGTTGGCCGAGTTCAGTAGCAAACGTGGGCTCTCGGCTCCATTCGCGCAGAGCACGACGGCGCGCGCCTTCTGAAAATGCTCACGCTTGAGCCGATCAAAATAACTCACGCCGGTCACGCGACGCTGCTTGTCAGTGTCGATTCGCACAACGTAGCTCTCGGGACGCACCTCGCAGCGACCGGTCGCTTCGGCCTCCGGAATCATGGTGGTCAGCGTCGAGGCCTTGGCCGTGACTTCGCAGGCAAAGCCGTGGCAAAACCCGCAGTGCACGCAGGCCGGGCGGCCACGGTAGGGTTGCGAGTTGATCACCATGGGCGCCGGAAAGGGATGCAGTCCCAGCTTGCGCGCCCCGCGTTCGAACAGCACACCGGATGACTTCACCGGGAGCGGGGGCATCGGGTACGGCCGGCTCCGCGGCGGGTCAAAGGGACTGGCGCCTGCCAGTCCGGAGACCCCGATCTCCCAGTCGACCTTGGTGTAGTACGGCTCCAGGTCCGCATAATTGATCGGCCAGTCGGCGAAACCGGTCCCGGAGATTGGCCCCAGGAGGCTGTGCTCGTTGAAATCGAGTTCGTGAAAGCGCCAGTAGTTGGCGGTGTAGTGCAGGCTGCTCCCGCCCACGGTGCGCGCGTACCACAGCGCCGGCCGCGTAGTGACCGGCTCCGCGCGTTTGGCCGGGTCGTTGCGAAAAGACTGCAGTCCCTGGGAACGGTTGTTGGTAATGCCTCCCAGGAACCAATACTTAAATTCGTCGTGCTCGAAATCCGCAGGCGTCAGCCGCGGGCCCTGCTCGAACAGCACCACCGAGAAGCCGGCTTGCGACAGTTCGCGCGCGATGACTCCTCCGGCCGGCCCGGAACCGACAATTGCGAAATCGACCAACTCGGTATTGTTGTAGTACCGCGATTTCACGTGGGCTTCGAGGACTCGCTGGCAAAGCCGGGGTAGTCGCGATCGTAATAGCCGAACGGCGGTTCGAAGACATGCCGGTCTTCGAATCCCAGCAACTTCCAGCCGATCCCGTCGCGGTTTCCGCCATAGGCCGGCATCGCAAACATGCCTATAACGGTCATCAGGCGCACGGTCTCAAAGAATGGCACGTGCTCGACTGTGCGCAGGAATTCGATCTGATCAGTGCCTTGAAGTGCGGCAAAAGCAGTCGATGACGTTCGCCACTGCTGGCAGCTGCTCTGGAACTCGTGCAGGCCCGTGCGAAACGGCTCGGCCAGCTGAGCGAAAAAGCTGCCCAGCGCACGGTCGATGAAATACACCACGCCGGCCTCGCGTGCGCCCGGTGTGGCATCAGAGGGAATGATCTGTGCGGCGATCGCTTCGACGTCGGCCGCTTCGGCAGCGCTCAGGAACTGGAAGTTCTTAGAGCCGCTGGTCGCCGCGGCGGAGGCGTGATGCGCCGCGGCTGCGACCTCGCTCCAATTCAGCCCCAAGCAGGAGGCGCCGAGCGTCCCGCCCATCAGCTGTAGGAAGGAGCGCCGCGCAGTCTTGTCGTCGCTGTGCTGATCCACGCGGCGCCTCCGGGTGTTGCGGTCGCTGGCCTGCGCCCCGCTATTTTCCTTTGGCCGCTATCCCCTGCACTTCGAAGTGCGCACCGAGCACCAGTTGTGACGCGCCAATAAAGGCGCGCGCCGGATAGTTGCCGTGGAAGTAGCCTTTGTAGACTTCATTGAATGCGCCGTAAAGCTTGAGGTCGGTGCAATACACCGTGACCGAGACCAGATCGTCCATGGTGAGGCCGGCCTTCTCGATCGTCGCCTTGACCGAATCGAGCACCAGCTTGGCCTCCGTGGCAGCGTCCGCCGGTACCTGCTGTTTCGAATCAAGTCCCAGGTGACCCGCAACGTACAGGGTGCTGCCGCTCCAGACCGCCTCGCTGAAGGGCAACGCCGGTCCCGTGCTGGGCGGAGGCGGGACAATGTAGCGTGAGCTTTCGGCGGCGCCTGCCGCCAGCGACACTGCGAGGGAAACAATGGCTACGGTGATTCTTGCATTCATTCGGGCTACTCCGCTGGAATTGGGTGGGCCTCTTGGTGTGATCGGCGCCGGTACTGTAGCACGAGGCCTGCGCAGCGACGGCCCCTTCGGGCGGGTGCGCCGCGCTAATTGGGCGGCACGGGCAGATTCAGTTTCTTGAGCAGCGCCGCATAGCGTGGATCGGAATGCAGGCTATGCAGCATTCGATCGTAGACCAGATAGCTAAGACCACCATCATGACTCTGGTACGAGCGCTCGAGCCATTCGAAAGCCTTGTCCTTCTCGCCTCTCCAGGCGTAAATCTGCGCGATCTGGTAACCCCAGACGTTGGAGTGGCGTGCCAAAACAATGTCCAATGAGCGCTGGGATTCTGCCTTCTGGCCAGCCGAGTAGTACAACATCGCTAGCACGATTTGGTTGCCGTCCTCCTTGGTGGCGGGCATTGCCGCAATACCGGCGCGCGGACGGCCGGCCAATAATTCGATGTGGCTGGCATAACGGATCTGGTCCCCCTGCGGATTGATCTGCAGGACGCGGTTAACGGCATCGCGCGCCGCCTGAAACTGCCCATCGTGCATCAGCAGCCATGCCAGGCGGCGACGCGCATACACCGACATGGGATCAAGCTCCACTGCGTGGCGCAGCACAGCGATGCCTTCCTGCATGCGACCAAGCGTCGCCAGGAGCATAGCTTCGTCGACCAGTGTCCGGACATCATTCGGCTCAAGCTTGAGTGCGCGCTCGTAGTCGGCCTGCGCGCCGTTCCAGTCGAAGAAATAGTTGTTACGCAATTGCCCGCGGGCCCAGTAGCCTTCGGCCGAATTCGGCGCCAGCTCGATGGCCTTCTCGGCCGCGGCTGCCGCGCGCTGGTACGCGGCCGCCTCGCCCGTGGCTTGATCGGCAATGCGCCATTCCGTGTCGGATATTCCAGCGTAGGCCGGCGCGTACTTGGGATCCAGCGCCACGGACTTGCGGTAGGCTGCCAGCGCCTGCGGGTTCGTGGCTGGATTGTCGCGGATCCTGATCTCGTTGCCGATCAGGTATTGCGCATAGGCCTCCGTATTGGCGGTCTCGTGGCGGCTCGATAAGACCTGAGAAGGAAGCAGCTTGGCCTTTAGGGCCTCGACCACCGCGGCCGCGATTTCGTCCTGCACCTTGAAGATGTCTTTAAGGTCTCGATCGTAGGCGTTCGACCACAGGTGATAGCCGTTATCGGCGCGTATCAACTGCGCCGTGACGCGTATGGTATTGCCGGCCCTGCGCACGCTGCCCTCGAGGATGTGCGCGACCCGCAATTTCTGCGCGATGGTGGGAACATCCTCGGCCTTTCCCTTGAAGAAGAACGACGAGGTGCGCGCCGGCACGTATAAGTCGGGGACCTGCGCCAACAGGTCGAGCAGCTCCTCGGTGAGGCCGTCGGAAAAATACTCCTGGTCGCGCTTCTCGCTCATGTCGACGAATGGCAGCACCGCGATCGATTTTTCCGGGATTGCGTTGGCTGTGACGGGTGCGGTCGCCGCGGAGCCGGTCGTGGACGGCACCGCAGGCTTGCCCGCGATCAAACGATGCACGGCGAAGTAGCCGAGCGTGACCAATGCGACTGCCACCAACCCCCACGTGAGCCAAGAGCGGCGAGCAAATAACCGAACCGGTGCTGCGCCGGGCGCGACAGCCTGCGGCGGCGCTGCTGCAGGCGGTTCTGGCGGTCGGGCCGCCGCAGGCATTGGCTGATGTTCGATATTCAGCAGCCGCTGCACGCGTTCGACGAACGCGGCCGGGGTTTCCCCGTCAGGGAGACGCGTCCACTGCAGTTCGCGGAATCGGTCGGGCACCTGCTCATCGTCGTCGCCGGTAGTGTCAATGGCCACCGGTAACAGGAAGGTCCGGCTGGTGGTCATCAGGTGCGAGCGATCGACGGCGAGCTTCCACTCGAGGCGGAAGTAACCTTCCTCGCGAGCGTGCGTGTTTCGCGATATGACCGGTATGAACAGCGCACAGGCTTTGATCTGGCGCTTGATGGCCGCATCCCAGGCGTCGCCACCGCGCAGCTCACTCTGATCGAACCATACCTCGACGCCGGCCGCCCGCAACGCCTCGCAGATCCGACGCGCGGCGCCCGCGTCCTGGGACGCGTAGCTTAAGAATACCGCTTTCGAGGCATCGGCCATTAAGAATGGGCTCCAATCGAGTTCTGGCCGGGCACTCACCGCACCGACCCGTGCCATTGCCAACCGCTCAAGTCTAGCGGAATTTCACGGCCATTCGCCGGGCGAAAGCGTGCGGCAGACTTGTAGATCGCCTCTCCCGCGATCACTCTTAGGCCACACCATCAGGAGAAGGCCGTGTCAGAGCGGAGCAAGGCGGTAGCAACAGTCAAATTGGAAGAGACGCGTGCACGCGTGCTCGAGTATCGGTTTGCGCCCGGCGCCGAGACCGGCTGGCACCGGCACAACCACGACTACATCGTTGTCCCGCTGCTGGACGGCAAGTTATTGCTCGAGGAACCTGGCGGGGGCTCCCGCGTTGCTGAGTTACGGAGGCACGCCCCTTATGCGCGGCGCGCCGGCGTGGAGCACAACGTCATCAATCCCAATGATTATGAGTTTGCGTTCCTGGAGATCGAAATCCTGCCTTGAATCCACCGCCCGCAGAGGCAAGGCTGGCGCCACAGCCCCTTAGCCGGCGCGGCAGCGCCGGTCCGTAAGTTTCGGGCCGAGCGAGGCCAAGGGAAACGCACCGCGCGCTCCGGCACTTGATCGCTCGGGTAGACTAGATTCCATGGCTGGCCGCATCCCACAGACCTTTATTGACGAGCTGATCGGCCGCGCCGATATCGTCGAGATTGTCGGCAGCCGGGTGCCCCTGAAGAAGGCCGGCCGGGAGTTCAAGGCCTGCTGCCCGTTCCACGACGAGAAGACCCCCTCCTTCTGGGTCAGCCCCGACAAGCAGTTCTATCACTGCTTCGGCTGCGGCGCGCACGGCACGGCCCTGGGATTCCTGATGCAGTACGAGCAGCTGCCCTTCCCGGAGGCGGTCGAGGAAATCGCCACTCGCCTCGGGCTGGAAGTGCCACACGAAGGCGGCATGGCGCCCGCCCCGCGCGCCCAGGAGGAACTATCCGAGCTGCTTGCCCGCGTGTCGGTGTATTACCAGGAATGTCTGCACGACAACGAACGGGCCCGCTCGTACCTGAAGGGGCGAGGACTCGATGAGCAGATCTGCGAGCGCTTCCGAATCGGCTACGCGCCCGACAGCTGGAACGAAGTGTTGCGGCGCTTTGGCGCCACGGACGAGGCGCGCCGTGCCCTGTTGGCCGGAGGACTGATCATCGAGCGCGACACGCCGCGAGCCGGCGAGCCCTGGTACGACCGGTTCCGGGACCGCATCATGTTTCCGATACGCGATCCGCGCGGACGCGTGCTGGGTTTTGGCGGGCGGCTGCTGGGTGCGGGTGAGCCCAAATATCTGAACTCGCCTGAAACAGCGCTGTTCCACAAGGGACAGGAACTCTACGGGCTGCACGAGGTGCGCCTGGCGCGCACCGCCCTGAAGCGGCTGGTCATCGTCGAGGGCTACATGGACGTGGTGCGCCTCCATCAGGCGGGGCTGGCCTACGCCGTGGCAACGCTTGGCACAGCCACAACGCCTGAGCATCTCAAGCGCGTGTTCAGGCTGGTGAACGAGGTCGTGTTTGCATTCGACGGTGACCGCGCCGGGCGAGCCGCGGCCTGGCGCGCCTTGCAGAACGTGCTGCCCGAACTGCGCGAGGGCCGCGAACTCAAGTTTTTATTTTTACCCGAAGGTGAGGACCCCGACAGTCTGGTGGGGCGCGAGGGCAGCGCCGCGTTTGCGGAACGGCTTAGCAGCGCACTACCGCTCTCGGAATACCTGGCCATGCAACTCAGGGAGCAGGCCGATCTCAAGCACGCGGACGGGCGCGCGAAATTCGTGGCGCTGGCACGCCCGATGCTCGCGAAGATTCCACCGGGCGTGTACCTGGAACTGCTGCTGGCGCGCATCGCGCAGGACGTAGGCTTAAGCGCTGATCGGCTGCGCGAGCTGCTGCGCGCTGATCTGGACCAGGCGACGCCTGCGGCGGCCGCGCCCGCTGGGGGCGCTGCGGGCGGCGCGCGGCGCGGAGCGCGCGCCGTGGGCGCCGGCCGGGCGAGCCTCGTGACCCAGGCGATCCAGACCCTGCTGCACTTCCCCGCCGCCGCCGCCCAGATTCCGGCAGAAGTGCTGGATCGGCTGGACGACATCACTGAAGCGGAGGTCGGTGGCATCGCAACACTGCGCGAACTGCTTTTGGCTCTCAAGGAGCGTCCCGGTCGCACCGGCATCCAGCTGCTTGAGCAGTGGCGCGAACGTCCCGAGCACCGGCGTCTGGAAGACCTGTACGACCAGCCGCTCCTGCTGGAGGGCGCGCAGGCGGGAGCCGAGTTCCAGGGCACGCTCGAGCGCTTGTCCGCGCAGGTCAGCGCGGAACGCCAGTCCAGGCGTTACGATGAGCTGCTGCGAAAAGTCGATGCGGGAAACGCTAGCGCTGAGGAACGCACGGAATTTCAAGCACTTAACAAGCGGCCGGCGGCCCGTCCGAGCTGATCAACGGCACTTTGGCGATGCCGCCGGCGGCCCGGGGCCTGGGCCTTGGATTCGCCATTCCAGCCCCAAACTCCGTATAATTGCAGGATTTTCCGTACCCATTTTGACCCCCGGCCGCGAGCTCCCGGAACCCCGGGAACTACGGTCGGGAACATATTGTCCTGACGACTATATATATAGGGACCGCAATGCCGACGACCCGCAAGTCAAAGCACGCCTCGAGCACCAAACACAAGAGCGCCGCACACGCAGCGCCTGCGAAAAAGACGCGTGTCGCCGCCGTCAAGCGCGCGGCCGCGCCGGTTAAGCACTCTGCGGCGGCTCGCACGTCAGCGCCCGCGGCATCCCACAAGTCGGCACCTCCCAAGGCGGCACTCAAACCTCCCGCCACCGTAAAGCTGGTGGCGGCAGCGGCCGCCAAGGCCGCACCCGGTGCCAAGTCGCACTTGAGTCCCGCGACCGGCAAGGGCGCGGTGGCGACCAAGAAAGGCGCCGCCGTCAGCACCGTCACTGAGCGGCGCATCGTGCCCGAGGACCGTCAGTCGCAGCTGAAGCTCCTGATTGCGCGCGGCAAGGAACAAGGCTACCTCACCTACGCGCAGGTCAACGACCACCTGCCGCCCGAAATCGTCGATCCCGAGCAGATCGAAGACATCGTCAACACCATCAATGACATGGGCATCCCGGTATACGAGAAGATACCGGACTCGCAATCGCTCCTGGCATCCGACCCCGCTTCGCCCGCTGATGAGGAGGCCATCGAAGAGGCCGCCGCTGCGCTGGCTGCGCTGGACGCGGAGCTCGGACGCACCACCGACCCGGTGCGCATGTACATGCGCGAGATGGGCACCGTGGAACTGCTCACGCGCGAGGGCGAGATTCGCATCGCCAAGCGCATCGAAGAGGGCCTGGACGCCGTACGCCTGGCACTCGCCCACTATCCGGCGACTCACGAGCACCTGCTGCACACCTACGAGCAGTTCAAGGCCGGCCAGGCGCGCATGGTCGATCTGGTGGTCGGCTTCATCGACCCCAACGCACCGGATGTCATTGCCCAGCCACAGAACCCGACCAAGGTCGACCTGGCCGCCGAAAGCGAAAAGGGCAATGAAGAGGATTCTGAGGAAGGCGAAGACGACGAAGAAGTCGTCGACACCGGACCTGACCCGGAGGAAGTCGCGCGCCGCATGGGCCTGATCCGCAAGCACCTTAACAGCGTGCTCACGGGACTGGCCAAGCAGGGCGCGGAGGATCCGCGCACGCAAAAGACCCGCAAGCGGCTGGCCGATGAGTTCATGGAACTGAAGCTCTCGCCGCGCATGTTCGATGCGCTGACTGCACAGCTGCGCACGCACGTCGGTGAAATCCGCCAGATTGAAAAAGAGATTATGAGCATCGCGGTGCGCGATGCCGGCATGCCGCGCAAGGATTTCATCAGCAGCTTTCCACGCAACGAGACCAGCTCACGCTGGATTGCCCGGCACATCAAGGCCGGCAAGAAATACTCCGCCCCGCTCGGCCGCCTGAAGGAGGAGATCGAGCGCCGCCAGAAGAAGCTGCAGGCGCTGGAGGTGACCTACCACCTCTCGATCAGCGGCATCAAGGACATCAATCGCGAGGTGTCAATCGCCGAGGCCAAGGCCCGCCGCGCCAAGAAGGAGATGGTCGAGGCCAATTTGCGTCTGGTGATCTCGATCGCCAAGAAGTACACCAACCGCGGGCTGCAGTTCCTAGACCTAATCCAGGAGGGCAACATCGGCCTGATGAAGGCGGTCGATAAGTTCGAATACCGCCGCGGCTACAAGTTTTCGACCTATGCGACCTGGTGGATACGCCAGGCCATCACCCGCTCGATCGCCGATCAGGCACGCACCATCCGCATCCCGGTGCACATGATCGAGACCATCAACAAACTCAACCGCATCTCCAGGCAGATGCTGCAGGAAATGGGGCGCGAGCCGACGCCCGACGAGCTCGCGGTGCGCATGGAAATGCCCGAGGACAAGGTCCGCAAGGTGCTCAAGATCGCCAAGGAACCGATCTCGATGGAGACGCCGATTGGCGATGACGAGGATTCGCACCTGGGCGATTTCATCGAGGACACCTCGGTAACCTCGCCGATCGACCAGGCGACCAACGAGTCGCTCAAGGAAACCACCCACTCGGTGCTCGCGCAGCTCACGCCGCGCGAAGCCAAGGTGCTGCGCATGCGCTTTGGCATCGACATGAACACCGATCACACCCTTGAAGAAGTGGGCAAGCAGTTCGATGTCACGCGCGAGCGCATCCGGCAGATCGAAGCCAAGGCGCTGCGCAAGCTCCGGCACCCGAGCCGCAGCGAGCAACTGCGCAGTTTCCTGATGGATGACTGAGTCGGTCCGGATAGACAGCTTCGTGGTTGATTGCCTGTCGAGTACTTGGCAGTGAGCGACCTGCTGCAGGCGGTGTGGCTGGGCGTCATCGAGGGCATCACCGAATTCCTGCCCATCTCCAGCACCGGTCATCTGCTGATAGCCGAACACTGGCTCGGCGCGCGCTCGGAACTGTTCAATGTCGCCATCCAGGCCGGTGCGATACTCGCGGCCGTCGTAGTCTTCTGGCCGCGGCTCATGACGCTGCTGTTTGGGCTGCGCGAACCCGCTAACCGCGACTACCTGCTCAAGCTGGTGTTCGCCTTCGTGATCACGGCGGTGGGCGGATTTGCCGCCAAGAAGCTGGGCGTCGAGCTCCCGCAGACCGTAACGCCGGTGGCCGCCGCATTGATCGTCGGCGGCGTGATCATGCTGATCATCGAGTGGTTTTTATCTGAGCGCACTGCAATCGTCGAGGCAACCTGGTCGGTGGCGTTCTGGGTGGGCGCTAGCCAGATCCTGGCGGCGGTGTTTCCCGGCACCTCGCGCTCGGCGGCGACTATCTTTGCGGCAATGCTGGCCGGCATGACCTCGCGCCCCGCGGCCACCGAGTTTGCGTTCCTGGTGGGCATCCCCACGATGTTCGCCGCCACCGCTTTTGAGTTCCTGCAGCTGCGCGGTGAGGCTCCAGTGCATGAGAACTGGCAGGCACTCATCGTCGCCTTCATCGTCTCGGCGGTGGTGGCGTTCATCGCCGTGCGCTGGCTGCTGCGCTACGTGCAGACCCACCGCTTCACCGCCTTTGCCTGGTACCGGATTATCGCCGGCATCGCGCTGCTCGCCATCGCGCGCTGAACCGTTTCTTAGATCACACGCGAGCCGGGCCCGCGCTAGGCGGGCCCGACTTCTCTACATGCGCGACTTCAGAATGCGAAGACGAGGTTGAGAGTCGTAACGGTATCCGTCTTCTTGTAAGCCGGACCGAGCGGGTTAGCAGGAGGGTCGGTGTTGTAGGTAACATCGTAGCCAGCCGCCAACGCCAGCCTGTCACTCATCTTCACTTCGACGCCCGCGAAGTTTGTCAGCAGTGTGTTGTCGGAACCGGCTTCCATGTGAAACTTGTCGACCAGCTTGGTGGTTGCCGTAATTTGATAGCCAAAGTCGAGCCCGCCGACAAAAATCAGGTCATTGGATGTGGCACCGGTGACGTTGTCCTTGATTTTCCGGTAGCCGACGCCCGCCTGCCCTGAGAACTTCAGGGTATCTGTGTCGTAGAACTTATAACCAATGCCGGTGCTGGCACTGGCCTGGTAATTAAAGCCACTG
>Ga0157379_10005472_pt1 | contig 10909 bp, 10 predicted proteins | sample S25metaG_FD_121802 | JGI IMG/M metagenome (GOLD analysis project Ga0157379, IMG submission 121802) | Switchgrass rhizosphere microbial communities from Kellogg Biological Station, Michigan, USA - S2-5 metaG | ecosystem: Host-associated > Plants > Roots > Rhizosphere > Soil | place: USA... | reverse complement strand
GTGCCGGGGCCAGACAAGCCAGGCCGGGTCAACAGCCCCGGGCCACCAGCCCAGCACACCGGCCGGCCAGCCGGCGCCCCCAGCAATCGCGCCGGGCCAGGCAAAACAGGCCCGGTCAACAGCCCCGGGCCACCAGCCCAGCGCACCGGCCGGCCAGCCGGCGCCCCCAGCAATCGCGCCGGGCCAGGCAAGCTGAGCCGGGTCAACGGCGCGGGCCATTGACCAGCGCAGCGGCCGGGTTAATGGCGCGGGCAGCGGGCCGGGAGTGGCCGGCCTGGGCTGATGATGCGGGCCGCAGATCCCGTATACCTTCCAGAAAGACCAGCGACGCGGGCGAGTCAGCGAGCTGGTGGCCGGCCCGGGAGCCGGCCAGGCTGCCGGGCCCCGGTCCGGTGCGTGCGGCCGACCAGTGTGAAGGGACCTTATGAGCGAGCAGCGCACAATCCTGATTACGGGCGCCACGGATGGGCTTGGCCGGGCGCTGGCCAGCGGGCTGGCCGCGGACGGTGACCGGCTGCTGCTGCACGGCCGCGACCAGGCGCGGCTCGACGCGGCGGCGGACGAGATCGCCGCGGAGGCCGGCGGCGCGCGGCCACTGACCGTTCTTGCCGACTTCGCCGACCTGGCCCAGGTCCGGGCCCTGACCGGGCAGGTCCTGGCGCTGACCGGCCGGCTGGACGCCCTGGTCAGCAACGCCGGGATCGGCAGCGGCTTGCCCGACAGCAAGGGCCGGGCGGTCAGCGCGGACGGGTACGAGCTGCGGTTCGCAGTGAACTACCTGGCCGGGTTCGCGCTAACGCTGGGCCTGCTGCCGCTGCTGCGGGCCACCGGCGGGGCGCGGATCGTCAACGTGGCCTCGCTCGGGCAGGCGCCGATCGACTTCGACGACGTGATGATCGAGAAGGGGTACTCCGGGTCGCGGGCCTACGGGCAGAGCAAGCTGGCCCAGATCACGTCCGGGTTCACGCTGGCCGGGCTGCTGCCCGCCGCCGAGGTGACGGTGAACAGCCTGCACCCGGCGACGTACATGCCGACCAAGATGGTGCTGCAGGAGGTCGGGCACAGCATCGACACGCTGGCCCGGGGCGAGGCGGCGACCCGGCGGCTGGTCAGCGACCCGGCCCTGGCCGGCGTGACCGGCAGGTTCTACGACCGCAAGACCGAGACCCGCGCGCACCCGGCCGCGTACGACCCCGGAATCCAGCAGCAGCTATGGAAGCTCAGCCTCGACCTGACCGGGATGGCGGATCCCGGGCTGTAGCGGCGGGGGTGGGCCGGCCTACAGGAATCCCGCGGCGACCGTTCCCACCGCGGGCGAGCGCAGGACGAGCTCCCGCAGGGCGGCGGTTTGCACCTCCGGTTGCACATGATCAGGCGCGAGCTGCGCCTTCACCGCCCAGTCGGCTTCGCTTTCCGCCGTTTCGAGGACGGAGAGCAGGCACCGGTCCGCGCCGTCATGCTCGATGTCCTCGCCGAGTGCGCTCAGCAGGTGCGGATAGCGGACCGCAAGCAGGGCGAGTTTCGCGACGCCCTCGAGGGTGGGCGCGGGCAGTCCCGCCGCTTCCCGCTCGTACTGGATGAAGGCGTAGAACCGGTAGACGTTGATGAAGCGCTTGATCTCCCGCGGGTTCGGCGGAAGCTCGTCGATCAGCGTCCGCAGCATCGTGCGGACCGCGGGGTCCTGCTCAGTCAGGTGATGCGCGAACTCCTGCCGGCCCACCCGCCGGATCGCTGCTTCCTGGCGCGGGGTCAGCGGAGCCTCCTGCGCGGCGCGCTCCCGCACCCGGTCGAGGGCGGGTCCGACTCCGGCCGCCGTCGAGACAGCCTCGTCGCTGAAGAGCTTCTCCGCCTCCTGGACCTCCGGCGCGTCGTCACCGAGATCCGCGGCCTCGATCGTCACCTTCGCGCCGAGCCCGCGCCCGAGGATGCTGTCCAGATACCGGTCGACGCCGGTGCTGCTGGGCGGCGGGAGCGCCACCGGGAGCTGGACCATCTTCTCCAGGAACCGCCAGCCGAGATCGCCCGTGCGCGGCTTCCCCAGCCGGTCGAAGAGCCGTTCGTAGGCCACGTGGATCTGGGCGGCGACCAGGTCCGGCTCCATGCCGATGACGAAGATGCAGTTCTCGAAGTCGCCCGCGAGGAACACGTTCAGGGCCTCGATCACCTGCGCGACGGTCCCGTACGAGCACCGGTCGAGGTCGTCGACGAAGACCACGAGCGGGTGCTCGGGGGTCGCGTTGGCCAGGTCGAGAATCCGCTTCATGTCCGCGTCGACCAGGTGCAGGAACCCGAGCTTGCCCTCGTAACCGGGGTCGCTCACGAGGGCCGGTGAGATGGCCGCCACGTCCTCCCGGAGGAAGCCAAGGCCGCGGGCGATGGCACCGACGGCGGCGAACCCGCCGACGGCGAAACCCGGTATGACTGCGCCGGCCGCGGCGATGATTCCGCCCACCGCGATCGTGAGCACCCACGGCAGCAGCCTGGTCACAAGCGCGCGGTAGATCGAGCGCCGGAGGGCGCCCGGGTGGATCCGGCGGACCTGGAGGCTGGCCCAGAACCGCTCGCGCTGCAGCGGGCTCATTCGCCGTTCCAACTGAGACACGATCGCGTGGGCCAGTCCCGCCCAGAGCTGCTCGCTGCTCTGGTATTTCCAGGCGTTGAACCAGACCGTGATCCGCTCCGGGTCGCCGGCCGGCTGCCCGGGCTTGATCGGGTGGTCCGGTTCGAGCTGTGCCGCCGCCTGCTCTTGGGTTCTGCCCCAGGTGTCCCGCAGGAACTTGAGCACCTTGAGATGTGATTCAGCGGACCGGTCAGGGCGGGCGGGCGGTGAATCCGGATCGGTTGCCGGGTCGAGCCGCCGCTGGATCATCTTCATCAGCGAGGTCTTGCCGCCGCCCCACGGCGCCTTGATCCCGATCGTGAGCGGGGCCCGCGTCCGGCCGTCCCGGATGAACGTCGCGATCGCGTCGGCGTACAGCTCGGACTCGAGATCGTCCCGCCAGGTCCAGGCGTCGGAGGTTACGGCCGTCCCCGGCCGGGCGTCGGCGCGTTCGAGCAGCGCCCGGCCCTCCGCGGAGAGGATCTCTTCGGTCCGGTGGGCGCGGAAGGCCTCCAGGAAGCCGTCGCGCTCCAGCCGGGTCAGAAGCTGCCGGTCGAGCAGCGCGAGACCCCACACAACGGTCCGCGTAGTCAGCTCGTGGAGCAGGGTCCGGTCGAAGAGCGGCCGTACGCGCGCGAGCCACTCGGTGAACCCGAGCCGCTCCGCGCCGGGGGGCGCGGCACCGACGTCGAAGGAGCCCGCGCGGTTGTCTGCGTAGGTGGGATGCGTCTTCAGCAGCTCCGCAACGATCTCATACGCACTGAGCTCAGCCGTGCCGACCCGGCCGGCCGTGTACCGCACCGAGCTGGACATGCCGAGGGGCTCGTCAATCCCGGAGGTGGCCGGAGTTTCCTCCTCCGCGACCCCGGACGTGGTCAGATCATCCTCGCTGTCCGGCGGCGTGGCCAGGACGGACAGGTCAAGACCAGCGGCACCAAGCGCGGCCCAGGTGGCAGCCCCGACCACGCCGTCGTCCGGGACGTTATGGCGGCGCTGGAACGCGCGGACGGCCCTCTCGGTCGCCGGGCCGAAGTTGCCGTCGATCGAGCTGGAGTAGAAGCCATCCCGGGCGAGCTGCCGGTGCACCGCCAGCACGGCCGGGCCACGCGCACCGACCCGCAGATCGGGCAGATTGAGACCCGGCGTAGCCATGGCATTCCCCTCCGCGCCTGATCCTCAGAACCGTAGCTTTCGCTCAGCGCCGCATCAAGGTCAGCTATGCCTCGTGAAAGGCATGGTGGTTCGCGGCCTGGCCGGCTTGTGAGGCTGGGCCCGCAGCCGGGCTGGCCGGGCGATGTCACCTTTGCGGGCCGGGCCGGGTCATCTCAGTCGGGACGGCTGAAGCAGGCCACCGCCGCGGCGCGGGAGTCCGGCTGCTTCGAGCGCTCCGTCCCCAGGCCGGAAGGAGCCGACCGACGTGTCCCCCTACCTTGCCCCCATTGACCGGCCGAAGGGCTTGCGGCTGAGGTTGCTGTACTGGTTCCTGCGCAGGCGGTTCGGCACGCCGCCGGGCTGGCTGACCGTGTGGAGTGCCCGGATGCCGCTGACGTATACGAGCTGGATGGGGAAGGTGTACCAGCTCAATAAGAAACTCGGCCTGCCGCAGGACACGATGGCCCTGATCCGCGCCCGGGTCGACGGCCTCAACATGTGCACCTGGTGCATGGACGCGGGCCGGTGGTATGCGATCAGCAACGCGCCGCACACCGTGCCGAAGCTCGACGCGATCGACGACTACCGGACCAGCCCACTGTTCACCGAGCAGGAGCGCGCGGCGCTCGACTTCGCCACCGAGCTGACCGAGCAGAGGAACGTCAGCCCAGGCACGTTCGCGGCCCTGTCGCGCTTCTACTCCGAGCGGGAGATCTGCGAGATCAACTGGGTGGTCTCCACAAACAACCTGTTCAACCTCAACAACCTGGGCCTCGGCATCGCCTCGGACGGCCTGTGCGAGCTCAGCAGCCGGCCTCAGGCCACCGAAGCCCGGCGCTGACCGGCTGCCCGCCGAGCTCACCGGCCCGGGCCGGCCCATCCCAGGGCTGGCCCGGGGCCCAGGCCGGCCCGGGCGCCATGCCGACGGTCAGCCTGGGGCCATGTCCACGAAGCGGCTGAAGTGGCCCTGGAAGGCAACCGTCACGGTGGCGGTCGGCCCGTTGCGGTGCTTGGCCACGATGAAGTCGGCCTCTCCCGCCCGCGGCGACTCCCGCTCGTACGCGTCCTCCCGGTGGAGCAGGATCACCATGTCCGCATCCTGCTCTATCGATCCACTTTCGCGCAGGTCAGACAGCAAGGGCTTCTTGTCGGTGCGCTGTTCGGGGCCGCGGTTCAGCTGAGCGACGGCGATAACCGGGACGTCGAGTTCCTTGGCCAGCAGCTTGAGCGAGCGGGACATCTCGGAGACTTCCTGCTGGCGGTTCTCGACCCGCTTGGGGGAGGACATCAGCTGCAGGTAGTCGATGATGACCAGCTTGAGGTCGTGGCGCTGCTTGAGGCGGCGGCACTTGGCCCGGATCTCCATCATCGACATGTTCGGCGAGTCGTCGATGTACAGCGGGGCCTCGACCACCTCGCTCATGCGGCGGGCCAGGCGGGTCCAGTCCTCGTCGCTCATCTGCCCGGTGCGCATGGAGTGCAGCGGCACCCGGGCCTCAGCTGACAGCAGCCGCATGGTGATCTCGTTGCGGCCCATCTCCAGGCTGAAGATCACGCAGGGCAGCCCGTGCTTCACAGTGGCGGCACGGGCAAGATCGAGCGCGAGGGTCGAGTTGTGGGTGGGAATCCAGCTGCGGCTGGCCAGGTACATGTGGTCGGGGCTGTCGACCTGGACGCAGCGGACCGGGACGCTGGGCACCGGCCGCACGTCGGTGACATAACGCGACCGGGCCGCCTTGAGCCCGGCTGTCTGCCGGACTGCCTTGCGGCGGAGCCGGAACACCTCACGGTCCGGCGTGAACGTGATGATGTAGCTGGTGGAGCTGCCAGGAGTCCGGCCCCGGACGGGCTTGGTTGTCATCGAGGCCCGGTAGCCCAGGCTGAGGACGAGCTCAAGGACTCCCTGCGCGAGCCGCTGGCTGGTTACCGCGAACTGCACGGTGCCGCCGGGCAGTGCATATCCGTCGGTGTCGAGCAGCCCAGCCAGCAGGGCGCGGCGCTGGGCCTCCGAGGCCCGCAGGTACTCAGCCGGGATGTGCTTGTTCCCCAGCACCCCCATGCTGCGCATGATGGCCTGGGCCGTCCCGTGGTGGGCCCGGCAGGTCTGGCACAGTCCATGGGTGGTGCGCGGACGGCCGCAGTCCGGGCACTGCGGCCGCTGCGCAGGCGCTGGCTTCGACTCGCGGCCGATCGAGCGGGACCGTGCGCCGCAGACCCGTCCGCAGGTGCGCACCTGGGGGGCCTGGGGCGTGAACCGCTGGCCGCACACCACACACCGGCGCGGCGCGGCGGCCGGCCTCTGCGGCAGCCGGATGCCGTAGCGGAGCGGCACGGTCGGCGACGCAACCACACGAAGCCCATCGGCCTCGATCTGCTCGGCGATCTCCGGGTCGGCGGTGGTGATCTGGGCGGCCCGGCTGGTCCCGTCGCCCAGCCAGGCACCCAGCGTGTACGGCGGGAAGGGAAGGGCCCGCTCGGGCAGGACCGCGGCCCGCGCCACCGCCACGGCGTGGTTGAGCCGCTGGTCGGGCCCGGCGCGGAGGCTCGCGGCGAGTTCCGCCGTGGTGACCACATCCCGGTGCACAGCGGTGGTGGCGGCGTTCTTCGGCCGGTCTGCCTGCTCGACCATGGCGGTCAGCAGGGCATGCCGCGACGCGTAGGCGGGCGAACGCCAGGCGTAGGCCCGGTACGGGCCCTCGACCCGGACCTCGACCCGTTCCGCGGCCAGGCCCACCGACCGCCCGGCCTTGTGCATGACCGTCCGGAATTCGGACCCGGCCGCGGCCAGCACTTCGGCCCCGGTCACGCTCCGGTCGGGCTCACGCAGCGCGGCGGACATGACGTCGCGCAGCTTCTGCCGGGACGACTCGGGCCAGTACCAGGCGGTGCGATTCTCCGGCCGCTGACGGCGGCTGGCGCGGGTGGTGGTGCGCCACTGATGCTCGGCATCGGCCACGATGACCGTGCCGTCGCTGAACTCGACCTCATAACAGGGGCGGCCGTTCATGACCTCGGTGGCAGCCAGCACCCTGGTGGGGCGGCCGTCCGCGCCGAGGAGCACGTCGCCGGGCTGGACCTGGCCCATCGTGGTCCAGCCGGACGGGGTGGGCAGCGGGGTATCCAGGGCCAGGGCCTTACCCAGGGCGGGGCGGGCGGCGATGACGATCATCTGCCCGGGATGCAGGCCGTTGGTGAGCGCGTCGAGGTCGCTGAAGCCGGTGGGGACGCCGGTGAGGGCGCCGCCGCGGCTGCCGATGGCCTCGATCTCGTCGAGGGCGCCGGGCATGATCTCCGAGAGCGGGTGGTAGTCGTCGGAGACGCGGCGGTCGGAGACGCCGTAGATCTCGGCTTCGGCGCGGTCGACCAGCTCGTCGGCGTCGCCGTCGCCGGAATAGCCGAGCTGGACGATGCGGGTGCCGACCTCAACCAGGCGGCGGAGGATAGCCCGCTCGCGGACGATGCGGGCGTAGTAGCCGGCGTTGGCGGCGGTGGGCACCGATGCGATGAGCGTGTGCAGGTAGGGGGCGCCGCCGACGCGGGTGAGGTCGCCGCGCTTGGTGAGCTCGGCCGCGACGGTCACCGCGTCGGCCGGCTCGCCGCGGCCGTACAGGTCGAGGACAACCTCGTGGACCAGCTGGTGGGCGGGGCGGTAGTAGTCGTGCGGGCGGATGACCTCGAGGACGTCGGAGATCGCGTCCTTGGAGAGCAGCATGCCGCCCAGGACGCACTGCTCGGCGGCGATGTCGTGCGGCGGGGTGCGCTCGAAGTCCCCCTCACGCGGAGCCATTTCGGCGACGCTCACCGAAGGCCACCTCCCCCGTTGCTGAACAGCGAACTACGGTCTGCAGGGCGGCTAACCCCGTTCTACCGCACGGCTACGACAGTTTCGCGGCATGGCCGCCTGGGCGTCCAATCACCGCTGTGCACGGCCTGTGGAAACACTGTGCAAACACGCCGACGAGGCTGTGCGCACCCTGGGGATACAGCTGTGGAAACGGCCGTTCCCGGATCGGCGGCAGCCGTTCTGCCTGCGGATATCTCGTCCACCGTCGGTGGATGAAAAAAAGTCCTCAGCCGGTAAGCCGGTCCACAATGGCGGAAAGTTATCCACACCGGAATTTGCCGCCGAACGCGACACGTCAGCGCGCGGGCCGGCGCGCCGGCGGCACCGCGGGACGCCCGGCCGGACCGGCCGGCGCGCCGACTCCGCGGGCGGGCGGACAGGGGGGTACGTCCACCAACCTGCACACCTACCCACCCGGCTCGTCTGGTTACACCGGGTATGCGATCTGTAACTGACTGCCGATCAGCCGGATCCCCGGACAACGACAGTGTCACCCCATAGAGTTCGAGCATGTGTTCGACTCTATCCGATCGGCTGGCCCAGATCGAACAGGCGATCGATAAGCTGGCCGCTGAGTCGGGCACGGCAGAAGCGGCAGACCGGCTGGCGCGGCTGTGGCAGATGGTGGCCGACCTGGACCCCGAGCTGTCCCGGCGCATGGCCGGCTACCGCGGCACCGGGGACGTGCCACCGGGGCAGGCATAACTGAGCCCGGCCAGGTCGGGCCTGGCCGGGCCCAGTGGTCAGCGGCCCACTGCTCAGGGCCCACTGCTCAGAGGCCCACTGCTCAGAGGCTCAGTGGTACGCGGCCCGGTGGTGTGCGCTGAGCGGTGCGCGGCTCACTTGGCCGCGGCAACCTCGACGTTCAGCGTCGCGCGCACCTCGGGGTGCAGCCGGATCGCGACCTGGTGCGAGCCCACGTTCTTGATCGGGTTCTTGATCTCGATGAGGCGCTTGTCCAGGTCGGGGCCGCCCGCGGCGACCACGGCCTCCGCGATGTCGGCCGGGGCGATCGAGCCGAACAGGCGGCCGCCGCCGCCCGCGCGGCGCGAGATCCTGACCGTCATCGAGGCCAGCGTGCCCGCGGCCGCGGTGGCGTCGTCCTGGCTCTTGATCGCGCGGGCCGAGCGGGCCCGCCTGATCTGCTCGATCTGCTTCTCGCCGCCCCGTGTCCAGCGCATGGCCAGGCCCCGCGGTACGAGGTAGTTGCGGCCGTAGCCGCCGGCGACGTCGACCACGTCACCGGGCCCGCCCAGGCCAGTCACTTCCTGGGTCAGGATCAGCTTCATCGGCGTCCCGCTCATCGGTGCGCCACCTCCTCCGGCATCAGCGTGCCGTGCTCGTGTACGGCAGCAGCGCCATCTCGCGGGCGTTCTTGATCGCGGTCGCGACGTCGCGCTGGTGCTGCGTGCAATTGCCGGAAACCCGCCGTGCCCGGATCTTTCCGCGGTCGGAGATGAACTTCCGCAGCAGCCCCGTGTCCTTGTAGTCCACGTGGGCGATCTTTTCCTGGCAGAACAGGCAAACCTTCTTTTTGGGCTTGCGAATCGGTGGCTTGGCCATCGTGGTGCTCCTTAGCAGAGCCCCGCAGAAGCGGGGATGGTCGGCCGCCCCGGACAGAATGCGCCCGGTGCGGTGATCGTGAATTGGTGTCTAGAACGGCGGCTCGTCGGAGAACCCGTCGCCGCCGCCGCGGGAATCGGTGGCCCAGGGGTCATCGGCCTGCGGGCGGCCGCCGCCCTGTCCACCATACCCGCCCTGGTGGCCGCCCCCGCCGCCGAAGCCGCCGCCTCCGCCGGAGCGCTGGGTCTTGGTGACCTTGGCCGACGCGTTGCGCAGGGACGGGCCGACCTCGTCGACCTCGACCTCGTAGACGGTGCGCTTCTCGCCTTCCTTGGTTTCGTACGACCGCTGCTTGAGCCGGCCCTGCACGATGACCCGCATCCCGCGCTGCAGTGATTCGGCGACGTTCTCGGCCGCCTGCCGCCAGACGTTGCAGGACAGGAACAGCGATTCGCCGTCCTTCCATTCGTTCGTCTGCCGGTCCATGAAGCGGGGCGTGGAGGCAACCCGGAACCGGGCTACTGCCTGGCCGGTCGGGGTGTAACGGAGCTCTGGGTCATCAACGAGGTTCCCGGCGATTGTGATCGCGGTGTCGCCTGCTGCCATCGGGTTTACTCCCGGTCTTTCCGTGGGTGGAACAGTGCCGAGCGGCTATGAGCCTGCTCAGTGAGCGTCGGGACGGAGGATCTTCGTCCGCAGGATCGCCTCGTTGAGGTTGAGCTGCCGATCCAGTTCCTTAACCGTGCCCGGCTCTGCCGTCAGGTTAATAACGGTATAGATACCCTCTGACTTTTTGGCGATCTCGTAGGACAGCCGGCGGCGGCCCCACACGTCGACCTTGTCCACCACGCCGCCCGCGTTGGTCACGACCTTGAGAAACTGCTCGAGCGAGGGCTGGACGGTGCGCTCTTCCAGCGAGGGATCAAGAATGATCATCATCTCGTACTGGCGCATGAGTAACATGCCTCCTCTGGACTGATGCGGCCACGGTCTCTCCGTGACAGGAGGATTGCCGCCCCGCCGGTCGGCGGGCCGCGGCTGCTGCAGCTTACCAGCCTGGACGGACACCCCCGGCCCGGTTCAGAGTCTGTCCAGAGCGGAGGAGGGGTTCCGTCAGCCCGGTCGGCGGGAACATCATGGCAAGGACAGCAAACCCGCCGTTTGCAAAGGGGTGGCAGCAGTGCCGGATACCGCGGAAGCAGGCCCGGGCCAGACCACCGCGGGCGAGGCCGCGGAACAGCCAGGAGTGGCGGCCGCGACCGGGCCAGATCCCGTGGACAGCGCCACGCGCCGCAGCACCATGATGGAAAACGGTCTGGTCGCGTTCACGATCGTGAGCGGCCTGCTCGCCTTCGCCACCGGCTGGGTGGTCGCGCTGCACAGCATCGCCACGATCCTCGCGGTAGCCAGCATGGTCGTCGGGCTGTACGCGCAGCTGGTGTCGAGCAACAGGGACCAGCGCATCGTGATCGTGACCGGCCTGGTGGCCGCGTTCATCGGCGGCGCCCTGGCGATCGCGCACGGCGGCGTCGGGTAGCAGCGCCGGGTAGCGCGCCTAGGTTAGGTGTCGGCGCCGGGTAGCGCGCCCGGGTTAGGTGTCGGCGCCGGGGACTAGGCTCGGCGCATGGCGCCTCTCGGATTGCATATTCATGACGGCGACCCGCTCGCCGCGGCGCAGGCGGCGGGCGCGGACGCGGTCCAGTTCTTCCTCGGCGACCCGCAGGGCTGGAAAGCCCCGGTGCTGCCGGGCG
>Ga0157379_10005470_pt1 | contig 10912 bp, 8 predicted proteins | sample S25metaG_FD_121802 | JGI IMG/M metagenome (GOLD analysis project Ga0157379, IMG submission 121802) | Switchgrass rhizosphere microbial communities from Kellogg Biological Station, Michigan, USA - S2-5 metaG | ecosystem: Host-associated > Plants > Roots > Rhizosphere > Soil | place: USA: Michigan... | reverse complement strand
CCTCGGTGAGGAACTGCAGGAGGATATGGCGGCTCTTGGCGCCGATCGCCATACGCAGGCCGATCTCGCGCGTCCGCTCGGTCACCGAGACGAGCAGGATGTTCATGATGCCGATGCCGCCGACGAGCAGCGAGATCGACGCGATCGCGAGCAGCAGATTGCCCATGACCTGGCTCGCGGCGGCGCTCGCCCCCGCCATGTCCTCCAGGGTGCGCGCGGTGAAGTCGTCGTCCTCGGCGCGCACAATGTGGTGCTGCTGCCGCACGGCGGTCGTGATCTCCTCGACCGCCGCGGGGATGGCGTCGGTCGAGCGCGCCGAGGCATAGATCATCTCGACCGATCCGAGGATCGCGGCGCCCATGACCCGCCGCTCCGCGGTCGCGAACGGGATCATGATGACGTCGTCCTGATCCTGCCCCCAGGAGGACTGACCCTTCGCCTCGAGGATGCCGATGACGGTGAACGGGACGTTCTTGATGCGGATCGTGGTGTCGATGGGATCCTGGCCCGGCGCGAAGAGATTGCGCACCACCGTCTGCCCGAGCACGGCGACCTTCGCGGCCGCCTTCTCCTGCCGCTCGGTGAAGAAGCTCCCCGCGGAGACCGGCCAGTTGCGGACGACGTCGAACTCCGGGGTCACGCCCTGGACGACCGTCGACCAGTTCTGGTTGCCGTAGATCACCTGCTGGATCTGCCGCCGCGAGTGCGTGACGGCCGCGACCGACGGGGCGCCGCGCCGGATGGCCTCGGTGTCGTTGACGGTGAGCGTCGAGGCGCCGCCCCAGCCCGAGCGCGCGCCACCCGAGGTGACGGCGCCCGGAATGACCATGATGATGTTGGTGCCGAAGCTCTCCATCTGCTCCTGCACGAAGCGATCGGCACCTTGACCGACGCTGACCATGGCGATCACCGCGGCGACGCCGATGATCATGCCGAGCATGGTGAGCCCCGAGCGCATGCGGTTGCGCCACAGCGCGCGCGCCGCGACCCGCGCCGTCATGCGGATCAGCTTGGCGAACTGGGCGGCGTCGCCGAGCTGGCCGGCGTGCATCGGTACCGCCGGGACGGGCGCATCGGCACGCACGTGCTCCGGCGAAGGGCGGCGTGCGGGCTCGCTCACGGGATGCTCCGGTGCGCCTCGTGTGCGGACGCGTCGCCGACGATGCGGCCGTCGCGGAACGTGACCACCCGATCGGCGGCGGCGGCGACGTCCGGATCGTGCGTGACGAGGATGATCGTCAGACCGCCCGTCCGGTTGAGCTCGCGGAACATGGCGATGATCTCCGTGCTGGTCCGCGAGTCGAGGTTGCCGGTCGGCTCGTCGGCGAGCAGCAGCTCGGGACGGTTCACCAGCGCGCGCGCCACCGCGACCCGCTGCTGCTCGCCGCCGGAGAGCTGGCTCGGCACGTGGTGCGAGCGGTGCGCCAGGCCGACCCGGGCCAGGGACTGCTCGGCGAGGGCGCGTTGCCGGGCGAGCGGGGTCGGCCCGTAGAAGAGCGGCAGCTCGACGTTCTCGATGGCGCTCGTCCGCGTCAGCAGATTGAAGCTCTGAAAGACGAATCCGATGCGACGGTTGCGAATCTCGGCGCGCGTGTCGGGGTCGGCGGCGCCGATCTCCACGCCCGCCAGGCGGTAGCTGCCGCTCGTCGGCCGATCGAGGCAGCCGAGCACGTTCATGAGCGTCGACTTGCCCGAGCCTGACGGGCCCGTGACGGCGACGAACTCGCCGTGTTCGATCGTGAGGGTCGCGTCGCTCAGCGCCTCGACCGTCGTCTCGCCGACGCTGTAGCGACGCGTCAGGTCGCGCGTCGCGACCAGCGGCGCAACCGCGGCGCTCATCGCCGCCGGCCTCCGCCGCCACCCACGAAGCCCGGTGGCTGCTGGCGTGATGGGGTGGCCGAGCCCGCGGGACGCTCGACGGCGACGATCACCGGGTCGCCCTCGTTGAGCGCGCCGCGCGTCACCTCGGTGAAGCTGTCGTCGCTGAGGCCGGTTTCGAGCGGCACCGGCGCCGGACGTCCGTCGCGCAGGATGAAGACGCGCATGTGCGCCGGCGCGTCCTTCGCGCCGCCGCTCGCGCCGTGGCTGCCGGGCGAGCCGGTCGAGCGCGGCGTCCCGCCCTCGGCCGCATGCGGCCGGAAGCGCAGGGCCGCCGTCGGGACGCGCAACGCGTCGTCGCGCCGGCCCGTCTCCACGGACACGTTGGCCGTCATGCCCGGCCGCAGCGCCAGATCCGCGTTGCCGGCGCCGACCACCACGTCGTAGGTGATGACGTTCTGCACGTTCTGCGGGGCATTCCGTACCTGCGTGACCGTGCCCGTGAACTGACGGTCGGGGAAGGCATCGACGGTGAAGGTCGCGCGCTGCCCCTCACGGATCACGCCGATGTCCGACTCGCTGACGTTGGTGTCGACCTGCATCTTCGTCAGGTCCTCGGCGATGAGGAAGAGGGTCGGCGTCTGGAAGCTCGCCGCGACCGTCTGCCCGACGTCGACGCTGCGGGAGACGATGACGCCGTCGACGGGCGAGATGATGTCGGTGTAGCCGAGGTTGACGCGCGCCTCGGCGAGCGCGGCGTCGGCCTGCTGCACCTCGGCCTCCTCGAGCGCGACGTCGGCGCGCGCCTGGTCGAGCGCGCTGACCGTCGTATCGATCAGATCCTGCGCCACGATGCCCTCACGCGCGAGCTTGCGGTTGCGCTCCAGGTTCAGCGACTTGTAACGGACGTCGGCGTGCGCCTTGGCGAGCTTGGCGCGCGCGTTGGCCGCCGTCGCCTCGGCCTGCTGGACGCGCAGCTCGAAGGGCCGCGGGTCGATCTTCGCGACGAGCTGGCCCTTCTTCACCGCGGCGTTGAAGTCGGCGTAGATGGCCTGGATCGGCCCCGAGACGTACGTGCCCACCTGCACCGTCACGACCGGGTTCACCGTGCCGGTCGCGGTGACGTCGGTCACGAGCGGGCCGCGCGACACCGGCTGCGTGCGGTAGCGCGTGGCCTCCGACTCCTTGGCGAGGAACGCCCGCGACGCGAGCGCGCCGATCACCAGGACGACCGCCGCGGCGATGACGGCGGCCCGCCGGGAGCGCGTGAGCATGCGGCCAGTATAGAGAGGAAAGCCGCGCGAGCGTAGTCGTCACCCGGCGTCGTCGGATCGCGCCGAAGCGCTGCGCGCACACGCGCTTCGAATCCGTCACCGCCCTCCCGGTCGACACGGCTGGCGCGGAAGCCGCGTCAGCCGTGTCGGGAACCGCTACTGCCGGAGCGCCGCGGGATCGTAGTAGAAGCGCTCGCGCGCGATCTTACCGCTCCGGATCTCGTGGATGGCGATCTCGTCGAGCTTGACGGTCTTGCCGTTCGCCGCGAGCGTCACGGTGCCCTCCCACTCGATCATGATGGTGTTGCCGTCCACCATCACGGCGCGCGGGCGAAACGACGCATCGCTCGTCATGCCGCGCCACATCCGGAACTTCTGCTTGATCGCCTCGATGCCGACCATCGCCGGCTGCCCCATCTCCTGTGACGAGACGTCGTCGGCGTAGAGCGCGAGCGTGGCGTCGTCGTCGTGGTCGACGGTGACCGCGATGATGCGCTTGGCGAGATCACGCACGGAGTCGTTTCCTCGCGGTACCCGCGCCGGTTGTTTGGTGGCCTTCGCTCGCCGTGCGGGGCGGCGGGAGGCGACCTTGCGGGCTCCGGTCTTCGCGCGAGTGGATTTCGTCGCCGTGCGTGAGCGTTTCGGGGACTTCGTCTTCGATTTCGCCATGTGCGTCCTCCTTCCGGCCTGGTACCGTACCACCGGGGAGTTTCTTGCGCACCGGGCTCCTCGCGATCGGCACGGGTATGCGGCGGCCATCGGGGCGCAGATTGGCGGCAGCGCGGCCGATCTGCTGGTGCTACAAGAGGGGGATGCTGGTCGCGATGTGGATGACGCGGCGGCCGATGACCATCCGTCCCGACCTGCCGATCGGCGAAGCCGCCGCGCTGATGGCGCGCAAGCGCTGGCGCCACCTGCTGGTGACGGACGGGCCGGCCGGTACGCTGCGCGGCATCGTCTCGCTGCACGACCTCGCGCGCGCGTTCCCTCCCGACGTGAACCCGCTGGCGGCAATCGAGTCCGCCGAAGGGCCGGCACGCGCCGTATCGGAGGTGATGAGCACGCGGCCGACGACCGTCACGCCGGCGACGCCGATCGAGGACGCCGCCCGCATCATGATGACGCGCAAGTACGGGGCGCTGCCGGTCGTGCACGGCCAGGAAGTGGCCGGCATCCTGACCGACTCCGACGTCCTGCGCGCGTTCGTCGAGCTGGCCGGCGGCGGCGGCGAGACGAGCGCCAATGCGCGCAGCGCTCGCATCACCTTCGACGCGTCGGAAGGCGAGGACGCGGTGCCGTTCGTGATCGACATCGCCCGCGAGCGACGGAGCCGCGTAGCGAGTGTGCTCACGCTGCACCACGAAGGCCAGCGTCTCGTGGTCGCCCGGGTCGTCGGCGGCGACATCGACGGCGTGGTCGGCGCCGTGTGGCGCTCGGGCCATCGCGTCCTCAGCGTACTCGAGGGCTGACGGTCAGCGCGAGAGGTCGACGCTCTTGGCCGGGATCTCGACGGTCGGGGGCGCGCTCGATCGAGACGGCCAGCGCGCGAAGAAGCGGGTGCTCAGTTGCCCGAGGCGCCGCGCGAGGCGGTAGCGGCCGAGGTCGTCGAACAGCGAGTAGGCGACCGGGGTCACGAGCAGGGTGAGGAGCAGGCAGAGCGTCTGCCCGCCGATGATGACCTTCGCCATCGAGGCGCGCGACGCGGCGCCGGGACCGCGCCCGAGCGCCATCGGCAGCATGCCGAGGACGAGCATCACGGTCGTCATGAGGATGGGACGGAGGCGGGCGTGGTTGGCCTCGAGGATGGCGGCGTCGCGCTCCATGCCGCTCGCGCGCAAGGAGTTCGTGTAGTCGACCTGGAGGATGCCGTTCTTCTTGACGATGCCGAAGAGCATGAAGAGGCCGAAGATCGAGTAGATGTCGAGCGGGTTCTTCAAGAGGATGAGCGAGAGGATCGCGAACGGCACCGAGAGCGGCAACGACAGCATGATCGTGATCGGGTGGAGGAAGCTCTCGAACTGCGCCGCCAGCACCATGTACATGAAGATCAGGCTCAACAGGAACGCGGTGAAGAAGCTCTGCACCGTCTCCGCGAGTACCTTGGCGCGGCCGCTGAAGACCACATGGTAGGCCGGCGGCAGTTTCAGATCCTTGGCGAGCGCCTGCACGCGCTCGACCGCCGTGCCGAGCGGGATGTCGTTCAGGTTGGCGTACATGCCGACCTTGCGCTGGCGGCTCTGCCGGTCGATCTGCGCCGGGCCTTTCGCCTCCTCGAGATTGATCAGGCTGAAGATCTTCACGAGCTGCGCCTTCGGTGACCAGATGGTGAGGGCGTACACCTCGGCCGGGTCGTCGCGCTGCGCCTTGGTGGCGCGCAGCCAGACGTCGTACTGCTCGTCCTCCTCCTTGTACTTCGAGACCGGCTCGCCGCCGACGAAGAGGCCGAGCGTCTCCGCCACGTCCTCGACCTGAATGCCCGCCTCCGAGGCGCGCTCGCGGTCGATCGTGGCGCGCAGCTCCGGCTTGCGTACCGAGAGCGACGTGTCGACGTCGACGAAGCCGGGGTCGGCCTTCATGCGCTCCGTCATCTGATCCGAGTACTGGATCAGCTTGTCGAGGCTCGGGCCGGTCAGGTCGAACTCGAGCTGGCTCTGGCGCGTGCCGCCGCCGCGGAAGGCGGAGACACCCTGCACGCTGACGCGCAGGTCGGGATAGGCCGCGAGGATCTTGCGCGCGTCCGCCATGACGTCGAACTGCGTGAAGGTGCGCTGCGAGAGATCGGTGAGCCGCAGGTAGATCGAGCCGCTGGTGACGTCGCCCTCGCCCGGGCGAATCTTGCCGGTGATGTCGCCGATCGTGGTGAGGGCGTCGGTGACGCCGCGCAACTTGCGCAGCTTCATCTCGAGATTACGGAAGAGGCCGTCGGTGCGGTCGAGCGTGTAGCCCCCGGGCGTCTGGATGATGACCTCGAATTCGCTCTGGTCGTCGTCGGGGATGAAGGTCGCGCCGACGGCCTTCATGAGCGGCACCGTGCTCAAGGTGGTGAGGATCGCGATCACGACGATCACCCAGCGATGGTGCAGGGACCAACGGAGCGACCACCCGTAGGCGCGGTCGATGGCGCTGTAGAACGCGCCCTCCTTGGCGGTGTGGCCGGCCTCCTTCCGCTTGAGGAAGCGCGACGACAGCATCGGTGTCAGGGTGAACGACACGAGCAGCGACACCGCGATCGCGAACGCGACCGTGACGCCGAAGCTGCGGAAGAAGCGGCCGATGATGCCGGCCATGAAAGCGATCGGTAGGAAGATGACGATCAACGACAGGGTGGTCGCCATGACCGCGAGGGAGATCTCACGCGTCGCGACGCCTGCCGCGTTCATGGGTTCCTCGCCGCGCTCCTCGATGTGGCGGAAGATGTTCTCGAGGATGACGACCGCGTCGTCGATCACGATGCCGACCGCGAGCACGAGGCCGAGCATGGTGATGTTGTTCACCGTGAAGCCCATGTAGCGCATCAGGGTGAAGGTCGAGATGATCGACGTCGGGATCGCGACCGAGGCGATCAAGGTGCTGCGCCAGTCGCGCATGAAGAGCAGCACGGTGAGCGCGACCAGGATGGCGCCGAGGATCAGGTGGTGCTGCACCTCCTCGATCGTGCGTTTGATGAAGCGCGACTGGTCGGTGACGACCTGGGTGGTGATGTCGCTCGGCAGACCGGGCTGGATCTCGGCGAGCTTGGCCTTCACGGCGTCGATCACGCTGACGACGTTGGTGCCGCTCTGCTTGCGCACCACCAGGCTCACGGCGTTGGCGCCGTTCAGGCGCGCCAGGCCGCGCGGCTCGGCGGTGCCGTTCTCGACGGTGCCGATGTCGCTCACACGGATCGGGCGGCCCTGAAACGTGCCCACGATGATGTCGTTGAAGGCGTCGACGTCCTGCATGCGGCCCATGGTGCGCAGGACCAGCTCGCGATCGCCCTGGTCGACACGGCCGCCCGGCAGCTCGATGTTCTGCCGCCGCAGGGCGTCGCGCACCTGCAGGATCGAGATCTCGTAGGCCGACATCTTCCGCGGATCCACCGTGACGTTGATCGCGCGCTCGCGCCCGCCGACCATGATCACCGCCCCGACGCCGGAGACGGTCTCGACCACCTCCTTGATCTGCTTCTTGGCGATCTCGGTGACCTCGCGCATGTTGCGCTTGCCGGCGACGACGATGCTCATGACCGGGCTCGCGTCGACGTCGAACTTCTCGATCACCGGCTGCTCGGTGCCGTTCGGCAAGTTCGAGATGATGGTCGAGATCTTGTCGCGCACCTCCTGCGCGGCGACGGCGCTGTTCTTCTCGAGCAGGAACTGCACGATGACCGTCGAGACGCCTTCCTTGGTGGTCGAGCGCAGCTCGTCGATGCCCTCGATGGTGTTGACGATCTCCTCGATGGGCTTGGTGATGCCGCTCTCCATCTCCTCGACGCTGGCGCCCTTCAGCGTCGTGGTGATGGTGACGGTCGGGAAGTCGACGTTGGGGAAGAGGTCGACGCCGAGCTGCTCGTAGGAGAAGAAGCCGAGCACGACCAGCGCCAAGCTGAGCATGGTCGCGAAGACCGGACGACGGATGCAGATGTCGGCGAGGCTCATGAGCCCGCTTGCGCGCCCGTGCTGGCGACCGGATCGGACGTGGTCGTCGTCACGGCGGCGCCGTTCTCGAGCCGGTCGAGGTTGCTCACCGCCACTTGCTCGCCTTCGTGCACACCCTCGGCGATCTCACGCCGCTCGCCGGGGGCGCTGACCCCCGTGCGTACGACCCGCTCCTCGACCTTGCCGCCGTTCACCACGTAGAGCTTCGTCACCCCCGCGAACGTCGTGAGCGCCGCCTCGGGAACGACGAGCGCCGGCGACTGCCGGTCGTAGACGATCTCGCCTGAGCCGAAGAACCCGGGCTTGATGAGCTTCTCGGTGTTCAGCACTTCCGCTTCGATGAGGATCGAGCGGTTGATCTCCTCGGCGGTGGGGTTGATGCGCGTGATCTTCCCGCTGAAGCGCTTGTCGGGGTACGCGGCGATGGAGAGGTGGATCTCCTGATCGAGGTGCAGGAACCCGGCGAAGCGCTCCGGGATCAGGGTACGGAACTTGAGCGGCTCGTCTTGCACCACCTTGTAGAGCGGCCGGCCGACCTGCGCGACCTCGCCGACCGACGCCGTGCGGGCGGCGATCGAGCCGCTCAGCGGCGCGTGGATGACGGTGCGATCGAGCTTCACCTTCAGGAGGTCGCGCTGCGCCACGAGGACGGCGGCGTCGGTGCCCATGCGCTCCGCCTCGACGTTCGACATGATGCCGGCGGAGCGCAGCTCGCGCGCTCGCGTATCGTCCGCACGTGCCTTCACGAGCTTGGCCTCGATCTCGCGCAGCTGCGCCTGCAGATCGGCGTCGTCGAGGCGCAGGATGATGTCGCCTTCCTTCACGGCGTCGCCCATGTCGGGGCCGTACCAGACGACGCGCGACTCGATCTGCGCCGCGACCGTCGCCTCCTCGTTGGGGAAGAACGAGCCGACGAGATCGGCGGTACGCTGCACCTTGATCGCGGTGACCGGCGCGATGGCGACCGCGACCGGCTCCGCCTGCTGCGTCGTCTCTTTTGCCTTGCTGGCGTTGTCGGAGCATGCGACGCCGAGGCAGGCGGCGGCCATGCACGCGAGCGCAACGAGCGGTGAGGTGCGCCGGGTCATCGGCGGCCTCCGGCCGCGCGCGCGCCGTTCTTCGTCCGGCTACGTGCGCTCTTGAACGCCCCTTTGCCGTTCTCCCCGGCGACGATTCCGTGCAGGAACACGCGCACGACGATCTCCGCCGCGCGCGCGGGCCGCTCGCCCTCACGGTGGTTCAGCACCGCCGCGCGCACCAGCGACAGCAGCATCTCGGTCGCGAGCGTCGCGTCGCGCGGCACGAGCGAGACGTGGCCGATCAGCCGCCGCGCCGTGGCGACGAGCTGCGCACGACGCGCCCGCCACTCGACGCCTTCCGGCTCGCGCAGCCGGTGCTCGTAGCGGTGCATGAGCACCGCGAGCTGGCGGCGCCGCCAGAAGAAGTCGAGCATGCACTCGACGAAGGCGCGCAGGCCGTCCTCGCCGCGGCGGCGCGCGGTGGCGGTGCGCAGCTCCTGGATGAGCACGTCCATCGCCTCGAGGATGGTGGCGTAGAAGAGCTGTTCCTTGGTCGGAAAGTAGAGGTAGAGCGTGCCCTTGCCGACGCCCGCGGCGACGGCGATGTCCTCGACCGGCACGGTGTGGAACTCGCGCGTCGAGAAGACGTCGGTCGCGGCGCGCAGAATGTTCGTGCGCTTGTCGGAATCGGGCCGGCGGGCGGACACGGATACCTCAGAACTGACCAGTCAGTTCTAAGGTCGGCACCGGCACGAGTCAAACTGGCGAGGGGGGGACCGGAGCGACCCGGATTCACCGCAGACAAAGGCCTCCGTACGGACGCGCGGCAGCGCGACGCCGGCCCCGGCCGCAGCGTCGAAGCCTACACGAGCGAGCCGCGATCGGCGGTGACGCTGACGGGCGGCCCGAAGAGCTCGACCCGGCGATCGTCGTCGTGCGCCGCCTGCAGCAACGCCGCGCGGTCGCGCATCACGTGCAGCTGATGGCGCACGAAGGCGAGCGCGGTGTCGAGCTCACCGCGGCGAGCCTCGACATAGTCGTCGAAGCGCGCCGCAGAGACGTCGCCGCGCCCCAGCGCGTCGAGCGCCGCCGCAGCCGCGAGGCGGCCCATGCGCATCGCGAACTCGACGCCTTGTCCCGTGATCGGCGAGAGATAGCCGGCGGCGTCGCCGGCGAGCAGCAGGCGATCGCGCGCGACCTCGGTCACGCGGTAGCCGATCGGCGCCATGGACCACACCCGGCCGACGCGCGGCTCACGCATGATGCGCGCGTACAGCCACGGATCGTACTGCTCGATCATGCGTTCGTAGAACTCGACGGGCGGGAGACGCGCAGCCTGCCGGTCCGCGAGATCGGCCTCGAGGATGTAGCGGTAGAGACCCGGACGGATGCGCGAGCCACTGACGAGCACGCCGCGGTCGCCGTGCAGGTGGCGGTCCCAGGTGTTGAGCGGCGCATCCGCGAACGACTCGAAGAAGAGAGCGACGCCGATCTGGCAGAACTCCGGATCCTCCTGCTTCAGCCCGAGCGTGCGGATCGTCGGCGAGTAGCGGCCCCCGGCGTCGATGAGCAGCGTGCCGGTGTACTCACGGCCCTCGCTCGTGCGCACGACGGCCGCGTCACGGCGTAGCTCGACGTCGGTGATGCGCGCGCCCCACGTGATCGTGCCGCCGACCTCGACCAGCCGCCGCCGCAGCGCCGCGTTCAGGCCGCCGCGATCGACGCAGACGTACGACACGCCCTCGGGGAACGGGTGGTACGTCCAGGAGAGATCCGGATAGACGTTGCGTACGCCGGTGATGCGGTCGAACAGCCACTCGGCGGAGAGATCGATGCCGAGCTCGGCGCACTCGTGCTGCGTCGCGGGCGCCAGCAGTTCGCCCGATGTGATGTCCTCGCCGTCCTCGTGTGCCTTGCGCTCGAGCACGACGACCGAGAGGCCCTGCTGCACGAGTCGAATGGCGGCGGCGCAGCCCGCCGGGCCGGCGCCCACGACCAGCACGTCGGCATCGTGTGCCATCGTCGTCTTCAGGCCGCCGATGGGGCGGCGAGATCCTCGGGCATCAGGAACGCCATCGGCGGCGGCGGACCCCAGGCGTAGAGCGCGCGCATGCCCTCGAACGCCTCCGGCGTCCACGTCTCGTCCTCGCCGATGACGTCGAGG
>Ga0157379_10005468_pt1 | contig 10913 bp, 9 predicted proteins | sample S25metaG_FD_121802 | JGI IMG/M metagenome (GOLD analysis project Ga0157379, IMG submission 121802) | Switchgrass rhizosphere microbial communities from Kellogg Biological Station, Michigan, USA - S2-5 metaG | ecosystem: Host-associated > Plants > Roots > Rhizosphere > Soil | place: USA: Michigan... | reverse complement strand
GCACGACGACCGCAAGGGCGGGAGGATCGTTAGTCATCATGGTCGAGAGCCTGATCAGGGGATCGGTAGGTCCAGATGCGCTTGGCCGAGAAATTCCACACCAATACCGCAATCGTTGCAAAGATCTGCACGAGAAGGTAGTTCAGCTCGAATACCGTGACGCCGACATACATCAGCACGGTGTTGAGCGCCAAACCGGCCGACGAGACAATCACGAACCTGATCGCAGCGACGCGATGTGCCTGATTGCTGAGAAACGTGAAGTGGTAGTTCAACCAATAGTTCGCGATTGCACTGAACGCATAACCTATCGCCGATGCCGCAACGGCATCGAAGTGCGCGGCCTCGACGAGCGTGACAAGAATAAGGTATTGCAGCGCAGTTGCAAGGAGGCCGACACCGCAGAAGCGCAGGAATTGAACGAGCATCTCGATGCCTCATGGACATGCGCAACCGCCGCTCACCATCGCGGAATGGTCCGCAAGCGAAGCCACGGAGCAGGGCACGGCCCTGGATCCTGCCGCGATGATACTGCGGCCGGTGATCGTGGCAGGCAGCAGGGAAAGGCTGCGGTAGTGGCCATTCCTCCCCGCTCGACCGACAGGTGCGGAACACGGCATACTGTCGGCGGCCTCCCTCCGGGGCCTCATGTTTGTTGGCATTCCGACAGGCTGCACCACACGCCGCCTTTGAGCCGCCCAGCGCCTTGCATAATCAGAGTCCGAAGGTAGGAACCCAACGATGAATGTCGTCGTGGTCCTTCCGACCTACAATGAGCGCGAGAACATCACTCCGCTCATCGATGATCTACAGCGGGAGTTCACCCAGATGCGCCACGCGATGAGCATTCTGGTCGTGGACGACGCGTCCCCCGATGGCACTGCGGAGGTGGTTCGTGCAGTGCAAGCGCGTTATGCCAACGTCCACCTGATCTCGGGCGCGAAGAATGGCCTGGGATCTGCGTACATTCGCGGCTTCCGGCATGCAATCAAGGCGTTGGAGCCGGACGTCGTGTTCCAGATGGATGCCGATTTCTCGCACAAGCCGGAAGATTTGCCCAGGCTGATGGCGCAAATCGATGATGGCGCGGACTTCGTCATCGGCAGCCGCTATGTGAAAGGAGGCCGGATCGCCGCCGATTGGGGCCTCTGGCGCAAACTGAATTCCCGCGTCGGTAATCTGGTTGCGCGTTACGTGGCGGGCATCTATCGCGTGCGTGACTGCACGGCAGGGTTCAGGGCGATCCGGGTTTCCGTGCTGGAGCGAATCGACCTGAACGCGCTTCGCGTCCAGGGTTATGCCTTCATGGTTGCACTGCTTCACGCCGCCGCGATGTCGCGCGCGCGGATCGTCGAGGTCCCGGTGGAATTCGTGGAGCGAAGGCATGGGACGTCGAAGCTTGGCTTGTCGGACATCATCGAATTCATTGTGAACGCATGGTGGATCCGGCTGCAGAGCTCCAGGTTGCTCGTGAAGTTTCTGATCGTGGGCGCCTCCGGGGTCGCGGTCAATCTGGGTCTGTTCAGCCTGCTTCTCCAGTTAGGAGTGAACAAGTATCTAGCTTCGCCGATCGCGATCGAGATATCGATCATTTCGAACTTCCTGCTCAACAACTATTGGACTTTTCGGTGGAGGAAGGTCCGGGACCGGCTGAGGGTGCGGGGTCTGAAGTTCAACGTGGTTTCGTTGCTTTCCCTTGGGGTCAGCTATACCACCTTTGTCGCGCTGTCTTTTGCCTTTCCCCAAGGGACTCCGCAGGTTCATCAGTTCATTGGCATCGTCCCGGCCACGTTAGTGAACTACTTGCTGAATTCCTACTGGACGTTCAAGGACGATGCCGGCTAGATGGCGCGCGGTCGAACGATCGGGGAAACGGCCTGATCCACGTCGTCCGGAACCGCATGGCGGTCAACGGCGACAAGATACAGATGCCATCGCCTGGCGATCGACGCTTCCAGGCCCGGTGCACCGAGGCATCGAATGACGGGGCGAGCAATCATCCAATCGGTCGCCCGATATAGCAGGCCGGCCGCGGCAATCCTGCTTTTCCTGGCTGTCGTGGTGCTGTTGGCAACGCCGGTTATCACGGTTCCAGTGCTGATTCCAAAGAACTATAACGAGGGGTGGAATGCCTTTCAGGCGCTTCGAGCCATGGGCGACGGTTCGCTGTATCCGGATCGCTCGGCCCTTGTCACGAACAACTATCCGCCTCTGTCTTTTTACGTCGTCGGCGCACTGGGCTCGCTCAATGGCGACAATATCATCGCCGGGCGGCTGATTGCCTTGTTCAGTTTTGTGACCGTCGCCGTTGTCATCTACGCCATTACCCGAAACATTTCCGGATCCCGCTACGCCGGTCTGATCGGCAGCCTCGTGTTCGCGGGCTACCTGGCAGGACTGCACCCCGGATACATCGGCATGAACGATCCTCAATGGCTTGCGCAGGCCATCATGATCATGGCGCTCATGCTGGCGCTTTCAAATGCCAAGTCCATCTCCCATGCTTATCTATGGCTGGTCGTTCTGATCGCGCTGGCTTCGGGGATGACCAAACACAACCTGGTAGCGTTTCCGCTCGCCATGACAATCTGGCTGCTGTTGCACGACCGCCGCGGACTCTATGTGTGGATTGCTGTGTCCTCGCTGGTGCTCGTTGCGTCATTTGGCGCTCTCTACGTCGCGTACGGGCCGGAGTTTTTTCAGAATATTTTCGGGTTTCACAGGACTTATTCGCCTGACGACATCACCCGCCAGCTGAAGCGGTGGGCGATCCCGCTGCTGCCGCTGATCGGCGCGTTCGCCGCGTTCGTGTTCCTCGAGCCCCCAGGCCGCAGCAAGCATCTCCTTGTGATCTACACCGTTGTCGCCGCCGCGTGGGGCACCTACGCGCTGGGCGGAGCGGGTGTCAACATGAACGTGATGTACGACATGATGATCGGCCTGTCGATCGTCGCCGGCCTGGCCGTCCATAGAATTGGTGAGCGGTTCGGGCACGTTTGCCCTCGCGGGCTGGTCGAAGCCGCGGCCGCCGTGCTCGTCGCGGGGGGAATGCTGGCAGCCGTTCCGCGTCAGGTTCTTGCAATGCCCGCGACGCTTGCCGACCTTCATTCACACGAGAGCCGCGTGGCGTCGGATGTTAAATACATCGCGTCAATCGAAGGCCCGGTCGCGTGCGAAAGTCTCGCGCTTTGCTATTGGGCCCACAAGCCATTCGAATTCGACATGTTTGCCGTTGGGCAGAAACTCGAGAGCGGGGTACTGCGCAAGGATGCCTTCAACGGCGTTATCGAAGCGCACTACTTCAAGTCCATTCAAATGTACGGCCGCACGACGAACCGATTGCCCGAATTTGCGATGGAGTCAATTCGAAGAAATTACGATCTCGCTCCAAAGAGCGGAGACCAGACATTCCTGCTGCCCCGCACGTCGCCCGCTCGACGGGATTGACGCCCGAGTCCTCCCCACCTATTTCTCGCGTTGCAACAGCGTTAGATAGCGCCCATGCCGGAGCACAACGACGTGCTGCGTAAGTCGGTCGCTGACCGTGGCATTGCATTCGGCACGACATAGCGCCCAGATCCGGGGGGCGTCTTCCACCGGCGCTGCAAACCGTTGAAAGACCGGCCACGCGGGAAGCACCACGAACGGAATGTCCAGCCCGGCTCGGCGGAGCTCCCAATAGCCTTGGAAATCGATCTGGTTGGCAATCACCACGACGTCCCCAGGCTGGCGATCCCGGAGGATCCTCGCCACCGCGTCGCGCAAAGGCGATTCGCGCAAGTCCTGTCGCAACGGAAGAACGACCGCCAGCAGCACCGCGGGCAGTATCAGCGCTCGCAGGAGGAGCTTGCCTGGCGTTCCTCCCTGCTCCGAGACGACGACCACCCATAACCAGTACACCGGCACCGAGCCCAGCAGGAATCTGGTATGAAAAGCGGGCCCCATGAGCAGCGAAATGCCGGCAAGCAGGATGGCCGGTCCGAAGCAAAGTACCGTTAGCGGGCCAAGCCAGTGCCAATCCAGAGGCTCGTTGCGGCGATTCAGGAATGCCAACGCGATCAACAGCACATTCACGGCTGCAGCCCCGAGAACGAGGAATTTCATTCCCGGCAGCCCATCCCACCAATCGGGGGTAACAGCGTTGGATCCCGAAGGGATCGCGGTAAGAAAGTGAAACGGCACGATCGAAACTGCACTGACCAGGCTTGGGTCGACCCACTTCAGGTTCCCGCTCAATCCACGGCTGGCATAGACGGGAAACACATAGATGACCCAGGCGCAGAAGATGAGCGCCGGAATGAACGCTGCCAGCATCAGCGCCCGCGCCTTGCGCGGTGGTCCCACCCACCACGCAAGCAGCACAAAGGAGGCAAGCAGGAGTACGCAGAAAAAATGTGTCAGCACGGCCAGACTCATCACCATCGTCCAGACCCCGAGCCTGGCAGGTGTCGGCCGGCATCGCCACGCATCCCATGTCCAGATCGAAACTATGGTCAGCAGGACGACCAGGCCGTAGCTTCGCACCAGGTGCGGTACGCTGAACACGTGCAGGTAGACCGTCAGGAGAAGGAGCGATGCCAGCCGCCAGCTTTTGGTAACGCGCGCCGCGAGCACAGGAAACAGACCGATTGCCAGCAGATTGATTGGCACTGGCAAAGCCTTCGCGGAAAAGTCCGAGAGGCCGAAGAGCCCGACCCACAGCCTTTCGAGCACATAGAACACTGGCGGGTGAATGAGATCGGCCCGGATGCCGGCGATCTGCTCGGCCCAGGGTCGTTCGGCATACATCAGCGCCCAGATCTCGTCGGGGATCAGTGTTCGATCCCACGCCAGCCAACAGAATGCGAGGTAAACAATCGCCATGAGGGCAGCCCATGACGTGATCGCGTTGGGCGACGCTGGAGCCTCTGGCGTTGATCCTCGGCCAACAAGCTTGTCTGTTGATGCGACTGGCGTGTTCATCGAAGAATTGCCTTTTCCAACAGACTTTGTCCCTCGATTCAATGCAGCGCCGGAAGTTCGATGCGCGGTGAATCCCGCAACCGAGGTACAACGTCGCTTCGGGCAAAGATTCGAACCGGTGGGTTGACCGGGGAGGCGACGAGCATCGGCCGCGTCCACAGTGCCGGCGTTTGTATGGCAAGCACCTCCTGATAACCCAGCGATCCGTCATTCAATCCCTGGATCGTGGAATCGAGGATGCTGACTTCGTGGTCCGGCTCGGTGATCAGTTGTGGAATGGACACGAGAAACGCGGGCGGCGACGTGGCCGGTTTACGATTCTTGTACGCATAGGTCCACTGGCCCGGTGCTGCGACGGCGACGGTGCCCGCTGGCAGCCGCGGCAGCTTGAAGGGAACGCCGAAATAGGCGACGTCATCGCCGGGTGCTACGTTTCGCGCGAGCCAGTCGCCAGCTTCGTATCGGCTGTCGTGGAGCATCTGGTAAGTGAGGTCTGCGCCGCGCAGCCCGCCCCATGCGATCCCGGCCACGGCGACACCGATTGCGCCCGCCCGCAGCACGCCCGGCTTGCTTGCGGTCGCGGCGATGGCAAGGCCGGCAAACAGGCAGAGAACGAAGTCCATTGGCAGCAGATAGCGCGGCAGCACGAGACGCACCGGCACGAGAACCCCAAGCGCGAGGCAGAGCGACGGCACGGTAAGCAATGCGAAAAGACGTCGACTGGTCCGCGCCACCCATGCGGCACCGGCCAATGCCAGAACGAATATCGGGAGGCCGACCGCTGCCAGCATCTGGGAACCTGCATTCCGCGCGAGTTCCAGGTAACCGTCGAATGTCGCGGGCGTGCTGTGATACACAGCGGCCAGCGCGAGAACCGGTTGCGGAATATTCGGATCGGGCACTCGGGTGATATACCGCACGTGCTTGTCGAAAAACCAATGGGGGAGGAGGGCGATGCCGCTCAGCACGAGATATGCCACGACGGCGGCGCCCAGACCGAGTGCTGGTCCGCGCCACCAGCCGCTCCAGTCAGCGCTTCGGCGCCGATCAAGCAATGCAGCCGTGACAACGACCAGGCCGAGTCCGAAAAAGAACGCGTACTGTTGATCCTTGGTGGCCGTGCCGATACCGGCGCAGAGTCCGATGGCGATCGCGCGCCTTGGGGTGAGTCCCTCGCGAAGGGCGTTCACCGCAAATACGATTGCGAGCGCGGTCCAGAACAAGGCGGCGACATCCACGTTGCTAGTCCGCGCGTAATAAAGCATCGGACCTGTCGTCGCGACCGCGCCAGCCGCCACCCAGCCTGCCGCGTTGCCGGCCAGCCGGCACGCGGCGACAAATGCGGCGGCGACGGTGCCTGCCGCCATCAGCAAGCTCGGCAGACGGTGCAAAAGCATGAGCACGCCGACCGATAACTGCTGCTGAGGCAAGCCAAGCTTGTCCACGATGCTCGGAAACAAATGCGGGAGATAGTAGGGCCAGACAAAGATCGCCTGCACGAGGAACTGCGCGAGTGGGTACTGCGGCGTAATCTCATTCCTCGGATATCCGACGATGAGAAGAATGGCATCCACTGCGCCCCAAGGTCCGATTTCGTCGGTGCCCCAGGCACTCATCCGCCCCGTCACGTTATTGACGGGCAGTCCCCACCAGAGTCCTGGCAAGAACCATAGGGTGGCGACGGAAAAGACAAGCACGGTACGGCGATGATGCTGGAGCCATGCCATCATCGGTTCCCCATGGTCGGGCAATCAGACCTTGCTGCGGCGACGTTCATTTTTTTCGCCATCGCATTCCGATGTCCCCATCATTGGTCGCATCTCTTGACAGCGTTCGCTCACCCATCGCGGCCGATTCAAGTGTGCCGTTATTAGAACACCCTCGCTGTCGGCGGCGCAATTCCGAACGCGCCTCTTGCCTGCCTTCAGAGATGATTGGACGGCAGATCAACTGCACGACTGGCCTGATCGCGTTGCTGTTCTTCTTGTGCTGGCATCGAAGTCTCGATGAGCGCTCGGGTATCGATGACCAGGTCAGCCGTATTCACGATGCGGTAATGCTGGCGAACCAGATCCAGCATCCGTGCGCACCGGCGTAACTTCTCTTCCCGGCTCAAGAACGACAGCGTATAGATCTTCGCCTTCCACCCCGGCAACTCGGCGGTTGGCAGAGGGTCCGCAAAATCGGTCAGGTGAAACAACAGGACAAGGGGTGCCTTCGTGCGCCGGACGCGGCGAATTCCCATCCGGAAATATCCGTTGCCCAGAATCAGGCTGTAGCTTGGGTGAAACGGGACGGGGAGCGGCGCGTAGGCGGGCATCGGCAACTCGAGGAGTCGTCGCGACCCACTGACAAAGTGAGGAGAACAGGAAATGGTGTCCAGGCCCACTCGCTTCGCCGTTCGCGAATCCGGGAAGAGCGAGGAATCGTAGTGGTACCCGGCGGGTTCCAGCAAACCCAGTGAGCGGGCATCCATGGAGAATCCTGGCGCCCGGAAGCCTAGTACGGGCACCCCCAGCGACTGCTCGAGGATGTCGCGACTTTCGCAAATCTCCTTCCGCTGGTCCTCCGGCCCAAGCCGGCGGAGATCCCGATGGGTGGTCGTGTGCGAGCCTATTTCGTGCCGATGGCCCACAGCCTCGCATAGAAGCTCTTTCTTCGCTGCGTCACGGATGTCTTGCGCGATCGTGAACAGCGTGGCGCGAACCCGGTACCGTGCCAGGAATTCGAACGCGTTGCGCAGGCCCGATTCGAAGATTGCATCGCGCTGGCCTGCGAACGCCCAGCCGTGAACCCGGCAGATGTCGGCGTAACCGTCGAGATCGACGTGCACGACGCACGCCGGATCGACCTCGCGGTCGGCCGTTGCGCGCCCTTCGTTGCTCGTGCCCATCATCAGCAGAACCAACGATTGAGCGAGTGACCCACGATGCGGGTCCACGGCAACGGAAGCTTCCGCCAAATCCGCTTCCGGACGCCATCCGGGTCATAGTATCGGGCAACGTCGGGGACGGAACCGCGCACGGGCAACGAATAGAGCACGGCAGGACGGCCCAGCGCCCCCCATCCTTCCTTGAACGCGATCAAGCCGGCCTGGCTGCGGGAAGACGATCCCCAGTTCAGACGTGCGAAACCCGCCTGCAATCCATACTCGATGGCCGCGCCGTAGAGCGCCGCATAGGCCCTCCGCGGAACGGCTTCCGGCAGGCAGGCCGCGAACTTGCTCACGAGATTCCGTCCCCAGCAGAACAACTGCAGGCCTCCGACGCAACTGCCATCGACGAACGCGAGGAATATCTTCACATGCTCCGTCGGATGCAGCATTTCATACAGCAGATCGAAGTAACGAACGCCGTACGGCGGAGTCCCGAACGCACGGAATACCTCCAGATAGACGCGATAGAAATCCGCAAATTCCTGCCGTGTGCCCGCGAGCCTGATTTCGACGCCACGGTTCCTGGCCTTGCGCAGAGCCTTCACGTGGTCCTCGGCCACGCGTTGCCACACCGATGACTTCCCATCCAGCTCCATCTCCGAAATGACGACCGGCTCGCTCCTGATCAATCCGAGATCGTCGAGGACCGGTCGCGGCCGGTCGGAGCGGAACTCCAGGAATCCGACACGAAGACGCCGAGCCTCGGCAATTGCGTGTTCGTAAAGGGCGCGTTCCGATTCGTCATCGAGCGCCAGCGCACCGCCCGAGCTGACGTCGTACGGCAACGACAGGAGCTTCGAACCAAGAAAGGCGTTGCGGACGAGGAAGAGCGGAAGTATTCCGCTTACTGCTCCGGCACGCTCCGCGAGCAGATACAGCGGTTCGTGATTGAAGCAGGACGTGATGAAATCGCGCCAGAGCGGCGTGTGATAGAGGTTGGCCTCGGGACGCGTCGTAAGAAACCCGGTCCATTGCCGCTCGTCGCTGGCGTTGAGCTGTCTCACGCCAACGCTTTTTCGGTCAGCGGACAAAGGCACGCGCGACTCCGGATTTTCGTCGATACGCAATGTCATGGTTCCGCGGCATCGCGAACCAGCGCCACGATGGCCTGTCGGTGGTCGCTCGTAATCTCGAGCTCCGTGGGCAGTCCGACCAGTTCGCTTGCCATCCGGTCCGCTTGCGGACACATGCCCGTTTCGTAACCGAGGTCTGCCGCATCCGCCGCATGTTCCAGCGGAAAGATCGGTGTGCGGAGAGGCCATGCGATCAATTCAATCTTGCGCTCGCGGGCCCTGTGCAGCAATTCGTCCTTCCTGCGCACCCGCACGGGAAAGTAGTAGAGCACGGACTCATCTGCCGCAGCAGGGATCAGGAGCTCGGGGCTGCTTTGCAGCGACCTCGCGTAATCCTCCACGCATCGATGGCCATGCGCGGCAACGGACGACATGCGCGCGACCCACGCGAGACCCTGGCGCACACGGAAGGCGGAAGGTTTCCGCGCGACCGCCTCGATCTGCGCCGCGATTGCGATCGTTATGGAAGGATGGCGCTGACCAGCAAGGTAGCGGCGGGAGAGCCCATAGAGAAGCCAATAGCGCGAAGGACGAAGCACGTGGCGATGGAGCCATACTTCCGCCCGCAGACGCAGGCGGCTGCCCAGGCTCTCCGCGGGCAGCTTGTCGCGAAGGCAGCGTATCTCGTCCGCCAGCGCGCCGTCATTCGTCACCGCGAGCCCGCCGCCGCCGGCAGGCAATGGCTTGCGCAGATTGTTGCTGTAGATGACGACGCCTCCGTCCTGCCCGGGCGGCGCCGGCCCGTGCGCGACCGGCAGGCATTGCGCGCAATCTTCGATCAATGGCAATCCCGCGCTTCGAGCCAGCGCCCTGACTTCGCGAACCCCTGCGGAGATTCCGTACGTATGCTGAAAAAGAATCGCACCAGTGGCCGGTGTCAACGCCCGCTTGGCGGTTTCGGCACCGAGATTCAAGGTATTGGGATCGATATCGGCGTATACCGGACGCAGGCCAAGCCCGAGCAAGACCAGCGGCACCACCTCGCATGTAAGTGGCGATAGCACCACCTCACGCCCTGGCTTCAGATGAAGCGCCGAAAGCGTGGACCACAACGCCGAGCGCCCGTAGGAAAAGGCAATGGCGTGCCGCATTCGCGTCGAGGCGGCAATCGCCGATTCGTATTCGTGCAGCAACGCGTCGTCGATACGCCGTGAAAGCGCGGAGTCGGTCGAAGAAACCATGGTGCGCGTTTCCGTGCTAGCCGAATTCATGCCGCTTTGGGCCGCAAGCCGGCCATGTAGAAGCCAAGGCCAAGCAGACAAAGCGGAAGCATCCCGACGCGCCAGATAATCATTATCGCGGCGCCGCCCTGCAATCCCGCCTGCGCAAACAGAAGATCGAACGCCGCCTCTCCGACGCCCAAGCCACCCGGCGTGATCGTCACGGTGTTGGCAAACATCCCCACCATGGAAAGGAACGCCGGAACCGGGAACAGGGATCGTGGATACAATGACCAACCGAGAGCGGTAAACACCGCCGCACCTGCAAGATTGCCCGCGAAAGACAGCAAGAGCGCACGGAGGAGCGCGCCCTTGTGATCGCTGTAGCGGAAAAAGGACTCCGCGATCCTTTCCAGGTGGCGGCGCAGCGGCAAGGCATGCAGCGTCCTCGCGAACCCGCGCCGTAGCGAGGGAGTCGTGGACAGGCAAAGCGCGACAAAGATCAGGATTACGGCGATCATGGCCGCGGCAATGAAGAACAGCGTCCAGATCACCGGCGAATCATGGACGAGCGGCCAACACGCGGCGCCAAGCAGCGTGACCAACAACAGCATCGAAAGCAATCCCACCAGCCGATCCACGAAAATCGCCGTCGCGAGCTCCCAGCCCTTGCCACTGTGGGCGCCGCGAAGATAGAAGAGCTTGGACAGGTCGCCGGTCGCGCCGCCCGGGATACAGAAGTTGAGCGCAAACGCGGCTGTCACCAACCGAGCCGCGTCGCCG